>Ga0179591_1294134_pt1 | contig 13919 bp, 17 predicted proteins | sample CZOMad2_1_08_16f_FD_182891 | JGI IMG/M metagenome (GOLD analysis project Ga0179591, IMG submission 182891) | Vadose zone soil fungal communities from Angelo Coast Range Reserve, California, USA - CZOMad2_1_08_16fungal (PacBio error correction) | ecosystem: Environmental > Terrestrial > Soil >...
CATCGCGCTCAAACCGATCGAAACGGTACTGGAAAGATACGATCTGCGATGCGCAAAAGAGGACGTTTCGTTGACGGAGGAGGGAAACTGGGGGGGCCCTTACGAAAGGAACCAAAGCAAGTCAGGAATTATTACGAGCTGCTTTGGTCGCAGTCGACCGAACAAAAAACTGAACGAGCACGGCGTGGGGACTTTTACAGGGGGCCGACGACATCAAAAAAGATGTGCCGTTGACTGAACGAAAAAAGGCTAGGCTAGCGTGTTCAGATCGAAAAATCAGCGCTAGAATCCGGAGGGAAAAAACGGAGCTAGTGACCCGAGCTTGATGACACGACGCCGTTCAATTGTTGAAAAACAGGAAAAGAAGGGTGATCATCTGGGCCTTTACAAAGCAGACGGGGGGAATCGGCGAATTAACTCAGAACATAACGAAGACGCGCGTGGGGGTCTTAGCCGAAGTGTGCAAAAGGGGGGAATCGCAAATTTACACACTGAGCAACAAAAATGACACCTGGTATTCAAAGGCCGAAAGGTGGAATCCGCGATCAAAACATCCGCGCTTGAATGCGAAGAAGCCAGAATTGGTTAGTTTACGATCCCATTACACGATGGCGTAGACTAGTAGCATCGCCCGACACCAAGGGGACAAGCAAATGCGACAGCCCCGGCGAAGGTGGCAGGGCGGGTTGAAGAAGGGGGACTCTGGGGAATACTGGGTCGGGTTGCCTGAACGTCGGCGCAAAGAAACATACCGGTTGAAAAGAGAGTTTAGGTCCTACAAACCAGTGGAAGGGCACGAGCGGGTGGTGCAAGCGAACTCGAGCGGCCGAAGACATCCGACTGGAGAGTGCAAAGGGAGAAGGCTGATAATACGTATCTATGGCAAAATGACGTGGCCGCCAATGATGCTGAGTCGAGAGGCAGTGCCGCGGGTGGTAGATTTGTAAAGCTCCGATCCGAAGGGCATAGGCAATGATGAGGAAAAGGCTATGTTGCAAGTCTGCGCGCAGGGGGCGAAGAAATAAAAAAAAGTTGCGGTCGTATAAAGAGGCGATGTCGGCCTCCTAAGGGGGACAGGCCTACGCCGAGAACAGCGTATACTTTCACGGCCAGCATCACAGAGTAGAGGTAGAACTCGGGATAACCGCGTCCAGCCAGATTTGGGAAAAAGTCAAAAAGGAGGAGGTGAGTCCGGCCGTACGGGACGTTGAGAGGAAGAAGCAAAGAAGTTGGTGCTAGTCTTACGGGGGCCTATACAAGAGAGGAAAGTTGGACACGGAACGAGGGCGCAGATTGAGCCTCAGGAAAGGGAGTCTTCAACGCAATTGGGGTCCAACCCCCCCCCCAAACCAAAACAACAAGAAGGGTCGCCTAATCTAAAGACACAACATAACGGAGAGGGAAAGAAAAGAAAAAAAGTAAGGAGTAAGAAAGCATAAATGAGACGAAACCACCCAAAAAAAAAAAAAAAAAACCCGACACTTTTTGAGGAAGAAGGAAAAGAAAAAGGCGATAAGAAAACGACGAAAGTGTGAGGCCGATCTTTTATCGGGAAAACCGAACAAAAGGAAAACGGCTGACACGGAAGAGAGGGGCCAGACCGTCAAAAAGAGGGCCACTGACGCTCGTAAATCGGGGGGAAGTTCGAATGTGGCAAAGGTTGCTGAACCATGTACAAGGGCGAGGCGCTTGCTCCTAAACGTATGAAAAGTTTGGAAGAGTTCGGGAACCCCGGGACCCGTATGGAAGCACCGATGGGAAGAGTTAGAACACGGACGTTGATCGGGCATCGCAAACAACCGCGACGGCCGGATAAAGAAAAGCGGAAGGAAGGATTTCAGAAAGGGTGCATTCAATAAGAAAAAAGGTCCCAAGCAATAATGCATCGGACTCGGGAAAAGTAGGAAAACCAACATTCAAACTTGAATATCGACGTCAGCCTGCGTCAAGAAGATAAGTTAGGAGTAACGGCGACGATTTTGTGAGAATCGAAGAGTAACGCCTAGAAAGGACTTTAACTATCAAATTACATAGGGCAAAGGCAAGTATCACCAGGAGATCGGATGGGGAAAAAAAAGAAAGGGAGCGGCCAATCAAAACATTAAAGAGTTTGGAGAACTAAATCGATTTTTAAACCGTGGCGGGGGGGGCCCATTCAGGGGAGAAAATAAGGGACTCAAAAAGAAAAAAAGCAAAATTTGAAGAGAAGTCCATTCACATCGGAGGAAAACCCACGGCAAGGACAAAAGGAGCAGAGGGGGAGGGAAAGGGAGTGGTAGGAGAGATCGCGCGGACAATCGATCAAATCGGGACGCTGGAGAACGTGGGGAGATCGTAACGAAACAAAGGATAATGAGTAGTTGAAGGCGCGGAGGTTTGGAGAAGATTCAATTGGAGTTCGCGCAAATGGGACGATACTAAACATGCGGGAAGAGGAGCTGTCGAGAATGGGGGGTTGGGAAAATGTGAGAGCGCCAAATGTGAAAAAACACTCACGGCGTAAAAGACGAAACCTTGCGAGAGTCATATAGGGACGAGGACGAAGACATTACAGAATGGCACGCCATAGAAATAGAGGAGGGGGAGAGAGAGGGGTAATCTACGCTATCGAGCCGCAAGAAGGGAATTGGAAAACACACGGAAACTGGGGGGCAGGACCGTCCTTTGGAGGAGACGTCATTTCAACCCGTTTCCGGTGACCCGAGTAAGCGAAGAATGTACGAGTATAAAAATTTTGATATGCAATAGGGGGGTCGAGAGAAGAGAAAAAAACGCCAGTTTCAAAAAAGAAGCGACTCCAGTGCACCGAAACGAGGAAACCGAGATTTAAGGGTCGGGGGAAAAATCTGCCAAGTTCGGAAAAAAAAACGGGGCTCTCAATATTGACGGGAGGGGAGCCGGGGAGAAAAATAACCAAAAAGAGTAAGATAGAACATGGGGGTTCGAGTAGCCCAGGAAACTTGTCCTCGGAACGAAATAAAAAAACATCTTGAGAGACGAAGAAAGATAAAAGACAACCGTTTCTATCGGGGAGAGAGGTCTTACCATCAACTGAGAGGGACTCACCCGGAAAAGGAGAGAGAGAGGGCCTGCCCCTAAAAAATAGAGCGGACGAGGGGTGAGCACTGGATGAAAAAAGGGGAGGACTACCGAAGGAGAGGACCTTTGATGGTGGAAGGCGCAGGGAACACTCCAAGAAGGTTCCAAAAAGCTCTGTTCTCAGCTCGACTGGGAGAGAGGGGACAGAGTGGGAAAGGCGGATTGCCAAAATTTGAGACGTGGGAGGGAGTACAGGCAAACTGAAGCTTTTCGAGCAGATGGTTAGCCAGTGGGGTAACTCAAATGAAAGACCGTAATCCAAAAGCGTGCGCGAAAGAGCAAGACAGTGCGGAACGGTCGTGAGGATGGAGCGAGCCGGAAGATAAAAGGAGACACCCATCAGCCGACAAAGGAAAAAAAGAAAAATCTTGGCAGTGCTGAAGCGAGAGGGGGGGGCAGGAAAGCCCTTCGATTTTCAGGAATAAGGTTAAAAAGTGCAAAGGAACAAAAAGTCAGGGGAGACAATCCGAAAAATCGGAAAAAAAAATCACCAAAAAGAAAAGGAGGACCCAAGCTAGGATAAAAATAATAGTTCCAAGACAGAGAAAAAAGAGGGGTGGAATTTTTTTTGGGAAATCCCGGGAAGTGGAACGGGGGGAGGGAGGGAGGAGGCGAGAGTTGGGCGACTAAGTCAAAAAGAAACTTTGAAAGTTGTCGCAGAAGAAGTAGAAAAGCACGGGCTAGGTGGCGAAGGAGGACCTAGCCAGAAGGGGGTGCATTTGGGGACTGAGAAAGCGGCTTGGTGTGGTGAGACAGGAACAACAATTCGGAGCTTTAGCCTAAAGGGGAAGATCGGCGCAACAACGAGAGGGGGGGAAATAGATGATGGATTAAGGGAATTGATGGGGGGGTTTAAAGGGACGTGAGATTAGAGAACTTTAGGAACACACCAGAAGAGGCGTGAGCGCAGCACAAGAGGGAGAAAAGAGGGTAAAGTGACTGAGCAATAGCCAACCTTGAAGGAAGAAAGTACCAAGAAAGTAGCAAAAAAAGCGTCCACGCTGACGGTGAAACTGGGGGGGGAAAAGACTCGCGAGTCCTAACACCATACCCCGGGGGGGACAAAAAGTCAACTGGGAGAAAAAGAGAACCCAAAAGTAAGGGAGCACCGAAGGGAGGATTTTCCATTTTGGAAAATTAAGTGAGCGGATGGCCAATGCCTGGAGTTTAGGGGGTAGGTCCTCTTTCCTAACCACTGCTCGGTTAGGAGGGGAAAAGTCTAGAAAAGGCAGGAAGACGGGGAGACTTGAATACTATGTAATTGCCAGCAGGAAAAAAAGGCGGGGGATGGCAGTCGACTCGTGGGATCTGTCGGAGTGGCGGAAGAAGAACAACTTCGAAAAGGGGAGAGAAGACGATAACGGAGGGAAAAGGGAAGGGGAAAAGCCGGGAAAAGAAGATGAGTCACAAGACCTAATGACCGGGGGGGGGGGCAATCACTCAGAGGGAAAAGTTTCATAGTGGGCACTTGCGCTTTAAGAAAAGGGGGAGAAAGAAGAAACAAAAGAATCTCTAAGGGGCTTGGCAAACTGTAAGTGGGTGGGACCTCTCGCCTCCAGGAGAGCAGGGGGAAAGAAATGAGAAAAGGGGAAGGTAGTCAGGCATTTGGTAAGTGGGGAGCCGAGAACGGTAAGGTCGGCGTTAAACCTATCAACGACTGAGGAGAGGCAGTAATAAAAGCTAAGGATCGGCGAAGGGGAGGGCAATTGAGATATTAGATATCACGAGTGGAGATTGGGGACGGATAGTTCAAGGGGGACCCGGTTCAGGAGACTAAAAAGGGCACCTCAAGGAAAGAGTATTTAGAGGTTTGTGGGGTGATGAGAGTAGACAACAGGAACGTCCCAGAATCTAGAAGAGCGGCTTAAGGTGGGACAGGAGTTGTCGGAAGGAGTATCTGGGGAGGAGGGGAAGTCTGCTCATGGATTGTGGGCTTCTGAGAAAAAATTTGTTGTTAAGATTCGAAACACAACTCATCTAGAAAGAAAATGTCGGGCCGGGACGCTTGAGAGGAGGCGTGGGAGCAAGGAACGGAGATCTGAAAGGAACTGGCCCTTTGCAAAGGTTTTGGGTAGTGGAATAAAGCATTGAGCAGAGGAAAAAAACGCGGCCAGAGAAGTTCAGTCGGTTTTCCTTAGAAGGGGCGAAGGCAGCTGAGGGGGAAGCGCAATTGAGATAGGAGAAGTCAATTTCGGTAGCACCTTTGCGGCTGCAACGGTAAAACCATCTCGGAACGCTCGAGAAGAGACAATATGGAACGCGAGAGAGGAGTGGGAAAGAGTGAGGCGTAGGGAAACAGAAGAGACTCAATGACGAAGAGGAGTGGTTACAGAGCCGCAAAAGGAGATCACCTAAAACGAGGGGAAAAAGTCCCGGACGGGAAGAGCACCTCAAGAAGACACTGCAATGCGAGACTTCAAAAAAAAGAGGTAAAGAAGAGGGAAGGGTCGGGGCTTGTTCTTGCGGGAGTCACCGGGGCGCAGACGAAACAAAAAAGGGATCGAGGTGGTGAGGGGTGATTGGGGGAGGAGAGTTTTGAGTCAAACGAGAAAAGAGTCTGTGGCATGACCGACTGGCGTTCGGGTAGGGAGGAGGAGAGGGACGGGAGGTCATAAAGTGGCAAAAGCGGTTACGTTGGAAGGCGACGAAAGCGGAGGACGTAGAGAGGACATTGGAGTGGTTTCCAGAGGGACTTTTCATGCGGTCCCAGGGTTTCGTAGTAATCCAAGATGGTGCAAGGCGTCTGCAAAGGGGGGTGCGAATGCGGGAAGTGGCGTTCATAAATCGGAAATAGGGGTAACGGTTCGGCCAGTAAAGCTGATACTGACAGAAAGGTCAAGCAGCAGAGGGAAGCCTTGCCAAGGCAGGAAATCAAAACAAGCGCCAAAGATACGAAAGACCGGGCCGGCTGAGCAGGGGGAGGAACCAAGGGGGAAGAAAACGCCTACAGTCAACGTCGTGGTGCTGAGAAGGAGGACCGCGGGAAGATCAACAAGGAAATCTAGAAAAAATGGAAAAGGTCGTGGAATCGGCAAAGAGCATCATAAAAAAGCAGGAACCATTATAAAAAGAAGAGAGCCAAAACAACACGAAGAGAGTCAGGGTTGGGAAGAAAAAGCCAAGGGGGATGAGAAAGTGATTCAACAAATCCCTGGGAGGCTCGAGAGAGAATCAAAAAAAGGAGGTGTTGAGACTGCCCCAGGACAAGAACCGCAATAACCACGTTAAGAAAAAACTTCTTGCAGAGACCGTAAGACACCGGCCAAGGGCCGTCTCGGAATCACACTTAGAGAAGGAAGCTAAACCTGAGAACGTGGTCACTATGGGCAAAACAGGAACAGGAGACAGAAGAGATGAAGACGTAACTGCTTTAGGAGCGGGAGGGTCGACAAAAGTCAAAACAAATCGACCGCTTTATAGTCACGCGGAGTAATAAACAAAAAAGGGGAGACTCAAAACCTGCGAAAAGGACATTCACAGACCCCGGGAATGAGGGAAGACGGCGACGAAAACAGCCGGAAAGAAACAAGGCAATGGAAGTCCAAAGTCAAAATATTTAGCCGGAAAGGTCGACGATTTGCCATAAAACTCGTAAATAGAAAAAAAAGGGGAAAAGAATACTTGAAAGAAGGGACAAATCTAAAACAAAGAGAGTCCGATCAAAATCAAAAGGAAATCACTTGGAAAATATCGATTTCACGGTTCACGTCGGGCCCGCACCGGGGAAGGCGGAAAAAAAATTAAAATGGAGAAAAAATCAGTCACAACAGGAAAAGTAAGGACGGAACAGAGGGGATCTGGAAAGAAGACGGGCGATGCAACGCATCCCGAGGAGCACGGTGCAAGAACATAAATAAAAGGAGGGTGGTCGCCTGTCGCGGAAATAAAAAAACCGGGAGCTGGTGCTCTTGGATGGGGGTAAAAAAGACAGGGTGAGAGTCGACGTAAATCGAAAAAAGAAAATCGAAAAAGGGCGGCAAAAAGTAAGGAATCAGTTCGGGAAGTAAACGCAGAGAGAAAGAAAATCGGCGTTGGAACAAGAAACAGCCGGGAGTTAAGTTGGGAAAAAAAAGAAACTGCCCTGTCGAGGAAAGCAGGGGTCCACTCATATTAATGAGGAGGGGCTGATTCCATCTGGGCCTATGGGATGTGGTAAAAGATATTCGACACCACAGCCAGTTTCGGAAACTCAAGGCGATCGGTAAAAGGCAGGATGAACTCAGTATAGGCAAATCAAAAGGGACGCAAAATTGCTCTTTCAGGATTGGGGAAACGGACGTGGGGCGGCGCAAGAAGAAAAACGGAGAATAAAGGGATGGGGTCGGGGTGGAAGAAATGGAGAAGCATCTAAGAAAAGAGGGAAAGGCTCGTTGAATAGATAGAAAAAGTACATATCGAAAAAAAGCAGAGACGAAAACCATAAGTCCCAAACCAAAGGTAGATCACGGCACGATTGAAAAAAGAGAGTGAGGTCCTGGAAGGGGAAAAAACGTCCTCGGAAACAAGCCAATTACTACCAGCAAGTTTTGGGGGTTCTATCTTCGTTAGTTGAAAGGTAGAGGTGAAAACTACAGTTGAGAGGGAGTTTATGGGAAGTTAAATTGAGGGGAACTTTGCGTTGATGTCATCCATTGGAAAGAAGAGAAAAAAGAAAACTACGGAAGAGCTCGCCGTTGGAAATGTGGTACTAGGATGGAAGAAGTCAAACGGAGCCCGAAGAAACGAACGACAAAAAAAGGGGGAAGGCATAGGGGAAGGTCATGCTTCGGACGGCTTTAAAAGAATGGCCAGAGGAGAGAGCAGGCATTGGGGAAAAAAGCGGAGAATCGAAAACCAAGCCCATTAAAAACTTAAGCAAAACTGAATGGAAACTGAAAACAGACGAGGGGTGAGACTTTGGTGTTTTCGTCAAAAAAAACAGTTGGGATGACGGTTGGGGTGCAACTCGTGGGGACCTCCTGACCTAGGAATACCAGGCAGAGTTACCGTCTCGAAGGAGTGCAATGGGGGCGATAGGTGAAAGAACATGGAGGGCGGAACACCAGCGGGGGTGGTTTTGCGGACAAGTCAGGAAACAAAAGGGGGGGTCAAACATAGGGGGGGGCCAAGAACAACAACGAAGAAAGAGAATTTCCTGGAAGGTGAATCCGTCACCCTTCTCTTGGCAGGGCGGTCGCTGCACAAGATAAGGAACAGTATAAATGGAATATCCAATGAAAGAAAAAAAGAATTAACACAGTAGGGAAGATGGAAACCGGAACGCTTAACCAAAGAACCCCAAGGAAGGGCTACGTCACCGGACGCGCAGGTGTAAAAACCGATTTGTAGTTGGGGGAAGAAGGGGCGGACCTTTGGGGGGGTGGTCAGGCGCCACAAGGACTTTGGAAGTAAGGAATCAGAAAGATCCTAGACTAGTCATTGCCACACTCCAATCTGCGTTGGGGGGATGGAGTACGGGGTGCTCCGGGGGAGCAGGAAGTGCGTCGGAAAGAAAGGGGTCAACCGTTGGAAAACTCGTGCGCGGAGAGGCGAGAAAACTGGCGAAACGAGGAATCTCAACTCTCAGAGCAGGGGTGAAAGCAACTAACGAGATGCAGTTGTAATGGCCTCTGAACGCAAGCGCAGACTCTAAAAAGAGCGGGAACAATTAAGTGAGGACTACAGCGAAGGGATTAGGGGAGACACGGAGTCTCCGACATGCATGTCAAAACCGCGAAGCCAGGATTTTCGCGAAGCAATGATCACTACGATTCTAGAGGAATCGTATGGGTCGGCGCGAAGGTGCGGGGATCGCACCGGTGGGGAACACTAAGGGCGAGGTGAGGGTCGACATCACGGAGGTTGCAGGTCCGGAGCGGGAACTTGTGCCGAGAGGTACGAGCAACAAGAGCCAGCAATTCGGATTGTACACTTTTGGGGGAAGCGAACAAACAAGGAGATAGGGCGGGTCGAAGAAGGAAGATTTTGGGAACGAACAAGGAAGATCCTCGGGCGCTGAGAATGCGCGGGAGGATCTTAAGAACTGGGGCGGGGAAATGCGACGAAACAGGCAAGGGCAAAGGAAGAACGGTATCGGAGAGTGGGAGGACGGCTGATAAAATGGCCCGAAGAGTTTCCACTTGGGGGGGGGGGTAGGAGTGTGGTACGGCGACTAGCTGTCAAAGGGGAAACTTGGCAGTTGGCTTGGCATTTTACAGGGGGAGAAAATATGGAAGCGGATCTGCCGCCGGCGATTTCAAAAAAAAAAACAACACCCAACCTACCAACCTGAAAGTGCAAGGCGACCATCGTGACGAGCTGACCCTTTATTTCCGTTGCGAATTAAGGAGCCGGAGAAGGAACGCGAGTAGAGGTCGGTTGTCCGAGAAGCGATATAGTGCCGCCCTTAGCATCCGGCCACAAAACAAAACTGCCTTTTCGGTAAGAAGGACTCTGGAAAAGGTGCTTTCAAGGGGGGGCTCGTTCAGGGCTGCTGAAGGAAAAGACCGGGCGATTTAGTCAAAAAAAGGAGGAGGTGATTGAGAAGGGGATGTAAAGCTCACGGAGAAAGAGATGGGCGCGTCAGAAAGGGAAGTAGGTCATTGGGAAAGTTAAGAAAAGTCGAAGGGGGGGTGGGGGGCTCGGATAGGCACGTGCGCGGGTTAGGTTGTCCCTGTCCGATGCCTTAGTTCAGTCTGTGAGGAAGGGAATGACCGGGGTTTGAAACAACACTTCGTGGAGGGAATGCATTGCGTAGATAACCACGGAAACCATTACGGTGTAGGGGCCTAGATCGAACAAGCGATGGCAAGAAGAGGCAGCTCTGAAAAAGGATATGGGATCATGAAAACCAACGTACGAAAAGCGTAACTCAAGAGGCCAGCGTGGGTGAGGGAACGCTCAGAACTTTTGTGCTAAGGAGAGTAGGAGATCAACAATAGAAAAAGCGAGGGGTCGCGCAGAGATGAGGCAGTTGGTCTTCAAAATGCGGCAACGAGACCGAGGAAGAAAAAACGAGGAGGAGGAAGATTAGTTGCCGGAAGCGCGCACGGGGAGCCAAAAACAGGGTTGCCGACGACACAGAGAAACTGCAGGTTGAGATCTACCGGGAGTGGGAAAAGTATACTGGGTTGCCAGGCCGCGCGAAAGAGAACTGAGCAGCGACTTCCTCCCCACGCCAGTCCGGCTGGGGAGACGATAACGGACGGCGAACGGAATCTGAGGGGAGTTAAGTTAAAAAAGAGTGGTTACTGCCAATGGGGCGATCTGAGGCACCTAAGGGGAAAGTATCCGGTTCGACGGTGGGGTCAGGGCCAGCAGTTAACCGGATTGCGGACGCGGAGTTGATCGGGAACCGGGGCGAAGGCGAAAGCGGCATATCCATCCGAACCATGGAACACCCGAATTAAATAGAGGAGAGACAACAACCGCACGAATCAAACGGCAGCCGTGGCCGAACCAAGTCCATCAAAAGAAACCCCTACTTCTGTAGTAATCAAGCCCCCAAAAAAAAAAAACCCAAAACCCCCCCAACCCTCGGCAAAACCGCGGAGAGCCGAGAGCGAGCAGCGAACGGCAAATACGCGTCGACCGAGCCGGGGGTTCTCCGCCGAAAAAGGGGGGGAAAAAAGAAGCGCCCTAATCACATTGATTCCAAGAAACCGACCCCGAATAAGGGCGAAGTTTGAAGGGGATCGGTCCGTCGGGCTATGTCAATCGCTAGCGGGCAATCGGGTCGAAACGGCGGGGAAAACCAGTCAGGATCCCAGATTGAATCGTTTGAAAGCCGGATTCATGCATCGGTAGATCACGGGTAATTCGACGAATGTGCTTTTTGAGGACAGATCAGGTGGGGCGAAAAGAGCACGGCGTAGATCGGCTGCGTAGTCATCGGTAGCGTAACGGGTGACGAGAATGAGGGGGGGAAAGGGGGAGAGAGAGTCGAGAAGGAGGGGACGGAATTGAAACGGACACGCGGAAAGGGCCCAGCCGGGTAGAGAAAGGGGAAGTTTCCGACCTCATTAAGCAAGCGTAGGATAAAATAAAGAGGGGGGAGTTGAAGATCTATTCAAAACGAAAGCAAGGTGGGTGCGCCAACGCGCAAGCAGCAGCACGGGGGACGAAGCCCTCGTCGGCCCACATCTCGTGAGTCGTCTCGTTTCGAAGACGTTCTTGTCGCCGAAAGAGAACCAAAGCAGCTCTTAAAGCGTGATTTGAGAAGGGGGACGTCAAGGGCACAATCGAAAAAGAGCCGAAACGGATGCGGGAGTACCTGTGAAAGAGCGCGGCACAATAGGCCCGGAGAGCGTGATATTGAAAAAGACGAGAAAAAGATCGGCTTGCGGAGGAGTTAGCCAAATGAAAATTTCCGGACTCCTTGTCTCCAGGGAAGTGGGGGACAAAACTTGACCCGGTTGGTCCTAGGAATGTTCAACCAAAAAGTGGTTCAGGGAGCTGCGAAAAGGACGTTCGTCAGGTAGAGCGTGCCCACAGGAGAATCGGGGGGTTTATCCGGAAAGGGGTGCGGCTGGGATCCGGAAGGCACGCGCTCTCCTCCGGAGGGAACTCGTGGGGAGTAACCGCACTCTGGCACAAGGGGATTCGAAAGAGGGGGGATTGCGTCCGGATAGGACTGGGAAGAGTTGCAATGCAACCTAACGGCTTTGCCGCAAAGGAGGGATCAAGAAGCAAAAGAAAAAAAAGAACCAAGCGCAAAGAAAGGCAAAAAAGTTCCCAACTGGGTTTTGGAGAAGAACATGGATTTTGGGAATGTTTCTGGATTTTAAGAGCAGCGTTGGCGAGAATGGGACGGCTGTCAGAAAGAAGTGACGTTCGAATCGGGCTTGGGGCGCTATTTTCATAGGATCTTGTGAAAGGGGGGACGCAGACTGCTAAGGAGCAATGGAATTCTCGGAAATTACGGGAGACCACCTAGAAGAGGATAATTGCCACTTTCACGGGTTGAAAGAAGACTGCGAAAGAGCTCACTTTACACAAAAAGCCGCGGAGGACCATCACACGAAGGGTCGACAAGACCACTTGGCGTACAACCGGGAAGAGACAATCCAGTCTGCACCTGTTATGACCCTTCGAAAAAGGAACGGAAAAATAGCCAAACCCTAGGCCCAGGAAGCAATAAAAAAACGACACCACCTCGATGTGAGCTTGGTTGAAGGGTCACTTGGAGTTGTGGATTTTGGGATGGGAGGGTGCGGGCGGGAAAGGCGCGTTCAATCTCTAAAGAACCGAAAGACCGAGTTGAATCAGGCAACGGCGTTCGTGAATCGGGACTGCGGGGTGAGAAGTGCGGCCTACTGCGGGAAAACGAAACGGGGAAGAACGCGTTGGGGGAATTAGAAAGCTGACCGAAAAAAGCCGAAAGTGTTACAGCATCAAGCGAAAAATTGGAATCGCATTGCTCACACAGAACGTCAGCCGAGGGGAGGGAAAGGTATTGAAGATAACGTCGTCCCACAAAAACGACGAGTCGTAAGCCAGTCATGAAGAAAAGACCCGCTATTCAGCGTACGGACAAGCCGGCAGGAAGATAAGGGTCATCCTCGGAACGGATCGAGGGACGGGATCGATCTGTAAAGCGCAAGGGATGTGTAGAGTCCACGAGAGTGGAGACGAAAAGCTCCACGTCGGGTTTAGGAGTTTGCTGAAGGAGGAAAGGAAAAATGAAAGGGCTTAACGAGAGGACTGGGGGGGGAAGGGGGGCTACGGCAAAGGGAGATGTCGGGAAAACGTGATCAAACGCATATCAAAAAGGAATTCCGGGACAGCCGTCTTAATCGTGAGCGTGTAACCAGGAGATCAGAAAGAGTACCTAAAGCAGGGGGTGAGGAGGCAAAAAGGGGAAATCCAAGACGAGATGCTACCCGAAGGGTCCACCAGGAATAGTATTGGCTACATAGATGGCGCTGCTAGACGGGAGAGCAAGGGGACCCCCCACGCCCCACAACCCGCCAAAAAAAAAAACAACCCCACTGGAAACACGGCGAGGTCAAAGACGTGGATCTCATGGACCAAAAAAATCTCGGCGAACACAGAGATGAAAGGAGAATCGTCAAGACGTCAAGATGGGAAATAGTCAGAACATCCGAAGTCAATTCTAATGGTTAGTAGCGAGCCCCAACAAAGCCGACCAGGAAGCGACGAAGCGAGTCCACCTCAAATGCTCCCAAAAGATGGCGAGAGACACAAAAAAAAAAAAAAAAAAACCAGACCACAAACAGTTGAGGGGAAGGATCGGATTTTTGACGGAATGCCGAACAGAAACCCCTACCGTGTATTTCAGGTAGACAACCGCGTAGGTTCAGGCCGAGGGAGGCTCGCGATCTCGCGGGCAGTGAACAAAGTATAAGAGAGGAGAGCACATTAGCCAAAAAGCTGCGGGAGCCGAAGATAGGGGCCTCTGACGTCTAGAAACAGTGAGTTCGGGGTAGATGTGAAGCTCGACGATGCCATGCGTCCATTGTGCAGCAATTTGCGGGATCCTGCTTCTTTGAGATGCCCATCAACTTGCAGGCGTTAAGCGTCGGTCGGTGTCGAACAGGGGAACGGTTTCGCCGAAGCCGACGTAAAGCGGATACTTAATACGGCGGGCGCAGCAGCGAGGTACGCGGGAAGGTTCTTGGCAAGAGGCCAAGCCTCAGGTTACAGCTCGTCCGGCTGCCTTTAGTCCGACCGGAGGGGGCCGGGGGGCTTTGCGCAGCTACGTAGGGGGGGCTGGGCTCCAGGGAGCTGGCGGAGACCGCTGGGGCTTCGAAGACGTCATCGGTCTCAGGCTCTTTCGTGTCAAGCGCAACCTTCATCATCGAAAGAGGCGATCTAAACCT
>Ga0179591_1216771_pt1 | contig 13917 bp, 21 predicted proteins | sample CZOMad2_1_08_16f_FD_182891 | JGI IMG/M metagenome (GOLD analysis project Ga0179591, IMG submission 182891) | Vadose zone soil fungal communities from Angelo Coast Range Reserve, California, USA - CZOMad2_1_08_16fungal (PacBio error correction) | ecosystem: Environmental > Terrestrial > Soil >...
AGAGGAAGACGGATACGCTCCCGTCAACACGTGCACAACGATGAAGAAAGCATAAAGTTTTCCAGCGTGGGGTAACCTGCGACATAACAGGCTATAAGAGGAGAAGAGAAGAGAACAACAACCCCTTATAAAAGAAAAAAAAGGGATAGGATCAGCAGAAATCCAAAAAGAAAAAAGGGAGGAAGGACGGATACGGGCCGCGGGGTGGTAGTAGACCCGGGGACTAAGGAGAGAAGTTATCAGAGGGGAATGAACCTCATCGAGGTATTTCGGCAGAACCATGAATTTCGAGAGAAAGGGACAAGGAGGGGCCAAAGCACCAGACACTGAAACAAGCGTCCGGACAAACAAAACAAGGGAGGAGACAGTATTTGGAGCAGAACCGGAGATCGAAAAACTACCGTCGAACGAAAGATGAAAACGGATGAGCGCGGTGTAGGGGAACACTCGCAAGCTTGGAGGTTGGGAAACCTGGAGTTCCATAAAAAGGTGGTGATCCGACGGAACAGGAAAAAAGAGGAAGAAAAGAGCAGAAAAGAAAGAATGGGACATTGAAGGAAAAAAAAAAGGTGCAGAGAGATGGCCTCCACAAGGTTCAAATCCAAGACAACGGAGAGAACATAGTGTTCTCAAAAACGATCTTAAAACAATCGCAAAAGGCAGGGGGGGAAGGCAAATCAGAAAAGATGACAAGCGTGGAGGACCGTCGCAAAGAGAAAGAAGAACTAATCTCAAATCAAGAAAGGAAAAAATCGAACAAGAGAACCGACCAATTAATAAAGAAAGAGTTCCAGGGCAAACAAATAACGGGAGCAGAGGCTAAGACGAAAAAAGAGAACAAAAAAGGAAGCCTCTGGCGTCCTTTTGACATGAAGTCAGGCCAATCCTGGAATAAATTCCCTAACGAAAGAAGGCACTAAAAACGGGAAAAAACCCAATAGAGGGAGAGCACTAAACGACGGCAAGGGTGGTGAAGTGTTCCTCAAAGAATGGGACAGTCACACCCTGAGGTTCAAGGAAGGCGGTCCCCCAAGGGCAAGGGAAGCGAGAAGAGTTAAGCTTATAGGAAAAAAAGGACAAATTCCTACTAGGAAGAAAAGAGGGGAAAAAAAGACCAGGAGCTTGTGATCAAAGCATACGCGTCACACAAAGTGAAGTTAACCCGAGGCGCGGCCGATGAGATATACAAGAAATTGGTAATTAGGGAGGGGATGGAAGAAAGAGAGAAACCGGGGAACAATGAAACAACAAAAACAAAAAGGGACAAAAGCATGGAGTAGGAAAGCGAGAAGAGGCGATAGCCAGGCAACTGGACAGAACTCGCCCGCCAATAAAAGATCCTGGTAATGGAAATTTGAAGAAAGTAATTCGTGAGGGTGACAACGAGGACAAATTAGTCGTACAGGGAAAAAAGAGAGAACAGACAAAAGAGACACACGGACACTCGGGAAATCACGAAAAACAAGGAGAGACGCGAAATAGGCAAGTTTCCAAATCCTGAGGGACATCTCCGGTCAAACGAGACAGCTAAGAACAACTGGGGAAAAAGGGGGAAAAGAGGGGGGGGAAAAAAAGAATCCAGACGGCAAGCACAAAAAGAAAGCATACTAGCCGAAAAAAAAGGGTAAAAAAAAGATCTTGAGAAGAGAGAAAGATGGAAAAAAAAGTTTATTACAAAAGGGTATCGCAGAAACCAATAAAACAGGCCGATGAAAAAGAGGACAATCCGAGCCCCGCGGACAAGCCCGGGAGAGGCGAGAAGATAAAGTAACGACTGCACGGGGAAAATACCCCAAAAGAAAAATCGAAGATTCCTGGGCTGCACAGAGAAGCTTTTTACCGGTCGCGGGAGGACAAAAGTGACAAACTCCGTATAACAGATGCGAGGACGATAAAGAAGAAAAGAGACAAAAAAGGACGGCCAACAGGATTAAAAAAAAAAAAATACGGAGAACGGGCCTCTTCCAGGAGAGGGGCTACACGCACGGAACCTGATGCGCCTACAAGAAATGCTTCAGAAGGAAGGCAACTCTGAAGCGCCAGGGAAAAAGGAAATAGCACTGAAAAGAAAAAAGATTGAGAGACGGTGAAACGGAAAAAGCACAAAAAGGGCCTACAGATCAGAACCGAGCAAGAACATCTCTAAGGGGACAACCGAATCTGACGATAAGAGGCAAGAACAAGGAGTAGGGGGAAATTTTGATGGAGAGGTTGAAGAAAGAAGCCTTCCATAGGGGAATAGAAAGGAGGTCTGAGTGCACGAGATGGAGGAGACGGGGACATAGACGGCCGCAAAAAAGAAATAGGGTGGCACCAGAACGCCAGGGTCCCTCCAACCCTTCAAAAGGGCAGTGTATAAAGGTAAAAGTTGGAGTTGACAAGGACTGGTGCCGAAAAAGTCTAAGACGAATAAACATTCTAACCCTCGTGGGTCAGAATTCAAAAAGATGGATCAGGTTAAAGAACTTGAACATGATGGACATGAAGGAAAAGCCTGGGGAAAAGTTGGCCCCAAGGGCACAAAGGAAAAAAGAACAGGAGAGAAAGAGATGTTATGGGTGTCGCCGGGGGCTGGGGACTACGACACCACAAAATAAGGGAAAGCGGGAAGAGAATCGAAGAAAAGAAAACCAGTAGAAACAAAAGAGGAACGAACATTCAGAAAGGTGGTCACGTACAGGAAGGGTACTCTACCGGCCAAGGGTACATAAAGGGCAGGAATTGCCGAGCAAGCCGCAAAGAGGAACGTCAAAGATCAATCTCGGAAAAGAGGAACGACAGAAAGGGAGTACCTGCGCATAGGACGTTGGGTCCAATTCAGACTAAAAAGAAAAGAAGGGGCCTCAGAAAAAAGAAATAGGCGGAAAGCTTGCGGAGTATTTCTCGCGAGCGCACACTTACAGGTAAGACACAGGGAAAAGCAGATAGAAAGAACTCGCGAGGGGATCAAAAGAGGGTCAGCGGTGAAGAGTACGGTGACTAATAGCTCAGACTAGACAACGAAAAGGATTGTTTGGAAAATATATCGATCGAAAAGGACCCTTCCTTGAACGATGCAAAAGCGCGAGGGTACTCGAAGACGCACCGCTCAAGACCCGGGAGCTTGGGATAGGGGGGGGGGGGGGGGGGAGGGGAAGGGAGAAGGAGGAAAATCCTCCGCCATAACACAATGATATTCCGACTTACAAGAGAGAGGGGGGAAAAGAAGGAGGGAAGAAGGCCGTAAGAGTAGAAAAAAAGCATGGCAGGGATCTCGGATATCCGAAAAACAAATGAAAAGGGGAAGAGGAAACCATACGTCCAGACGACATACCCACCGATGTAACGTGAACACGAAATGAAAACAAAAAAACTTTAATGGATTTCAAGGGAAATCGATAATTTAAATGAGGAAAGGAGGGCCTCTAGTACACACCAGAAAAAAAAAGAAGAAAGTTGATCAATATTGGGGGGTAAGGGGGGGGGCACCCGATGCAAATGCGGGGGGATGAAATAGAAAAAACGACGAATGAGACAACGCAGAAAAGAGGTAAAAGGGGGAGCGATAAAGCCAGAGTGTGGGTATAAAGGGATTAACATTATGGGTAGAACGTGTTCTGACCAAGAAGGGGAACAGAAAAAGTTTTGAAAGAAAAGGAAGATACATGCCTCTGGGCCTATGAGGACAAGGGAAGGAACTGGCAGCATCGTGCGGGCCGGGTGCGGGAGGATAACCAGAAATAGGACAAGGAAAAAACAATCACGCAAAAGGGAGTCTTTCAAGTGCATGCTGTAAGAAAACAAGACAACCAACTGATGGAATGAACATATCGCCCAAAGCGGAAAGCAAGCAACATGAAGGCGTAGACGACAAAGACAGGGACGGGTCAAACGTTCAAGAAAACCGAGATTCATGGGGATTGAAGAAAAGGGAGGAACAAGACTGGGAAAAAAGAAAAAGGGACGAAATGAACAGAATGGTCCTTTAAAGGAGCATCAGGACGTGACGGGGGGGCAAGACCTGCGCCCTGGGAAGCGGAAGGGCCGTCGGGGGAAAATGGCGGGGGGGGAACGCGATCTAGTAGGGGCTAAAAAGCTGAACTACGGGCTCATCTAGGAAGTTTTTGAACAGATGCCGTAGAAAAAAAGAGACACTGGCCCTTCTATTGACCGAACGGAAGAGGGGGTTGGGAGCACCGGATTAGCGGGGAAGACGGGCCTGACAATGGGAGAGAAAATCGAGTATCTCAAGAAATTTTCGAATGGGATGGACGAAGATCAGTAGACTCACACATCTGTCATCATCCTCAGGAGAAGGAGGAACAATAAGACATATACACAGGGGAAAATGAAGTCGAAATCTAAAGCTTGAAGCGGGCATGGTCGTCTCGGAAGGAACGTGGGGGCAGAGTGTAAGAGGGAACTGGGTATCGGAACCTGAAATTTCAAGAGAGGGAAAGGCAGCTGAAAGGACTACGCTAAAGGGAGTCCTTGCACGACTACAAAAAAAGAAACCGGGTGTCGGCTATATGTGCAGTGACGGAGAGCCGATGGAACTCCCAAGGAGATGCAGTTGTGTTTGAAGCACAGAATTAAAAAAATAAAGAGTAGGAACTGGAAGACAAGAGGGAAACAGAAGTTTGTGAAAGAGAACGAGAAAGGAAGGCTTCACTTGGGGAGAAATAGGCAAGTTGCATATGAAGTGACCATAATCGAAAGGGGTCAATAACAGGGGGACCGTCAGGAAAAAGGGAGGAAAAATGTGGGAATGTCTTAGGGAATCATCTTGACACGAAGAGCAGGGAAAAGGGGGCGCACAGAAAAGGGAAAACTTGCATTTTGGCCGAAAGAGGGTGGAAAAGAGCATGAACACTGAACCCCCAGGCGATCAGGTAAAAAAAGGGAAAAATAACCCGTTGGTGCAGGGCATCTAACTAGTAGGATTCGGTAAGAAAGCGTGCCATACTTCAAGGTCCCGGGGGAAAACCATGCGCCATTCGAAAGAGGAAGACCATGGTGGGGGGTGACGCAGAGGCAGTCAGACGCATGACGGCCGGGGCCAGCAGAAGAGCAAAGAGCGCTCAGGAACAGAGAGGATCCAAAGAGAGTTGGGGAGAATGATAAGAAACAAGTACAAGGACATAAAGAAATGTCCAAGGCCCAGGAACATGATGCATCAAAAATCGCCGGCAAAGCAACCGAAAGGGCTTTGCGGACCAGGGGGACCTAGCGAACTCATTAGTTGTGGCCAGAAATTGGTCTAATGGAAACGGATGAAGAAGAGGGACTGAAGGAGGGGCTAACATTTCACAATAAAGACGCCGGAAAACCCATCGACCAGAAGGAACAGCTCTCATATCTTTGGAAGAGCTCAACTCGGACATGGAGGTGGCAACGACTGGACGACGTGGGGTCACCGATCGCGCAACAGCACACGCTGTGGCTGCGCAAGGGAGGTCATGGGGTTGAAAGGCGACGGGAAAAAAGACGGAAAAATAATTCAAGCCAAAATTTAAAGGCCACAAAAAGGAAAACAAAAAAAATGAGCTTAGGATCCTGCGCTCCACGTCACAAACAACCACTGACACGTAATAAGGCCGGCGCATACGGTAGATTCAGAAAGCTGGGAGAAAGGGGACTACGTGATGAGTAATATAGAAGAAAACAAACAAAAAATTATGCTTGAAGAAAAGAGAAGTCAGGATAGAGATTACTTACCACAGTCCCACTCAAAAATAAGATGCGCGCTGAAAAGAAAGGCTTCAATATACGATGGGTGGTTGGAACAACAGTAAATCAAAACGGGATGTCGTGGGAAAGCAACAGGGGGCGGGAGAAGAATATTATAGTAGTGAGGGAAAAGCCTTATGGCGAGAGAGATCTCGCAAAACCATCAACCAACGACGCAGCGCACGCCAGCGGGTGCGTCAGTTGCAGGGAAGAGGGGCAAAAAGCTGCCCAGGAGACCACACGCATTCAAGAGGGAAAGGGGGACCTAAAAACGGCGTCTGGTTATTGATAAAGAAGATCTATCGCAGCAGGCAAGAAGGACAAGATAGTGGAAGGCACCTGAAGGTTGTCGGTGTTCGCCGGGGGCAGCACGCGGCCTAAAATCCGGAGGACAGGAAGACTTAACGTACCAAAGGAAAAAAAAGGGGGGGAAAAAAAACTCAATAGTATTCGAGGAAGGAAGCCCTGGTCGCACCAACAGTGCCGAGCTGATGCGACGAAAATGAAAAGAAAGGGGAAAACGGGAAAAGACAAGAGGGTAAGAGACAACGAGAAGGACAGGGGGCACAGAGCCTTCAAATCAGAGGGAAAGAAAACCTGGCGGCAAAGATAGGGCCGCAGTTGAGACAGCTATTCCTGGCACTTGAAGTCACTAGGACTGTCGGCCCGACAAGAGGAGAAACAGACAAGAATTAAAAAAAAGAAGTAGTTCTAAGTGAAAAGGGGTTATGACATTTAAGGCCAGGGCACACCGCAGGGGGACCAGCGAACCCAGAATCCGTTATATAGAACGGCAACCAACGGGCGCAGGAGTAGGGCCGGAAATGAATAGTTCAGTAAGGACGAAAAAATCAGAGAGAAAAAAGGACGCTCAAGCAAAACACCTTAAGTTTCAAAGTGGAGGTCAGAAAGACAAACAGGTGAAGCCAAGCGAGTGAAGGATCAAAAACCGTCAATAGATACATAGGGGGTGAACAGGGTGGGATTGACCTCAAAAAAAAGTCAAATTACACCCCCCCATCAGAGGTGACAAAGATGTATCCAGGGAAAGACGAGGCCGGAACCGGAAATATGAAGGGGAAAAAGGATAACGCTTTGAAGGGAACCCAGAACCTAGAAACAGAAATGAAAACCAGACAAAGCTTAACAAAAGGTCATCACGGAGACAAGCCACTGCACAAGACGGAGAAGAAATCCGGTTGCAAGGGATGTGTTGAAGGCAGGCGTTGAGAAAGACGGATAAAGAAGAAAAAAGGAGCAAAAGAAAAAAGGGGACGCAACCAGCTTGAAGAAAATTCTTAAAGACAGAAAAAAGCGACATTTAGAGAAGAAGACGAACCTAACGAGCAGACAAACCCATAGGAGAGCAGAAAAAGAAGGAAGGAGGAGGAGATCAATAAATCAAGGAGCATCATTTGGGTGGAATCCCATAAAACAAAAGACAGACAGCTGGAGGGAGAGGGAAAGGGTGAGAAATCAAAAACTCGCAAAAAGAGAAAAGGGCCTAGAAAGAAAGGTAAAAAATTCGGAAAGTCCCGAACCAAAATACAGGGAGAGGGGAGAGCGAGTGTAACAGAGCGGGGAAATCATCAAAAACAAGAACGCCGGTGAAAAACGAGAAATCACCACAAAAACAGAAACCTCGTGACTGTTGTCGAGGGAAAAAAGCGACATGTGAACCCGAGCGCTGACGTTTGGGAGGACGGACAAAGGGAAAGCACGGTCGAAAGGAAGAAGGGCCGAAGAGAAACATAGATCTACAACTGGCACTTATCATAGGAGTAGGGAACAGGGAAAATCGAGACGTTGAAGAAAAAGAGTCGAAGGGGAGAAAAAAGAAAAGAAAAAGGGGGAAAAGAAAAAGACAGGGAGGCCTTAGAAGAAGAGTACAGAAGCTAAGGGGCAAAGGACCCTCAAAGAAAGAAGGAGGAGACATCAGAGAATGCGTCAGATCCCGCGAGTGAGAAACGCAGACAGCGAGGGGAGGACAAAAACCATAAGACATCAGAGGGGGGGCGCACGTAGACCGAACCCATGGACAGAGAAGACAGAAGGAAACACATTGCAATCATCCGAGATTGGGGCCTCGTTCAAACAGAATGAGATGGGGCTATATCGTGGTCAGCACAGATAGTTGTTGGAGGGGAGTGAGAGCCATCACTAGAAGAAATAAGCAAAAGAGGATTATGTTCTATGTCTCTCTGACAAGAAAATCTAAGCTTCAAAGGAACACGAGATAAATGCCCCAACCTGGCACTTGGAGATCAAAGGCCTCTAGCATTAGAGGAGAAGTTTTCGAGACAAACTGACCGGCCGCAAAACGACAGGAAAGAGGGGGGGACTACGAAGATATGGTCAAAGGACGCAACCACGAGAGTACGGGGAAGGAAGGAAAACAGTGACATCAGACTTGATGCTTAAGGCAAAAGAAGGATGAAACTATGGTCAACAGACAATGAGGAAAAATCGGAAGCTTGAGCTGGTTGTCCATGCGCAAAGATATAGCCAAACCTCTACAAGGATGTAAAGGAAAATGATAAGTGAAACCAAAGGGGGGGAGAAAGAGGGAAATTCCACTGCCTTCCAAGGAAAAAAAGGGAAATTATGTAGCGAGCGCCCGGATGTAGTAATGCGTAAGACCCAAGCTAGAGGGAAAGAACCTTAAACCTCTAAGACCAGGATTAAGAGAGACAAAGATAGGAACTGTCACGAAAACATATCGGAAAGGCGGGCATTCGGGGATGATCCATTATTAACACTGGCGTCACCGGACGCCTACCTAAGAGCTGGAAGAGAAGATCATGAGGAAGATCAAGAAGACGAAGAACAAGGGTAGTGTAGGAAAAAAAAATCGTGCCAAGAAGACTACCCAACAACTCTCAAATAAAGGAAGAAGGAATGACTGTGAAAGGATGAGATCTCCCGACACACAGAAGGAAAGGAAGAGAAAGGTAATCGAACGTAAAGCCCGTCAAGGGAAAGAGAAAGAAAACTGCAAAAAGGGTGGACTAAGAAGGGCACTCCAGGACTCAGAAAGCTGGAGGAAGCTTTGTTCATAATATTAAAAATCACAACGCAAAGAAGAGCAGGACGTGCCAGACTTACTCTCGTCAGGTGTTCATCATGGGAGAGAGAAGCGCCGGCAGAGCGAGGGGGGGGAGGGCTGAATGGAAAGGGGGAATATGAAAACAGGCTTGAAAGGTAGAAAAAAGAGAAGAAGAGGGGGTCCACTGGAGACGGGCCGGAATGCGACCCCCTGAGGCAAGGAATGGATGACCTCTACGGTGGAGAATAATCGGAGGAGGAAGGGTTCAAGGAAGGTGGGTATCATCTCAAAAAAACCAAACGCGCGAAGGTGGGAATCATATTTTAGACAAGAGAAGGTTCAACCCATAGGTAGGCCAGGCATGAGATCCTCTAAAAAGGAGAGGAACCAGAAATTGTAACGGAAATATGGCGAAATAATGAAAAACGAGGTGTGGACAGCAAAAAATCGTCGTTATCGGAGGGGAGACCATAGTGGATAGCTCAGAAGGTCCTGAACAAGTGCAAAAAGGAAATCTAAAGGGACAAAATGGGAAAGAACATTCGCCGGCTGATTTAAGAGAGGGCCGCGGAGCTAAATGTGTCAACCTATCGGGAAGGGTCGACAAACAATCAATAAGCAAAAAGGGAAAGAAAAAGCTATTAGACTGCAGACTGGACACAAGACCATCCACGGGAAAAAAACAAGAGTGCTGACGGGGGGTGCCGCACGGACAAAATGGCAGAGCGAATAAGCAGGTGGAGGGAGACTGGGAAAGAAAGGAACAACTATAAGGGATGGGGGATTAAACCAAAAAAAAAAAACTTATGGTCAGTTGTAAGGTCTCCGTGGACGTCCGCTGGGATGGGACCTGCGGCACCGCAAGTGACCTCTTGCAGGAACCAAAAGCAAAATGAAATGCGGTACGAAAATCCGAGAAATTATTTACGAACAACCAAGGGGAATCGAATGTGCAGACGGAAACTACGTCGGAGCGATGGGAGGTAACCGAAGAATTTGTGGGAAGGAAAGGAAGGGGGAAAAAAGGAACGGGGGCAGGGAACGAAGGAAGTGAGGGAACTTCAAAAACGATTGCAAGGCCCACTCGAGGTTGGTTGGTGAGTCCGTCTTCTTTAAGAAAGATGGAGCACGCCGGGACACGGAGAGAGAAAGAAAAAATAAGTTAAACTCAGAGAAGAGGTTCACAGGGAAATTTTTAACAGCCAGACTAGACAAGGGACAACGCGTCGAGAAGAGGGGAAATGAACAGACGATTCGATTATTGAGAGAACGATCTAGGCTAGCAGCACATGTGTAGTGCTGGGAGCAAAGAAGGCGCAATTGTGGGACAAGTGAAGAACATTATTAGCAAACATTAGGCTCATTGGGGGATACCTCTTCAAGAAGAAGGGGCGTCCTTAAAAATAAAGAAGAAAAAACAAACTCAACCATTTGGGAGGTAAGTGCCAGTAGGAGGGGATAGCTAGGCCGTTAAAATACATAGAGCAAAAGCAGGTAGGGAGGGGGGTGAGGAGAACACCGATGGACATTCGGAAGGGAGGAAAAACGGAAATCAAAACAGAACTAATAAACATTTAGGGGATAAAGGGTCCTGCGAATCACCACTGATGAGTAGCACAAAGCGGTGCGTGAGGGGAGTCGATGTCGCTTAAGCAGTCAAAGAAAAAAGAAAGAAGAAGAAGATAGAGAAAAATTGGGTTAGAAATACAAAACAAATTGAGAGTTAAAACAGAAAGGAAAAGAAGCCCTGTTTCCTAGGTAGGGAAAAAGCTTCATGTTAAGTGGGGAAGAACGGGGAATCCTCCGTCACTAACGCGGGAGCTGGGCGCACCGCCTGAACTCTTTTCGCGCGAAAACTTAAACCCAGAAAAAAAGGCAAGAGATGAAGCCGGTGTTTGACCAGCAACTGGAACGGGTATTCCAGCGGAAAAGAAAATGAAACGTTCAATTCCCCAGGCGGGAGCGACGATGATATCCATGTGAGGGGTGGTTCGCGGGGCGTCGGCCGAGAGCGCAAAACTTTAAAACGGATCAAAAGGGGGGGAAAACTCTAGGTGACAGAAGGCACATAAAGAACTGGCGGAAGGGCGAAGGTGGGGTAAGGGGCGGAGCACACCTGGAATAGACTGAGAAGGAAGAAGCGGCCAGAATGGGTCCTAAAAAAACGAAGGGAGGCTACGAGGGCTCTTCTAGAAGGGGCGTGGTAGAGAAAGGGAACGTACGGCGCCTCCAAGTGGAGGTGGCCGACGTGTCCCTCTCACGCGATTCCGCACAGGATAGCTTGGCCGTCGGCGAAACACAGGCAAAAAGAGGACCAACCCCTATCAAAGAGGGAATGCTCGGAGAAGAAATTTTCTCACTAACGAACAAAAAAACATTTTGACAACGACTAGGGAACGAGTGGGGCATCGAAATAGACCGGGCTGCCAAGAAACCAAACGCTGTGTTAGGAGGAGAGAGGGTGATGGAAAGCCTCATTCTAAGAAGAAAAGGGTGCGAAAAGAACCCTATTTATTTAAGAAACCAAGGGCTGTCCACGAGTGCATATCAAGTCCGGTCGGCTCTCAACAGGGAACAAAAACAAAGTGGCAAGAGGAAGGACGCGCGCAGAGATTTCCAGCGTGGGCCTGGGCAACAGACATTGCAGGAGAAGAAGAGAACAACAAACACGGAGGAAGCATAGGAAAGGAGAGAAAAAGATAGGGAACAGCTGACTGGGGAAACACATGACCAACGCTTTAAAAGAATCACGGCGCAAAGAGGCCTTCATACGGCCATGGGGGGGGATACCCGGGGATCGAGGAATCCGGACTTATCAGGTCGTGGACGAAGTGATAGAAATCACGAAAAGGAAAGAGTCCATAAGATTCTCTATATGCCAGACCTAAGAAACCAAGACAAACCAGAAGGGGAAGGGGAAGCCTCACGAAAAAAGAAAGTGCGCAGTTGCGCGCCAAAATCAGCGAGTGGCCCACGTCGTACACAGTGTGAAACTGTTCAAAAGACAGTGAGTGATCACGATCATCGGGGAAGAAAACGAGGCGACATGGGAAATAAACAAAGACGTACTCTTGCCAGCGGGGTTAAGACAGGGAAAAGGCTGCCAAATGAATCGGGGGGATCCGGAAGCATGTCCAACATACATGTAGTTACGAGAAGCGGATACCTGGGGAAAAGAAAGAGGGGGGAAATTGCAACATGGCTATCTCAATTTAGGAACTAGACCTTCATCTTCAGCTTCAAAAAAAGTGCTAAAGTACACTTAAACCCAAAAGACACGGACGAGCCGTATAAGGCACTTAGGAAGGGAGGGAACGAGAGCTGAAAATGAGGATAACTCCTTCACTTTTGCCGGAGAGGGTTCAAGCATAGGGGGGGAGAATCATCTGGAACTACAATCTAAAAAAGCCAACACAGGATCAATCAAAAACTGGCGAAGGGTAGAACATTGAAAGTCCAGGGCCCGCCGGCCGCGAAAACAACGATCCGTTCTATGGAGGCCAGAAAGACAGACGGAGGGAAGACGGGTTAAGTCATGTTAAACAGATAAGAAGAAAAAATGAAAAACCAGCGAGGAACACCGGAATGGTCCCGGCGGGGGCCCCGGGCAGGAAAAGAGAGTAAGCGGATGAAAAGGGGCAAGAGCAACTAACTAGCTGAAGGACCCAGTGTCATGGTTAAGAAACGAAATGCGAAACGGCAAGAAAGCACTCAAAAAAGAAGTTTCTAAACTGTAAGAAAACCAAAAAACGGCGGTTTATCCACCAGTTAAAAAGTTGGGCGTCGAGGAACAGCAAAAATACACAGCCCGTAAAAAAAAAAAAAACATCTTTGGGGGGGAGCGGCGTCATCGTCTGAAAAGAGAAAGTGCAACAAAATCGCAGGGACAAGACGTGTTGGTTGATCGAACGTGCACGCAGCTAAGGAAGGGGCAGCGACATGAAAATGCGCAAAAAGGCGCGTAGAGAAAGAGGCAAAGCTCCAAAACGCGAGCAATCGTCCGCCCGACCGACAAAAAAGGCGCGACAACAGCAAGACAGACGGTCGAGGTGGATTTAAAAAGCTCGTACAGGGCGAGGGTAGTCCCTGTAGAAAGCACAAAAAAAATGAAGGATAAGAACTCCAAAAAACACAAAGAAGTTATCAGGCAGGTCATCAAAGAATGCCGGCCCCACTCAACCTCGGGACCGTGCGGCACAAAGGAAGAGCGGTTTGAAAAAACAACGGTAACAAAAAAAGAATTAATAACATAGAAAAGAAATCAAAGGAGCAGATGCCCAACGAGCCGTTCTGAAATCGACCGGATCATCTGCAGCGCGGAGAAAGCAAGAGCCGACAGGGAACAAGTCGTTCCAAAAAGACTTTTCATCCCAGGAACGCCATTGAGATACCTGAAATCAGTGAAGGCATCCGCAAAAACAGTGAATCTGAAGCTCACGGTAAAGCCCGGCATCATCTGCGAGCTTGGCCCGTGCACCGTGCGGTCTATATAGGATACAAGTGGGTGTGGGGATGGAACAAATGAAAGAATAAATCTCCAATCTTCTTTCTGTGAGGCGAGGAATGCGCTAAGTGTACACAAAAACTCGGCCGCGGGCCACCACTGAAGCACCCAGCCGGGCAGGCCTCAAAATGAAGAGCATTAAGGCGAAAAAGTTTTCGGGCCAAAGGAGAACCCTGATCGAAGAGATGGGACTAAAACCCCGATTTTCATATTCAAAAAAATGCCGGGGTGAAACACAAAAAGGAAGAGATCTGGAGAGGGATTAGGCCATGAGAGGGGCAACCATGACCCATATGAAAAAATCGCGCGTGGTCGGGGTCGCGGGGAGAGGCCCGAAACGAAAAAACTCAACAGAGGGAGAGAGACCCCAATTAAATCCATGACGGGCAGTGTCCGGCAATGAGGGTCGCAGCACGAATGGGTACTACCCTCGCAGACCGGCAAGAAGAAAAGGAAGTACCTGCTCAAGACTCGTCAAACTTTAGAATTCTTAGGGAGAGAAAGATACAAAGGAAAGAGCTTCAGCCGTACACTGGCCAGGACTGGGGAGTATTTTCTGAAGAGCAAGCTTCCGACGACACGTGTCGGCGAAGGTCTTTGAACCGAAGAGGACCTAAGGGCGATGGTTTAGAAGCTCTTGAAATTACGGAAGAGTCCG
>Ga0179591_1404692_pt1 | contig 13917 bp, 17 predicted proteins | sample CZOMad2_1_08_16f_FD_182891 | JGI IMG/M metagenome (GOLD analysis project Ga0179591, IMG submission 182891) | Vadose zone soil fungal communities from Angelo Coast Range Reserve, California, USA - CZOMad2_1_08_16fungal (PacBio error correction) | ecosystem: Environmental > Terrestrial > Soil >...
CAAAAAATTTTGGGAATTCGTCCTTTGCCCGGTTCGGGCGGCGAAGCCCTGTGAAAAAACACCCCCCCGTCGCCCCCCCCCCCCCCTCCCCGTAAGGGCCCCCAAAGCCCGACTCTCGGGAAAAACTGCAGTTTGTGCGGCCCCGCCACCTTTCCGCCCCCAGGCCGGGACAAAGCCCCCCGCAACTTTTCCGTCGTCCCCCGCCCCCGCCTTGTTTTTCCCAGAAATTTCGATGGCGGCGTTTTTTTCCCGGGGCCCCCCCCCTCCGAACTAAAACCCCCTTGCGACTTTTTTCCCCCCCCCTCCCCCTTCGGGAAAGCCCCCCGTGAAGCCCTGTCGGAGGGTAGAACAATAACAACCTAGTGCAACTACTTTTTTGGGAGGCAAGGCCGGAGCCCCCTTTTTTTTCCCTCGGGAACATCACGGCCTGAAAAAGATCTGCGGCCCCTCGGCCCCTCCCAAAAAAAAAAGAAACCCCCCCTGGGGAGGGGCTTTTGAAACATTGCCGCCCGGGCAGCAACGATAAAAGCCCCCCGTCCCCCCCCCCTGCCTGAACAAAAAAAAACCGGTGGGGGCCCCACAACACACTTTCCGAACCGGAAAAAAAAAACCCCCCCGAAAACCCCCCCCCCCACCCGGCCCCCTTTTTCTGGGGTTTTTTTTCCTGGGCCCCCCGGTAACGGTGGGCGTGGAAAAAAAACGTTGGAATTTCGGTTTTTTTTTTTTTTCCCCCCTTGATTTGAAAACGGAAAGTATTTTTTGAATGGATCGTGTCCGGGCCCCCGGTTGCCCCGACTTCATCCCCTCCGGAAAGCCCCGCTCCCCCTTTTCCGTGGTGTCGAAACTTGACACTTAACTGGGCCGGAAAAAAAAAGGGCCCCCCCCCCCCCCCCTCGTGGGTCCCCCCCCCCCCCCCCCCCCGGGGGCCCCGAGGTGGGAAAATTTTTTTCCCCCGTTTCCGGCGTGCCCCCCCCGGCCCCCGGAGAACGAACATCTTTCAGCGTTTCGGGTTTTCCCCCCCCCTTGCACCCGGCGGGATTTTTCTTCAGGGGGGCAACCCCGGCCGCCCGCCGCGCTCCCTCCCCCCCTTGGGTTCCATTTTTCCTTTTTTTTTGTTTTTTTTTTTTGGGCTTTTGAAGGCCCCGGTCCCTATTTAAAGAAAGCCCCCCTCCCGGTCCCCCCCGCCCGCCGCCCCCCGGCGAGGGGCGCCCCGGGCCCTCTCCCCCTTAAATTTCAAGGCCCCAAGCACCAAACAAACGAATCCTGCCCCCCTTCCCCTGCGATCTTTTCCCCCGGCTTGGTCGAAACCGGCCCGAAACAAGCCCCCCTCCCGTTCAGGTAAGTGGGTTGGCGCCCCCCACGGTGGAGTCCCTTTTCCACCGGTGTCCCCGGTGGGTTTCCGCTTGAAACGAATAGTTCCCCTTTTTGCTGGTTTTTGGGCCGATCCCTCTCCCGAAAGTTTGGAAAAAGGGCCCCCCCCCCCCCCCCCTTCCCCGCCCCCGCCCCCCCCCCACACGAAGAGCTTTTCCAACCGAAAAAAGCCCCACAACCCCCTCCGAGCCCCCTCCGCGGGGCCTTGGCCGTCCCCAAATTTTTTTCCACGGCCCGGAGCTTCGGGGAGGCAAGGTTTCCCCCCCCCCCTTCCAACCGCACTTGGGGCCGGGCGCGGCACCGGGGCGGGAAAAACGAAAACCTCCCTTCGGATGAACCCCCTTCGGTCCCGGCGCGTTGGAAAAAAAAATCGAAATTGGGGCCGCCCCCAAAACAGCCCGCCCCAAATCCGCCCCTGGGGGCCCCCCCCCAAACCCCGCCAAACTGAAAAAATTTTGCCGGGCCCAACCAAAGGTGCCCAAGAGGGCCCCCTTTTGCCCCCGCCTTCAGGGGCCCCCGGGGGGGAACCGTCCCCCCCCCCCCCTTTGAAAAAAAAGCATGGAAAACAACCCCGCCCCCTCCGGCCGCCACCACCCGAAGGCCCCCCCCCCCCCTGAAAAGCCCCACCCCCCCGCCGTTCGCCCCGGTTAAGAAAACACCGGTCAAAACTCCGTCCCCCCCCAATGTCGACAAGGGGGTCTTTCCAGAAGCCCACCCCTAATCCACGGACCCCCTTTTTTTTTTGTGGTTTCCCAAACGGGGGCCCACGTTTTCCCGGCGCCCCCCGAAGGGAGGGCGGCCCCGCGGGGGGGTTTCCCGCCAGCCCCCGGTAAAATTCCCCCCTCCCCCACGCCCCCGTCCGACCCTGGCTTCCCCCAGTCCCTGGCCCCAAATGGCGTAACCGTTACTCCCATTGGAGAAACCGAACCCGTCCGGGGGTTTTTTTTTGTTTCATCCAAAAAGGCACCCCGCCACAGTGGCCTCCCCGCTTAACGGGGATACGGGGGGGTAACACGGACGTGGGGGGACGAAAAAATAACGCGGCTAAACAAACGGGCCCCCCCGGTCCCCCCCTCCTGCCCCCCCCGTAATCCCCTCCCAGCCCCTTCGGCCCGGCGGACCCGAATTTGGGTTTCCCCCCCCCTCCTTCCGTATCGAGGGAATTTCCCCTGGCCGAAAAAAGGCCCCCCCCCGAAACAAACAAAAAAAAAAAGAAAAAAAAAAACAACCAACCAAACAAACCCTTGCCGCCCGCCTACGAGCGGCACCCTGTTCGTTCCGGACTTATGTAAAGTGAACCCCGCTCCCAGGCCCCCCCCCCCCTTTCACATTGGGTAAGCGGCCGGCAACTTTTACAACCCTTTTTTTTTGGCCCGCCGCCCCCAAAGTCCGAATAATAACCCACCAGCCCCGGGGCCCCCCGCGGCTGGGCCGGCGGGGTGGCCCCCCCGCATCCCCGGCCTTCCGCCGCCCCCCCCCGTAAAGAAGAAAAGAACCCGCACCCACAAAAACCCACAAAAAACTCCCCCGCCCCCTTTCCCCCCCCCACCCCCCGCACCCCTCCTCCCCCCGCCCCCCCCCCCCTCCTTTTCGCCCCCACATATTACCCCCCCTACTGATGGCCCCCCCCCCCCCCCCCCGGTTTTTGTTTTCCCGCCCCACCGCCCCCCCTCCCCCCCCCCCCGTTTCCCAAAACCAACACAAGCCTTTGGGTTCCCCGTTCCCCCCGTCGTTTGGAACCCCCCGGTCACCTCCCCCCCCCCCCTCTCCCGAAACGGTTTGTTTAAATCCGTCGCCCCACAACCAGATTTACGTTTTTTTTTTTGTTTTGGGGACCGCAGCACACCTTGAAAGCCCCAGCCCCGGGGGGGTTTCCCCGCCGGGGTTTGAGCCGTTGCTTCCAACACCACCCACAATTTTCGCCCAACCAAGCCCCACCCTTCCTGAAAACCCCTTTTTCTCCCGGTTTACGGCCGCCGGGGGGGGGGGTTAGGTCCCTACCCCAAACCAACCGGGCGGGAAAGTTTTTTGTTTTATGCCCTTTCGGCCGCCTCGGGGATGCGCCCACAGGCGCCGAACCAGGTAAAGGACGCCGGGCCCCGCCCCCCCCCTTCCCCGGCCCCTGGCCCGCGGACGAGGTCGGGGGCCCCCCCCTTGTTTCCCCCAAGTTTGAATCCAGGCTTCCGTGCCTGAGGAGGGAGAAAGCCCCCGGCCAGCCCTCCCCTCGGGGCCGCCCGCAAAAAAGCCACCGGCCCCCCCACCCCAAAGGGCCCCCTTCGTGGTGCCGGGCCCGTCCAAAAATCCCGCTCTGCAAGCGGGCCTCGTTCTGCCCCCCCCTGGGATTTTCCCCCCCTCCCCTCCCCTAACGACCAGCAAAAAATTTGCCCCCCCTCCGCGCCCCCCCCCCCCCCGCTCCCCCCCCCTGGATTCCCGGCCGTGGGTTTTGTTTTTTTTCTGGTTTTTTTCGGGGGCCCCCCCGCCCCAAGGCAGCCCCTTTTTCCCCCCCCGTAAAAACCCCCCCCGGGGGGCCCCCCCTGGGACGGGGTTTCCAACCCCCCACGGCCCCTGGGGACGCTCTGTTTTGGGGGAGTGGAACCCCGAACGTACCGTTTTCAAATTCCGGCCCTCCGGTCCCCCCAGAAAGCCCCTGTGTTTTTCCTCTTTCTCCCTGGTGCCCCCACCCCCCCCCCCCCCCTCCCCGCGAAAATTTCGCTCCCCCCCCTCTCCTCCCTTTCCCCCTCCCCCCCTCTACTTAGTGCCCCCCCCTGTCCTGGGTCTCCCTTCCCGACCCCCCTAGTCCCCCCCCATACTGTCCCCCACCCTTTGTTCCCCCCCCCCATTGTTCCCGCTCCGCCTACTACTGCTTTTTTTTTTTTTTTTTTTTTTTTTTCCCCCGCCCCCCGCTCCCCCCCCCCCCCCCCCCCCCGAAAAACAAAGCCTGCCCGCCCCCCTTTTCGCCTTCCTTGCTTTTTCCGGCCCCCTCCCCCCCCCCCGGACCATTGCCCCCGGCCCCCCCCGGAGTTTTGGAGAAAGCACCCCGAGAAACCGAACGAGGAACCCCACAGAACCAACCAACGCCTAAAAAAGACGACCCATTTTGGAGGAAGAAAAGAAGTCCCCCCCCCCCGCCGAACATTGCCCCGGGCCCGTTTTACGGAATCGGTGGCCCCTGAAGCCAACGAAAATGCTTCCTTGCCTTTTCCCCCCTCTGCGCAGAAAAAACGAAATCGCCAGGCCCCCCTTGCCCACCGGGCCTCCCCTGCCCCGCCCAGTTTTTCCGCGGCCCCCCCAGCAAAAAGGGCCCAAATAGGAAGAGCCACCCCTGGCAACACGGCCCCCCGTTGCCCAAAGGAAAAGTTGGGCTTGAAAAAGTTCCCTCTTGGGGCCCCCCAACGCAAAAAACCCCCCCCCCCCCCCCCCCCCTGGGGCCCCGTCCCATGAATCGTTGTGGGCTATGAATAAAACCGGCAAAATGAAAAACGACACAAAATCCGAACCAGCGCCTCCCCCAAGGAACGGCCCCGGGTTCGGTTGGGGCCGGAGAAAAGCGCCGGGCGAAAAAAACCCGGCAATCCCCCCCCGGCCACGAATTCCAAGCGGCCCCAAAAGTTCCCCCCGACAGCCAAGAAGAAAAGAGGCCCCCCGTAAGGCCCCATTTAAGTGTGCCCAAAAATGGTTCCCCGTGAACCGACCCGAAAACCCCGCAACCCCACCCAACCCCCCCCCCCCCCCCCCCAAAATTTTTTGTGTTTGTTTCCTTGGACTTCCACACATGCTCTGTCCTACATTTTATCCCGCCCCCGGCCCGACAGGGTAAAATCCCCAAGGATGAGGAGATTGTCTGAAACCAATTATCCTCCCCTACCCATAGTTCTCCAACACCCAAAAACACATCAAAAACCAAAAAGGATCCCCCCACTTTTTGTTTCGTTTTTCACAAGACCCAAGCAAATTGATCAGGGCGCCCACTGTGTTGTTATTTCCCACCCCCCCCCCCCCCCCTCCACCCTTTTTTTTTTTGTTTCAACACGGGTTTTTTTTGAAGGTAAAAAAACTCCGGGAAAAATCGCGAGGCCTTCCCGGTGCCCCCACCTCGTTTCCCTCGAAGCAAAAACCCGATCCAAACATCGTCCCCCGCCCGAAGGAACGAACCAAAAATCGCAATCGCCCAAACCCGGGCCCGAAGACCGGGGAACCGAATGGGCCGGCCAATGCCAGCGCCCCCATAAGCCCCTGCCGATGACGCAATTTTCAGAAACCAGGGGGAGAAGGAACACACATGAAAGCCAACTGCCCCCCACAGGCCCAATCGTCGGGGATTTTCGTCGTTCCTGAGGAACAGAAAAGAAAAACCCTCCCGGGCCCCCTTTGACGAAAACGAAATTTTCGGCCCCGATCGGGTCCCGCGGGTCGAACCCAAAAACAAAAAAAACGGTTCCACCCCGAACTATAAACGCGGTTTCCCCCCCCGCCCCCCGCGGCCCCCCCTTCCTTTGCTTTTCCGCCTTTTAAAACCACCTCGGGCCCCGAAAAACGCCCCCCCAGCCCGTCCAAGTGGGGGACAAGACACGCTGAGAATCCAGGAGCTGTGCTCGGGTGCCCTCACCCGGGGCCCCCCCCCGAAAAAAAACCCCGAAACCGGCCCAACCGCCTTTGATGCGCGCCGGGGCCCCTTCCCTTCCGGCCCGCCCCCGGTTTGGGCCGGGGAACCGAGCGCGCCCCACCGCCCCCCGGCCCCCCTCCCCTTTGTGCCCCCGCCGCGTCGGCCGGGCACGAAGTCGTTTCTGAAAAAAGCCCCCCCCGCCCCCTCCCCCACAAGCCCAAGTCTGAACCCGGTACGGCCGATGAACAACCTCACCCGGTGGGAATTTCGCGGGCCCCCCGCCCCCGCCCCCCCCCGCCCGGGAAGCCCGGAAGGCCCTCACGAACAGGAGATTCCGAAGGCCCGCCGCCCCCATCCCGCCACGCGGGTCGGTCTCTCCACCATGCGGGCGGGGAACCCGAACCCCGCGTGGAAGCTGGGTTTTTAATTTTTGTTTTTTCTTTCCGCTTCCCCGGCCCCATCGGCCCCAAAGCCGGCTTCCGGCCCGTTGGGCCCCCCCCCGCCCCAAACGCCCCTTGCCCCTCGCCCCGCAACCCGTGAGGCTTTCTTTGGATTTTCTTTTCGAAAATTGAAAAACCGACCACGGGGCCCCCCCCCTCCGGAAATTAATCCTGCCCCCCCCCCGGCATCCCCCAACGAGTTTTTTTCAAGGGAAAACCCAAGATTTCCCCCAAAGGCCCTTCGTCGGCCCCCCGGAAGGGCCGGAAAAAAAAACAACCGTTGCCCTTCCCCCTCCCTTCCTCGCAAAACAACCCTGCCCCTTTCGAAACGAAGGTTTTGGGGAGAAAGAATCCCTTGCGACGAGGTCGCGGATCCCCGATCGTATCCCGATGGAAAAAGTTCCGTCGTTGCAAGGCCCCCCCCCCCCCCCCCCCTCGAAATCCCGCCCATGAATCCCCCCCCCCCCCCTCGCCGCCGCCCCCGGTTTTTGGGGGGAAAAGCCAGACGATTTTTCCCCCTGGATCTGGCGACCAACACGAGCAGAAACGAAGGGGAAACAAGCGGCGGCTGCTGTGGGGGGCCCGATCCGTCCCCTTCCCTCTCCGACCAAAATCGGCCGGAAAGTCAAGTCCCCCCGCCCCGTCCCGGGAAAGCCCAAACGGAATCCCCCGTTGCCGTCTCTCACCCCCTCAGTTTGGGCCGCCACAAACCAAATTTCATAGGATTGAGGAAGCATAATTACCCCCGTTCGATCGCCGGGCAGGACCCGAACAAATCAGCCCGGCGCCCCCCCTTTGCGGGGTCCCCCCCTGGCGGGGGCTTTGGCCCATTCCCGCGCCCCCGCCCTTCGAGGCCCCTGCCCCCCCGGCCCCCCCGCCCCCCCCCCGTGTTTTCCCGCCTCGGAAGCAAAGGGTGGTGGTCCCCCTGGAAGAAATCATCCCCCTTCTTCTTTCAACAAAACAAAACCAAACAAACGGGGAAGGGGGAGGAAAAAGGAAAAAAAGAAGAAAAGAGGAAAATTTGAAATTCTTTCCCAGAACCTTTTTTTGCCCTCGAAGCCGACCGCCGCCCCCCCCCCCCCCGGGCCCCCCAAAGGGGGGCCACCCCCCCTGGCGAAAGCGTGGCGGAATGGCCACCCCCGGGCCAAGGACCCCGAAGGGGGGCCCCCTTGGGTCCCCGGCCCTTGAATTGGTTTTTCCCCTGGGCCCGCCCCCTTTTCCGAACGGGAAAGGTTTGCCCCGCCAAACTGAAAAGGGGTTTTGGCGCGATTTCCCGTTGGCCTTTTCCCCGAATCCGCCGGGACTTGAAACTCCGCGGAATGGGTCCCGGAGAGGGCTCGCCAAGCCCCGCCCCCCTTTTGGGGTGGTTTTTTTTTCCCTTTCGTTCCGGCCCCCCTCGTTCCCCGCGAATTCAGAAATCGTCCGGCCCCCCCCCCCCGTTTCCCCCCCAAACCGGCCGGCCCCCGGAGAATCTGGGCCCCGATTCGAAGGCCCCTGCCCAACCGGAAAAAACGACCACTTTTTTTTTTCCTCGAATCCCCGACGATTCGCAGGGAAAAAACCCCCTCCCGGGTCCCCGCAGATTTCTCCCCCAACCCCCTCGTCCCGAACAGCCCCCCACACATGTTCGCGGAGGAGAGGAAAGCCACGGGTTTTCCCCCCCCCGGCCCCCCCCCCCCCTCGGCCGACGAAAAAGCCCCCTCCCGGATCAAGGGGGTTTCCCCCTTAAAAAACCTCCCGTGGAATTTGGGCCCCGGGCCCCCCCCGGGGATTTTCGAAAGCCCCCGTTGGTCCGGTTTTTTTTCCAATCGAGAATCAAAGGAAGGCCTCCCGGGTTCGGGGCAGAGCCCCCAATGGCCCCCCCCCCCCCCCCTCCTGGCGGGCAAACGCCCCGAGGCCCCGGCCCCGGGCCCGCATGCCCCCCCCCCGAAAGGCGGGATTAAACTGCCCCCTTCCCAAAAAACGCCCCCCCCCCCCCGTTTTTTCGTCCCCCCCCGCCCCCGCCCCCCCTGGGGGGAGAGAACCCGAAACAACCGCCGGGGTTGCCCCGAGCGCGCCCCCCCCGGTCCGAATTTTCCTGTTTCGTTGCCCCGCCCCTGCCGGGCCCCTTTTCCCGCCCGGCCCCCCCCCCGCCGGGCCCGCCGGAAAATCACAGGGGTGGAGGTTTCTCGCGTCCCCCACCGTCAATTCTTTTGGGTTGGGGCCCTGGGGGCCCCTCTTTTTCCCGAACGAAATCCCGGCCGCCCCCCGAACCGCCGCCCCCCCCCCCCCTGCCAAAGCCCGCCCCGCCGGCCGGGCGCTTCGGTTCCCCGGCCAACAACCGGCCCGGCCCCGGAAGGGGAAATGCCCCCTCCATCGTGGGGCCCCCGTTTTTCCGGGGTCCCCCCGCCCCCGGGGGTTTGTGCGGCCGAGCCAAGCCATCCCTTTAAATCAGTCGTCCCCGGGGGGGGTGGGTCTTTTTGCCGGGGCTCCTCCCCCCCCGTTTCCCGTTGCCCCCCCGAGGTAAGCCGGAAAGGCCAAGAGCCCCCCCCGCGCGGGAAAAACGCGGTGGTTAGGTTTTTTTTTCCTGAACGGTTTGTTTTGGTTCCCCCCGAAACCGCCGAAACTCCTATTCTCCAGCCCGGATCGTTTTTTTTTTTTTTGTTTCGGTTCCAAAGGATAAGGGGGCCCGAAGGTCCCACCCCCCCCCCCTCCGGACGAAAACCGAAATTCCCGCAAAAGATCCCTGCCGTTATCCCTCCATGAGATGTTTTCCCCCTCCCCCCGACCCCCCCCGCCCCCTGTCCTGAACAATGCGTCCCCCCAAAACAATCCCGGCCAAGGCCCCCCTGAAAAAAGATGGGAAAATGGGCTGGCGCCTTTCGGTTTCCGTTTTCCCTTTTTCGGACCCCGGTTGGGCCCGAATTCGATGGTCGTCCCCTCCCGCGGGACCGAAAGAAAATGTTTTGGATCGTTTTTTTTCCCTTCGAGGCCCCCCGGGATGGCCCGGGCTAAAAAAAAAAGCTTCGCGAAAAATCCCGAGTAACCTTTCAAAAACCCCGTGGAAAGTTGGGCCTTTGTGGGGTGGCGCGGGACCTCCCTGGGTACGCGCCCCCCTAAACTTGTGTTTCGAAACACCCCTCCCCCCCATCCCTGGATCCCCCTCCGCCGGGGGATTCGGCCATGGGGGTGGGGTTTGCCGTGTGGGGTTCCCGTACCGTTTTCCACCAAGACCCATGGGCCCCCCAACCCTTTCCAATTGGTAAGAACCGGTTTTTACCCGGCTCCCTTTAGCTAAAGGGCGAGTTTTCATTTCCCCCTCTGTGTTCGCCGGGGGTGCCCCCGCTGATCGTTGGACGATCGCTCCCCTCCCGCGCCCGCTTTTCCCCTCCGCAACGAAACCAGGCGGTTTTTTCCCCCCTTTCCTGGCCCCCCCCCCCGCGCCCCCCCCCTGTGTTCGCTTTGTCGTCATTTTTTTCCCCGCCCAATTCCGCCACAACAAACGCCTTGTTCTGGTGACGAAACAAGCCCCCCTCGTTGGCCCCCAGGAAACCTTCAATCACTTTTTTTTTTTTCCCCCCCCCTGGCCCGGCCCTTGTGCGGCCCCGTCTTTTCCTTCATGGCCCCCCCCTGCCCCCCTGGGGGGCTTGGGCCCGCGAAAACCTGGGCGGGGAAGGCCCCACCCCCGTTGGGGCCAGGTGGCCCCCCCTGGGCCCGGAAATCCTTTTTCCCCCCCCCGGGCCCCGGGCGAAGGAAAGGCCCCATTTCCGTTGGGACCTCCGCCCACCGAAATTTCGAAACGGGCCCCCCCGGCCCCATCCGTCCCCCGGCTTTTCCTTTTTTTCCCCCTTTTCCCCCCTTTCTCCATTGGTTTCCCGTCCCTTCCCCGGCGTGGGGGGTCCCCTGGGTGGTCCGTCCCCGGCCCCCTTCTACCTTTCGGCGGGCAAGTTTTTTTCGGGAAAGGGGCCCGAAAAAGAGGCGAGAGGAAAAAAAAGGCGGGGGGCTTTTTCGGGCGAGCGCGGAAAACCCGCCGGGAAGAAACGGGTGGCCCCCCCGCCGCCCCCCCCCCCCCCCCACCCCCCCCCGGCCGCCGTCCCCGGAGGAGCCCTGGCGGGGCGAAAAAAATCGGCTGGGCCGGCCGAGCCCCCCCTGGCATGACGTCCCCCCCCCCCCCCCCCCCCGTCCGGTTTCCACAAAAGCTTTCCAGCCCCTTTTGTTGACCCGTTCCAGGGCCCCCCCCTCCGGGGTAAACGAAAAAAAAACGGGCCCCCCCCTGCTGGCGGCCCCCCCGAAGCAGAAAACCCGGCGAAAAACCCGCGAAAGGCCCCATTGCTGGTCCCGTTTCCGAGGCCGGACCCCCGGGGCTGCGGAAAAAACAAAAAGGCCCCGGCTCGGCCGAGGAATTGCCCGCCGGCCATGGTGGGGCCCCCCCGTTCGTTTGCCCGGCGGCCCGGGGCCCCCCCGAAAGGGAAGGCCCCGCCCGGCTTCCCTCCCCGCCTCCCCCTCAGCCCCCAAAGCCCTGGAATCACTTTTTGAGGCCCGGCCTCCCGTCGAGCAGGCCCCGGGGGAAGCCGTGCCCCCCTTTAAACCCCCTTGTTTTTCCGGAAGCTTGGCCCCCCCCGCCATCGAAAGGCCGAAAGGTTCCCCCCCCCCCCCCCCCCCCATAACAACCTTCCCGCCCCCCCGGTTTTGTAGACCTCCCAACCGCGTACCCCCCGAAGTTGGTTCAGGGGAAAGGGGGCCCTTTTGACGAATGTGGTGAAGGCCCCCCACGCCTCCACGCGGGACCCCCGGGCCCCCTTCAGGGTTGGGTCGACTCCAACCTAAATGCGACAACGGCCCTTTTTACGTTCCCCAAAGTGGGTGGGACCGGGTCCCAAAACGACCGCACCGGGGACAAAAGGTGGGGTCCGGGGAAACGGGGACGGGCCGGCGGGGGGAACAACAACGTGGCCCCCTCCCGGTCGGCCCCCCCCCGCATTGCCCCCCCCCGGGGAAGCGCCCGTGGGTCGGTTTCTAAAACGGTAACACGGTGGGAACGGGCCGGGCGAGTCCCATTGTTCTTCCCGATGTCGAAATGGTTGGGGGCGGGGGGGCCGCCCCGCAAGCCCCCCGGGGCCGGTGGGGATCGACCCTGCCGCCGCCAAAAAAAAAAAAAAGTTTTTTCCGCCCCCTTTTATATACCCCCCCCAAACCCCAACCCCCCCAAGTTTTTCCTTAGCCCCATGAGCCTTTGGTGAAGCCCGTCCTCAAATCGTCGACGAACCCAGGCCCCCCCCTCCGGTTGCGCCCCCCCAGCCCCCCCCCCCGGGTTTTTTTTCCCCCGTTTTCGTTTTTTCCCTTTTTTGTCCTCCCTTTTTCCCCCCCCCGCCTGATTTCCTTCCCGAATTGGCCCCCGAAGAGACATCGAGGTCCCCCCGCCGGGCCCGAAGGCCGGCGGACCGGCCTGGGCCGGCCCCCGGGGAACCGACCCTAGCTGCCCGTGAGCCCCCGGTTCATGTCACCTTCCTCCCCCTCTTCGCCGCCTGGGAAAAAACCCCGAAACTGAGTCCCGTTTTTTTCCCCTCGAATGGGAAAAACGCCCCCCCCCCCCCCCCGCCCCCAATCCCCGCCCCAGGTCCCGAACGGGGGGAATTCGCGGCCCCCCCCGGGACTCGCCCCCCCCGGCCCCTCCCCTCGCCCCCCCCCTTGCCCTAAACTGCCCTTCGCGTTTTTGTTGTCGGGAACAAACAAAAGGTTCGTGGATGGCGCCCTTTGAACGACCCCCCCTTCCCCTGACAAAAATTTGGGATCGCCTCCCGTCCCCCTTTAAAAACCGACCGGAGGAGACTGCCCGCCCCCCCTCCCCCAAGGGCGAGGCCGCGGAAAAGCCGGTTCCTGCCCCCCCCTCAAAGGACCGTTTCCCCCCCCCCCCCCGCCCGAACCAAAGCTTTGGTGGGGCCGCCCCCCATCCCGTTTTGCCGGTGGCCCCAAGGTGGCCGCAAAATGGCCCGCCTTTGGGTTTTTTGCTGCCATCCCCCCGAACAATCCCCAACGGGCCAACTAACGGAGCCCCCGGGCCCCCCCCCGGCCCACCCCCCGATGTTCCCCCCCAATCGAAGGGGGAGTTTTTCCCGGTACCGGCCCGGGGCCCCCGCCCCCCCCCCCCCCCCCACAGTTCCTGGGTGAAAGACCACCCCCTTGTTTGCCCCCCCCTTTCCCCAAAGCCCCCTTCCCGCCCGAAATTTTGGACGGCCCCGCGGCGCCCCCGAAAGCCCCTCCGAGGTGCTTGAAGCTTTTTCCCCGTGGGGGCGCCTAAGGGCCCTTTTTTTTTTCCAAAAACTCGGAAAAGATCGGCAAAAGGAACTCTTCGTCAGCGGACACCTGAAACCGGTGAAGACCTCACGTTGGGTGGCCCGCACCCTTTTTCCCCTGCGAAAAAAGCTCGGGCGGTTTCCCCCCGCCGATCGAGTGCCCCCAGGCAGTTTTCCGTTGGGGGCCCTTTTTGCCTTAACGAAAGTGGCCGGCCCCCCCTCGCCGGGCGCCCCCCCCCCGACCCGAAGGGCCCCCCGGACGGGGCCCCCTTCAGCCAAAAAAGAATGACACGCAGCCGGGCGTCACCCCCTGAAAAAAATTTATCCGCCCGGCCAAGGAAAAACCAAAACCCGACAAAACCCGGGCGAAGGAAATAATCCAGTTCCGGTCCCCCCCCCCCGCCCCGGCCGCACCGGGACGAAAAATTCCCCCACTTCGCCCCAAGACCTAGCCCCCCTTTCGGCCACACTGTTTCCCCCCAATCGGGACACCAACGAAAGGAAAGGTCTTTCGAAGAAAATTGAAAAAATCCGCCCCACGGGCCGACCCGTGAAAAATCCCATAACCTCCCCGTACACACGGGGGAAACGCCCAATCCCAACGTTGTTTCACGGCCCCCCCCCCCACGGTTCCCGGCCGAACCACGAAAAAAACGGCGAGTTTTCCGTCCCCCCCGTTTTGAATCGGAGGTTGGCCACGGTTTTTGTTTTTTTTTACCAAGCCCCCCGGAACGCCCTTCCCCGTTGGCTGCCCCCGCCGCCCCCCCGTTTTTTTTTTTTCCCCTCCCCCTCCCCCCAGAAAAGGCGGAAGCGCTTTTGTTTCGCGGCCGTGAATCCGAAGGGAAAAGCACCGCCTTCAGGGCCCCCCCCCTCCAAGAAAGTGGCCCCCAAAGGGACGAAAAGCCTCCCACTGCCTTTCGAGCGATGGGCAAGGCGCGAAAGGGGATAGTGTTCCGGCACAGGTTTCGTCGAGTGCAGCCCGGAAACCGGCCGCCCCCAAAAAAATCGAAAAATTTTCTTGGAACGCCGGGGGCCCGACGAAAACGAAAAAGGTTGCCGCTTCCGTTCCCTGGCGAAAGGTTGCGGGGGGCCCCCCGGGCAACTTGCAAGTTTCGAGTTCGCTGGCTCGAGACAACGAAGAAAGACATGGTTTTCCACGGCCCCCCCCCCTTCCGCCCCCCCGTCCCCCGAACGGCAAAAAGACACCGAATCCCGCAAAGTTCTCCCCCCT
>Ga0179591_1316946_pt1 | contig 13915 bp, 17 predicted proteins | sample CZOMad2_1_08_16f_FD_182891 | JGI IMG/M metagenome (GOLD analysis project Ga0179591, IMG submission 182891) | Vadose zone soil fungal communities from Angelo Coast Range Reserve, California, USA - CZOMad2_1_08_16fungal (PacBio error correction) | ecosystem: Environmental > Terrestrial > Soil >...
TGCAAAAAAATCGAAAGTTGGATCGGCGCGGGTTCATCATTGAAAGGGGGTGACCATCATTCGGAAGGGGTTGGGGGGGAAACATCGCAAGACGGTCCTACGAAGGGAAGGGACTCCGTCAGTCCAGGCAGGCCCTCCAAAAAATCGGAAAGGGGGCGGCTTGGGGGGCAAACGAATACGCCGCACGGTCCTCGTAAAGAGAAAGACTGATAAGTGCGACACAATCAAAAATTGGCCTCAACGCGCAGGGAAAAAAAGGCACCGTCAGCACACCACAGAAACGTCCCACAGTACGAAGCAAATTCATCGTCCAAAAATCGAGTCGATCAGGGTCGAAGGAGGAAAGGGAAATAGAGTTGCAGCCCAGAAAGAAGAGTGATCGATACGAGCAAACCTTTTTTTAAAAAAGCGCTTCTAGCAGAAGGGAGCATTGGGGGTGCTCTGGGGGGGGGGGGGGGGGAGGGACCCGCAGTACAGCAGGAAAAAAGAAAGAAAAAAGACCAAAGGCAAAACTCGACCTCTCGCCGTTTACTAAAAAACACTCGCGAAGGGAAGACGGAAATGACAAAAGTATACCAAAAAAAAACTCTCTAATACCCCCAAATGAAGGGGGGGGAACCAGTGTGTGGGGACCCTCATCCAAAACAAACAATTTGCCTCCATCCTCCACAACGTAACACGCGAAACTAAAAAGGTGACGGAAGTGAAAAATCCCTGCGCCCCCGACGTCCTGTGGGGGTTTTGCACCTCAATCCGATTCGGAAGAACAAAACAACCTTGGCGAAGCGCGAGTGGGGAGTCCCCCGTGCTCAACCAAGCTGAAAAAAAACCCGAATCACCAGAAAAGAGGCAAGAGGGCGCACGCTAAGATATAAACCATTGGGAAAAATCTCCCGGGGAGCCTGGCAAAAAAGGGGGGGAACGGTGCCAGGAAAAACCCCGGTTGAGGAAAGGGGAGATACGGCCACGCCAGACAATAAAATCGCGAAAGGCCTCAAAAACGTGACCGTCGAATAAAAGGGGCCACAACCGTCGAAACGGCCACGATCCAAGGCGCGCGGGAATTAGGCGAACTACGAGCTTTTTTTTCTAATTCTGGGAACGTGTCTTGAGGGGGCCACTCTGGGGGGGGAAAGCATGTCTTTGGCTCCTGGCTTGGGGGTTGCTGGACGTCCCGCCAGAGGAAGCGCGGGCCAGGGACGGGGGGGTTACGGCGGTTACAGACCAACGTACGAAAACACTACACCAACCGTCCGCTAAAGGGAAGCATCAAGTCAAGTCCATTAGAAATTGGGCCTAACGGGGGTCTCTAATCCCGCGTCAGTAATGTGGGGGGGGGGGAGAAAACGCTTCTAACCGAAGCGGCGACAAACCAATGAATGTCAGAAATTGATTCGGACGTCCAAAAAGGAACGAGCAGCACCGCGAGCCGGGGGAGGGCAGGGCCTGTGCGTCAAAACCGAGGAGAACAAACGCCAAGCCTGGAAAAAACGTCTGGGCGCAGCGTGGACAAAAAGGCGAAAGGAGAAAAAATAAAAGCTTCAGAAGAGGAAATTCCTGAGCGAGCGAAGGAAAACAACGGTCAATCGTCAAAGGTGTCCGACAAAAAAAAAAGGTTTCTGGGGGAGCCAAAGCGACGCTCATTACATATGTGAAACCGGCCCCGGAGTCCCTCCCCTCATTAAGAACTCCGGCCCCGTCCGCGAAAACAAAGCTTTGGTTTCATTTGGGACGATTCCCTGATCACGGGGCGGGCTGTTTCCGAAAAAGGGGTTCTTTTCGGTTCTGTTCCAAAGGGAGGGAAGAGGGTGACGGCCGTGCCTAAGGGTGGGGGGGGGGGGGATACACCGACAATCCAAAAGGGGGGCAAATGTATATCCCGGGCGGCAGGGGGGAAGGTTATACTTCCCTCCGTTCCGCGACAGGCGAGAAGTCATCCCTCTGAGAACGGGGTTTTTTGGAACCAAATTGTCAAAAAACGGGTTCCTCGTGCGCCGTCCGGGGGAAACGCAGGAAGGGAGAGTCTCTATTTGAAATTGGAATATCGCGGGAGCAGGGGGGGTGGCAAGGAACGCGATCAACGCGAGGGGGCCACACTCAAAGTCCGACCGGCCCAAGGCGGTGAAACAACGCGAAAGGTGAATCCCGGCCGGGGGACTGCCCCGGAAAAGGCCGGAAAGGCCCTCAACTTCGGAAAACGAGCCTCAAGACCAGTCGATGAGGGAAGAGGTGACAACGCGGCCTGAAACAATCAAAACGTGCAAAGGCCAGGCGTCGGGCCGGCGTTAGCCATCAAGGTGCGGCCAACAAGCCATTAGGAAGAAGCAATTTGGTGGGACTCGTTCACACGCCTCTCGATCACCAGAAAATACTTGGCTTCAAACATAGGGGGGGAAAGGCTGTCAAAAAAAACAAGCACGTTTGAAATCAAAACGTTACACAAAAAACAAAGGTCAACACCGCGAAAGGGAAATTCGACGGGGACAGTTATGGCGCCGAACACGATCAACGAAGACCCATCCTAAGTCTCCCCCGAGGAAATACAAAAAACCTCAGACAGACCTCTCGTGGAAAACAGGGAGGGAAACGGTGGAGTTCTCGCACGAGGTTGAGACTGGAAGATTCGCTCCCGGGGAACAACAGAATCTCCAGGGAAGGTTCAAACACCAAGAGTAATCCTTAAAAACATCCGCGGCCAGACCTGCGCAAACGTGATCAAGTGACGAGAGCGTGGATCTTTTTGTCGGAGGAAAAAAAGGCGGAGAGGGGGTCCCGCACCCGCCGTCAGATTGGTGCCTATTCCCGAACACGGAAAAAACACGACGGGAGCTAAATGAAAAAGATGGGGGAATTAGAGACTGACGACTCTCGGTGAGATTCTCCGTGGGTCCTCGTTGGTCTTTTTTTGAACGTTTGGGAAAACCGTTGGTCTGAGTTTTTTGATTTTTTTTGAGTGCTTTTTTTTCGGATTTGCGGGTGTGGCGAGGCGCAAGGTTTCGCCACGCAGTCATTCCTAGTGGTGTGACGTGGGGGGGAAAGCTTTTCTTCCGCCGAGCAGGGTTCAAAAAAAAAAATGATGGTAATCCGGGGAGGGGAGGAAAGAAAACCGGGAACAATCCTGTAAGGGATGATGCACGGACCACGAAAGCGCCCGGCGCCGGGGTTTCGGGGGAGTCTTGGGAAAGGACGCGAAAATCATGATTATCAAATCGGAAAAAAAAGCGCGCGGTTAAATAGAATAAAAGGAAGAGAGCAGAGAGCCTCCGAGAAAGTTCGAAAAGGAAAAAAATGGGGTTCACGGGGAGAGATCCCTCGGGATGTACGTGTGGTGATCGCGGGATCCCGGGAGGTGTCATGGGGCCGTCGTCGGAACTAGAATTTTCTAAAAAGACACGCCCTCAAAAAGGTGACGATTCGATCGACGCAGTTGGCCTCCGCAGGCGCTTACAGTGCAAGAGGGGTTTTTGGCGAAAACTTCCCCTGCAAGAAAAGAACGGCCCCTAATGAAATAATCGCGTTGAAAAATTCATTTTCAAGGCCGCTTGGGCCGCCAAAACGGAATTTCACTGAATGATCAAAGGGGCGACGTTTGTCAAAGGGGTTCTCACCTTGGAGACCCCCCCCCCCCCCGAAAACGGAACGGCTCGGGTGAAAAGAATCGAGGGCGGCACCCGAGCGGCCCCTCACAGCGCTGCTCTAAGGGGGGGTGTCGTCCCGAAGGAGGGTCCCGGTGAGAGAAAAAAAACCACACCGCAGAAGAGAAAAACCAAGGTGAAACACGGGAAATCGAAAGCGATCATGAAAATAAAGGACGCCCGGCCCAGCGGCTAAACGCATTCCTCCTCAAGATGATGCCTTAGTGTTTCGCACAAAAAGAGGAAAAAGCGTCCTAGACCGAAAGAGGGAATATCGGTCAACAAAAACCGAGACGTATCGGCGAACGTCAACGGAAGAGCCCGACAGACACGTCCGCCAAGAAATCAACGGGAAAAAAAAAGAGAAAGGAACTAAGCACCGTCAGAACGAAGATACGTGAACCCGATTGGGGATAAAAAGCCCTTGAGCAAGCCGGCCGGTCCGAAACGGGCCTTCTCGCCTTGAGGGAAAGGGAGCAAGGTTTTAGAAGAAATTCACGATCAGGTTCCGTCAAACGACGAGCGGCTGATCCGTGCGCATCAAAAGCTCAAAAGGGTTCATTGAGAATCCCGACTAAGGGGAAACTCGAAGGGGCTAATGATACCGAAAGGGGACAGTTCACAAGGAAAAAAAGCTTTAATTGACTTGGAGGGAAACAATTTCGAAGAACATAAAAAAAAAAAAAAAATAAAACGGGACAAAAAACGAAGAAAGAACTCTAGCGGTCCAGCTCGACTTAAAAGGGGGGGGAATTGAGGAAAAAAAAAATTGTTCTTCGGGGGGGTCCTAGAATATCAGAAAGCGGGCTTGGCAAGGGGAGAGGGGAGAAAAGAAAACTGCCAGCAACTCGCGAACCCGATTAACGCGACGCGTTGGGGGGACACGTTTTTTCGCCGGGCTGCTGGAATGTTCAGATTAGAAGAGTGGTGGTTAACCATGCAGGGGAGAGAGTGGGGTGCCCCACCGTCAGAGGAATTCCAAATACCCAAAAACGTCGCAACACGTCCAAGAAAAGAGGGATACCGTTTGGGTGTTGGGGGGGGGGGGGAAAAAGGAGGATGAAAGAGGGTTGTATTCCTAGGCCCGAACTGAGCTTGGCACCCGTTTAAAAAACTTTGATAGGGCCGCGCGAAACGCCGCGGAGGGAAATTGAAAGGGCGGGTGTTGACGGGGAACTTGCCTCACCGTGCGGGCGGAATATCGTCCAGGGGTGAAAGACCCGTATGCAAAAAGAAAAAAAGCGCGCGGGGGGGGAAGAGGAAGGCGACATCGACTGGCGGTGGGTCCCGCCGAAAGGAGGGCTCACGAGATCCTCCCGGGAATCTCAAAAAAATTTTTGTTCTAGAAGAAAAGGTGTTCCGGAAGAGAATAGAACGGGTCGGGGAAATCGGAAGGGGTGTTCGGGGGAGCGAAGCGAGAAGAAAAAGAGACGTCGGGATTTTCAGGCGCGTTAAACCGGCCGCGTCCAGGGTCGAAAACGGAGCCAGTGGAAAGAGGGGGGGGGGAATCCCAGGGGGCCAAGGCACTCCGGCCTCCGCGATATCCATTTCAGACGTATAGAGAAAGGCGGGAGTGAATCACCGGGACGCGCCCCTCGTTAAGAGCTGACGACATTTTTTTTGAAACCCCGGCATTTTCCCAGAAAAAAGAGGGCAGAAAGGTGACGTCCCAAAACGGAGGGGAAGTCATAGTCACCTTACTAGAACAGGGGGATCAAATTTTGCACTGTCGGGTTACGCGTACCTCAAAAAAGGACAGGGGCCGACCAGCGGCAGAAACACGCCTACGAAGCCCCGTGAAAAGAGGAAAAAAGGAAACGAACGTTCGAGGAAAATTCCTGAAGGAATGAAAAAAAGGAGGGATGACGCATTGGGACACGGTTCTCACAATAATGGATTCTGATCGTTACGAACAGGCGTGCGAACACCTTGGGGGGGGTCGAGCCGTGGAATTCGGAAAGCAGAAAAGGAAAGAAGAACAGATTATTTTGTTCTCCAGGCGCTTGCTTAAAGCTGCCAAAGCGCGCTTGCCGACGCCGGCCGGGGTGAGAAGGCCGTGGACTAAGGGAACGCACACGCTGACACTCCAAACCGTCTCAGGTTCAAAAACCCCTCCGGAGGAGGGAGGTCATTTAAATTTTCTTACCGTGAAGGGGTTTGTTCAAGGGAGAGGTCGGTGACTACGAGTCGCCCCAATTTAAGAAACTACGGCCCGAAGAAAACGTTTCGCCCGGGGGAGAGGAAGTCGCGTTGGGACGCCAGTAGAGGGCGGTGGTCGGCCGGTTGGGGAGGAGTGCTTCACGACGTAAAAAAACTCCCCCCTTCGACCGCGCTCGATCGGGAAAAAAAAGGTACGTCGGCAAACCAACAATAGAGACCATGTGGAAGATCAGACCGAAAGTTTCACGAATTGATTCTCCAAAAGACCTCTCGTCGTCGGAAAATGAACGCGGCGCAACTTGGATCGTGCAGGGAGAGGGGTCCCTGACTGTTTATGAGTGTCACGAGGGGCCCGGTTAACTGATTTTTCAGGGGAGAGGACGGGGACCGGGAAAATAACGCACCACCGAAGGTTTTCTGAAAAGGCCCGAAAAACGCGTCCGATTGGGGGGGGCAATTTTATCAAAAAAAAAATGCAAGCGGGATAGGGGGAGAACGGTGGAAACAAACTGGGTGGAAACGACGAGAAAAACCCTCGCGGCAGGGGAAAGGGGGGGGAACGTAGTTGCAAAAATCGATGAAGGACAAACCCACCCGGCCAGGAATGGTGCCGCCTGATGAAAGAAGGGGAGGGGGGAAATCGGTGGTAGTGGCGGCCCCCCCAACAGGGGGGGTTCGTTTGGGAGGAGGTCCAATCAAAACTGGTCACCTTCGAGCAGGGGGGGCGAAATGCCTGAGGAAGCTTATGAATCTACTTTCCGCGAGAAAGAGGGGTTCCGTAAGAAAGCGGCGAGGGAGTGGGCAGCGTTAGTGAAGCGCGACTGCAAGGAAAAAAAACCGCTCCTGACCTCGAACCGAGGGGCAAACGGAGGCTATCGCACCTGCTACGGGTCGCAAAAGGGAAACTCCCTGCCCCCCTCCTGGAAAAAAGAGGAAAATCGATTGGTGGAAGCGATTTTGAAGTGCTTAAGGGTGGACGAGTGCAGTTGGGCGGGGACAGGGCGAGCGTGCGTTTGAGAAGTTGATGTCGAAAAACACTTGAAAGGCGTCGTCTGGGACGGGGAAACGAAGGGGCGGAATCTTGGAAAAAAAAAAATCCGACCAGGGGAACCCGCGACCGAGGCCTTCGGGCCTGTCTTGCCGGCGGTCCGGCGTCGAAGACGTGCCGATGGTTGAGCCAAAGAACCGAGCACAATTGGGGAAAGGAGAGAAACCAATATACGACAAAAATCTCTCAAAACAACACAAGGACAACAAAAATGAAAGATTAGGAAAGAGAATTGCGAGGGAATTGGAGATCGGCGCGTTCTTTGTCATCAGGGGGGGGACCTGACACCGTGTTTTGTGGCTCAACCGCGAAAAGAGTCGCGACGCCGGAAACGGGCAGCCAGCCCGGCAAGGGAACGCGGTCGAGAGGGGAACGGCCTTCTTGTTGGTGGGGCACGAAATCTGCGCCCCGAAAGGGGGGTGGCGGTCAAGGAAGCCCGCAAAGGGGAGGACAGACAACCTTGGGCTCGAACGCGCCCAAAGCAAAGTCACTCCATCATTCTAGGCAAGAAAGCACGCAAAATAAAGAAACACTCTGGAGAGAAAGGGGGGACTAAGAGGGAACATGGAGGTGGGGCACAATCGAGGATGGGGAACTCCCAAAAATCGCGGTGAGATCCCTCGTAGAACCGAAAAAAAAGAATCACTCATACTCATGGTCACAGCTCTGCAGGCTCAATGAAGGCAGCTCAAGAACAAAGGAGGGAAAACTCATCCACGCGCGCGAGAAAAAAACACTCCGCGAAAGCGATTCGCGGAGTAAAAAACGAAAAATCCTCCTCCGCGGTCAAGTTGGGGGGAGGAAATCATCCCAACCACAACAAGTCAAAACCCAGGAAAAGCCCATCGAAAAACAAAACCGTCTCCCCCCCCCTCCAAACCTATTATGTGCACATCACGTGCTCCCGCAAAGACTTTCCCGGGGTTGCGCCTCAACGATTGTAAACGGGCAAACGTAAAAAAGGTCAGGCGGGAAAAAAAAAAGGGTGATCGTAAGGGATCACAAAAAACGTTAAACCGATCAACCAATGATTCTTCAAAGCTGGGGGGAGCCCTAGTATAACTGGCCCCCCGCCGAAGGGGGACGCGTCTCCGTTGGTTTGCGAAAAACAAAGTCCACTGTTGATGGAAAGAAATCGCAACTGCAAAGGAGACACGTCACATCGGACCACGGAGATAACAGATCGACCACATCGACCGGCGGGAGTGAAAGTTGCCTAAGGCGGAAGCGAACGGAATACGGGGGAAAAGGGCTTCCTTTCAGGAAATCAATTCGGGGAAATGCGTCTGCTCGAGCACGCTGGCGGAAAGGGAGGGGGGTGCAGGCCGAGTCCGCCGAGCGAGCAGCTGGGGAAGAATTTGTACTTTTTGGAGTCCGTTTCAGCAGAGAGAGAAAAGGGACAAACCCCGGGACACCCAGAGATCCGTGCCCCACGCTGGGAAAAGAACCCAGATTTGGCGAAACGTTGACGAAAATCCGCCGGGAACTTTAAATGGGTGTGGGGCGAACAAGTCCGGTCAACCTCACTGCAGACAAAACTCAAGGACGGGGGGTATAAGGTAAACGTCCCCGGAAGTCAAAGACGGACCACCCGACATTGCTTTTCATAGGTGCTTCCCAGAAAAAAACCCGTCTTCTGACAAAGAACGCCGGAATAGCACACCGAAAGCTAACGGAGGGGAGTCATCTTGACGGCCGACGCCGGAAAAAATAATCATGAGGAACAAAGAGGGAAAACAATGTTCCGATCGAAGCGAGATCCACGAATCCGGGGGGGAAAAACTTCTGGGCGGTGTTCGCAAAAAGGATATTCTGCCTCCAGACTGAACATATGTGAGAAAAAAAGGAAAAGAACCTACCACGGGAATTTTCAGACGGCCACGGCCAGTCGCGAAAAAAACCATCACGCGTTCATGGGTGGAAGGGGGGAGAAGGGGGAAGAATGGCAGGGGAGGGTTCTTTTTGGATTCCTGTCTGAGGAGGGGCCTGTCGGCGCTGCCCGAGGTCGCCGTACAAGAAAAATCCAGGTGCAGATATCCCGGGCGAGAAAGAAGGAAAGGACTCCGACAGCGCCGCTAAAAACTGCAGCGCGGAAATGCCGGGGGGGGGAAAAGGGTCGTCGACGAGTTTTAAAACGGCGCGTTGTTAAAAGCTGCATTCGAGGCCCAGGGGGAAAGGGGAGACAGTCTGAGCAAATTATGTCAGAAAAAAAGCGGGTCAAAAGACCGTCCGACCGGAACGCCCGCCCGACCCGTTTACGCGGGGAAGAATCCCGAGCCAAAAGGCCTCGGGGGGGGGGAGGAAACTCCACCTCCAAAGAAAAGGCCCGCCTCCACAAAACCCGGAAAAGGCCCGGAGGACACAACGCGGTGGCTCGGGGGGAAAAAAAAATTCGCCGAGCGTCCCCTGCCTTCGTGGGGGGAATCGTGAGCAGGGCCCCGGCTGCAAAAAGCAAGCTATGCGCGTTAAGCGGTGAACCCGCAAGCAGCCCCAGCCCCCTCTACTAATCAAACCCCGAACAAATGACTCCCGGAAAAAAACGGTGAGCAAAGGAAAAGTCCAAAACACTCAATGGAAAATTTGGGAGGAAGTTTTCAAAAGGAGACGCTCAGACACCTATCAAAAACGCGAAAAAAACTCAAGTCGGGGAGAGAAAAAAGACTAGACCTCTGGTGCTAAACTTCTCAAGGGGCTTCTCTCCTAATGGGGAAAAACGACTTTAAGAGCTCCAGGGAAAAAGAAAAGATCATGTCAGCTTTGGTTCAACACCCACGCACCCCTGCAAAGGAAGCATTAACAAAAGACCAGCCGCCAGCCCCGACTCAAAGTGATGTGAACGTCGTTATATAGCGTGAGCACGCGGTTTGGGGGGGGGGGGAGATCTGCTTGAACGTCGTTACAGCAGTGCGTCGCCTTGCCAAAAGAAGGAGATTGGTTTGGATATTCTCAACTGGGACCGACAAAGAAAAAGAAATAATACAATTCTCGCCCAAAACAATTCATTCAGAAAAGGGGAAAGAAGTACCTTACCTTCTCTCGGGATTCTCGTGGGGTTCGCGGTTATGGGGTCTTTTTTCTCTGCGTGCAACAAGTCACTTTTGCCAAAAGATCATTGTAAGGGTGTCCGGGGGAAAAGGTTCCGTCTCATCGCAAAAAGGGCGTGATGTATCGTCTGCGGGGATGTACTGAAACAAGAGTCTCGCTGAGGGAGGCCTCACGAAATCGCCAAAGGGTGTTCCCGTGGCGGCGGGGAGAAAGACGGATCAGTGATGATCGAAAAAACAGGAAGTTAAAATCGAAGGGCTAGAAAGGGTCCCAAGAACAGTCAAGAAACGAAAAATCTCGAAAAGAACAAACGGGCACGGGAAGAAGTCGCCTGAAGGGTTGGTCCTTTGGTAGAGGGGGACGTGTTTTTTGACAAGTTGCTTTTTTCAGGGGAAGGAGGGAGGAACAGAACTTTCTTGATTTATCTCGAGAAAAGCCTCGCCAAGTGACTATTCTTAAAAGAGAAAGGGCGTTGGGGAGAGGGTAAACTTCAATTAAAGATTGTGTGAGGGAAAAAAGTCATCCCTCATCAACCGCCCGGGGAAGGGGAGGAGCGGGCGGTGGTTCAAGTAAGAGGCCTTCCTGGGGACGGCGCTGGGTCACGTGAGCTTTCGGAAGGGGAAAAAAAAAGTGGGACCCTATCCCGGCACCTGGTGCTCCCCCAATAAAACGAATGTCATTCCGCTTCGAACAATCTGAATCGCAAGAAACTCCAAAAGGGTCGCAGAGGATTTCTCCGAAAGATCACAATTGAGTTCCGAAAGAGGGGGGGACGGTGCAGACACCTGCCGGTCGATCAACAACGGTTTTTTTGGAGACACGTTTGGAAGAAAGGAAGAATCAGTAATCAAAACACCTCGCCGGGAAAAAAGGGGGGAAACTCGTAATGAACAAGTCGGGTCTTTGAAGGCAGGATGATTTTTCGAACACATCCAGGAAAACAAGCGGAAGCCTAGAAACCAAGAGAGATCAGAATCGGAAAAAGCGAGCCCGTGAATCAGCGAAACAAAACTGAGCCGGACGACTACGTCACCCCTTAAAAGCAAAGGGGGGGGAAACACCGCGATCGAACCGTCCAGTCATGATCGTGAAGGTTTGCTCGGAGGAGAGACGGCGGTCGGGGGAACGGCAGTCCTTCTGCCGGGGGAATCGATGTAACTCGCAATGTTTTCGATCGGACGATCGCGGAAAGGGAACCCACGCTGAAAGGGAGATTCGTGAGAGACTAGACCGATGTGGGAGGAAGAGATATACATCAAAAAAAAAAGGAAAAAGGAAAACGTGTCCGATGAGCGAGGGGGGGAACCGACAAACTCTTTATCGTGTCGAAATTTCGCAGAACGAAAAAGTCAAAAACACAACACAAAAGGACCCCAACGAGAATCACAGAGAGAGGGGAAGATCGGACTTCCACGTGGAAAGGTGCAATTGACAGAATTGTCGTCGAATCCCGTGAGAATAGCAAAAGAACGCGTCCGGGGTACGGAGAAGTTTAACGCCAAAACGCGGCCAGGGACTTCCCTCGAAGTTATCAACGTTGTCTTCAGGGGCTGGCGCTGGATGGTCAGGATTACGGAAGGGGGGGGGGGGGGTTTGGAACAGCAAGGGGGATTCTTTTTTGTTTAGGCCGCGGATCTCTACCCTTAGAAAACAATCTTCAATAACGCCCCGGGGCCCGTTGCGGGAAGGGAGAAGAAGTTGGTTTGAGGACTCCGGGGCAGACTGGAGGGGGCTTTTCGGCGTGAGCGTGTAGGGGACCTCGACGGCCCGAAGGAAATTTCCCCAGGCAAAGGTGGTTGGGTTGACAGTTTGTCATCACCGATTGCCGGAGAGATGATCCCGTTAGGAAGGGGAGGAGCTCCGCCGGTTTTCACTCTGGAAGATCCAAAAAAATCGACTGGCGGGGGGAAAGAAGAAGATGGGCGTCTAAATAAAAACTACCTCCGGGAAGACTGCTAAATTGGGTGTTCTATGAAGGAAGGGGGACCCTCGAAATTCCTCTGAGGTAACGTGAGCCTTCATCGGGTTACGAGTGTTTCCAAAACAAGCCAGAAAGGGAGTCCAGTGGAGGTTCAACATCTCGTAAACGGAGGAGGGAAGGTGCAGTGGGTCTACCTGGGGAGAGGTTGCCCCGCGGGTGGGATCCGCGGCCCTGCACCTAAGAAAAGAAGAGCGAAAAATATCCAAGAAAAAACGAGATCTAAGAAATGGAATAAAAACCTACCTCAGTAAGGGAAGAGTCCCGACGAAATTTGGGTTAAACCGTCATTTCCCCAAAGAAGCTGCCCGGGGAGATCGGCTGCGTTCAGCGGAGGAAGTAAAAAAGTCCCGGTGAAAAAAAAGGGGATAAAATTGTCAGAAGGGGAAGGGGGGAGGGGGACGACAGACCCTCCCAATCGCCCGACAGCCGGAGAAGAAACGACAAGGGACACCCACTTTATCAGAAAGACGGGGCCACCCTGGAACAGCCTGTCGCCGCTACTTGGGCGAAATGAAAATTCGGGGGGGGGGGAAAGGGGGTCACTGGGTCTCAAACATATGTCATTCTGAGCAAAACCGAAGAATCATGCTTAGAAACACCTTGAGTTTTCAAGGGGAACCGTGGATTCTTCGCTTAAAGAGGAAAGAGCTCATAGTTTGTCTGAGGGATGGCGTCACTCTGCCAGCCCTCCTTGAAGCTGCCGTAAGGGGTCGTCCGGCCGGGGCGAGGGGTAAGGAAAAATTACTGGAACCCACCCCGGCTCGGTTTTTTGACAGCGGTCATCTCAGGGAGGGACCTTAATCCGGTCCTGAAACGTCCCCTTTAGGGGGAGGGACTCGTCGTTTACTGAAGGGGTTTTCTCCAAAAAATTACGGTCCAAAAAAGAAAGAGATACTCGTCACAGGACTCCCACACTAAGATCGGGCCGGGGAAGACTTGCACGCCATTCCGCTTGCGAAACTTTTTTCAAAAACCCGTTTTGGGTAACCCCGTGCTTCAAAGAAAAAAAAAGTCACACTCGTCCCCGAGGCGATAAGGGACATTCATCACAAAAGGACTCATCTGTGTACGAGAGACGAGTCACGAAGGGGGATATTCGCGAAAGAGCTAGGCGGCGCGAAAATTAAGCGTGCTCAAAAACTTACGTGCCGCGAGGTTGTCGAGTGGTTGGGAAAAAGAGGCGGACAAACGGGTCCCGACTGATGTTTTCTTAAGCTGCGGTGGAGGAGAAACCGTCATCCACGGAAGTTTCAAGAGGCCCCCCCCCTCGACACGCTGCCGGCGAGGGGGGCAATTAGCCCAGAGGAAGCTGTGAAAAGAAGGGGGGGGGGGATCTTTCAGCTGGGGGAAAGACGATTCCCAAAAAGAGGGGCGCCCTTTGGGGACTATTGGAGAGAGGCACCAACCCAAGGAACTTCGAGGGGCTACGGGGGAAGGTGGCCAATAAAGACCAGTGAGTTTTTAAAAAACGCGGTTTCGAGGCAAGTGGTGGTTTGGAATCCCCAGGGGGGAAAAGGCAGAAGCATACTCGGTGGGGTGTCCGACCCGGCCGCTTCGCGAGAAAGCCTTCTTAAAAACGAGTTGTTGGGAAAAAAAAACGCGCGAGGGAAAGTGCAAGCGTTACGGAGGACTGGAAACTGCAGAGCAAACCCTGACGCAGGGCAGCGCGGGGGTGGGAAAACGGTCAAGGGATCGATCACAAGGAATCGGGTCGCAGACGCGACACCTCCTGGCAAACATGAGAAAAACGGAGGGATCAAGCAGAGGGGTGTCCGCTGAAGGGCAGTACCCGGGGAAAGAAAAAAAAGGGACAGGGCCGTTGACGGTGCAAAAGCCCCTTTATAGGGGTGATGTCAAGACACGGCGGCCCGAAAAAAAAAAAAGGAGCGCGACTTCAGGGGGGGAAACCAAAAGGCACCGCAAAAAAGCCGCGACCATCTTCCTCTGTGCGGGAAACTGGCTGCCCTTGTCAGTTCCAGGACGTCTGCTCCTAGGCATTTTTTTAGCGAAAGACGAACCAAATCAGGACGAAACACAATATAAGAA
>Ga0179591_1353725_pt1 | contig 13915 bp, 14 predicted proteins | sample CZOMad2_1_08_16f_FD_182891 | JGI IMG/M metagenome (GOLD analysis project Ga0179591, IMG submission 182891) | Vadose zone soil fungal communities from Angelo Coast Range Reserve, California, USA - CZOMad2_1_08_16fungal (PacBio error correction) | ecosystem: Environmental > Terrestrial > Soil >...
GAGCTATAGAAACTGTCAAGAACAGGAGGGGGGGAAGAGACGGGGGCCGCGCCACCGCAGGCCTGGGACGTTTTTTGATCCTTATAACTCCTTCAAGTTGGGGGGGGTAAAGGGGGGAATTCGGCCGCATGTCGAGACTTCTTTCGCGTCGTAGCCGGATTTTGAGTACAAAGAGAGAGGAAAAGTAGACTGTGGGTAGCGAACATCGGGAGGACGGGGAAATGTTTCAAATGAAGAATAAGGTGTCCCCATCAGTGTATGAAGGAGTCTCAAAGACTACCTCCCTGAGGAAGCCTACATCCTCGATTACGAACACGGGACTGAGAGCACCAATTGGGAAGATTGAGGACTGGGAGACTCAAAAGTTAACTTGGAGTACCTCTTCTGGTGGGAGTTCTCAAATAAAAAAAGAGCATGGGATAGGGGCCACTGCTCTCAACAAAAGCCGATACACTCAGGACGTGGAAGGGGCTCGTGGAATTCTTTCTCGTCATCGAACCATGAACCAGTTGATCGGGACCTTGCATCGTCAAATCGGAGAGCCAAAAACGAGAAGGGAGAGTCGCGCAACCAGGAAAGTAAATTTGGAATCGCCGTCAGGAGGGAAAGAAACTGCACCGAGAAAAGACGCCGGGTTCCAGGAGAGGGAGATGCCCCCCAGAAACGGAAGGGGGGGGTGGAAACGGGGGGGGGGGGGGGGGGGGGGTTTTTGTGTTTTTTTTTTTGTGGTTTAAGGGATCTTTGGAGGGTTGGTGCCCCCGTGGAGGGGTTTGGTCTTTGTTTTTCGTTTTGTGTTGATGGTGGGTGAACGCGTCCCCTCCGCTGTCGAAAACCGGGCTCCCACCAGTAAGGCCTCATAATAAAAGGACGTCTTTTTCTGGTTATGAGGTTTGCAAAGAAAAGGTCAAGGAGTTTCGAATCGGTCGGGTTGGGAATGTGTCCGTGGCTTTCAAAAACTAGATAAAAAATTAATAATCCCCATCGAAAAAAGAGAAAAGCCGCCCATGATTGCTCGAAATCCATTGTAGCGTCGGAGAAATCAGGAACAAAAGAAAGACTCCAGGGCCAGAAAAGAAAATTTATACCAACCTGCAAAGGGCGTTTTCGGTGAGAAATGCGTGGAGGAAAAAAAGGGGGGGCCAAGGAAGCAAGACTTGTGCAAGATGTCTCTGTAAAAAGACGTGGATACCCAGGCGGGAGGACGGTTGGACAGAGCGTTGACAGGACAGTTGGAACATGTGGCGCAGAAGGGCTTCCTAGTTAAAAAGAGGTACTGCGGAAGCTCGGACATGAGACCGAACTAAAGAAGGATCCTTCAGGGATGCTTTAAAGCCATCAGTGAAGCGGGAACAAATAGGACCTTGGGCTCTTAAGAACTAAGAGGCGCGGAACATCGGCAAAACGGGTAAAAAACCTTAAACAGGGGAAGGGGTCAGAGGGGAGCCAGACAAATTGGGTGCGGTAGGTGGGAAAAAGCTTGTTTGATTTGGGGTCTCAAGGCTAGAATTAGCAAATTTAGATAGGAAAACCGCGCACACTCGTAAATCGGGGGAGGGCTCGTAAAAGAAATTCCTAAAGGCTGGTGGTTCAGAACAGCGGGGAGACCAGGGACAGCTTCGAAAAAGTCGGGATGTGCTGTCGAGGTTTCGATAGTTCCCAATCAGCTAAAGGGGACGACGGGAGGGGGGAACGGGAATAACCGTGGGAAAGCGAGGCGGGAAGTTCAATAAAACGAGAAAATTGGGGGGACGAAGAGGAGGGGAGTAAAAGAAGTTTCTTCACAAGGCAAACAGGAAAAATCTGGGGGGGGTCAGAGCAGGCCGAGCACAGTCGTAAGCACGAACGGGTTTTGTTTTTCGTCAAAGAAGGCCTCGAGAACGGGGGGGGCATGAAGAAGTGGCGATTTGGAGAATCGCGTCGGTTCGACCTTAAGACGCATAGGGGAAGGAGGGGAGGGGGGGGGGCATCGAAGTTCACATTTGGGTAGCTCTTTTGAGGGTGTCAAAGACCGTGGGGCTTCCAGTCGTCCATCATTATAACGGGGTCCGCGAGTTCACAGAAGGTGTAGGAGCTATTAAAGAAGTTCGCGTCAAGGAACTTTCAAGTTTACGCAAGGGGGACAAAAAGGGGGATGCGTAATCGGAAAGACTATTCGTGAGGTAAGGGACCTGTCCATCACTAAACGGAAGCTAATTGGCAGGAGAGGTCACCAAATATATTGAGATAGAACCACGACGTGTCGATCTGAGCAGGGTCCCAAGACATAGTCAACTATAAAAAAGAAAGGGGGAAGGTACGTCAGAGAAGGACGGACGCTCGGTGGGGTATGCTAAACCATGGTTTCAGGCATTTAAAAAATCAACGAAGGTCTGTCAGAAAAAGAATGCGCCGCGTATTCGCGCAGTAACGGGGATCTCCACAAAAGTCGAAAGAGGGAGAGGAGAAAGGTATTGGTCGATGTTAACTAAGAAGGGTTCTGGGGGCGTTGAATCTCTCAACCAAACAACATGGGGAATAGACCACTATCAAAAAAAAGGAGGAACAGCAAATTCGACCGGAAGAATTCGCCGCGATACCCGCGAAAACGCCCGAGGGGATGAGGGGAAGGGGAAGAAATCCTGCAAAGGTACTCGACCCGAAAGGACACCACGAGATTATGAAGACGTGTTCTCCAACAATTGAAAAAAAATGGCCTCCGACGACAAAAAGCAGCTGGCACTCTATCGCTTACGGTACAAAGAACACACAAACGGGAGGGAGCTCTACAGATGTGGGCCCGAGGAAAAAGCGAATCCCAAGGCCAAAACCGCGAACTGAACTATAACCTGTTTCGGTTGGGCTTCCTGGAAGACGGGATACATCCGACTAGAAAAAATTACAGAAATCCGGTTCGAAGTCTCCAATTGTCTCGAAGGGCAGGAAACGAGAAAGTGCCTGTCAGCCAGCCAAACCCCCCCCCGGATAAACACATATGAAACAAAAGAAGAAATGGGGCAGATAAAGCAAAGGGGGGCGGGCCTCATGAAAAAAGGGGACCGTCAAAAAAAATGGACAATGGCATCGTCACGCACCCCAAAAACCCAAACTAGTGAGCCCTGAAGCTACGGCGCCTCTCCAAAAATCTAGAAAGGAGAGGGGATAAAAAAACCAAAGGAAACACAACGTCTCGAGATCTTATCCTAGTAAAAACTAAACAAGGAATGGTTGGTAACGACACTTAAATTGCGAATGTGACCGTGCAACAAAATCGTTTTGAAAGGGGAAAAAGTTGTTCTTGCGAACGGCGGAAGTGGAGAGTGTGTGTAAGGGATTACAAGAGAAAAAATGATAGTCGTGCCAGTGTCAATAAATCCTTTCCGCTATGCATTTTGGACATCATTAACCGAGAGAAAAAATTCGAGGGAAGAATAGCTTTTGGCCCGAAGACGCGGGGAGGAGTTCTTAAGAGGAAACTGCAAAAAACCGATCAGCAGCTTGGAAGGTTCCCCGCGAAGGGGATGGTACGGCCGAAATACGACTGCGAGCGATTCAAACCAACAATAGGGGTAAAAGAACCGGCCAGGTGAGACGCTAAACCTTAAGTTTTTTTATTGGTTGGGGTCTCACCAAGCCTCGTTTCTCAGGCATGATGGAGGCGGAAAAAATCCTCCCTTAAAACACGTATAAAAGTTTTAGCGAGCAATGTTTGAGTCACGGAATGAAAAAACTGAAGGCGGTTTAAAAAGAAAAGCTAAAACCGTGCTCAATTCCGATATGCCACAGCAGAGAAAAAAAGGGGCACCGTACATCCCTCGCTAACACTAATGCCGGGGAAGCAATAGTGTCAAAGCGGTGCCAAAGGCAAAAACCCAAACGACCCTTCCCTGTGTCTTAAATTGCCAAAAAAAATCATTAAAAGTCGGAGCAGGGCCGGTTTTCACCACGCTCGAAAGAAAAATAAGCAACGGAGAAATGGTGGACTCCTCGTCCCCGAGGGAAGGGGACACCGTCTTAAAAAAGGATTCGGTAATGGACTTCGGAGGCCAGGTGGCTCTAAAGGATTCGTACTCATCTTATGCATGAAAAAACCAAAGATTAATTGGGCACTGCTTGTGCAAACTTGGCTAGATTTCTCTTACATTGAGACGGTCAGGGAAGGGGGGCAGGACGGTGCTGTGACGGCCCGCTCCTCTTCTCCAGCTATGGTCGAGACTGGGTATCGGGAGATCCGGAGCCTCTCCCCGGCCCTCCTGGGGACGGGGCGTGGGGGAGCTGCGGGGGAGGAGGGGATGTATTGGAGGTTCCCGCGCAGCCTGTGGGGTGTTCAATTCCACACAGGGGAAGGAGGGGGAAAGCTGCGGGTGATAAGCCGGGGGGACTGGAGAGTGTTGCTGAGCAAGGAGTGCACGGAGAAAGGGTGGGGGGCGTGGTGCTCCGGACCTCGCTGAATGTGGGAGCGAAGTGCTCTTACTTACCGGGGGGTGGGGGGGAACCGTTTCAAGGGAAATTGTATAAGGGGTTGCGCGACGCGCCGAGAATGTGGGGGAAAAGAAGGGTGGGACGATGCTCAGGTGGAGAAAATTGAAAACTGAAACCATCTAGAAAAAGCAAAACCGATCAAGAGAAAAATTCTATTGTTCGAGGCATTTGTTGACCGAAAATTGCCCCTTCACGATATTTGTCTGGGGTAGACCTCCAGGACTTTCTGTAGCTGTAAAGGAAAGAAATTGAAAAAAAAAACCACAGAAAGACACATGGTCAGGAGCTCCGAAGGAGGGGGTTAAAACCTATTCGGCATGCCCGGGAAGGGAATTAGAATGTAATTGATTCATTAGTGGAAAGGAGGGGGGTGGGGGAAGGGCGAATCCTCGGAGGGGGGTTCCCAACCCTCCGAGGAGGAAGCCCCCACATGTCTGTAAAGAAAGTTCAACTCAAAAAACGCGGAGAAGAGGAAAAGTCCAATCATGTGCCGAGGGAGTCCTGTCACCAAAAAAGATCAAAGGATCGCGGGCGCGCGGGTTAAACCGATGGTATCAGTACCGAACGAGAAAAGGGAGAAACAGTCGCTCCTTCTCGGAGCCGATCCACGTACAAATGATTCCGAAAATTTCTGAGTGTGCCCCCTCACGGAACAGTGTATTCGCACTCCTCTCCATCCTGCCCCCCGTAGAGCGAATAGAGGAAAGGAAAGACAATCCTTCGAATTCTGCGGAAGATTGAACCAACGTCCCAAAGGAGACCGAATACCCGGAAGCTATACAAAAAGAGTCTCGGGCTTACGTGGGTCCGCTCAAAGAGCGGCTCGAGGCAAATATGCAGGGGGAGCACACGATTAGTAGCTCTTTAAAACCAATCTGACTCAACAAAAACAACAACACTTATTGGATTAAAATAGATAGAGGGTGCCACGAATGGAGAAGATGAAAAAGTAAGTTTTCTTGTATCAATCAGATATGTGGAGAGGGGGCCTGGGGCCTCTCGTCTTCTGAAGGGGTCACTCTTCGGGGCCGAGAATGCTGTTCTAAGGTTTAGTTGGGGGAAACGAAACTGAACGGAGTTTACTCGGATATGTAGAATTTGGTTCAGGGTGAGAGGCGACAAGGAGATCAGGAGAAGCATGTCGTTGGGCTTAAAGACGATGACAATGTACAAAGGAGGGACGGATCAATTGTCTCAGATTTTCTTCGCTTGTAGGCGCGACTTCGGCGACCAGTCTCTACAGCGAAACCTCAGGCTGATTGGGAGAAGAACGTCATCGCGGTTTGTGGGAGACTTCGGTGGCGAGGACAGGAGATCTGCGCTGTTTGCCGACATGCTGTAGGAAAGGTCAACGCTTTTGGGCGGCATCGAGAGAAGACTGGTGTGAATCGGGAAAAATGGAGGAAGGGAGTTGTCAGTTGAATATGCGCAAGTCGGGGAAGGATCTACCTGAGGTAAGGGGCTCGAAGGTACGAAAACATAACCAAAACCAGTAACTGCCTGAGTATCGCGTCAAAGCTATGGGGGGATTAACGTGTAATTAATCCGATTCAGTACGTCTTGGGGGGCGTGAGGGGGACCCTAAGCGAGTTAGTGGTACGGTAAGCAAAAGTTGGAAAGCGGGGTTGAAATGAAAAACAATGACCTCAGGATGGGGTGGTGGGGAAGGGGCCGCTATGGAAAGTAAAGCCGAATGCAAAGTTTACCAGAGTGTTCATTTGCGCTGAGGTCGAAGGATGAGAGGCGAAATAACCCTCACGGCACTACGGGGGTTAATCCCCACTGCGCGCGGGTTACTAAGTACAATTTTTGTAGCGTTGCGCAGCCGGTAAATGCGAAATAGAACTGAACGAAGTCGACGAAAAAAGACGGGTCCAAGTGCGAAACGCAGTTAACTCAATAAAGGGGGGGGGTTACAAAAGAGCTGGCGGATCATCTCCAAGTAGGAAACTGACCTCCATGAAAGGGGTGGGGGGCAACTTGAGAGGGTTTCAAGACCCTGATGAAGGGGATTGTCGAACGCGTGTGGCCGAAGAAAGTTTAAAAGATTGATCCCGGCTGGCATATCAGTGCCGAAATCTGACATCTAACTCTTTCTCTCAGTGCCCGTCTGTGAGGGAAAAAAATTGGAGAAAAATTCGGGCTAATGGTACACGAGAGGAAACAGCCGGTGCCGCCGTGACTAGAAAAAAAAGGTCGTCCTTGGTGTGTCTTCAAAGACTCAAACAGAGAGGCACCTTCCCACATGCATCACCTACTTTTATGATTATGAACGATAATAAAGGATATAGTACGATCCGGGGATGTTCGAGGTTGCTTGTGGTGGACAGTTTCGCTGGGCCTTGATTTCTGGTTGTTGAGCCTAAGGGGGGTCCGATTGGATGTGGGGTGACTGAGTGCTCGGCGGGGCGAAGGTGGCTCACTCTTAAGGTTCAAGCAGGGGGGAAGACCGGGTTCGCTGCTGTGGTGTTTTTCACTTTAGCGTTGGACCCCAGAAAGGGGCTCACGTAAACCCGGGCTCCTGGCTCTCAGCGTGTGTTAGTAGTTGGTTCCTGCCCATCTGCGGAGAGGGCCTGGGGACATCTGCAAGGGTATACCCAAATAAAAAATTCCTTGGGAAACGGAAACCTCAAAAAGGGGGATGTCTTTAAAACTTGGGTTTCTTAGCATTCTGAGCATCTTCTGTAAAGTTGTCGGTTCGCGCCTTTTAGTAGAACCAATCTCAACATTCATTCCAGGGGGTGGGCGTCAGTCTCCGGGAGAAAGACTCAACCATTTGGAACCTTGGGGGGTCAGCGTTAGGGGAGAAGTCCAGAAGGTCATAAAGGATAGAACTCGCGTTCGAATGTCCACAATCAAGCTACGCCTAGGGGGCAAAGGGGCGACAGAAATACCGCGATACAAAAATTTGCGGCGTGAAAAGGCCCATTAACACCCTCAAAATTGGGTGCCGCCGTGGACGTGGACGGGAAAATTGGGAGCACTCGTGGGTGGGGAGCACAAGATTTGTTACGGTCGCGAGACAGTTCTATCGTTCAGACCGACACTGTTGTAAGGCGTACATAGAGCGCCGAGTTGGCAGGTCGAAGCGTGAAATCTGGGGGAATGGAAAGGAATTGGAAAGAGGGGAAAGTATGAAGGCGCTGCGGCCGTTCGTGGGGGGGGGGCAGGGGGGGGGGGTGGCTTAGCCCGAGGTATGGAGTTGGGACTAGTGGTTTGTTGTAAATGCCCGGGTTGCGGTTTGGTTGGGCACCGGGTTCTTGGGCAATGCGAGCTGAGAGTCCACGCTAAGTCCGGGATGACTAGGTGTTGGTGGTTGGCTCACTCAGGTTGATTTTGCGTCCAGGGGGGGAGGGGGGGGGGGGGGAGGGGGGGGGGGGAGGGGGAGGAGGGAGGGCGTGGGGAGAGGCGGGAGGAGACTTAGGGGAAAAAGTCGCTTTAGCGCGCAAAGCAGGGAACTGGAGAAAGGATGGACGGTAAGGCGGTCAACCATTTTGGAGGGCGCTGCTTATAACTCCCGCCTGAAATTGGGGGCCAGTCTGCGTCACCGAGTTAGGAAGGGGGAAGGCCTAGGACAGGCCGTGTCAGGAAACAGGGGGCAGGCAAAGCGGAAAAACGAAAGAGGAAATTGGGTTGAGACCTGATAGAGACAAGAAGCCTCTGTTTCCCCTTAGGGGGGGTATTCCTTGCGGGGAAAGCCCAAGATGGGGAGGCCAGCACCATCTAAAACGGCGGGGGGGAGAGGACAGCTGAATTGTCGCCACGTTTCTCGCGGGAATACGGGACTTCCAATGGAGGGGACAGGGGGGGACTGGAAGCGCGCAAGCGTCTTGAGCGTTATCGTCTCGCACACGGGCAAAGGATGGCGGTCGGGAATCCCGCTAGCGGAAAGTCAGACCCATCCCCGTCCAAACCAAGACACTCTACTCAATTCTAGCACTGGGGGAGGTTAGTACACATCGTATCAGGGACCCAGCGATTCGGGTAAAATGCGATCCTTCTCGGGAACTAGGGCGAAAAGATTGGAAGTTTCCGGCAAATGGCTTGGGATGGAATAGCTCACTGTACTGAGAAATTTAAAAGACTACAACACAAGCGATTCGCTGGTAGTGAAAGGATGCCGGGTCTCCCCGCAAGCCATTCTTACGCTGCGCTTTGAAACATAACAACCTTGGGGAGACTTCCGAAAGGGGGGGGGTTCATTGGGGTGATAAAGATGTTCCATGGTGTGGGTATGCCTCCCTACTTGTTGAGCCCTCTCAGGGGAACGCGAGGGGTTGGGGTCGGGAGTTCTGCTGGGGGGGAACACGGCGGAATTCAGCCGACCCTCAAAGAATCCAGGAAGGGAACCGTCTGTGAAACCCGTTCGCAGTATTACCAAATCAGTGAAAGGCGAGGGGCAGTCCCTGTTATCAGACAAAGCAAGTCCATTGAAACCCGAACGTATCCCCCTGTAGAGGAGCAGGACCGGGTAGAGGTACGCCATCTCTGGCCACGGACGCAAAGACCCCCCGCGTGTAGCCGTCAGATGGAACAGTCCATAACACTGCTGGACCTACAAACAAACCAACCCGAGGGAGTCAAAAAAAGACACGAAAGGGGGGACTCTGCATCAATGTGGCCGAATCGGAAATATAAAAGATGAGGGAGCAGCGCTGCGTAGAAAGGAAAAACGCTTCCGACCTTGAAAGGGGAAATAAACAAGAGGTTTCGGTGACTCACCGGGACTAAGTACCTTTAGGGAGACGAAAAAAAACGCTTGTTTGCTAGGAGTGAAGAACGGTTGCGATACACGGGCCGGTTTAGGGCGCACGCCGCCGTGGCCAAGGTGCGCGGTGGAGATTTTGGGGCAGGGGAAAACGCCGGGCTCAAAGCGTATCGCTTTCGTAGGTGCCTGAAGCCTGGGACGGGGGGGAACGGAGGGGGCGTCAGTTGGTGAACGCGCGTTTTTCGCTGAGAAAGAGATCATCCTAGTCAGTGAGGCTGAAGTGTGTTCAGCTTGGTATTATGATCGAATGAACCCCGGACCCACCGGGTCTATCCAAAGACAAGTTAAAACCGAATGGGAAGTCGGGTTCATCGCCAATCTAATCATAAGGAGGGCCCGAAAGTATCTGTAGAAAGGCACAAGAGGTTCAAGACCGCAACATTGATTCAACTGCCTGCTGAGGGAAGGAAAAATGGGTAAGGGGGGCTTCCCCCAGGGGCATTCCATGCAGAAGACTACGGGTACAAACATCCTCGGTGCTTCAATTAGCTGCTTTCATTGGGGAAAGGACGATGAAAGATCGACGTCGTCAAACGCTACGAGGTGTCAGCCTTACCAAGACCGCATCAGAATAAAACGAACAATAAAACTGCCCGAAGGGAACGGAACGCTTAATCACGAGAAAATCCCCGAAACCCCGGCCATGGGTACAAATATGGAGAACCACAGACAGCTCAAGCGGGTGGGGACCTTGGCAAAGTGGGGAACAAACAGGAGGGGGGCTAGAGGCAGCCCCAAGTCAACAAATGAGAAGGTGTTTTGTGAGCAAAAAGAGAACGACATCGTCTCGGAAGAAAGTCGTAAGGATCGTTCACGAAAGGTCAAACCTCCATGTTAAAAGATCCACCGAAAAGTTCAAAGCACGGAGAGGAATCCTAAAGGTGCAAGTTTTCGAATGGCAGTATTAATGGGATTGCTTCTACAAGGAGAAAATGGAGCGCCTTCCCTACGAGAATGAATTAAAACGCTGAAAATACAAATAACATTAGCAGGATGCTTCTGCATATTCTGGTGGGAAGAGAGCCAACAGGGTTGCAAAAATCCAAACAGACAAAAGGGCAGATTGAATTGACGCTTAGCGAGAGAATATGGTGGCAGGGGGGGCCCGTTTCGAGCTCTGGTAAAGGTTAATCACATGACCTTAACCGCAAGAACGGAGAAGCAAAGAGGGACGATGGGGGCAAAAAAGACGCGGGGGCGCGGGGGAGAGAAGATGTGTCGTTCAGAAGAATGGGGGCGAGGCAACCCCCCCGGAGAAATTCACGCTAAGACTTTTGAGGTACAGTGGGGAAGGGGCGACGGCCTGCGGTGCCGGGATCAGGAACCCAGCCCCGAAAAGGAAAAAGGGGAAAAGCTTCCGCCCCCGCTCGGACGACAATTGCGCTACACATCAGAAGCAATGGTCCAAACACGTCTATTTGTATAGAGAATATGAGGGAGGCTAAACAGATTAAAAGCTGGAGCATGATAACTGGAAATTTTAGGACGGACAGGGGACGGGTCAAGATTTGAAAACCCGGCGCTCTGCGCAACAAAAGGAGGCGCGAAAAGGGGACCTAAGAGAAAAGTCAAGCGGAGGGAAAGAAAGTCCTCCCTCGGCGCATAGGCACAAAAAACCGTGTCCATCGCTCTCAAAAACCCATAACCTTAGGTTCCGGAGGGGTGCGCGGGGACAAAAACGTATGTTATTATTGAAGCTGAAGGGAGAACAATCGAATATAAGCCCCGTAAATCACCTCTACTATTCCGAACCGGGTTAAACGGGGTCAAAATACCCGCATGGTAGATGTGGAACCGAAGGGAATCATCGGCCGCACTAGAGGATGAAACATACCTAATGGGGGAATGCATAAACGGACTCGGCCGAAATCGAAGTTGATCCCTCACTAAAAAAAAAAAATAAGTCAGAGGGAGAGAAGTGGCAAGAAGGTCTACGACTCTGTTAAGGACATTCCCTCGCCAGCGGGCGGAGCTCTATCTGAGAGAAAAAAGCAAAAGGGATGGAGAGAACTGCTCAAAAAAAAAATGATCATCAAACAAAGAAACGCGGAGGAGGAATACTAGGCCAAAAGAAGCGAAAACGGAAGAAAGACCGTTCTTCGAACGCAGGGCGCCTCTCAAGATGACAGAAGGGGGAAAGGAAAACAACAACACTCATAAAAGATGGGGTGTGAGCGAAACAGGGCCTTGGAGGAGCCGAAGAAGTCGACTAATTCACCCGTTAGAAAGGGGAGGAGGCCGCAGGGGTCAGAGGGACTGCCTTTAGGGGTCATGTGTCGTTAACCAACCTAAGGGGTGAAGTGAAAGACTTGCAGTCGGAACTGATCTAAAGGTAGAGTTTGGTTCTAGGGGAGCCCTAAAGGAAGCAGTCAAACGTCACATACAGAGCCGAGCAATCCCTGCCGGGTTTGTCTCCAGTCCTCCGGGAGGTCCTACGGGGTTTGGACGGGGGTTCGATTGAGAGGACTTTCTGACGAAAAAAAGATTCGGTAGGAGGAAAGCCTTTGGCAAAGCTAGCTGAACATGAGACTTTGAGGTAGAAAGCCATGAGGAAGAGGACGGGGGGAAATCGGTGAGACTAACTTGTCAAACGAGTTATACAGTAGGTCTCATCTAGAACCTTCAAAGTATCAATCGGTCGCTTTTGAATACGAACCATACAAGAGTGGGATAAGACTGACCAGTGTTTATAAGATGTGGAGGCAATGAAGTCCTCGCTGGACTATTGGGGATGGAGTTAAGTCGGTATTTTCTATGTAGGTCCTAAAGTAATCCTGTCAACTTATTCAGGAACCGACACCGAGAAAGGACAATTTCTGAGCGACTGTGCTGGTCGGGAAACGACCAAAGGTTGTTCAAACAGGGGAATTCTTGGGAGCCGGCCACACAACGGCAACATCACGCCGGAGCACGCGCTAAAAAGGAAAGACGGGTAAACGGGGTGCGGGTAATGCAACGGTAAGGAAACGAAACGCCTTGCAATTATGCCCCGCCGGAAGTCCACAGCTGTGAGAAAGCCATGCTAAAACGTACAAAAATCCAGCAGAAGCCACATGCGTGGGTCGTTTCAAGGATAGAAGAAGGGCGGGGTGGTAGAAAATACCCGGGAATAATCAGTTTTGTCATACCGCCGGACGAAGCGCCATCGGGGGCCGCCCACGGCAGAGGCGGCTGCGGGTCGGGAATCGAGCACGGGCGAGGATGTTCTAAAACGGGTTACGGCAAAGACGAAAAGCAAAGTGGAAGGACGAAAGAGTCTAACACCAGTCGCAGTCAGGTGACGGTGAAAGACTTACCCAATCCCCTGGGCTCCCTCTTGAAGAATCAAGAAATGTTGAAAATTGATGATGGCTCCTTCAGGAGTGAGGTGAGAAAAATGGGGAAGGCGGGACGGTGGGTGGGGCAGAGGCGGGGACCGCCGGTTGGTTGCTAGGGGCCTTAGTCGACAGGACCTTTCGAAAGATCGATGACGGCGGGGCTCAAAGGAAAGATCTGAGGGGAATCGGGGCCTTCAAAATCCAGTAAACTCGGGGGGGGCGAGAAAAGTGTGGATGGCGCGCCCTTCACTAAACCTGACTCATGCATGCAAGGAAGCGACAGCATGCGGAAGTAGGAGGCGAGAAGAACCATGGTGAGGGGTCTGGAATGGGTGGCGGGGGGAGAGCCACGCGGGGGGCGTCAGCACGGGACAGGGAAAAAGGTTCATGCGGCGCGAAGAGCTTCATTTGGGGCGTGAGGACTCTGGATACGCGAAACCGATGCCTGGACATATTGTGGATGAGATGCTCCTTGGTCCACAATTGAAGAATGGCTCGCGTGGATATGTCAACAAACATAAGAAAAGTAAAGAGGAGGGGAAAAATCCTCAAAAATACAGCGTTATCGAGGAGGTAAGGTAGAAGGGGGTCCATAACAACGGACAGTGGCACCGCGGCAGACGATTTAAGGGGGAAAGTTCTTCAAAGGGCTACCAAGGGTTTGTGGATCAAGGGACATATGAGATGAGGGGACGAACAAGTCAGGGGTTTATGAACTCATCGAGCTTCTAGGCCGTGGGAGGTATACCTACGTCACGTCATGTTAAGAGGGAGCTTGGTCAAAAAAACGCTATAAGACCTCAGGGCGCCAAGGCCGTGAATTGGCTGTTCACAGGGGGGGGGGGAAAGGGTCAGGGGTCAGGTTTAAAAGAGGGTGGCTGGGGGGGGCCACTGACTTTTCACCAACGGGACGACTGCATGCGTGTTGTTGAAATGCTTGGGGCCCGCATTGGAGAGGGTCAAATTAGTCTGGGTCGAGGTCGCCCCGACATGGGGAGAAGGATAAGGCGCAACGGATAAAAACTAGTCCAGGGCAAAAACTTTGAGGTTAGGGAGGACAGTGGAGCACTCCTCGGGTAAGAGCCCGGGTGTCAACTCCGGCCACCATGTAACGGGCCTGGAATCTAGCAGGAAGACGGCAATAGGAAACTTTTGTAAGAGATGAGGAACTACCTACTGAGAGGTATTCGAAGGGACATGTCCGTAGGACTTTGGGAAATACAAGAAGTGTGTCCTAAACAAGCAACACACGAAAAACTTATAGCGCATAAAAAGTGAGAGGAGCACGTCATCGAGGGAGGAGTAAAAGAAGACGGTAGAGGGAATCGTTAACGTGAAAAAATATGCAATCCAACGAATCGATTAAGGGTGA
>Ga0179591_1358207_pt1 | contig 13915 bp, 6 predicted proteins | sample CZOMad2_1_08_16f_FD_182891 | JGI IMG/M metagenome (GOLD analysis project Ga0179591, IMG submission 182891) | Vadose zone soil fungal communities from Angelo Coast Range Reserve, California, USA - CZOMad2_1_08_16fungal (PacBio error correction) | ecosystem: Environmental > Terrestrial > Soil >...
AAGAAAGGGACATTACCCTGGAAGGCAGCGAATCGGGGTGTTCAGACCGGAGACCCTCGAAATAAGCTCATTGGCCAGAATAAAGAGGGACAATATCGCGACTTGGGGGCTCGTCAGCGGAGCGCTTTACGTCGTCAGAGGCAAAACAACATGGGCGGGGAGAGACGCAGGAGAACAGCTGACAGGAAGCCTTATGCTCGGGTCCAGCTTGCTCAGGAAAAAAAAATCCTTAAGGCTCCGAGAGTAGGGGTCGGGGGTAAGAGACACCGGACAGCAATCCACCTCGTCGGGGACCAGCTCTTGTCCTCCCCTGGGAGACGAATAAATAATTTGAACCCGCTGGTCGAAAGTCAAGGGAAAAAAGCACTTAGTCAATTCGGGTTTGGGGAAGCGATCGGACCCAGCCTTAGGGGAAGTCCGTCTACTTAATTCAGAAAGAATCTAAGCAGGGGAATCATCACTGCGCAGAAGGGGAAAGGGATGGGAGAGGAAAACATTGGGTTTGCAGGGTGACAAAAAGTCAGGCCTTCACCGCCTGGGTACGGTCTTCTAGTCGTCCGGCGAAGGGATAAGAAAAAGAAAAAGGAAACCAAAGGGAGTCGTCAGGAAACAGGCGGACTTCGTGTGTGATAACTCTGCTCCTCGGTTCCGTGCACAGGAGGTTCTGACCAGCGAGAAGATGCAAGTCAAGAAGGAGTGAAGGGCAAGGGGAATGAGCAGCGGTATAGGGGGGGAGTCAGCTGGAAAGCCTTTGACGAATACGCCTTACTCCAATGGTTTCTTCGCGAGAGGAACCGAGGAGTAACAAAAAGGCGCGGGAAAGAGAACAGGTATCGGGGGTCACGCAGGGGGACCTCGGATCGCACGTCAGGTCGCTCGGGTCTGGTGGGCGTTCTGATAGTCGCCTGATAACATACCCGCGTGAATCGTGAACAGGGGGGGGGGGGAACTCTTAGGATAATCGCGCGCCCCGTAATGGGGCGGAATCACTTCTATCGCAGCTAACGGAAAAAAAAAAACTTAGGTAACGAGTTGCAGAAGTGAGAGGAGACGGGGGGAAGGAGAAGAGGGGAGGTTTAAGTATCTTCGCAAGCAGCTCCGCGATCAACTTAGACCTAGGGAATTTCATTCAGGGACTGATCAACCATAAAGACGTAATCCCGCCAAGACGCAAGGAAAAACTCTCAAAGGGAAGACTCCATACTAAGGAAAGGCTAGGGTTATAGGAGCATCTGTCTGACTCTCGGAGATCAGGAAGGAGAAGGGGTTTTTTAGCACTTAAAAAAAAAGAAGGGGCAGAATTCTGACACGCGGCCCGCCTGAGAAGACAAGACCAGAGAAAAGAATGCTCCAAGGGGGGAAGGGGGGACGGCTCAGTCAGAGGACGATTCCAATAAAGGAGGACCTCATCAATCGAAGAAACACGAAGAAAACCGCCCCGGCGGGTGAACGAGCAGAGTAGGCTGGGGATCATGTGTTGATCTTTCATGTCTTATTTAGCCCGGAAGACGCGGTGTACTATTAGGTGACACGATAGGGGAGGGAGGAAAAGAATCACCCAATGGTGGGGTTTTGTAAACCCTTCTTCTCATATCTTATATAAGAATTTAGAGACTAAACCCAGATATCTGCGAATACTCTAGACGCCGGTGGCAACGGAGGGGCGGGATGGTTCTTGAGAAGCCTTAACCGGTGCTGGGGGGGGGCACTACTGACCTATACTGCGGCCCTTGGTCTCGTCTGGTAGAAGAAAAGTTGAAGGAACTTCAAGGTAACTCGACCGGACGGCCAGCCGAGCGAAAGGCGCGGGAGGGAGGAGAGACAAGGGGGATAATTGTAAGAAAGGAAAGTATGAAGAAAAAAAAACCACAAGGACTTTGAGAGAAAAATACAAGCGGGATCCCCTTCTACCACTTGGATCAGCCGAAACAAGCTGCCGATAGGGAAAAGAAAAAGGAGGTGGAAAAGCGTTTTGAAGGAAAAAATGGGTATATCGCCCTCTCTCGAAATAACTACACGGCTCACTGAACTTGGAACAGCCGGACGCGCTAGTGGGGAAAGAGATGAACGGCTTACTCTTCTCCTAGGACAAACCGGGGGGTAGGTGACCTTTCTAGCGATCTCCTGGGGTCTCTTAGCGCCGGAAAAAGATCTGATATCCGCGGGGATGGCGAAAGGGCAGGAACTGTGTCAGAAGTGAACCGTCTGAAGGACCTGGATAAACAATATAATGCGCGCAAAGCGTACATTCCAAAATCGCCCCAAAGATCCAGAAAAGATGGAAAAGGAGAGCACATCCGTTCTGATCAGCTCGCTCGTCGTTTACATATTTAGAGGGAGAAATCATGGGAATCGACCCAACGGTCGGCTAACTGGATGGTAGAGGAGGCAAGGAGGGAAAGAAGGCTTTGGCCGAGGGATGTGAAGGGTGACCTGACGGAGACGTCCCACGAAAACTCTATCGTCGGGAAGAGACTTGTCGTAAAAGGGAAACTGAACTGAAAACCGCAACCGCGCCTACGTCGAGCGGACTGGGAGGGGAGATCTTCCGACCTTCTGGGGTATGTGTGGGGGGGGCTGTGAACGGAAGGGCCGAAACTGAGCAATCTTCCCGAAGGAGATGGGCAGAGGAGAGAGCGAGGGCAATAAGCGCTGAACGAAAACTCGTCTACTTACAACGCTGATTATCACTTCTCCACTTTCTCGTCGGGTTTCATCATCACTAACCTTTCTACGAGCCTGCGAAAAGTGATTAAGGAAACATGCGGGAGGTCGCGGAGGAGAATAAGCGGGGGGAAGCCCCGCGAGTGCACTATGATAATGGGGGCGGGCTCTCGAATACGCTCCGAAAAACCTACCGAGCGAAAGAAAAAATGGATGACGATCGAGCAAAAAAAAAAGGTGAACCGGGAGGGGGGGGACGTAAAACTGAACTAATGGGGGCTCAGTTATGTGCCTAATTCTGAAAAGCCTGTGGAGTAACTGGGCCGGCGAACAAAAAAGGGAATGCCAAGGTCGCGGAGAAACAGAATTGAGCCGTGCACGAGCCTTTTCTACTTGTTCGCGCCAATCTATGGCGAAAGAAGAAAAAATCCTCGTGCAGGCAACAAAGAAACAGAAAAACGCGCTAAGACATATGAGCTGCGCTAACGATCTCTTGTTATTCTTTCTCTGAGCCAAGCTAAGGGAAATCGAACGGCAGACCCAGGGAGGGAGGGGGGAAGGAGGCGGGGGGATGTTGGGGGGACGTCCAAACAAGTGGTTGCGAAATCCTAGGAAAAGTCAGATCAGTAGATCATGGGACCCGCGCGGAGGGGAAATGATCACAATAACGACGTCAATCACATACGTGTTTTCAGCGTGTGAAAACCGGCGTGAACAGGGGGGATAGGTGAACAAATGAAACGGGTGGAGAAAAGACGGGTTGCACAGTTTGAGGGAACCTGTCAGAGAAAGACTAGAGAAGCAGAAGGGACGCGTGGCTGGCTGGAGAACGGTTCGAGGGAAAAACTCTACAAAAGAAAGCGTTCCTAAATAGGCGCAGGGGAGGGGGGCTAGCAAAAGGGGAGCGGAAAGACGATCAATAGACTCGTCCGGACTGAGCGGCGTATAGAAACGCAACAGACATTCTTTGCTATGGGATGATAAGGTGAAAGTCTCAGAGCGAGAACGAGCTATAGGTAAGAGGGGTAATTATCAGAACATTTCCTATAGCTCTTCGTCTAGTTATAAAACAAAAAAAAAACCAAACCTATTAAAGGGGAAATCCCAGATGAAGGGAAGCTAAGGGGATTAGAGGGAAAAAAAAGCCCGAGATTTGTGATAGCGCGGGGATCGACTCTCTACAATCATACATCGAATGCGGAAACTGCTCCGGAGAGGAAATAGAAAGAACAGAGAACTCCTACGGGACAATCTGATGCCTTCTGAAGAATCAAGCAAAAAGAAAGAAAGGGAGCGCGTGATAGGCCAGAAAAGAAGGAAAGGGAGAAACTCAATAAATTTTCGACAAACACCCCCTCCACGTTACGTCTGCTTCTTCAAACGATCATCTGATAAGGACGCTCGGCCCACGATGTCATAGAATATAAAAAAATGCGTACATCTGGTTTAGCGTAATTATAACCACTATTCTTTCGCCGCGAAGGAAGAGAGGAACCGCCGGGAGAGAACAGGATATCGGGGGAACAGATCGCTCTTCTCCCTTCCTCTCGGGTCCAGATTCCTCTTTCTTCTGAGGAAAATGGGGGGTATCGGCGAGGGGGAGAGGAGGGTCAGGGGGAGAAAGAGATCAGCTCAATGTGTGCTGTCAGGGAATGGGAGCTCTGAAACGTTACGCGACAGAGCAAAAGGGCTAGACTCGATCTATAGAATTCTGCGGTAACTGGTCTGCAGATAGAAAAAAGTACTAATAAAAAGAGATAACTGGGAGAACATCCTTACTTCGTAGAATAGGACTCGCGCTGACTTAGTCAGCTTTTTCTAGTCTCCTCAAAACCGTCTGGAAACGTTCAAGGTCATTAATAGGGGGAGACGGAGCGGCGCGGGTGAACGTGCTTTTTCTCGAACCACTCCGAACCGAGGGAGCGAGCGCAAGAAAAAAAAAAAGAACGAATCAAAAGAGGCGCCAATCACCTTCTCTTATAACGGGGCGAGTGGAAGAGAGGGATGAAAATGATCAGGGGGGGAATCAGTGCGGGTAGATTACATATCTCCAGTCCGTGCCAGAGGTGAGAGGGGAGGCAGGCTCCGGGCCGCCGTGCTTGGTCCCTATTTGATAGTCAGACCAAGAAAAGACTCAAAGCAAAAGAAGTTAGAGCGGGTAGAGAGATGCTTCGCATTTTTTAATCCCCTCTAAGTAACCCGTGATCGATATCTATCTAAATAAGCCTGCTCGACCAACGGAGGAGGGCAACTACAAGGAAGGGACCAAATGCCGCGAAGTTCGAAATTGCTAAGAAGCCTCTAGAACAAACGGGAGGACATCTCCACGAAATCGGGGAATCTTACAAGGATGGGCTTGAACAGGGGTACCGGTACTTACACCGCGTAACGAAGCGGCACACAAACAACAGCGCTACGGCTGAAAGCGCTCAGTGTACATCTTAATATAGGAGAATCGTATAAAGTAGGGGTAGATCTAAGTGCACCTGGGGGGGAGAAGCCCTGCGAATTGGCGGACGACAACCCGACCGGAGGTACGCAAAGATACAGAATGGGGGCTTACTGGGTTGGCGCCCAGGCCGAACTCCTGAAGAGAGGAGATCTGGGGGAAACTCCATAGGACAAGCTTGATCCTCTAGGGGAGAGGGAAACACAAAGGAAAAGACGGCCTTGACGGACGGAAAGAAAACCAAAGAAGGACCCAGACGACCGTTGGGCTGAACTCCCCGAAACGGTGCTCTTGTGGGGCTGTAAGGGATATAAAATGGTTTGTTAGGGATACACGGAGTTGTATTTCTATCTCAAAAGCGGGGGGGCAAGAAGAAAAGGTAACCTCTATTGGGCAATCGGAGTGGTCGGCACTTCAAATAAGGGCAGCATAACCGAACGTAGGGAAATAACGGAAAGAGAACAGTCCTGGATGGGTAAAAACCTGGTATCATACTAAGTGCAAAGTAGCACTGAACTATAGGGAAGAGAAGCAAGCACTACACTAGGATGAGAAGGGGCGAGAATAATAAGCCACAAAAAGGAAAACAGGAGGGACAGGCTCGCTCCCACTTAGTTGAGGTGTGAAAGCGAGCCCGGGGATACGGGGAGAGATCGAAGTTAAAAAAAAAAAAACCACAGGAAGGCCCTCAGCGCAAGGGGAAACAAGAAAGAGCTCAGCGAGCAGCGAAGCAGAGGGGCTCGCCCCGCTCATCGGGCTCCTTATCGGTCAGCCCTGCGTCTGGAGTGCTTGCACGCAGGCGGTGGGCACGAGGATAAGGGGCACGGTGGCATCTCTAAGCGTTTCTTGACTGGCGTCGATAAAAAGCCGGGGCGATAGGGAATTCAAGGCTTCTGCAGAAGTTTTATTTCTACTGAAGACGATCTCTTGGCGCTACCGGTCCAAAAAGCTTGGCAAAGAAGAGATCTCTTCCTAGCGAAAGTCTTTTTTCCGAGTCGATAGCACTCACTAGAAGGGGAAGAGAACTAGAAAAGCAGCGCCAAAGGTGGAGGGGAGAGGAAAAGAGAATCTCGGTCTTTCAGAAAGAGATAGTGATTCTGTCTTCTGAGGAGAGGAAGGGGGGACTCTTCCCAGGGAAAAAATAAAAAAGGCACACCGGGGGGAGGTCCGAGGAAGGGCGTGTGTATATGAACGAATTCTGCTATGGATTAGAAGCCAGAAAAAAAAGAAGCATGTCCGAGCGCGGAAAGGGGGAGGGAGCATTTATTGACTAGCTGAAAACTGATCCCATCTTCTTCCGAAACGAGATCTACTGGGGGTGGCACTAGCGACAAGAGTAAAGGAGATATAATGAGCCTGAGTCTGAGACGAGCATCCTAAAAACGAGAACCTGCCTTTTCCAGGGGGGAGCATATCGGGGCCATGATCTAGTGTCTAAGCGCGAGGAATCGAAGAAGAAAGAACCGGAAGAAGGAGGACATCGCGGGAACTCCATCGTCAGAATATCTTGAGACGCTCGTGTCTCGTTAACCGCGGACAGGGATAGCAGGTGATCAGAGAATAGATAGAACAACACAAACTTAGGATTAGGTAAAAAGAAAAAGTGGAGGAGTGGAACTTAGTATTCCCTTCTCTCTTACCTCTCCCGAGACAAAACAGAAAAGGAGATGGGGAATCTTAAAGAAGAGGGCAAGGGGCGACTTCTGTAAGACGCGACGTCGAGAAAGCTAGGGGGGATATCAGGAGGAGACTAGACTCTAGCTGACTAGCACCTTGCCTGTAAGGGCCAGCAAATTCTCTTCAACCGTGAGAGAAATCTCATTCTACTGCGCTCGGACAAAAAAGGAAAGGATCAAGAGAGACTTTTCGAGACGAAAGAATTTGGAGCTGTCAGCTCGTACTACCTAAAAAAAAAGCCCCACCGCGCGCAATGAGCGGGATCGGGTTCAAGGGGACACCTCTCCAGACTTTCTAGTGGGAACCGTCTTCAAAACTATCAGACTAGTGTGAAACTCCGGAAAAGGGAAGGATAAGGGGGACACCTCCTCTCTCAGGCTAAAGGAGAATGATCATGACTCTGGGGTCCCACTCCTGATCAATCTTCCTCGGTCTATCCTCACAGTTCAAAACGTCTGACTTTCGCTCTGAGTGAAAATAGTGAGAGAGGACCCACTAATTAGAGCCTTCTCTATTCTGTCTCTGGTAAGGGAAGTCCAAGCTGGCCAATAGACTGTGAAGGTGATTAGTACTAAATTTGGAGCACTCAGGGGAACGGATCTCAAAAGGGGGTGACAAGCGCACAGCCGAACTCACGAGAGCGCTCGGTCAAGCTCTCTTCCTCTAAGAAACTAGAGGCCTGTCTCGTAGTAATCCAAATCAGCATGCTAGAAGAGAAAGGCGGGGACGATATATGGGGGGGAGATGAGATTGCTCGATATAAAATTGCAGGGCATTTATGGTCAGTCAAGGCTTGGAAAATCAAGGGTAGAGGTCTAGGCGGGAAGAAGTCACCGGACTCATAGAAACATCTATAAATACTTGTAACCCCTTGGAGAGATCGTTCGTGATAGGAAGGAGTTCGGCGGACTATATGGGCTACGGAGGTGGGGGAGTATCGGGTAAGATACGGTAAAGGTGAAGAATGAGCGGCCTCGGGATGTCAGTGGTTTACCGGTTGAACCACAGGGGAGTTCTAGTAAGGGTGACTAAGAGGGGGAATTACTGGGAAGAGGCTCGACTGTTTCGCGTGTAAAAGCATCATATTTCAACATCTTTGTGTTTGCATGAAGAAAAGAGAGGGGAAAAGGGCAGACAAAGGAACCCAAAGGGGAAGAAAACGTTTTGTTTAGACCAAAAAGAAGAAAACATTTAGGACGTACGTCAAGGGGAGGGGGTGGCTAAGAAAAAGTAGGGACTGGTCGTGTGGTGTTATTTCCTAAAAGATCTCAATTCAGAAAGGAGGTCTTTTGTAACTAAAAACGCCAGAGGGCGGCCCGGGCGATGGGTACTAGGGGGGGGGGGGGAGGTTGGGAGAAAGCATAAATGAGACGTACACGAGAAAGTGTGAGGCACTTTTCATGGCAGTTCAATCCCCGCAGAGCCCGGGGAGACGCAAGAGAAAGGATTCTTGGATAAAAAGAGCAGAAGATGCGATCCGATCAGATTATCACCCCGGAGGGGGTGGTTGAGGAGGGGGGGGTAAATCCTGTCGAAAGAACTGTTGAATGAATTGGGGAATAAGAAAGAATTGGACAACTAAAAGTCCATGCCGATCCAGCAGGGTTAAGAAGCAAACGAGTGTCGGATTACTCGCCGGGAGTCAGACGAGATAGACGCTAGACGCCATCCGCGAGCTTTAGGACGGGGTGGCCTGGATCATAAAAAAGTTTGGACTAGAGCAGCGACAGGTAGAAAGATCTAGAAATTACTGGCAAGACGATCAGGGGTCGAACCTGTAAAAAGCCGATCTTGGAAAAATCTCGAAATCATGCTGACAGCTTTGTCGGAGTCAATGGTCGGAGCTGACCAGCGACTTGGGACAGCAGGGGTCGGCGAGAATCTGCAAAAAAAACTTTATCTGCTAGGTCTAAAGCAGTAAAAAGTAGCGGCCCTCGCTAAAAAATCGGGTACCTCTCTCGGAAGACGCAAACGAGGAAGAGCTGGGGGGCCTTTCGACGTGAGTCGGGGAGGGGGGGAGAATCTAGGGTCTTCCATCGGATGGCGCGTTACTCATCATCCATATCCTCAAAATAAGAGCTCAAGGAGTGCTCAGAGAATAAATACATTACGACTCCTGATATTGGGAGGGGTACCGGGAACAGATCGAATTCCTTCAAAGAAGAAACCCGCCGGGCAGAGTACAATAGGGAGAAAAGAGCCGAGAGAAGTCGGGAGAGCGATCGACTATCCGGGAGACGCTTCTATCTGGAATCCAAGGTAGAACTCGGAGAGTCCGTTCGAGCAGCAGAGGGGGGAGAAAAACCTCTAATGAACGGAGCGACTATGTATATCCTTGTCTCCCACAGAAAGAGCACATCTGAAGGAAATCAAAACAGAGTGAAACTCAGGGGAAAGAAAGACCATTACTCTTGGTAACCGAGGCAGGTACACTATCGTCTATCTTCTGAAAGGGACTAGGGGGTCAAATTGGTGGGAACATCGACTACCCCAGTAGAAAGCCTAGGGGGGAAGAAATAAAAAGAACGCCCGCAGCCTTTAAAAGAATGTTGCTCTGGATTTGGAAGGTGCTATTCTCTTCCAAGGAGGCTCTGAAAAGAGCCTAAGAAAGGCCGGCGGGGGTGGCAGACAGAGAAAAGGTTGGGGGTATTCCGACTTACTAATGCTGAATTTATCACTAGACGATTAGGGCAGCTTTATAAAGTATGCCAGCCGATATGTGCCGTAGGCAGAGATGCGAGAGGCAGACTGCAAAGACTTCGGGGGAAGGCCTCCTTTCTAGGCTTGGACTTAAAAATTGCTCTCCCAAGCGTCTCATCCAGGAGGAGGTTGAATGGGAAGCGACTAAAGGACAAGTAATCTGTAAAGCGGGAATACTCATCGGGGGGTTTTTAGACAGAGAAAGCACAGCGAGACGGAGGGTCTGGGGAAAAATAGGGTCAACTATAGCGCTGGCGCGATCGCGTCTTTAAGGGGTGCATATCTCTCGCACTGCCTTTGAGGTGGGAGATAAGAGAGACAGAGGACGATTAAGCGGGGATCGGCTGGCCGTTTCTCCTCCACCGAAGTCTCCCGCGTGCCGCCGCGTAGTGGGTCAGGGGGGGAGGGGGACAAAACTTAACAGAATGCCACCGCGGGGATTGCGCAGTGTGGGGATCCGAAAAGGTCTAAAAACACTCTCTTTAAATGTGAAAAGCATCTTGATAAAAGGCTTCAAGGGGAAACAGACGGGGGGAGGGGAACGCAGATTGAAAAGAGGTGCAGTGTGAAGTGTCTCACTTCTCAAGGATCGAAGAAGAATCATCGAGAGGAAAGGGGGACGAGTCTACACACCTTGTGGCCTGAAACCATCCGAGTCCTGAAAGCAAGGTAATTGTCGGCGCGTCGAGATATAGTAAAGGAAACGGGGGAAGAGAAGAATTACACCATAGAGAGTCTGTCAGTCGCAGCAACTGATTTAGGACTTCTCTTCTAATCTGTTCCTGCAAGAGTATGGGTCGGGGAAACGAAATCCAAGGAACAAATGCAAAGAAAGAATGGGTCTGGCAACGGCAATCCTCTTTCGTTTCGCACCCTTAACCATGTGCCAGACAGAGCCGGGGATCACACAGTTATCGGCGCCCTAGGGAAATCTTCTTAACACGGCTCTAAAAAGAGCGAAATTTAAAACAGCGGCCCGCGCATCGAGAGGAAGAAAAAAGGTAAGGAGATCGGGTCGGTTGTAGATGGCCAATACACTCGACTGCTGACCGGTGAAATCTCTGGGTTACGCTCGGATGCTCAAAAAATCGCGCCCCGAAGGGGGGCCGATGGAGAGCTAGTTCACGGACTGCAGGCTGGCTCGGACGCAAGTGGCGCTTTGCTCTTGGCGCGGGAAAGGTATCACTAAAGAGCAGCGGAAGATCTCCTTCGAGGAGGGATGAGAGGGGGGGGGTGAGGAATGGGTTCCGAAAAATGAAAGAGAACTGAGAAAGCCTTACATACTCTATTCCTGATTTATAAAGAAGAGAGGTGGGAGTAAAATAGGGAAAAAACGACGCGTTCAGGGCAAAATTCAAAGAAGGGAAACAGGACCAATAACTTAGAAAGCGGCCTGGCCCGACGCTCTCCGTACCCTTCCTCTTACGGCCGAGTTCTGACTAAGGAAAACGAGAAACTGCCGTTTCCTCAAAAGAGAGAGCGAGATGGTCAGCGACCATTGATTTCGCTCATCGTCAAGTGGGGGGAAGCTTTTTGGAACGTCAAAATTTTCTATTACGGGCCTCGCATGGAGTGTGCGGAGTCAGAGACGAGGGGAAGGGGAAGCAGCGCACCCAGACCCGGACTGCGCGAAAAGCAGAATCCGGCATCATCATTCGTACCAGAGATCTGAAAGAAAAGTCTCGACTACGTTTTCACCGGGGGCAAGGGCGGCATTGTAAAACGGAAGAAAAGAAGAAGGGGATAAGGAATCGTGGTACAAAAGAGGTAAGGGAGGGGTACGTAGGAACAAGAGGGGTGGGATCTTCGGGTAGGGAGGCTGGTAAAAGGGAGGGAATCTAAGAAAACAGTAAGGGAAAAAAAAGCGTGTCATCAGAAGAGGGAAAAGCGGAAGTGCGGACGAGAGGGAAAAAGGAGGAAAGAGTGAGAAAGAGAACACAAAAGGGGAGAGGGGAAGTATTACTCGGAATTCGAAACTTTCTCTCCTAAAACGAAGGACTCTCGGCCAGCTAAAAAAGGAATTAGAACATGTTAACGGCTCTGTCGATTACCACAGGGTGAGAGGGGAAAAAGAGAAGAAAAACGCGGAGGCACAGTCTGGGGGGCCGGACGAACGCGGCCATGTAACAGTGGTCAAGCTCGGACCGTCTGACAGTGCCCGAAAAGACGGGCACAGGAGTAAAAGAGAAAGGAGAGGAATACTGCGGCTTATGATAAGGGAGTGCTATAAGCGGGTAGTTCGTCATTTGGGTACGTTTGGGAAGAATAATGTAGAACGACCTCTAATCGACTCCCGGGGGCGACAACCGAGCAAAACAGGTGGGCGACGTTAATCAATCTGAACATTCCGATAAAGCCACTAGCAACAATTATCGACAAAATCCTGGGAAAAGCTCGATCAGAGGGGATGGCGGAATGGGGAGAGGGGGGGAATAGGGGGAGAGGTCTAAGAGGAAGAGAACTACGCAACAAAAAGGCAACGTTCTTTTCGATGCCTGCGGGCAGGGAGGTGGATCCCGAGAAGTCGAAGTTGAAGCGAAGGGCACACAACGAATCGCTAGATGCGGGGTCAGTACAATGCTAAGATGCAAAAAAGGACTAAAAGGGAGAAGATCGGCGCGGGAGACTGGGAAAGCTTACCGCGTTGAGGCGTTTGCTTCTGAAGGAAAGGTGTTCCTAAAAGTCAAAATCTTAGGGCATGTCGCGCCTGCTAGCGAGCTGGAGGGAAGGAGCTTAAAGAACAAGGGGCTACATTTAAACGCTACGTATATCTCTGATCACTTGGGTCCACTTAGGGGCTGCGGGCGTCAAGCAGCCAAGTATAGGGAGGGGGGGGAAACAGCTCTCAAGTTCTTCACTTACGGGAAAGGCGTTAAACGTTATCAAGCATCTCTGGGAAAAAGGCGAGGATAACTATTACTCTCGATCTTGTACTAAAGCTTAGAACGCAAAACGAAAAACCGAGCGCCTTCCGTTGCTGGGGATGGGAATACTGATTTCACCTTTACTCTTTCTTTGCAGTGACAAGACTGGAAAAGAAGTGGTCGACTCGGGCCTCGTCCGAAAAAGGCTCAGCCAGGGGTATTACTTGAGCCACCATGGCTGTAACGTATCTACCTCTGAAAGGGAAATGCAGACTACAAAGGAAAAAAAAAGTCTTAGTTGGCGCGCTACGTCGAGGGCGTAACCGACCATACCTCCAGTTCACGTAAAATAGAGGGGAAAGAAATTCATCTCCCTTCGGGGCTAACGGAGATAGGGTGTGAAAAGTTTAGATCAAAGAAGGGGGGGATCCAGGAGGAGGGCGAAACAAGCAAGAAAAGGAGTTATTACGGCGACGGATGGGTGGGGCCAACAGAAAAAAAGGGGTGTTACGTCCTCAGGCCAAGGCCAGCTCAGTGTCAGGATCTCTCTGCAACTATGAAAGTATCAAAAATACTGAAGAATACTCCTTTGTCCGATACGAGGGAACACAAAAGCGGGAAGTGTAAAAGACGGTTAAGATGACGGGAAAACCAAACGGTTTCTGAGACGTGCGGATCCCAGACTCCGAGGACGAAATCAGAAGAGGGGGAAGGGTGGAAAAGTGGAGTGACCACGCTCAACTACGGCGCTGCAAGCCTCGGAGCGGTGGAGGGCGGGGCGGAAAAGAGGAAAAGGACGATCCAGCTCACTTGGAGCTTGTTCAGCTACATCACGTAGTTTCTGCGAGAAGCAGAGAAGAGTGCCAGCAGTAGAAAACGCAGGGAAGGGAGAATATAAGGTCACGAGTGGGATATCAAGTAAACGCGCTGGCGTGAAGGGGTCGGGTACCCACACTCTCTCTCTCAAATGAAGGTGAAAAAGCGAGTATGAGTTCTGTAAAACGCCCGGCCAGTAGAAGGTGGAGAAGAGGGGGGGAAAAGACACGTCGGGACAAGCATCGAGAAAACGTCGCCCCACGCAGGAGGGGGGACCGTCGGAAGGAGACTACGGCCACAACAGTATCGAGCAGGGCAGAGAGTCATCGCACCATAATCGGTCTAGCGTGCTCCGGTCTCGGAAATGAATAGTAAGGAGATGAGGAGACCAACCCCACTTTACTTGCTTATAAACGGCACGCCTAAGAGAAAACAGCCCCCATCTTCCCTGAGACGATAGCCTGGCGGCATGCGGTGAGGACGGCTGCAGGACGGAAACAACGTATTCGGTCTGGGCGCGAAAGGAAAGAATGGGATACGCGATCGGAGCAATGGAAACTCTGGCCCTCCTCAAGGTCAGAGGTCTCTGGCGGCGTACACGGGGAAAAAGATGGTGGTAACCGGGGGGCGCTGTGGCTACTGAGGTTCTAAAAGAGGAGGAACTCTCAGCGGACGCTATGAGAGGGGTAAAAGGAGAGAGGGAGACAGACGTTAAACAAGAAGAGGCCGCGAAAGTCCTTAGACG
>Ga0179591_1180529_pt1 | contig 13912 bp, 16 predicted proteins | sample CZOMad2_1_08_16f_FD_182891 | JGI IMG/M metagenome (GOLD analysis project Ga0179591, IMG submission 182891) | Vadose zone soil fungal communities from Angelo Coast Range Reserve, California, USA - CZOMad2_1_08_16fungal (PacBio error correction) | ecosystem: Environmental > Terrestrial > Soil >...
GCTCTCAAATAGAACCGAGGGTGTTTCATACTTCAAGGGGATGGAAAAATGAACATCAGCAATTATTGGTACTGGATGAGCTGCATCATTACTAACCCAGCCAAGCAAAGGTTTCCACCCAACACAATTGTATAAGGGGGGGGTTTAAAGCGAGCGGCAGACAAATGAGAGACATGTAATAATTGGAACCAGTTTGAATCACGATCGCAGTGACGGCAATTCACGGGTTGGGGCAAATATCTCTAACGAAAAAGGGGCTCTCCCCAGTATCGGCTCAGTGGGAAAAAAAAGGAGGGGTCTTCGTCCTCTGAAAGCAGAATTTCTTCAATAAGGGCGGTGTTAGACCGACTGGGTTAAGCGCGATGACAATGGTTACTCCTAGTAACGGGGACTTTCTGGCACGGCGAATCCTTCACCCTTGGTAATGGTTCCTTCTGGATCGGGGAGTTCGGAAAGAGCGTCGGCGGAGCGGACTAATGCACAAGACATTCTACGAACGCCGAAAGTGAATTATAGGCCTATCCATCGCTTTTCTGAAAAATCGTTCATCTTATTTCCTTCCCAGGTGCCTCATCTGCTTTCGTTGGAGTATTCAGAATTTCGTTCCGATGGTAAGGAACCAGCCAGACTCTTGTTGACAACTTTATGAGAGATGCTTCTTGGGAGGGGGGGATTTTCATGTAGAAAAGGCCCCCCGCGCCGGGTAACGGAGGGAAAAAAAAATCAGATTCTTATAGTCAGTCCTTAGGGATCCGATTTGATGCAGCCGGGCCTGAAGACCCAGGATATTTGCTTTGTAGGGGAAAGGACAAAAAGGTAACTTCGATGTATGTAGAATCTATTTATATGAGGAGAATATTCGTAGGGGGTGGAAGGAGACATCGACGATATGGAAAAATGACCGAGCTAACGCTTTCGACGCAACGGCGGGAGAAAAAACCATGGCCCAGCATGGTAAGTGGGGGAGGGGCATCAATCTACAAAAAAGACGCGTGAATCCGTTGGGGGAAATACATTTAACTCTACCGATGTTATTTCATGGGAAAAAGAAAAAGGGTCAGCGAGCCCTAAGATCCGGTGGTTCTTCTCCTCTTGGATAAAAGGTTTAAGGGGGGAAAATCTTTGTCTTTACCGGTGGAAGGAGGCCGAGGAACCTTTCGATCAAATAAGGCATAGTGATAGACGTGGGAGCTGGTCGGGAAGATCAAAAGGGGGCTGATATGAAAAATTAGACAGGAGGCTGATTCTCTTCTTTTATAGAGGAAAGGGGGGGGGAGTCGAGCGGACCTCGCTAGTAAGGGCAAACATGCGAACGAGGATGTTGTAGGGAAAAGGACTCTAAAAAGCATGTAGTCTTATGGGCTTGAGAGTAGAGAGAACTTCGTGAGCAAAATCATGCCATGAGGGGTCTGAGGGATCTAATAAGACAGGGGAAACCTAGAGAAAGCTTTCACAACAAAAAAAGGTGAGCTTGTGGGGCGGAAGAGGGGGAGGGGGACAGCCCAGGTCATAGAAAAAGGGGAAGAAGAAGGGAGAGTTGAAAAAAGGTAAGACGAGCATCATGGGAACTCTATTAAAAGTTGTTGCAAGCGGGAGGAGAGGGGGAAAAAGCCCAACAATAAAGTAGAATTTTAAGACGAAGGCAGCAGTGTCTTCTAGAAACAGGTAGGTCCTTCAAAATGTTATCTTTTTCGGGAAGGAGAGGGGGTCGCTACAAGAAGATCGTGGGAAAAGTACCACTAAGGGACAGGACGCAGACATCCAGGGCATATTATAGGCTTGCTGGAAAGGGGGGAGAAGGGGATCGAAAAAAAAATGGAAATGCTCGCGAGGCTCGTCTCCTCACGAACACGTCCAGACAGACCAGCAAAAGGGGATTATCTCCTCTCGCAAGAAACCAACCCACAACGGTCGTCGGTTACCCCTCGAACTATCATTAGCGAGCAAGGATCTCTGCGGTGGGAAGAAAGTTTGCTTTCTCCAGTACAAGAGTGCATCCGATCGACCTATCTCGCCGAGAAACAGGAAAGGGGGGACAGATATAATAGTTAGGGAGAAAGTCCGTAAAAGATTTGAGGGGACCATCTTTTCGGGAGATGAATATATATATCCTACAACTCTTAAAATTAAGACCTACAGTTTATCAAATAATCAAACGGCCTGCGCAGGGAGAGGAAATGAGACGAAAGACTTTTGCGGGAGAAAAAAGCCATCGAGCTTTGGGCAACAGGGAAGAGTGAGGTGCATGCGCGAGGAGGAAGTGGTGGAAAACATCAGCCTCCATTACGAACTGTCTCAGGAAAGGTACTGACCTAGAGGGGGAGGTCCGAATGGCTCAAAATTTTTTGGTGGGGAAATATGGATCGACTGTGGGTCACGGTCAGTGGGGGAAATGACATCGCCGTAGGGAAAATGAAGGAAAATTATGCAGCACGAAGCCGCTCCTGGAATATCAAGCAATTCAGAATACATGCGGGATGGGAAGGTCCAGCCGATGGAGAGTGGGGTGCATAATCACCGAGACTAATCTAACTCCCAAGTACAGAGGTAAAAAAAGCAAGGAGCATTTGTAAATCTTCCTCCTATCGCCAGAGGGGAGGGGGCAATAAAGGGCACACGATACAGATCGGAGTCACTTCTTTATCGAAGAAGGCGAGCGGGGAAGAAATAACTCTTCGGGGAGACGGACCAAGCGGTCGGACAACTGTAACCGTATTCATAATAAGATCAAAAGTTGGAGTGAGGGGCTCCGGCGAAAAATATGGACTTTTCCCCCTATCAATACCTGGGCTTGGCGCGTAGACACAATGGGTCTCCACAAGAGTCGATTGTTAGAGTGAGAAAAATCGACACTCAATAACCCGGATGGGGAAAAGGAAGGCAGTCAGGCTAAAAGCGTAGAGGAAGTATATTTCCTACATCGTCGTTTCCGACTACAGCATGAAAGAGGTCGGACAGCCCTAAAAGAGATCGGGTCAATAAAGAGAGATGAATTCATGAAGTACCAAATCCATTAGAAAACGTCATGCGTGAAAATCGGCGTAATACACCTGACTACGCCGGCGGCGCTAGCAGAATAGTGATGGGTGCGCTTTAAACTCAACCCCAAACCACGGCCAATCCTTGGCGGTTGCGAAGTAACGCCGGGACCGCGCATCGGATAAATCAACGTGTACCAAGCTCTGATGGCAAGAGGACAATCTGAAATCGTCGAAAAAAGGATTGAAAGGGGAGAAGAGGGAGGAATTGGCACTCCTCGGCCGAGTTCGAAAAGAGATGGCGAGCTCCTATAAGAATTCTTTTCGAGCAGTGCTGTTGCGAAGGAGCCGCGAAGTACCATCGGACGCTGGAATACCAATGCCGATACAAACGAAAAAAGACTTCCCTAGATTTGGGGAAGGAGTGAGAATTCAAGAAATTCTTCATCATTCACCAAAGGACTCTCCGGGCGAGAAAGAGAGAGTTCTAAAAGAAAACTACTATCTTAAATACGAGGCCTCTAAACTCGAAGAAAAAAGGAAGGCCTGCGATACGTTTTTCAAGCATCGGAAAATCGGGGGAGCTACATCTCTAGCTTTGGGGGAACAAATTGTAAGGAAGAACCTGCTCTAGAAAGAAAAGGTTTGTAAAGGATCTATTACTCAAAAAGCCCTGAATGGGGACTGAAAGAGAAGAAAGGCCCCAACCAGTGGTTGTTGTGTGGAGAGGATTGGCCGGGGGTCATTGCCAATCGAGAGCCCGCTACAATGATGGGTTGGTATGAGGCAAAAAGTAGTGATTCGTGCAGACTCAAAGAAAATCGGTTATATTTGCTCGTATTCTCTCTAAACAAAACAGGAAGGGAAGAGAGATTTATCGTCAGTCTCAGAGGGGACGTGTGGAGTCATTAAAAGGAGCAACCTCTTAGATTAGAAAGAGACAAAGGTCAATTTGTCGAGGAGCTGAGAAAAGTACCATCCGCTTGAAACAAAAAAAACATGTGTAGCTTGAAAGAGGGTCAAGGACAATTGCAGAGACATAGGGGTCCAAAAGTAATAGGGTAGGTATTGACACATGGTGGAATCTAGCGAGGGACGGCAAGTAACTTGTGTTAAGCTCAGATCTTGTTCGCATCCACAAGACGGAGGTCTTCACTTTTAAACTCTTCTTCCTTCCGTCACTAGAGAGGCATGGGCTTCAGAAGAGGGCGGTGGGGGGAAAAGTAGAACATCCTTTTACCGGAGGAGGGTGGAGAATGAAACAAGTTTCGAGCGATCACGTAAACATCTTTTAGGTGATGCGGTATCGTGAAAAGGTAAGAGCATCGAATGAGAATAGTCAGGAGCGGCAAGCACTTCACGTACCATGACAAACGATTATTTAGGACTGAAAGAACCAGCGCGGGGGAGAGATCGGGAATCGGCGGTCCGGGAACACAGTCCTCATCTTACGTAAGAGGCAGACTAAGGGGGGAGAGCCGAAGGTAAATCAACTTCAAAAGGAGGTTGGAACGTGAGGTCGAGTAAAAAAGGGGAGTGGGAAGGCGTCTTTTCATTATCAAAAGAGCAACCGTGCGACGGGTAACGCGACCACTGATCAGGATAGCAAGCAGCCCGTCGACGAACCTGGGGGGTGAGATAGCCGATCTGAGCCGGATATTGGGCGGGGGATCTCGACGGAATCTAATCGAGGTATTCGCCGTGAGGGATGGGAATAGGGTAAGGGAGAAAGTCGACAAGAGGGAAGGGGAGAAGAGGAATAGCGAACCTGGATCTACTGCTGCAGCTGCAGGGAACCAAGCATTTTCGTGGGGGGGGGTCCGATTTACACAAACGCAATAGAGGAAAGCTTTTGGCAGAAGGTGCATAGAAGCCCTCTTGGTAAGGGGACTTCCAAACTCGGCCTATGCGGAGCAATCGTCAAGTCAGAATTGGGATATGGAGCCTCGGACTCAAATTGTGAAAGGAAACCCCTCTTTCGGACGCCTATGGAAGAAGAAAACGAGAAGAAGCTCAAGAAAGGTGGAAAGCGGTAGAGACTAGTTATTTGGTCCAGGAAAGTGGCGGATTGGGTACGAGTCATGATCCCATTCTTCTCGTATGATCGAAGAGTGTAGGGAGGGAGGCAGAAAGGAGTTATGCACCAATCTCCTAAAATCAGGCTGGTTGAGAAGAGGAACGAGACCGCATGTAGGTCTTATGGAGGGGGGGCGCTAAATGCGCTGCAACTTCAGATAGGAAGAAGAAGCAGGTGACGAGGCGAAAGCTGCAGCATGAAAAGGGCCCAGGGACCAGCTTGCCAAAAAAAAAGGAAGAGCTTCGTAAAGTCTCTCTTGCATAATGAACAGTTCGGGCCATGGGATGGAAAAAAATTTAAGCAGACGAATGAACCGAGGAGTGCAAGATCAGGGGGGGCTCTGGGTAAGGAAAAAAAAGGGAACGCCCGTGGGAAGACAATCGTTCATTGCCTTCTTCTGAGGGCAAACTCAATTCAGTGTCGGGGGGGGGGAAGGGAAAATCGAATGTTTGTGTGTTTTGTTATCGGAGACACTATCGTGTAAAAAGAAAAAAGAACCTTTGCCGAAAGGAAAACCCGTAAAAAATCCTTGACCATCTGTAAGCTTTCTGTCTGGATCGGGAGGGATAGAAGAATTCGAGGATGCTCGAGTACAAAATACGCCAGCAAAAGTATCGACCAGAAAGAGAGGAGGCGAGGAAGTCTAAAAAAAAAAAAGGAGGAAGAGAGATTCGCCGCCTATACTCGATGCTTGGTCTAGATGGCACTGGAGGGAAGGGAAACGAATCCCGCTATAAGAAGTCGCCGGCCGATCCCCTAAGCAATCAGAGAAAAAACCCCCCCCAAAAAAAAAACCCCAAAAAAAAAAGAAAAAAAAAAAAAAAAACAAACCAACCACCAACCAAACCCCCAACACACCACAACAACCAAACAAACCACACAAACCCCGCCCCCAACCCCTCCCTCCAAAACGTGGCCATGACAGGGACACAGAAGAAGAACCAAAAACCCCCACAATCCAAAAAACACAAAAACAAAGGAGAAAAAAAAAAAAAGAAACAAAAAACTCTCCTAACCCAAAACCACAAAAAAAAAGAAAACAACAACACAACCAAAACCACACCCACAAATCACCTAAACCTCAAAACAACCAACACCAACCAAAAAACACCCCACTCCTCCAAATCAACCCCACCCTCCACCCACAAGAAAGAAGAGAAACACAAAGACTCATTTAGTTTCTCCTTCCTTAATGCTTTTACTTTTGCTTTTTCTCCTCATTAAGGAGTAAGACGCACCTCTTATTAACTACTCTGGCCTATGATAATAAGGGATTTATTAAAACTGGCAAACAGCGACCAGCCATCTCTATTTGGAGACATTCATCGAGTTTAGTAGAGACTTCCCACTTTTTTACAAAAGATCAGAGATGACGACTCAAGGGAAATTGATTCCATGAGCTGTCTATATCTCAAATTGGTGGTTGTGGAGTGGCGATAATGTTTCCTCTTCCTTATGATCGCCTCTACATTCAGGTTATTCAAAAAACTCAGATTTCAGAATGAACGCAATCCTCAGATAGGAGGGGTACTATGTCGAAAAAGAGTGGAGGTCATAATCTGAGGGGGAAGAGATCAGAACTCCACTTCATGGGATCAACTAAACGAATGAAGGTATAGGGCCATACTATAAAGTGGGAGGCCTACCTCGACAAATTCGATCTGCCAGGAGGGGAGAGCCTGTCTAATCATAATAACCTCGGCGGTAAATCCAGAAAGGGGGGGGGAAAATTAAAAAACATTTAACGGGGAGGGGGACTAGCGAAAGATCAAAAGGCTTGGGGGGATGATGAGGGGGGCTAATCGGCCGGTGGGAAAAAAGATAAAGAGTGAGCTTAGAAAATTTAGTCTAAACAAATCGGCAAGCTATGGGTCGAGGGGGAGGAAAGAAACCCTGCTGGTGACACGAGAAAAGCGATCCATCGGAAAGTCTATAGATGTCCGAGAGGGGGAAGGGAAAGGAAGCAGACGTCGACTCCTATAAAAAAGGAAGGATAGGCGAATACAGGGAGATCCGGGAAGGAAAAGAGGCCAATCCAGGACGGTCTGGGGAGACATAGGAAGAAAACTATGAGCACGGAACAGGAGGCTATCATAAGATGGGGAAGAGGTAACCGGCTCATCAAGAGGGGGCTGTGGGGAAAAATGAAAAGCCCAAAAACGGAGTCACTCTGACATCATGGTGACCAGCGCGGGGGGGGGAGTTCTCATAGGGAAATCGGATCTCTTAAAATAGGTACCAGGAAGCGAGATGCGTTGGGCCTTCGACACTGGAGGAAAGTCAGAAACGCGCTGGCTCATCAAAAGTATAATCGGAATGGCAGTAGGAGAGAGACGAGAATCCTCTAGAAAGAGAGCTAAAAGACTATACCGAGAAACCTACAAGAATGGTTTAAGGAGGTCTCCAGAAATGAGCAGGCTTCCACCATCGGACGCCGCGCTAAAGCTTCAGACGGAGGCAATGCCTATTCCAAAAGACAAAAAGGGAAAAATGCCGCTAAGTTTTGGAACCACTTCAAAGGGCAGGAAACGATAGTCTCGCTTTGAAAAGGAACTGTGCAGGGGGAACATGCCGAGGAATTTCCACAGGGGTGGGCAATATTCTCTATTACGTAACAAGAGATGCAACAAGGGGGGAATTGAAAGAAAGATCTAGGAACAAAAGCGAAAAGTGTGGGGGTGAAAAAGTTGCGGGGGTGAAGGGTCATGGAGAAGCGCCGCGACAAGTAATTGAGGAAAGAAAGAGGCCGAGGTGAAAAGCTCTGGAAGCGAAAAAGAACCTCGTATTATAATGCTCGGAAATATAAAAATCAAAAACAAAAGAGTCGGAAAGATAGATATCAGGCGAGAGAATAAATCCGAGACGTGACATAATTGAAATCTAACAATCTTCTAGGGAGAAGCGAAAGGCCATTCATTGGAGGGGAATTCATCATGAACTACAAGGACTCCTCTTTCAAAACACCTGGTGAGAGGGGGGAGCTGAAGGAGGTGCATACAAGGGCCATTCTGAAGAGGAAAAGGGGGTAAGGGTGAACCAGTGGAGAAGGGAGCTCATGTACTTCCATTAACGGGGGGGGTCAAACGAACTTGCTTTTCTACACCAGTGCAGGCTCCGGTGACACGGAAAAGAGAGAAAGTCGCCTTCCCCGAAAATTAAAGGAAAGTGGGGACAAAATCTTTTCTTTACCGCTGGGACTCTGGGAATACTATGTGGTAATAACTACAGGGCACTTGGAGTAGAAAAAAGGACTTCACCAAAAATTGTAGGTGAATTCGGGAGGGTGGGGACGCATTTAGAGCGTTATCTGCAGGGGAAATGAAGAAGAAAAAAACAATTCTCTACATCCAAATTAGACTCTCTCCAGCGGTTGGAATAAAGTTCAAAACAGGACCTCGGGCACGAGGACTTCCATGCCCAAGGTCAAGTCAAAGAGGGTCACGCTTAATTCAGAAGGATGTCCTCGCAATATTTAAAAATCCAGCTTGGGTAAGTGATTTGGTGGGGGGCCGCGATTCAAGGGTGTGCTGTTTTCAGGGACACAAAAAACCCGGTTCTAAGAAAAACGGTTGAAAGCGAAAAAAAGAGTGCTTATAGAAACTCTCCGGCCAAGGGGGTGATTCCGAAAAGATCGAAGCCCTTAAGAGTGGGGGGAGACACTACCTTATCTTGATGGGAGTCTCATCGGAAAGGGGGGGGGTGTTCACGACCCTAGTAATGTGCCGTCTACAGAGTACGAGAAAGGGAAAAACAGAAGGGCGCAGGGGGGTCGCCTGCTGCAAAACGAATTTCCCATCATTGGGGGGGGGGGGTAATTTGACATCAGAGATCGCGGAGCTGGTGGAAGCGTTCTAGATCCCTCTTGGTGCGGTGAGAAACTGCAAGAGAGCCTAGGGAGACGAAGACAGCTTTTGATCTGACGCAAGCGGGGGAAATCACCTTGTGTTTTTAGGGAGAAACCACGCAGGGCGTACCGAAGGTGAGGTTCCGCGAAAAAAAGGAAAGCGATAAAGAAATTTCAAGATTATATCGTGCTCGGGATTTCCATAGAAAGCGGATCGTATAAGGAGGGGAAAGGAGCTTCTCTCTGCGTGGAGCATCGTGGGGGGGGAAAAAGTTGGAGCGCCTCTAGAATTACAAAGAAACATCGTCTTGTGGCGAGAAAGGAAAAGCCCGCATTTAAGTCTTATGGAGTTGGAAGGAGTTCATGGCGGCATTTGAAAAAGGAAAAGCCCGTCTTTTCGAGGGAAGAAAAACATCCAGGACCGGCCCATGCAGAAGAGGGATGGGGACAAAACACGGGGCTTAGGAAAGAAATGGGAAGAAAGGGCATAGCCAGTTCCTTAAGGGGTATGATTGTTAACCAAAGTGAAAAAAGGGATCAGGAAGGAAAAACCTCGATGAAAAAAAGTGTACAAAGACTAGGACTCATTTTCTCCGAAAAAAGGAGGCGCCTTGAAGAAAAGGAGGGAAAGGGGGGCCGGCTTCTTGAGCAAAAGGGCGGGGGTCTTCTGTAGCGTTGGCGGAGAAGGGGCGGTTACTGACGCTACAAGAAGGGAACACCGAACACCTCCTTGAAGGGGGAAAGACACCTTGACCATCTTAAAGGGATCGGATCGGGAAAAGATGTGCAGATATAGAGGAGGAGAGGGTATAAAGAGCTCCTGCTCCAAAAATACTAAATACCAGAAAGAAATTAAGGATGAAGGAGAATCTCGCGAAAAAAAAAAAGGCTTAGGAGAAATAAGGTTAGTATTCTAGACCTCTAGAAAGGGTTTTCGGGTGGGGAGCAGGAGCGCTAGTAAGCGGAAACGCTCTATACTGCCGATCACCATATAAGAAAGGAGATGTTCAAAACAGGATTTAGCCAGGAAGGGAAGGGGGGGGAGGTTCACGATCTTTTCGAACAGTTAAAAAGCGAGGGAAACAAACTATAAAAGAGTGAAGAAAAGAAACCTGCCTGACTGGGAGGGTCTTCCACGAGCCGACGACGTTTCTCGGGGAAAAGGCTTGCAACAAATTCAGGGGAGGGGAAGGCGCTCATGCTTCACTGTTCAAACAGAAGAACCAAAGGCATATCATTTCGGCCAAAAGAGCGATGTTTAATATTTAAAGTCGTAAGATGGGGCGGGAGGATACACAGCGGTCGAGGACGTGGGGGCCCCCTTTCCTGAAATGGAGAGACGAAGGGGAAGGTGAATAAACGACATCTTCCGAAGTTCAAATCTCACATGAACAGAATAACAGGGGAGGGGAGGTAATATAATCGACACCGCACATGGGGTGCAGAATGAAAAGACTGCTAGGGGTCACCTGCGGAGAAAAAAAGAAAACCGATAAAATCTCATAGATGCTAAAGGAAAAACAGCAACGACAAAGGAATAACTAAAAGGCATAACACCGGGGGATCATCTAAAAAAAATATCAAGAACAAATTTTTTCCCTTGGCTAAACTACAACTCGCACTATAATCCTAACTTCGGGGGAGAAAAAAGACCAAAAAAAAAGGAATTTGGATTCAACCTGGGCACAGGGGGGAGGGACCGAGCAATCATAACTACGCTACGGGGTCAAACAGAGGCCAATAACAATATAGAAGTAGCGTGAAGATAGCCACAGCTTCGCGATTAAAGGGGGGGGTATATTAACTCAATACCCAGACCCTGCATGGGATATCGCAAGCAAGGCTATCAATACAAGCAGGATACTAGAAAATCGTCGATGTAAAAAGAAAGCCAAGGGAAATTAAAGAAAAAAAAAAATAGGAAAGAACAATAAAAGAAAAAAAGAAAGCGCGAAATGAGAGGGGATGTCATAAAAAAAAAAAAAATCACTAACACTCCAGGGGTAAAAAAATGAGGAAAATCTTGGGGTTCATAACACCAGTCAAGCTACGAGGAAGAGGGCCTATCAAAAAGGGGAATAAAAAAATAAACAACAGTGAAAGCAAAAAAACAAAGTGATTTGGTCTCATAAGGAAAAAAATCCGAAGTACATTCACCACTGCTAAAATAAAAAGGGGGAAAAAAGGAAAATAACACTAAATGTCCGAGGGAAATAGGTAACTTCTCTTACTTAAGAGAAGGGGGGGTAGACAAACTATAGGTGTACTCCAAGTATGAAAAAAAAATCTAATGAAAAAGGCTGGCGCAAAAGACCGAAGAATCAAGCTGAGATATGGGATAAGAGGTAAAAGCGAACAATTAAAGAACACAGGATGAGAAAAAAAAAAAAAATAACAAAATCAAAGGACTTAACCTCCGCTAAGAGCCCTGAAGGACTGGGTGAAGGATTTTTAGGAAGGCACGAGGCGTCAGCGTGAGGGAAAACAGTAAGTCGCGCCGAGCGAAAGAAGAAGACAAAGAACGAAGAGGGAGAACGATGGACGAGCTGAAAGGAAGGAATACCGCTCTGGGGAACTGGCTGAGCTAAGTTTTTTTCGACAAAGATACTAGAGTGGTGAAAAAGGTTAAAGGGATGAGCATTTTCTAAAAGCTTCAACTGGTGAAAAAATGGCTTAAGAGGAAAGAACTGCTTGCAGACGGAAGGAAGGATTCACCCAAGCTCAAAGGTGTTGGGGTAGGGCTGGGGCCTTGGGTGTCAGGGAAGGATGAAGCGCCTGACGACAAGGGGTGGATGGCAAAAAAAAAAGGGGGGGGAAACTTGGAAGAGCAATAAACTAATGATTATATGCGGATATAGAACGCTCAAACAAAAAAAGGGGAGGGAAAACAAAAACAAGAAAAAGAAGATACTCGCGCAAAAAGAGGAATCTTCAAAAGAGAGCAATCCGTTATCGATGACAAGTATGTTTCCGGTAAAAAATAAATGAAGGGGGGGGGGGGGGGGTGGGGGGGGTGGGGGGGGGGGGGGGGGGGGGGGGGGGGGGGGGGGGGGGGTGGGGTGGGTTTGGGGGGTGGGGGGGGGGTGGGGGGTGGGGGGTGGGTGGGTACTTAAAACTGGAAAAAAATGAGGACACAAAAAACAAACTTTTGGGAAAGGAATCCATTTGCAAAATGTCTGGAAGGGAATTAAAAGTAAAAGAGTCTTTACTTCAAGATTATGGGAAAAATGCTCCTCGGGGGAGAAGGTAAGAAAAATATGAGAGTTGTAAAACTCAAGTTCGTTCCTTCCTAGGAAAACAGTGCCTATTTCGGGGAGGGAGTTTTTGGGACGTAAAAGCAGGGGGATGCAAATGAGAGAACCGAGGTTAATCAGAAGAAGGAAGGTCTTCCGGCTAATGCCGAAGAGGGGGGGGAGGGGGCCTTCTGATCTGGTTTGAGGGGAAAGATTCTTCAGGAGGAAGCGGCTCGAAGAAGCAAAATGGCGACGAAAGTATAGTAGAAAGGAGCCGCTGCGGGTCGCTAAGGTACACTCGAGGGAAGGGAAAGAATTTCAGAAGACGAGAAAGGGGGGGGGAATACGATTTCTAAAAAAGTATTTAATCAGCAGGAGGGGGGAAAAGGGAGTTCCGCGGTTCTTAGGGTGGGTCTGCTAGGGGAAAATTATCAAAAACACGGGGAAAAGGGTAACGCGTACCCATAGATGAGATCTCCTAAGAATTCACGTCCGAACGAGAACCGGGGGGATAACGAAGAAAGGTAAAAAGAGGGAGGGGTCAGCATGACCAATCTTCTTGTATTCAACGGGGATTGTGAGAGGTAAGTCGACCCAAACAACAAAAACACCCACCAACACAAAACAAGAAAAAAACCAAAAAAAAACACCCCCCAAACCCCCCAAACCCAAAAAAACCCACAAAAAAAGCCACAAACCACACAAAAACAGAAAAAACAAAAACAAAAAAAAAAACAAAAACAAGGAAACCCCCCCCCCAAAAAAAAAAAAGAGAAAGACCCTAGTGGAAATGTCCATTCTGACTCTTAAGGAGGAAAATGGGGAGAGACGGGCTGAACGTCATTGGAAAGAATGGGGGGGAGTTGGTCTATGGGAAAAAGAAATCGAAAAATCGCGGAAAGGGGGGGGGGTACAGCCAAAGTACTACCATCTTTATGAGTGTTTTCCCATAATGCTTCGACGGGGAAACGCCATCCTTTTGATAAGGACGAAAAGAGGTACATCACAGGTCATTGTTGACAAGGTTACAATCAAGGGATGAATCATCTGAACGGGCCGGCATAGGCAAAAGGAAAGGGGAGATCGTATAATCGTGATCGGATCAACATACCCAAAAGTAAATTACTTGATCGGTTAAGAGTCGTGGGAAGCATCTTGAAGTGGGAGAGAAGGGGACTAAAGAAGATTATGTCAAAATCAAATGGTCGGGGGGAGTAAGCGGAAAAGCAAGTTTTCGGATGCTTTGCCGCTTAAATTGGATGGGGAAACGCGTCTTAAGCGAAAATTCAATGGTTTCGCTGGGTACTTAAACATCAGTAACGAAAAGGCAGAGAAAACAGCTTTCCACCACACACACGGGAGGCTGCATATCCTCACGGGGTTGCCATATCAGGAGTCCAGGGGGGGAGGGGAAAGGTTGAACAAGTTAAGCAGGGGGAGAATTCACGTAGACATTTTTGGTGGCAAAGGCGCGAAGGCGCTGGGAAAGCCCCGCGTCGGCAGGGGGGGGGGTAACAGCGGAAGAACTGAGTCGGTAGAGCAAAAGCGTAGTCTTCACGTTCATCAAGGGGGTAAGATCTCTTTTGGGGTAGGAGGGGCGACACGAAATCGTTAACACCACAGCTGTAATGAAGGCGAAGGAAGTGCCATCTTATCTGCTGCGGAGCGGGGTGATCGGATGAGACTGGCTCATAGTATCGAACCGGAGGAAATCAACAGAAGCAGGACCATCCAGAGGGTGGGGGGAAAGAAAAAAACAAAATTATGTCGCAGAAAAAAG
>Ga0179591_1350111_pt1 | contig 13911 bp, 11 predicted proteins | sample CZOMad2_1_08_16f_FD_182891 | JGI IMG/M metagenome (GOLD analysis project Ga0179591, IMG submission 182891) | Vadose zone soil fungal communities from Angelo Coast Range Reserve, California, USA - CZOMad2_1_08_16fungal (PacBio error correction) | ecosystem: Environmental > Terrestrial > Soil >...
AAAGCTTTGACAGAGGCCCAGGGGGGAATGGAGAAGGACGGGAACTCTGGCAGAGCGCACGCCACCACACGCCGGTCAACCGGTCGACCTTGGGCATGGGAGGGAAGATACAGCCAGCACAAACAACGTGCGACCCGGCTAGATGGCGGGATAGGACTGCAACGCGCTGCAGACAGGGTGCACCAAAGACCTGGAGGAACGCCTAGGGACGCGCACAGGGGCCTGCGAGACGAAAACAGCACGAACCCGCCAAGCCCCTCGCCACAACCCGGACACTCCAACCAAATGGCCTTTCGGCATTGGACTTGACCAGGAAGGGTGGCGGCGGACATCATCCGGGGGCACCCCCTAAAGGGGACTGCACAATCCAACGCAGGGAATATCCTCCCCCCGAAAACTCTTCCGAGACCATCCTATCAAAAGGACAGGGACTCCAAAACCTAACCATAACTACGGGAAACAGTCTTGGCAGAGATAAACAACTTAGGGGAGAAACTGTGCGTGTTCGAAAATCGCAGGCACCTTAAGGGTCCTACATTCACAAGTCCAGGAACGGCGTTTCCGCGACAAAAGACGGCAGGCAATGTAGCCTGTAAAACTCCTTGGGAGGTCGCAGGGTTTCGCCCTGTTCCATTCCCAGTTGGATAGTCTACAGAAAAACCATCTCCCTAAGTCCCGCAGATCCTTAAAAAGGAAGGGAAAAAGCGGCGTGGGCCCCAAAAGCTCTAGAGTTCAGACGTCGTCGGAGCAGCGAACCCAGGTTCCTAAAACCAGGGCGAAAGTGCGGGAAGGTAACAGGTGAGGCGACAAAAAAAATCCCACCAACAACAGCAGGGAAGGTTCCTTCATATCCGCTTCCCCGGAAATTAAAGGAGTGAATACAATCCCGGACCGGGAAGCCCGGGGTAGGGCATTGCATATAAAACTTGGGACCCACGGGGGGGGACGGAAAGGCGTTTTGGTAAGCAACTGCACCAAAAGAACTCACTTTGTTAACTTTGACCGGACTAAAAACTAAAGGTAAGGGAAAAGGGAGAAAATCCGACGGAAATTTCGAGTAGTCAGGTACGTCGAGGTCGCTGCTTGCTTGCCAAAAAAGCTCCCAAATTCTTTGTGGGTTACTGTGCGAGGGGGGGGGAAACACTTCTCGTGAGGGGGACCGGGATGACCGTCACAGAGGTGACCTTAAACCAAAACCGGGAAGCTGGCCACAAGTGCCGTACTCTTTCAGGTTAAACGCTCCTTGTGGGAGAAAAAAAGGGGAAAACCTGGCTAACGAGGGTGGGCCTTTCAAAGATGAAATTTGAAACGGTGGGCCAGTGGAGCGGGTTTCTCAGACTTCTAGAGCAATGTCAAAAGGGGGGGGGCTGAAAACCATCCCCCCGGGAGCCGGGTGTCTCTGGCTCAGTCTGACCAAAAGGGATGAGAGGAAAATCGGATGAAAAAAGCGACTTTCTTAAACCGTAGGATCGTCTATGTCAGGGGGGGGGCCAATACTGAATGACCGGGAACCGGCCGGGTTGTTTGTGGGGGTGGGGGGATGGTGAACGTAATACCATTCTTCTAGTTCGGGTCTCCTTCATATAGGTGCCTAGTTAGGGACAACTATCGTTACCATCCGCAAGGTGTTGGGGGGGGGGGGTGTCGTTGGGGTAAGGAGAAAATGTTAAACATGGAGCACTGCCTCTGTCGAAACGGTTTAGGTTTGAGGGCGTCCTTGAAAGCCCAGATCCGGTATCGGGGCCGGCGGGGGGTACTTTGGTAACAGTTTGACCATAGGAAGGCGATCCGAGAAAAACTTTTTAGCGCATTGGAAAAACGGGGATGGCAGGTGATGGGGAATGGGGTCTGGATGGGTCCCGCGGTTCAGAGGTTATTAAATCTTTGTCGTGATAAGTCGCTGATGAAAATGCCACATGGTCTGCACGTCTTGAAGTTCTTCGGGAAGTGACCGGGTTGTGGGGAAAGGACGGAAGCGGACCTGGCCCGAATCCGGTTTCCGGAAAAGACGATGCCGGGGGGCTTTCCGGTGGTAGCCCCGACGTCTGAACAAACAGGGGAGAATCGCACGGGTTCCTGAGGGCAATTGGGGGCACGGGTGAGTGCAATATTTTCAGTGTTGGTAAACAGGAAAGACCAGGAAACCATAAATCAGGGTCCCCGGAAGGGGGAACAGGCTAACCAGGGGGGGTTTATTTCATTTATTTAGACCAGGAGGGGGAAGCCCGGGAAGCGTTGTAAAAACCTCACTTTCGGGCTAGCATGCATTTTCTTTCTGTACTGGGAAAGAAGAAAATCGTCCTGGCCGGAACTACTGAAGTTCCGTTGTAGAAGAAGTAGGGTGTGAAGGTTCTGGATTTAACTTCCTAGGGCTGGAAAAAAAAGTCGATGGAAGGGGGGGTCAAGAAAAGGTTGAAGCTGAAAAAAGACGGAGGTGAGGGGTCATCTTTGACACTTGAATAAAAGGCCTTCTTTTCCTGCAAGGGGTGAGGGAAGGGGTGACGCGTAATGAAAGCTTGGAAGTGATGGTAGGAGTAGAGGGACAAGGGCATCAATTCAGCCTATAGAGGAGTTATCCGGCAAGACCAGACCGGGAAAGCCAGAATTACCATACGCAAAAGAAAGGTAGTGAGACGGGTGGGGGGTACACTTAGTAAGGGAAAGCCAATGAATCGAACGACGAACTTTTCTATTTATCAAAAGGGGTGGGGGGGGGGAGTCAGAAACTCTTCTGCCCGGGATTCGGGAAAAAAGTAACCTTAACATTCCCTTCGAGGGTACCTCTGCGTAAGAAATGCCTGAGTACCAGCTACCCTGTTACCGGTTAAGTCCGGATTAAGGTACGGTGGGTTGTCAACTGAAGTGGTCTGGCTTTCATCGCTAGGGAAAACGCCTTAAAGTCAGCCCGACGGCAGGAAAGCAAGGCCTCAAGTCACTTCCTGACAAAAAGATGCTCGAAGCACCAAGCATTCGCTTTCCAAGGAACTTCGGGGGAAGTGAGGAAGATGAATGCATAATCCCCCTTCTGCGCGTCATTGGGAAGAACTAGGATATAAGCATTAGGAACTTCTGCGGATAAATGGGAGCCCTAACCACCACCGTTCAATGTATCCTCCATCCAGTGTTGGGGTTCTAGTGCTAGAAAATATTGAAGCCCCTGTTGCCGGGGAGTTTAAGAAAAAGTAGTCATCGAGGAGGGGGCGGAGATTTATTAACCTGGGGAAGTTCTGGATATCACTTCAAAACCGCCAACTCCTCATCGGTAACCCGCAGGGAAATCTCCATACTGGGGAGGACGGTCCCTCCACGGCCAGGGGGAGATCGGGCCAGGAGTCATCCAAAAAAACCGGGAGGTACGGCGTAGAATCAACATTTCTTCCCTTCAGAGAAAGGGACCAAAAACTCTCTTAAGTCTTGCCGCACCACAGGAGGGGGAGAGATAATAAAAAAACAACAACTTATTATGTAGAGTCCACTCTTTGGTGGACCTCTTAGGAGAAAAAAACCGGGGGGTATGTCGGAACTCGCATGACATTCTAATTTAGTGCCAGAAGGAAAAGCAGAAATGGGGAGAAGTGTCCAAGGCCCGGCGGGTCCCCCGAAAAAAAAAATTCCGGGCGTGGGGCCTCGGAGAGAGGTGTCATCAAAAGTATCAACTACCTTAGCATAAAGAAGAAAGAAGTAATGTAGGAAGATTCCCTTCAACATTTGAAAAACTTATTTTCTCCTACATAGGCCACAATTGTTGAGCTCCGAAACGTTTTTTATTCCTTCAAAAGAGCAAAATCATCCTAGGGACCAAGACGGAAAAAAAAAAAAACTTAATTTACGGGCCCTTCGGGGAAAGGAAGGGTGTGAAATTGCATAGCCCTTTCTAGAAATCCAACACTGTCTAGGCTGAGAAAAAAACAGGGACATCATCTTAGTTTTCTCTTCATTTTAGTTCCGAAGTTAGGTGAGAGTATGTCGAAGGGGGTCTCTATGAAAATTCCTGCAGTGGCCTCGTCCCGGAAGAGCCCACAACAAGGGGGGTAGGAGGGGACACGCTAAGACGTCGGCCTTTCCGGGTACCATTCCTGGTTTGGGTTGGGGAACGGGTGCCACTAAGGGTTTGACCTGGGGGAGGAGGGGTAGTGAGAAATCGGCCGGCTCGAAAGAGAAAAAAGGAAAGACTATCTAGAAAGCTGGACGGGCGTAAGGGGTTGCCAAAACATACACAATCTACTTTCTGCTTGGATGGTAAGAGGGGGTACTGAAGTGACTGGAAGGGACAGTGGGGAAAACCCCGAATAGCTTATGGAAAGAGCAAAGATACCCATCAAGACGCGTTTATGTAAATTGAACAAAAGAAAAATGCAGAGGCCCCAGAAAAAATGTTAGGCCAGAAAAGAAAGAAATAACCGCCAATGAGTGCTTTTGGGAAAAAAGAGTTTGAAAAAAAAGAAAAGGACTCCTACACCGGTAAAGGCATTTAAAAGAGAGAAGGACCAGCGAAAAAATCTCTTCGGAACGTGGACCACCGGCCATAAGAGATAGGACTAACACGAAGACCTCAGAGGCAAAACAGTAACATCCGGAGTGAGCAACTTGATGGGGGGGGGGGCCATGAAAGGACCGCCTGGGAAGTCTTCCTAAACAGGGAGGTTAGACCAGTTTACCAAGCCGGGAGGCGGCACGGGGGTCGGGGGGGAAAGTTACCACTTGGCCCCCGCCCAGCAAGTCCGTAAACTGGCGCAAACAAACGCCCGATAGAAAAGGGGGAAAGAAGGGGAGGGAATAAAAAAAGGGCCCAAAGAACACTTGCCGGCGTGCGGGGGCAAAACGCAGCCGTCCACGCTGGGCAAGGCACAGTCAAAACTTCACAAAGAAGAACGAGCAGCTACAAAAGTTGTCCATCAGCGAGACGAGAAAGAGAATGCTAGAAATCGGTACAACTCCTTACGCAAAAAGCCAGAATAAAAAACCAAGGAAAGGAATCTGATAAACACATCTCTCCCTAAGGGGGGGAGAGGGAGAGTCACGCATATTACCTGAAAATGGGGGGTCACCCCGGACACCTGAGAATGGAGTTCACAGAAGAAGGGCACACAAAACAACAGGAACCTCTCAGAAAAGAAATGAAAAGGGGCGACAAATCAAATACACGACGAACAACACCGAAAAGAGGGCAAGGGAAAAGGTTCTCTGAAAGGGGGGGCGCCCAGAAGGAAACGAAGTGGAGAACGGGGACGAAAAACACCCCCAGTTTCGGAAGGAAAAAGGTGTGCGGCTACCGGCGTCAACGATCCTCAGGTTAAGAGTGCGAGGACATGCACTTGGGGGGATCGGGGAGGCGAAGGAGGGGGAGGGCCGCGAGGGGGAGGTCTCATTCCAAGCTTAAATTGAAGTCCGACACCGCAAGTTCACGAACCAGCACGGAGGGAAAGACCTGACGGCTCGAAAAAATGTCCATCTGGGGGAAAAAAAAAAAAAGGGGGGGGGGGGGGAGGGTCACTTAACGAGGAAGTTCCATCCGTTTTTGACCAGGGACGACGGAGAGACGGCTACATCGGAGTAAAAAACCTGGAAAAAAAATACAAGAGGGATCTTTGACAGCTCCGGGAGAAAAAGCAAAAGGTAGGCGCGGACAATCACAACCCTCGACGGTGAAACGAGACTCCCAAACGCGTCTTCAGCGTTGAAAGACAAATTTCCATTCCGAGGGAAAAGCCCGAACAGGATGATGAAGGTAAGAAACGTTTGATCCGGGGGGGCCTAGGTCCGTTCTAAAAGCAGCCCTGTCCGGAAAAAGCTTCAAAAAGGAAGCCCCAGACATGGAGGAAAGTGGGCCCAGTTTCATTCGAGTCCGCAACGTCTAATGGCGGGTTAGAAGGAAAGCATTGCGGGAATAGGAAAAGGGGGGGGCTGTCGAAGAAAGATCGGTTCAGGGGGGGCGGGGGGGGGGGGGGAGGAGCTTCCTTCTACGGACAAACAAGTAATCGTTCAGTGTGGAAGCCAGGGGCGAGGAAGGAACAAAGGGGGTGCTGCGGATTACAACGACGAAAATCGAGAGGTCAAGGGGCGGAAGATTCACGGAAAAATTTGAGAGGGGAGAGAGGGGCGCTGCTTTGTGCGTGGCCGTCCCAGAAATGACCCTGCATTGAGGCAAGGCTCGCAACGGGAGGGGGACAGAGAGGAGGGGGTAAAGGTCCTTCCCTTTTGAATTAAACGGAAGGGGGAAGAAAAAGTTGTCGGGAAACAGGGAGAGGGGGGAGAATTCGATGAGGAAAACCGAATCAGTGCGCCAGTGTGTGATCGCCACAAGACGAGACGGGGGGAGGGAAAAAAATCTTAAGGCTCTGGGTATCGGGGGGGAAGGGATGGGAAGAACTTCGACATGTGGCTGGGGATTTGGGAAGGAGGGCTGGGGCGGGGGGGGGGAATGAGACGGAATTTCCTTGTGCCCTCGTCGGAGCTGGTCGGAGAAAAGGATGCGCGACTGTCTTGAAAGGGTGGAAGAGGGGAGGTTTCTGGTAGTGATGGCAGGGGTCTGGATCTGGAAGGAAGGAAGAACCCGGGGAGCGGCCGGGGGAATTGAGAGTGTGGCTGGAATACCTATGGGGTTGGGTTGGCCAACCTGGCAAGGCGAGGTTGACCGCCTCCGCAAGGGAGACTTGCGGGGGGGAAAGTGGGTGGGGATTGGAGTAGAAGTAGAGAAATGTGTACTTATGACCGGAGTGTGTCTGGGGAGATGGGCTGCTGGGGAACGGGTCAAGGGGGGGGGAAAATCATCGGAAGCAGTTGGGCCTACATACCAACCTAGAACATCAAAAACACTATAACTTTGTCAGTGGCCTCCCATCAGGAAGGGGGGGGGGATCCCAAAAACTTTCCCAGGGTCCTCAGATCACGACCACCACTGGTTGGCCCCCCGAACAGGCATACCAGGCAGACTCAGAACAAAAAAACAGTGCTCCCCTCTACGTGTGCTAACTAGTGCAAAAACTCGGGGCCTGGGCTAGAGTTTACCGAAAACAGGCCGGTAGGTGAGTCCAGGACCTCCTGGTGGCGCCGGGAACGGTGTGCCGACCGAACCTAAACCGACAGCAAAAACCGAAAAGGAAAGTCTTCCCCAGGCGTGAAAAAAAACCACACGGAAAATGAGAAAAAAATATCAATTCTTAAAGGAGGACGTCGTGCCAGCGGAGGACACAAATTAGATTCTTCCGGTCAGACAACAAACAGCTCTGCATCTCACTCAACAACCTCCAAAGACTTCCGTAGAAAATGGCCGGATCGACGGGCGTCGCCAACCAGGGAATCCTCTTTAAAGAACAAGTAGCCACTTGGGGGGGAACGAATCACCAAGACAACTCTACATGAGGTGTGGGGTCCCTTCCCTCGGGTCAGTTGAAATAGACAGATCGATAATCTATTGGGGTTTTTTTCTGGAAATGGAGGGCCAGAAAACGGATTTTCATCTGAACCGTAACATCAAAGGTCTTAATTGGGCAATGAAAAAATCCCTGTTAGGCCTGAAAGTCTCACGACCTGGCCTCTTAACGAGGGAAGTAAACACCAGATCCGGGGGGAGGAAAAAAACTACTCGAACGGGATAAGACAAGGGGGAAGGGGAAAGGTTCTCTTCATGTACGTGAGTATCTTCTCACTAGCGTAAAGAGAAAACCAAATTCCTGAAGAAAATAATGACCTGCAAGGGGGGACAACCGGTGGTTTCGAGAAGGAGATAAAAGACGCCAAACTAACCCCAGCACAAAAGGCTATGAAAAAGGGAGAAAATCGGAAAAAGAACAAAAAAAAGTCAGCCCATAACCTGCCCGGAATCCCTTGATGGACTGCCTGCCCCGCGGGAAAAAAGAATGCGAATTCCTAAAGGGGGCCGTGAAAGGGAGTCCGAGGGGGGGGAGGGGGGGGGGGAGAAATCAGGCACCGGAAGTGGGCTTTCATCAGCTGTCTAGGACCTGGCCTCGGGGACGGGAACGGGTAACTTTAAAGGCGAAAGAAGCTTTCCTTGGGATATGAACAGGGGTCAGGTCATCTTCTTCTGTAGTAACATCGGCCCGACGGGGGGTAGTTGGAAGAAAAGCTTGCTCCAAGGTTACCAACGGAGTCATTGGTTTTGGACCGGGGCAAGGGGGGGGTTCCAGGGGAAGAAGTACAAAGAAGGAAAGAGTTCATAGGGGAAAACACCTTGGATACCGACAGGCGTGAAGGGACCTACCGGTTTTGGGAGGAAATCAAGAGGACGAAAGGGCCCGACCGGGGAAGGGGAGACCGGTCAAATGGTGACCTGGGGGGAGGGGGCAGATGTGTCCCTCAGGGCGCTCTCTTTCCAGCGGGCTAGAACCGACCACATCCTCGCTGGGGACAAGAGAAGAGCAACGGATGGCGCATGAGGAGAGGCCGTGGGGGGGAACTGAGGGGATACTGGCGGGGCCCAAGAAATGCAAGTACAGGCAACGGTTTGTTAATGGTGGAAGTAGGCAAGAAAAGGCGGAAAGGGGAGGGCGCGCTTCCAGATCACCAAAACGGGCAGCAAACGGAAAAAAGACGTGAAAGGGAGCGGGGTGCCGGTGTGGTTGAGGTGTAGAAAAATTTCTCCAGGGGGGGACCATTCGGGAAAACGCCGGGGGGGGTAAGGTGGGGGGTGGGGGGATGGACGGTCCGGTGAAGTGCAACATGAGAAAGAGAGTAGCTGGTGCGCGTTTTTGGAGGAAATCGAGGGGGAGACCAGGGCGAAGGGGTCGGGAAAAGGCTCTCGAAAGCGGGACTTGCGTTTGCTGAGGTCGGCGGGGGGAACTTTTGCAGGGAGTAGGGAAAATGAGGGAGTTAAGAGGGGCGGCCTTCTTGGAGTATGATTCTATGGAACTGTCGCCGCTGCGGGGAGAGGAGGGTGTGCCGGGAATTGGGCTGGGGAATAGCGGGGGACAGGGACTGAAGTTACGCGACCGTCGAGAATTGAGGGGCCAAGGGGGGAGGTCCCTAGTCTTCACGGGAGTCGGGAAGCAGGTGGAAGGAAGGGTCCTTCCCGGGCTGGCGGGCTCGAATGCAGTGTGGAAACACTTCCCGCAGAAGAACGGAAGAATTCAAGTTTCCACGGCGAAACCATTTTGTATTTTACGAAGGGGGCGAAGATCGGGGAAGGGGGAATGGGGGAAGGGCGTGCGGCAAATCAGGACTTTGGGAGTGCACTTTTCCCTTAGGGAGGTAAATTCGGGGGTAGAAGAAAAGACGAGGCACCGGGGGGGTCCCCTTTCCGACTCGGACGCCCTCCTGTAGTGGGGAAGGGAACGGCTATCGTGGGAAGGGTAGACCGGGAGTGGAGGCGAATTGTTTCCCATCTTGGTACACCAAAAGAAAGCGGGTTTTTATTTGAAGAGGGCACGTTAGCTGGACTGCCTGGGGGGGACGGGGCCTGTTAGTTGCTCTTGATAAAAGTTCCCGGGACTGGGCGATAAGTTCCGAACCAAGGTCAACGGAGAGGCTTCCGGAAACTTACAAAGGAATCACCTGGTACCCGCTTAGCAGCCCTCAAGCAAGTGAGCTAACTTGGATTTGGACTCTTCCGAGCCTTAAGAAATATAAATGAGCCTTTTAGATGGGAAAGAACTTCTTTTCTAAACTACAACGCGCTTGAGGGGTATGACACTGCACGTGGAAAAAAAAGATTCAGAATTCATGCAACTGGCCCGAATAAGTTGGAGGATTTTCCCGCCAGACTGAGCCCAGCCGGAAGGGGGGAATTTTCCTCAGTCGTTCCGGGAACGTCGACCCCTTAAAGGCATGAGGGTCATTCGATACTAAATCGTCCACTAGACGGAAAGAGACACTCGCAGAGCCGCCTGAATCGCCTAAGAAGTCTTCGTTTTCTCTATCTCTCAAACCTTACTCGTTTAAAGGCACATGAAGCCAAAAAAGAGCCTGACAGGATTTCTGGGGTCTAACATGGAGGAACTTAGCACGGTAAGGGAAGGGAAAAGGGACGAGAGAAAGATTGTGACCAGGAGGGTGTCGGAGTGGGCTCCAACATCGAAGAGGTTTAGCCACCAGGTGTGGGTCTCGGTAAGAGCCCAAGAAAGGCCCTGGGTTCCAAGGAGGGGGAAGAGTATTATGAGAGGGACGTGAGGATAATAGGAAAACCAAAGGGGTTGCAAAGTTGAGATGGATCACTGCGAATTCCAAAGTCCGAGAAGCGGCACCCATAGGGGACCTCTAAAACTTTCGTCTTCACTCCAGATATGTAGCCACACGGGGCTTAAAAGGCGACTTTAGGGAAAGTTGGACTTCAAACTAATTCGTTACGGGGGCTTGCATCTATCACATCGGGAAGGCTTTGAGAGACGCCAAGGGGACATGGGACAAAAAAAAAGAGTTAATCTATAAAAAGAAACGACAAAGGTATTGGGATTATTACAATATGGAGAGAAACAGTTTTACCCGTACCGTTTAGAGAACGTCCCTCTTTTGAATAGTGCGCGGGGGAGGCTTCATTCTAGAGAAGGAGGGTTCCTCCGACGTAACACTATCACAGTGAATCGGGGTATAACTACTGCCTGGGGGAAAACCAGAAGTGGGACGTGAGGAATTACCGGATTTTCCGCTGCGCATAGTTCTTCTCCGTGATATCCTAAGCCACTGTTTGAGGATACAAAGGGAAGGGAACTACTTGGAAAAGGGGGGGAACCGATGACCGAACAGGTGGGGTGCCCGAATCGTAAAGATACCCAGTATTTCTGATAACTGGCAAGGTGTTTGGGGGGGGGGGGGGGGGGGGGGGGGGGGGGGGTGGGGGGTGGTGGGGGGGGGGGGGGGGGGGGCGGGTGTAGTGGGGGGGGGGGGGGGGGGGGGGTTTGGGGGGGGGGGGGGGGGTGGGGGGGGGGGGGGGTGGGGAAAAAGATCAGCATCCTCAGGGAAAGCCTGCGCGCATTATAGGTGCAAGGAATCCTTCGAGAAAAGGACATGGGAAAAGCAAGACATCCCGCAAGGGTTACGGTCTGCCACGCATCCTGAGGTAAGCTCGGCTGGCGAAGGTGGGACTTGCCTGCGAGTTGTCCTTCTTGGGTATGGATCAAGGGGGGGGAAAACCGCCCATGGGAGCTTTTGCAGGAAAGGGGAAGCACCGCGGGAGGCAAACGGACTGGAAATGGGTAGTCGGGACGTCCGAGCTCGAAGGGGGCAGGCATGAAAAAGGAGGAAGGGGAAGGGGGTAAGGGAAGTTTCCACGAACGTGGGTTGTTCTCCTCTGGTGTGCCGACGATCGGAAATGGTCCAAATATACACTCTGAGAGTTATCTGGATGGACGGAGGAATCCGTGGGAAAAATCCCAGCCGAGCTGGGAGGAGGGAATGTCAAGATGGTTAGGGGAGAAAGCGTTTGACGGTTCCGTCAATTATCATAACCAAACAAAGTACATAGGACCACATGAATCTAAAAGCTAAGACCAGACCTTCCACGGGGAATGCAAGGGAAAGAGTAAACACGAGGAGGTAAAGCCTACTTAACAGGAGTACTGAACAAGATGACCGAACAACCCGGCTGGGTATCTTTACAAAGAGGGAAGATGCAAAATCTTCCAAAACGGGGGAGAGGGAAAAAAAGATTAAGCCTTACCACCTACGCGGAAAAAATAACTCCGAGGAGAACAACCTTCCATACTCAGGCTCCAGACGCCGAAAAAGAAGATCAAGTGAGAAAGAATTCTTGCAAAAAAAAAGAAAACAACCCTTGGGTTGAGCAACGGCGGCCAGCTTCACCGCCTTTGTCCCCTACAGGCAGAGGGGAAAGACAAACACACTGGGTGTCGGAAGGACAGGGTAAAAACCGGCGATTTTCTTGACTGGGGACACAAATTTCACATCTTGCAGGGAAAAGGCCGGAAACTTCTGACCGAGGACAAGCAGAAAATCTACGACTGGGACGTAGGCCTACCCGCCCTATCCCCGCATTAAGATTTCAGGGGGGGAAGGATTGTTACAGCAGAACTACGACAAAACACCGGGGGGCACCTTCACTTAACAACTCATCCCGCGCCCGGCGACAAGGGCCTCAAAAGGAAAGAAGGCAAACGAGCATTAACTACGAACACAAACTAAACGCTTCACCAGGCCGAAAAAAAAGAAACACCAGAAAGCCCGAGACTCCAGGAGAAAAGACAAACGGAGGGAATGGATAAACGCCCGGACTAACACCTCCGGGCACCCCTAACACCCTAAAGTCCGATAAAAAACGAGAGGGGGGGGATGGGAAAGCGGCATCCTCATCAAAAAACAACCGAAAAGATATTCCGAATCCCTGGGAGAAAAGTACAGACCAGCCAAAGCCATTCAAATCAGCGGGCACAGGCTTGGGGAACGCGAAGGTCTCTCCATAACTTAGTACACGAGGACTGGATAAAAGTCAAAAGAAGCCGCCAGTCAACGGAATGGCATTCCAGGCCTCTAACAGGAAAAAAATATCCTAGAAAGGAGATCATCATGGAATTATTTGGCGCCGGGTGGGTCTCTAAAAAAAACAGGGCAACATCTGATTCAGGATCTTTGTAGAGAAGTAGTCCCCTCTTGCACAGAGGAGTCGGCCGGAGTCTACCCAGAGGAAAAAAAGACCACGTAGGGATCGGACTGCCCGGCGAGGATATAAGAGCCTCGCGTTATTTCATCAAACCCGGAGGGGAAACTCCGATGTAACTATCGGGTGGACCAGGGAGAAAGGGCCGGCAGCTCCTTCCGCCGGAATGGAACCGGATCAAGGCAAGACGGATCCCTTTGAACAACGCGCAAAACTTCATCAAAAAGACGGGGCTCGGGGGGGAAGAAGGGCAGCAATACTCTAACGAATGAAGTCCATCGAAAGGAAAGAGGGTCGCTAAGGCCCAGTCGAGCAACACTGGTCCCCGGGCGGGATGGAAATTAACCGGGATTTGTTGGGGGAAGGCGGCCTGGTTAAGACAAAACGCGAAAACCGGTCCCTTCTCACGGGTTACAAGGAAGAGGAAGGCAGGAACCTGTTCGTTAAAACCTTGATGGACTCGGGTCGGGAAGGGGAAGCGTAGGAGGAAGTAATTTCATCTTGCAAATTTGGAGGTTTGGGTAGGGCTCAGGAAGCGAGAAAGGACTGAACAGAAGGCCGCGCTTCAGGAGGGGGGGAAAAGTCTTTCAAGGAGTCTATTGTGAATTACCTCGGGAAGAAAGAACGCCTGGAGGGGGTTAAGTTAGGGGAGGCGGAAGTCGGGGGGGGTGTTAGTCCGAAGAAAGTAACTTAACGGACTGGGGAGGAGAGACGCCTACATTTCGGGTGCACAGACGTCGGGAGTGCTGCTGAATTCCTGGAGCACAATGCTTGAAGCTGTAGAAGGCTTTCAGAACTGCGAAAAACCACAGCAGTGGGAGAAGTTGGATCTCGGGAAACAGCTCTGGGGGGGGGGGGGGAGTAAGCGGCGCTCGAGGGAGAAAGGTGTGATGCAAACTGAGGAAGAAGGGGGGCTTTACGGTGGAGGGAGGCCGAGTGTCTTGGTAGGGACATGGCAGCGTGCAGGGGGTGACGGGGAGGGGAAGGGCATCCGCCTAGAAATTGTACGGGGGGGAAAAAAGGCTTCATTTCTGTGGAGGCCCGGGGGTGGTGGAGATGGAGTGTACGTTCTTTTTTCTGGTTGGTGCTTGGTCCGGGTCCAAGAAAGACCCGGGGGGGACTCGAAGTATGAGGGGCATTGTGAAAAAGAACCGGATGGTGGAGTTTCATTTTCTCAACTACTTTTGCAGAGCTACTCCTGAGGAGAATCTCACTGGGGGGCAAGGGGGTTAGCTTAAGGTAACTTGTTTTTAGACAATTCTTAGTCTGTTTTGGTGTTCGCTCTTACTCGACCCGCCGTGTTGATCTCTAAGACGCTGTGGGGGAAGGGGAAACTTCAACTTGGA
>Ga0179591_1235534_pt1 | contig 13908 bp, 15 predicted proteins | sample CZOMad2_1_08_16f_FD_182891 | JGI IMG/M metagenome (GOLD analysis project Ga0179591, IMG submission 182891) | Vadose zone soil fungal communities from Angelo Coast Range Reserve, California, USA - CZOMad2_1_08_16fungal (PacBio error correction) | ecosystem: Environmental > Terrestrial > Soil >...
CACTAATGAGAAGGTGTCTGAAGAAAAAACCTTGATACAGCAAAAAAATCAGGGTGACCGGTGTTCACGAGGGCGGTGACATTTGGCTAGGGGAAAATATGGTTTGAAGGAACTTTGGGGTGAAAAATGTCGTCCACGACAACGAGACGGAGCAAAAAAAAACACGTCAGTCGTTTGGAATTCAAGCAAAAGGGGAACTCGCATTCGCACGAGGGAAAATTAAGAGCCAGGAAAATAAGAGTGGATGAAAAGAACAAAGAAATGAGAAGGCGGTGTGCGCAGGGAAAAAAGGGGCCCCGGAGGGCTGTCGGAACGAAGTTCTCGTTGGGGTCAGGAGAGAGAAAAATAAACAAATTTTCATTGGGGGAAAACGGGCTTGAAAAAGCGCGCTTTGGTCAAGAAAGAATAATGGATCGTCCCGGGGGGGATCGGAGTAGAAAAAAAATCATTCGAGAACCTCCTTCAAGGGGAAACCACAAAAAAAACAAAACGCTGCAAAAGGGATGAGAAACCTAGTCGTTGGATGAATTGCTTTTATGCAGGGAGAGGGTCGGGCGGAATACTTAGAAACTCGCGACCCGGCATTTCTCGATTATGTAGAAAATTGTGAATGCGGAGACTAGTGTGTGTGGGGAGGGGTGTGGGGGGGGTGTTGCCCGATGAAGAGAAAAACCGAGGCCGTACGTGGATTATGAAGCAGAATTGTGAAAGTGGCGATCAAGAGAAAAGACTAGTACGACGGCAAGGGGGTTCGGAGAACTCTACCCTGCGTCGCTTTGGGAGTCAGCCCTGCGAAGTTTGGGTCAGCTCACCGGAAGTGGGGGGAAAGAGTCAGCGGAGGAAAAAGGCAAACAGAAAGACGAGAAAAGGATCAAGAAGGGGAAGTGCCACTGTTACACGGGATGAAAGACCTCACGGCGATACAAAAGGGGCTTGCTGTTCGTGGGAGCGGATGGAAGGGGGAGACAGGGGGTAAATGGTTTTGCACCGTGCAGGTTTTGGGAGGGGGGGAGGCACGATTGGAACACCCGCGGGGGAAAGGGTGTTCTAGCTGGGGGGAAGAGGAAATGGAACACAAAAAAAAAGACAAGTGCCGAAAGGGGGAAGGAAAACTCAAAATGGCGAGGGGCAAGGAGTCGTCGAGGACGAAATACGAATGGGGGTGGTCTGCTGATATCTTGAGGCGACTGACGCAAAACTAAGTGACGACGATGACTAAAAAAAACCGACAGTCGTATTGAACGTCAGGAAAACGGTTCAGCTGTAATGTAAATCACGGGGTTTGTGAGAAGGGGGTCCTCAGGAAAGGGAAGGACTCCGTTAGGAGAACAAAAATCCAATCAGAGAGGGGCTCTAATGAGAAACTTAGGGAACGGAATTATTGCGGGGGAAAAAAAGAAAGTCAGATTAGTGGAGGTCCGGGGGGGGGACCACCGGGGGGGGGGGGGGGGGGGGGGGGGTTTGTGAGAATTGGGCGGAAGGGGAAAAAAGGGGGGATTGAACGGTCCTCGGCTGGGGAGGATTTCCAGCCCTTTGAAAGGGGCCAGAAGAACGGAAGAAACGGTGTAGTCAGCCGAGACTTCTTGAAAGGAAAAAAAAATGGCGTGGGAAGCCACAAACACGGGGAAACGGTGGGAGATAGAGATTGGGGTCTGCGGAAAAATGCTGTCTTAGTAGTCAAAGGTAAGGGTGGGGAAGACAAACAGTTTGGCACTGAAGGTAAGTTAAAAGAAAGGTCGGTAGAAGACTAGGGTCACGTCGCATTTCGGGGAGGTTGCTTGTGAGAGTGTAAGCTCGGGAGAAGGCTGAATAGGAGGGGGGGAAAAAAGCCGATAATCCTTTGAGAAAAGAAAAGAACCAATCAAGGGGGATGCGACCATAGGGATTATAGTGGGGTCCGTATGAAAGTATTGTCGCGCATAAAGTGGATCGGGGGGATAGTGGGGGGTGCCGGGCAAGGGGGCTGAGGGGCAGGGAGGTGTCTTTGGAAGGAAAGGGGGAAGTCCCATGACGGTGAGAACCTGTCGTAAAGAAGAGACATCCCCATTCATTACTAAAAGGTATTCAGGGGGGGGGAAAGCTGATGCTTAAGTCTGGAAAAAAGGAGGGGCTAGGGTTCGGGTGTAGGCAAAAAAACCAATTGTGTCAGGTGGGGTGAGGCGTACGTATTTCAGGGGACCTTCACCGCGGGGACAGGAGGGGGATGCCTGCACGGTACAGAAAAAATGTGGTGAGGGCACGTCCTCTGTTATAGGCTGGAGGGAAAGAACGCAGTTCCCTAGCTAAGTCTGAGGAACTTTTAAAAGAAACGCGCTGGCCGGTTGTCCGAGGCAAAAGAAAAGTTCAACACGCGGGTAGACAAACAGAGGTGCGTAAGGGGCCACAGACAAGGAATAGGGAGAGATCGCCCGCTGATACAGGAGAAAAAAAAAAAAGAAAAAAAAAAAAAAAAAAAAAAAAAAAAACAAGGGAACATTTACTTATACCGTAGTGGACACATTATCAATGTAGACATAATGGCGCGAATCTCCGGCGAAAAAAAAAGTCTTGTGCGCTATCTTTGGCGAAATTCAAATGGATGGAAACCTGGAGAAAAGAAAATGGGAAACCCTGATCTATATAAGTCACGACTCTGGATCCAGCGATAAGATCTGACCACTGAGAGGAAATAATGTACCATCCCTGGGGAGCGTTAGGGGGGGGGCATGATTCACGGTCAAAAGCGAAGGAGGGCGTTACAGCATTGAGAGGCGGGCAATTAATTAAAAAAAGCTCACGCATACCGAGAAGGGAAAAGGCGGCGTTCAACCAGGGAGAGGGGATAGGGGAAGGCTTGATGCGCGCTAAAATTGAGAGTCTGAAAGGGGGGGTCGGCAAGCGAAAAAGGGAGGAAGAGAGAGGCCATCTCATTAACAGACAAGGAGAAGGCACTCAGCAGGATGCTGGGGGAGGGCCCATCTGGCAGCGTCGGTAGGGCGCAAAAGGCGTTCACCTTAGAAGGTGCGACCAGTAGAAAGAAGGTCTTCTTGGCTGCTCGATTGAGGAAGAAAGAAGAAGAGAAGTGGATGCTCTGGAGGGGGAAAAAAAAACACAACACAAGGGGGAGGTATTAGAAAGAGAGAGATCTCTTCCACAAGGGGACAACTTTCTCATCTAGTCAAAACATCAGGGGGTCGGAAAAAATAAGAAGAACCTGATCAAAGAGGGGAGAAAGACAGCAAGAGTGTCTCATAACCGATGGGAAGCTGCAAAAAGAATAAAAAGGAATGAAAAAGGACATAGTACAACGTACGAAACAAAAAGGAAAGACATGAGCCATGGCAATCCAAAGGAGTAGTAAGAAATTCATCCTAACTCTCAATTCTCGAGAAGTCACCTGCCCCTATAAATCGAACTGGGAACTCAAAACCAAAGGGAAGGTCTGAACGCGGAAAAAACGAAAAAACGAAAAAGAATAGAAATATTAACGGGGGGGACCTCATTAGATACCGTGAATAAAAGAAATAATCAGGGGCTGTGAGAGAAAACTCGCGGTAAAAGGGGGCGAGGGATGTCCTAAGACTTGGACTCGGATCAGAGAAAAGTAGACCAGGTGAAGTAGCCATTTTATCCGGGAAAAGGGCACCCGATCGCGAAAGCCTGTAGAGGGGAGGAGAGAGAGGTAATCTACTGATGGGCTGACAGCGAGGGGAGTCACGTTAAATGGCGTGTAAGGGGAGCTCGACGAGTGCATGTGAGGGGACTATTATGCAGATAAGGTTTAGTGAAACCGTCGGTGAAAAACGGTGCAAGTACCGAGAAAAAGAATTGTTAACAAATCCTCAAGACTCGCGGCGACTGGAGTGCTCCCTATAGACGAGGACTTGGCCACGCAGGGAAGACTTACCAAAGGGAGAGGCTCGTTACAAAAAGGGTGTGTAACTTAAATACGTAAGCAAGAGAATAACCGTCCATGCCCTCAACACCGACCACGCAAATATAAGTCGAAAAGACACGTACAGAACATCAGAGAAGCCAATCGCATAAACCACCGGGATGATGGGGTGGGGAGGTCCAAAAAAAAAACGGTAGAAAAACGGACAGGGACGGGGCAACATCAAAACGGAGGAAAGCTCAGGGACGTCGTCGCGCAACAGGAAAAAATTCAACGGGGTGTCTGCAAGGGACAATGCCCAACAAGGGAAAAAAGAAAAGGGAGAAGCATGTTAGCAAAAAAATATTGGAAAGAGTCGCAAAAAAAGTATCGGGTCAGTTGCAACAAGGCCCTAAAGGAACAGGCAAAAAAGAAAAGAGGGCACAAAAAAGCAACGACGAGCTGACGAGCGAGTCCTGGAAATGGGACGTGACCAAAAGCTCTAAGTCAGAAAAAGGTCATAGGATACAGAGACGTACAAAAGTCAAGGAAAAAAGCGGCAGAGATACTCCCGGTCCTGGGCAGTCGAACAACCAAAGTCCAGCCAACACATTCACGGGGACCAAGTGCGACTCGCTTGCTACAAGAAACGGGGCCATTTTCAAGGGAAACCGAAAAACCCTCGGGAAAAAGAGAAACCGTCGAATCCGTTCTTCAAAGGGCTAGGTTCCCCTTCAGTTGAAACTCCCGCAACCCGAAATATGAAAGGAGTTGAAATGCACGTCACAATATTCGCGGAAAAACTAAATCCTGGAAAAACGTGTCAGGGTTGTGGTGGTAAATAGAAATTATGCGTACTCAGTAAAGAAGGGAAACTCTCAACTGGAGTTGGGGAAGGGCACGGAGTTAAGCCAGAACCTAGACTAAAGTGGGGGGGGGAACGTAGAAGTCTCCAAAACAACTGAGGCCGAAAGAAAAGCTGAAGGGGGACTTAAAAGACGCGACGTTGGGTATCGGGTCATGTCCCAGGGACCGGAGCCTGAATAGAGAGGAAGGAAAAATCCCACGAGATCGGGTCACGAGGAAACGTCCCGCCAAAAAGAGCGATACAGCCTGCTGCACCACGGGGGTGGGGGGAGCTAACTGAGTACCTGGGCAAACAACACTCTCTCCCCCCGGCTGTGTCTCCCAAATATTGGGGGAAATTAGTCGTTTGGGGGGGATAGAACAAAAAAAAAGAACTGTCCACCAACAAGCGATAAAGAACCGGGACCTCACGCTCAGCACCACGAAAAGACATAAAGCCCCGGCTATAGAAGTTACTGTAACACCGGGAGTTCAATTCGGCAGAGGCAAGGCTCTTTCAGGAATTCCTTCAAGGTGGGAACTAATCGCGGACATGATTCCCGCCACCACGACAAAGGGAGCGATCGAAGTTCCTTTCCAAAAAAAAGACCAGGCTTAGAAGTGAAAAACCAAAAAAAATGGTCCTTCGTACTAGCGGGATAAAAAAAAAAAAAAAAAGACTCGCAACAATTTCTGGATGAATGACATCACCCTAGGGACAACTGAGGCGCTCTGAAATGGAAGCCTCATCGCATGGAGGGGAAGACCTTGGCTCAACAATCAGAAAAAGGAGACAAAATGCCGGGGGCTGGTGCCGAGACTCAGAGGGGGAGGGATTCGCAGAAAAAAGGGTCCGAACTCATAAAGAAATGCTACGTCACTACAAAAGGGGGGAAATCGTTTCGAAAAGAAGAGGGGCAGCAAAGGGGCCAGTTAAGCTTTGGCCGGCGTTTTTTGGAAACCAAAGACTACGGTAGCTTACATAGAGAGAAAGAACAAAGGGGAACTCTCCAGAGGAAAGGTGACTTCAAAACTTCTCGCAAAGTAAACGCCGTCAAAAAAGCACTTGATGTCGTGAGAGGACTCGTCAAAAGGTAGAACGGATCGGCATTGACTAACAAAGGGGGACGCACTCCGCGGCTAAACCCCCCCAGAACTTTTAGGTGAAGAGAAGCCTTATTGTCGGGAGGAAACTCCTGCCCTCGGCACTTACGAGGGGAAAATAAGCATTCACTAAAATGCCTTAAGGTGCCGTACCAGGGGGGGAAGAGGGGTTGGGAGTACAGGGTGCGGGGACAACTCTGGTTCCGTTCAAAAAAAAAAAAAAACCTCGTCACCTGGCTGAACCGCGATAGGGAAACCGGCTACGAACTATTCAGGTCGTAACGCAGAGGAACCGGCGTAAGAGAAATTGCGGCCAATCTAGAGACAAAACAACACGAGGGAGGAAAGAAGAAAGGTTCAGAAGGCAAGGAGGAGGTACACTGGAGAGAATCATGAAGGGCAAAATGTGCAAATTTGTGCAATATAGTCGTGAAATCAGTGGTGGGGGGCTCTAAGAGTGGGGATACCAGAGTGGGGGAATTCACGCACCTTGCTACCCGAAAATCACGATTTAGGGCAGACACAAAAAATTGGGGAATGCGCATCTAATTTAAATCAAATGGAAAGCACGATTGAAAGTATAATCTATCCTAAAGAAGGGTCTTAATTCACCAAACTGTAGGGGGTGTCTCAGAGGGGGAACACTTTCAAACTGCGGATAGCCTTCCTCTGCCTAGGGCGCGGTGGAGGAAAACTATTGTTGTGGAATTCTTTTACCGAAAAAAAAGAACTTTGGTCATCCAACGGAAGAGAGGGTGCGTCAGTTGAGGAAAGGGGGGAAGCATAAAAAAAGGTGCGAAGCACCACGATTCAAGGGCAAAAAAGCTGCAAAAAAAAATGATGTCGCCACGCTGTAATTTGGCAGGGAACGGGGAGTTCATGAGTTCGGACCGGTATGGGGAGGGGAAGAAAGGAGATTACAGGGCAAATGTCAGGGTATCCGGTGTTATTGGGTGCAATGAAATGCCTGGCTCCTTTATAAAAGAGACCTGAAAAGAAGAGAGGAAAGACAAAAAATTGGATGGAGGGGGGAGAAAAGTAGCCATGGGGGGGTGGGTGGGGGGGGGGGGGGGGGGTGGGGGGGCTCCTAGTAGGAAAAAATGTGTCGTGGGAAACAGACTCTGCGGGGGGGGTTGATGCCCTTCTATACTTGAGGGAGCACGGGGGGGAAAAAGCGGGGCTTGGAAAACGAGTACAAAAACGGAAGCAGGCACGGGGACGGAAAATCCAGACGGGGTAATTTGAAACCGTTAAGCGTTGGGAAAAAGGCTATATACCGGTATTTCTTCGTTGGAAAAAGCGTCTTATTTAAAACAGGGGGGGATATCAGGGTTTTGCACCGGTCGTCAGGGGGAGGGGCTAAAAAGAATTGGCCAAAAAAGGTGAGCCGTGGGAGGGAGCGTGGAAAAGCTTACATTAACGTCCACCATACCAGAAGGACGCTGTATCGCTACAGAGATGGGAGGGAGGCTGATAGGACAAGACGAGAGCAAAAACTGGGTCTTATGGGGCTATCTGCGTAGTGCGCAAACTACTTTCACGAATACACCCAGGAAAAGCGTCGTGTAAGGGAAGGAAGCTTAGAGGGGAATCTGGTTGTTGATAATCAACGGACCATTGGTCAAAATGGTCGGCTAAAAGCCGGCGACAAATAAGGGGTTGAAAGGGGGTCTCTCAAAAAAAAAAGACTGGACTCCGGAGGGGGAGGATCAAACATCAAAAAAGGTTCGGAAGGGGTGCGTAGGATCATCGTGCGGGAATTGAAAGTTGATTCAGGGAAGAGTCTGCGGCCGGGGAACAGACATTTCCTGTATCCAGAATGAAAGCTCAACTGGGGGGGAGAAACGGAGGGCGGAGGGGGGAAAGATAAAGGGGGGGCAAAAAATGATAAAAGAGGTCAGCCTGTGACGGTTACTGGCGTGGGGGGGGATGGAGGGTTATCTAGAAACCAGAACGGGTGCTTCCCTGCTTGGGGAGGAGAAAGGGGCCAGGAAATTTTAAGCGTAAAAATGAAGGCAGCCACGATGGGAAACACGTCAACAGGTAACAGGCGTGCGTGCAGGGTGCAGACTTGGCAGGGGGAGTATCTTAAAGGTAATGGGGGGAACGACGATAGAAGGGGGAGAACAGGGCCAAGAGAAAACCACCTAAACTTTAGGTTGGCGTACTGGTCGGGGCATCCGCACAAGGAAAATGGAATCGCGGTTGATAGTGTAAAAAACGAAAGGGAAGACTGGCGAAAAACGGTAGGTTAATACGGGTGTCCAGGGGACCAGGACCTGGGGGGGGATCCCTTCTTGAAATGAAAGGAAATCCAAGGAAGGGAAGGATGCTATTTGAAACCTCTGAGGGGGGGGGAGGTCCGTGGCGATAGGCGATGGAAAAGGATGAGGGCCGGAAACTCGGTGGTCAAAAAGGGCACGTCTATTTCAGGGGCTTAAAGAGGGGACGGGAGAATGGGATAAACAGACCTAAAGGGGGGCGTCCTAGGGGGAAAAGAGGCTTTAGGCACACGCAAGGCGCGAGAAGGGGCGTGGCATGGGTAGGTCACACAGGCTCTTCCTGTTCAAAAAGGGAAGGGAATAGGACATAAACGGAGGGGCCTGCAAGGGAAAAATGGGAAACTCGTCGTAGCTCGCCGAAGAAAATAAGTTACGGTACCAGGTTGGGGGGGGGGGGGGGGGGGGGGGGGCAGGAGGGAAAAAGAATTTAAAAAGGTTGACAATGAGCGAAAAAAAAAATCGGACTCTATATGGTTCGAAAGGCAGGATACCGAGAACTCCAAAGGGGACCATGATAGATATGCTAGAAAGAACGATGAAATCCATCGCTCCAGGGCGAGGAAAAAGAGAGTTCTAGAGTAAACGCGGATAGTTAGGTTGGCGAAGGCAAGGGGATCTCACCTTGTGGCGTTACCGCATTGAGACGGTCTGGGAATGGGGCCGAAGACAGCGCACGCGTCTCCGCAGTACAAAAATGATTAAAAGGGGAGGGAGGGGGTGTCTTTTGCCAGGCTTGATCCGAGGAAGGAGTCGGAAGTGAGGGGGGTGAGGACGCAGCTGGTGCCATAGAAACCTATGTCCAAGAGAGGAGAGACTTTCTCTCCTTCCTCTAGGAGCTGTTTTATCAATTTGGAAGCGGGAGGGAGGCGGAATCTCGGGGAGTCGGAAAAAACAGTGATACTTGGGGGAAATTCGCAATTTGCTGATGGGAGTGCTCTCGCTGAAGGACTAAAAAAAAATTAGGGCTCAGGGGGTCCGGAAGAGGAAATAAGAGCAACAACACCAACGGAGAGGAAGGGATCTCTTCAAACGGCCAGCTCACTCCTCAATTACGAATAGGCAAAAGGGGGGAGGCACCAGAAAAACCGGAAATATCAGGGTTATTCAAAAATGTAGACTGGGGGTGCACAGAAAAAACTGGAGCAGAATAATGCTGGGCAACTGTCAGGAAGAAAAACCGCAGAAGACTAGACGAGCAAAAAGTTCGAAGAAAGTCCGAGCGCGATGATCCAGAATCTGACCGTCAAAGAAAGGCCGATCAAAGTTCGCGAAAAGAAAACAACAGGCATCAAAGGTAACGGGACAGCAAATGAGCGGAAGCTTGGATTAGGACTTGCGGAAAACGACTTGTCAAGAAGGAGACTTTAAAAAGGAAGGAGATTAACAGGGGGGGGGGGGTGAAGCCAAAACCAAGGAAAAAATGCGGGTAATTAGGGAAAAGATCGTGTTCGACATGGAGTCAGATTGAAGAGCAAAGTGTCGGTAGCGGTCTACAGAAAGGTTGCCTGTAAAAACGGGGGAAGAACGTTCTACCATGCGCGGAAAAAAGGAGTCAGCGGATGGAGAAGAAAAGAACTTCTCGGCACGGAAAAGTAAAGAGGAGAGGGCCCAAAAAACGAGTCATTGCGAAAAAAGGGAGCATATCCGTTTAGGGAAAAAAGCAAAGGAAAGGGGGGAAGTGGACAAAGTCCTACGAGGATGTGACCCCATAATCAAATAGTCATGTAGCAGAACGTCGTTCAAGAAGGGGGCTCATAAAGAACGGGAAGAAAAGGATAGGACTAATTTCATACAAAAAAGAACTGTGAAAGGTGTCAAGAATCAACGGCCGCCTACTGAAAAAGCAGGCGCTACAACACCTAGCTCTCCGGAGTCCTTCGCAATTAAGAAAAAGAAAAGGGAGGAGAAAGTACGAATCCAATTCCTTAATGGGGGGGAAAAAAAGGGACGAAACGCGGGGGAACCCGTCTGGGACGAGTAAATAACTAGGGACAGAGAAGCAAACTGATCAGGGGAGGATACAACTCGATTCAGCTTGGGATAGGATACCCGCGGCCAGAAATCCGTGAAAGACAGCTTGAGGACAATTTTTAACTGTCTCTCTACAACGTGGAAAGGACCTTTTGAAACAACGGCCGAGAACCTATAGCGCAAGAGCAGCAAAAAGGAAAAAAGAAAAAGAGCCAAGAAAGAACCAGGAAAACAAGAGGGGAGGAGTCCGCAAAAAGATGAAGAGAAGATTCACGAAAAAAAAAGTTGGAGACCTTCCACAAAGTACGGCAAACCAGACACGTCTGGAGACTCAAAAACTCCATCCAATCCACCAAAGGCCAGGGAAAAAGTGGAACGCTGAGCATAAAGCATTGTCGAAAAAGAAAAACCGAAAGGTGACGGAAAACACCGGCGAGCACGTTCTTAACGGGCTCGGCCAAGGGCGAAACGAACACGCCCGAAAAAAGTAATAAGTTCAAAGGCACAAAAAAGAGAGGATCGACTAATCCTGACTGTTTCATTTGGGGGAAGCAGAAATAATGCGGGGGTCAGTAGCTCAGGAAAGAAAAAGAAAAGTAGTGGCAAGCTGGGAGAAGAAAGACATAAAAGGGAAGACGGAAATCAAAAAAAAACAGCAAAGAAAAAAAAGTTCCACAGCTGAAACAGAGGACTTCACGGTCAACAAAGACCTCGGAAAGTGGGGTAACGTATCATGGACCGGGTAAAAAGTAGGCAAGGACAGGGAAAGACGGGAATACAAACCCGGCTATCGTTCCGAACGAAGGTCAAATCCCGAGACCTTCTCTATACCGCCAGGAGGAACAGTGTTTTGGGCGGCGCAAGAATCGGGAGACAAAACTCGGCACCACTAGTTCCCCTCAGGAAGGCTGAGCCGTTCTAGTCTTAAGCCTCCAACCTTAAAAGAAACCACCGGTCAATACACTCTCCTACCCAAGGTAAACTAAGTAGCTCCGAAAAGAACAGTCATCCACCGCTAGCGCGATGGGAGGTGGGAATACTCCTTCAAAATTGCAAAAGTCCTGGGTGCAAGCGAGTAACTGGGAGTAGCCCTCCTGTTTGAAAAGAAAGACCTCTGTCAGCACCGAAACGTGATCTAAAAAAAAGGAGTCAGAAGGGGAAACCATCCACATACCAGACGCCATTCTGGAAGTTGTAAAAACACCTTGGCAATTCAGTACTAAAGGCGTGGACTATCGGATCTGAAGAGTCGGGAAAATTCGGCGTCATCAACACAAGAAACGGTCTTCTGTCGAAAGGGAAGGAAGATCTCAATGTCATAACAAGGGGGCACAAGCCATCCCGTAAAAGCCGGGACGTCAAAAAGAAGCTCCTCGTCCGTGAGACCGCCCGGGGACCAATCATAAAAAGAGGTACTGCAAAAGAAGAGGGGTCCATCCATCGTGGAGCAAAGTGGCAAAACAGGGGAATCGTGAAGGCTGTGAGTACAAGTGGGAGGATCCGCCGATCAAAAATGGACGCAGAAAAAATCCCGGAGGAAAAAAAGGCGTCAGTTACTCAGCAAAACAACCCAAAACACCCAACAACTATTCACGGGGAAAACACCCCACAAAACCCATCTAGTGGCACCGGGGGGGGGAGAACATCGCGGGCAGCTGATACCTCATCGCCTGATGACACCTGTTTCGACTTGCGCAAAAACAATCTAGTCACGAACTGTGGAGGGGGTCCGAATCCTCTCAGGGAAGGGGGATTGATCTGGCTAAGCAGGACACCTAGAGAAATTAAGTTAAATACACTCAAACGCGGGAAGGGGGACATTCCCAAAATGCCTACTGTGAAGGAAAAAACCTCTTGAATCTTGGGATGGGACAGGGGGATTTAGAAACAAAGACTGGGGAGCCACAGTCGATACAGGGGGTCTTAAAATCATCTATGGCACAACGGAAAAGTTGAAATGATATTCAAGGCGGAGACGCATATTACAGTCGAACAGGCGGATATTTCTGGAAAAAGAAAACAGGGCATCAAAAAACACAACGGGATGAGAAGGAAACGCGGGGATGTCAGCAATAGAGAAAGGGGCGAAGTAATCTTACATAAAATAAGTGAAGAGAAGGAAGGCCTGTGTTCACTAGACGGGGATCCAGTGGATAGACGAGTTGAAAAAACAAAAAGGTGATAAAAAGACTGTCCAAAAAAAAAAAAGATTCACGATTAATCAGACTTAAGTCCATTTTGGGGAATGCTCAAAAAGGGTAAATCGTCAGTTCGCCGAGGGGTCCAGAGACTATCCAAACAAACGCATTCGGGAACTAAAAAGGGGGGGGGGGGGGTTCAATCTACACTCGGGGAGGAAGGCGGTATGCGGAAGGACCAACGAAGGTAAAAATAGCTAAAATACCAGGTGAATTGTTGTACGGGATAAATGAGTACGAACTTTGGAAAAAAAGGGGCATCTCTGGAGGGGGGCAAGGGGCGGATGAGTCCGCGTCAACGGGAAAACGCCACGATTCAATTGGGGGACCAAAGTCTGCCACAGGGTCGCCACAGAGTCCAAGTTAAGTTGACGAATAGTGGGGATGAGGGAGGACCCGGGGAGGTCGAAAATTACGGAATGAAATGTCAGGGGGGGAAGAACCTGCAGGCAAGGGAGTGGAGCCAAAAGGTTAATGCAGAGAAAAGGAGACTTTATTGCGCCCTGAAGAAAAAGGTGTCGGGACTGTTGAGGAGAAAAGAAGGTTTGGACATTGTCTAGGAAGTGAGCCAAGCCTAGTAAAAGGGGAACAAAAAAAGGCGGGACAACGCTAAAAGGAGGCGGCCTGTGAGGAGCCCGGCTCTAATTTGGATATAAAAGGGGGCCGCGGTGGGTCTGACGGGGGAAACGGGAGTAAAAAACCGGACGGACTCCGTGCGGCATCCAGCCCGAATTTGACCATCGGCGGAGTTTGATGAACAAGCGAATAGAGAGCGGGAGTTCTGGGGGGTCGGGGGAGGAGAGCGATTAAAACTAGAAGGCGGGGGTGTCACCGTTCGGCAGGTTTCGTACTCAAAAGAAAATTGCCAAGCGCTTGGGGGCGCAGAGGGGGGGGAGCGGGGGGGGGCCTCATGGAATTGGAAAACCCATGACAAATTTTAAGAGCTGGGCAAAAAGCTGTCAGTGACGGTCCTGACGAGAAAAGACGACCGGGAGTTCTTCATCAAATATCTGAGGCGACGAAACAGACTTAAAAAACGTGACTAAAAGGGAGGAGAAACATCAGAACGGAGTAGTTGAAGGGAAAAGAAAGCTGGCGCTGGAAAAGGAAATAAGCGGGGGTTTGGGAGAAGTACGAGTCAAAAGGGTTAGTGTCTCCTTTGCGTCTCTGGTCGAGACCATAACGTTGAGAGTGGGGAAAGAGAGGGATCTGACTTATTCTAAGGAAGGGGGAAACTGCTTGCAAAAAACATTCACCAGTAGGAGGGGGGGGGCTAGAGAGAGGTGGAGGGAAGGGAAAATTGGGTTTCGGCGGGGCGGAGTTTGTCAAATCCCTTTTTCCCGAGGGAAAAGGGCAGAGAAAAAGGGTTAGGAAAGAGGGGTGTCTAAATGAGAAAGAGTAAGCAAATTTCAAACAGGGTTACGAAGGAAAGCTGGATTAGAGTTTTGGAGTCTATCTGAAAAGGTATTATCTTCCCGGGAGGGGGGGGGAAACCAGGGGGGAAAAAAGTTAAGCAGACCATGACCGGGGGGAAAGGGGAAGCAGATGGGAAAGGTAGTTCATTTTCTTCAGGGGGGGAGGGGGGGGGGGAATTGGCGCTCTTGGGAGATGATGAGAGGGGGGGGGACTGGAAGAAAAAAAAAAAAAAAAAAAA
>Ga0179591_1187687_pt1 | contig 13907 bp, 14 predicted proteins | sample CZOMad2_1_08_16f_FD_182891 | JGI IMG/M metagenome (GOLD analysis project Ga0179591, IMG submission 182891) | Vadose zone soil fungal communities from Angelo Coast Range Reserve, California, USA - CZOMad2_1_08_16fungal (PacBio error correction) | ecosystem: Environmental > Terrestrial > Soil >...
GGGGACAGCTAGAGATCACACGAGAAAAAAAGAGTCAAAAAGAGACGGCGCGGCACGGAGCAAAAATCAGACGGAGCGCACTGCGGACAGTCAGTTGCGAAACAAGGCCAGAACACAATGAGGGAGAAATGTCGCATCACAAAGAAGGGGGAGAAGGGGACCAGGCAAAAGCGACCACCGCACAAAAAAAAGACGGTGCTATGTATGCTAGAAACACAGCACGAGAGGCGATAAACCGCGAAACTGCACCACACAGAAAAAAGTGGATATCACAGGGAAAGGACTGAGGAGCTTCCAGTGCGATGGCCGTGAAGGGCAAAAGGGGAGTGAAAGCAGAAGAAAAAGCCGCCGTTGCGCCATCCAACGGATGGGAACTGGGAAGAAAGCGAGGCGACTGCCGAAGCACGCTGCAACACCGTGACGCCGCGAAATCCACGAACAGACCTTGCAAAAGAAGGGAGACCGCAGGTGTGGTTAATCTTTCAAATATAAAGAACAGAGCCGCATCGGAAAGTTGGAGGTCCCCATCAATTTGGCTATTCTTCTCTACGAGGGGGAAAGGACCGAGAATAACAGTCTGCTTGAGGGAGACAGCGGGTTTACGCGACCTTTCAATAATTCCTCTCAACGCTGAAAAGGGAAGTTGGGCCTATCTGGGATTATTACTAAAACTCGGGGGGGGGCATGAAGCCAACCTGCCTATACACTATCTGAGGGAAATGCTTGAATCACGCCGAGGGCAACAAAAAAAAAGGGGAACCAAAACAATGTCTCGGAATCATGCATTAGGCAATAGGGAAAAAACAAAAAGGTGAAGAAGCGATCTACTTCGCGTAACTGGCACCCATCTGTTCCTGAACGGGGGGGGGAGGCACAAGGAAAACCACTTCGGGACGCATGTTGTCCAAGAAAAGCGGATCGGGGAAGTAGACGCGTATACGCTTGCCGAACGCGATCCGGTAGAAAAAGGGGAACTCAGGAAACTGCAGATCTGTTGCGGGCCGACATGACAGAATGAAATTATGGGTTGTCGGGGCTTGATCCTGACAGACAGAAGCCTCCAGGACACGCCCTGAAGGGAGGCAGGAAAAGGCGTAATCTTTAAAGGAAGATTGTTTACCTAAGGCGATGGCCGGAGGTCTTCTTAGACCGTGAGTGCCTCTCGGAGCAAGAAAATCCTCCAGGCGTGGCGGTCACGTCGAAGAGTAGACACCAACCGGAAAGAGACAAGGCAAGGAGGGTGTGTCTGGTACAACTAGTGTAGGAGTGGGCAAAACCTTGGCCCGAAAGAGGGAAAGGACGAGTGACGGAAAAAAAAGCGGTGGACGTCTCCGTGGCTATGGGGAAAAAACAACGGAGAAGAAAGCTGGATCCCGATGAGTAACAGTAGATCCGTGGGAGCGACCAGGGCGGTCAATATGTCGCAGGCGTGGTCTGGCCAGGGAGTCAGAGGGCATTCCCCGCAGAGGGTAGGAGAAAAAAAAAAAAAGGAAAAAAAGGGAGATGTACCTGGGGGCGGCGATGGTGGTGCAAGAAGAAGGGGAGGAGCATGAAAGGACCGCAATCGAACTCACGTACAGGAGTGGACACAATTCGCATGGACCAAAAAAGTCATCCAAAGAAAATCCACAAACAAAAAGGGGGGGGCCGTTTCAGAGCTATCTCGCGTGGAAATAGGCAGAAGGGGCAGGCTGAAGGAAAAGAGTACCACGAGTGCCTGAGGCGACCCTCTATCTTCTTCATCTAACAACAACCAAAAGCAAGAAACAGCATGTACAAGAGGACAAGATAGAGGGCGAGAAGGTTATCAACACATGGAACTACAAAAGACTCAGGCCACCCTCGTAATTGTTCGTTGACACAAACGAGAAAAAGAGATAAGGGAGAAAAGGGCTCAACCGGGATGATGTGGGGGACAGGGGAAGGCGAAAAGGGGGAGACACGCAGATCATTCGTACGTCAACGGGTTCTGCCAAGCGGGGAAGAAGGGGTGACAAGGGACGCAGAACCTACGGCAGCTGAGCCCGTTCGTGGGAGACTCGTGGACAAAAGGCAGTCAAACATCTGCGCTGTCCGGGCCGCCCAAGAAAGAGAACGAAACGGCGAGTCCCGCAAAGGGGGATCGGACTCCTGCGAAGGGGACGAGAGGGAGGGTAATCTCTCAAAAATGATATCCATGGGCGGGGACGAACTGCAAAGGGAGATATTTTTCCGCCGAAAGGGGGGAGAGGTGGGGGACTATCAAAGGCTACCGATCGCAGAACGCCTCACCTGTCGTGCACAAGGCCGGGGCAAGGGGGGGAAGGAAAGGGGGGGTTGGCGGAGACGGAGTTGCAGACGGACCGGCAAAGCCAAAAAAGGACAAAACGGACGGAACCGTGTGTCTGCGATGTCGCCAAGAAAGTGCACGGGGGGGCAAGAAGAAGAAAGAAAATCTCCTTAGGTACCCCAACCTAGAAATAGGGGAAGCCTTCGGCCACTACACATGTCGTTGGGGCGGCGGGGGAGGAAGGGAATGGCGGAGAAGCCTCCCAACCATGTAAAGTGCCAAGGGGAAAAGGGGATCGGAGGGCCCCCCGCCCAGGGAAAAGAAAAGCAAGGTCTCTGTCACAGAGAGACCCGACGCGCGGGACAACAACCGTGAATTATAAGCGCCGTACCGACAAAGCAGGGAAAGAAGAGAGCTACGGCGGAAGTTGTTCACTTAAGTAGGGGGAGGGGGGCCAAAAACGCGCGCCGAAGATGGGAACGTGAAGGAGAACTCGGGAAGGCAACCGGAAAAGGCATAGGCAGCTCAACCTATCGGGAGGATAGGCATGAAGGAACCAAGGCGGACTGGGATGCGGGGGACTTCGATTGTGCGGGGTTTACCTGTGCAGGGGGGAGAAAAGACGAACAAAAAAAATAGGGTAGAGGACAGGTGTTAGAGGCCAAAAACCATCGGGCGCGAAAATCCCAAGCAAACGAAAGGAAAAAGACGCATTGCGAGGGTCATGTTCGCGCACAAAGCAAAGACCGCTTATAAAATATATACTGTTATTATCGGTTCACAGGTGGAGGAGAGGGAATAAAGGAAACCCCATAGTCCAGATTGGGCCAAGAAAAAAAGATGGTCGCATCGAAGACTTTAGAGGATGTTAATATTCAAAGAAGACAGGAGGAACAAGATGAAAAAGGCTTCTTTGCGCAAAGAAGGGGCGGGGGGTGAAAAGCGCAACGTATGCTTTCCGCCTGAACGTAGTAAACCAGAAGATGACAGATGAGCGGCACGCGGAGTAGGAAAAAGAAAAGCCTAAGTACCGGCCAGCATGCAAACATGGCAGCGGGAGAGACTGCCTAAGTTGAAGTATTAAAAGAGAAAGCGAAGGGGTAGGGAAAGACGTCAAACAACGCGGCCGGTCTCGCTCGAAATGCAGGCAAAACGGCTGCGGGGTGTCTGACTTGGGCCTTTCCGACTCTCTCAAGACAACGCAGACATGGAAAGCAGCCGAACGGTTCCGGATCGTTTGAAAAGGAAAACTCAGCAATATAAGTAACGCATTGATCAAAACCTGTTCCAGATGGACGTTGGCGCCGCCGAAAACCCTCGGAGATTCTCGGCGCGAAGACAGCGAAAGGCAAAAAAAAAGAGAGCCACGCCGCCTTGACCATAAGGTGACTGGCAATCGGACGGGAGCGGCAGTGGCAATGGAGAAGGCTGAAAAAGGCGCCTTGGTTCGAAATAAGAAAAAGAAGTGTACAATCGGTACCAGGCAGCCGAGTACGGGGATGAACTTGCCAAGCTGCGTCGCTCGTCGAGAAAAGGGGAGAAAGAAAAAAGATAGAAGACTGGCCAGAACGAAGTGTCACGGATGAAGGAGCCAGAGGCCGATAGACGACACTCGGCGCGGTGCATGCCAGATATGTTGAGGTCAACCAAAGCGAAAAAAAAAAAGCCCCGCGAGAGTCTGCCACTAGAGAGATGGTCGAAGAAAAAAAAGGGAAAGGAAAAACGAAACCGATGGGGCTTCAGAGGCTCGGGTTTAGCGCCTAAACGTTGCAAGATTAGTGATGGCGAAAAGAGAGAATTTAGGAGAAGGAAAGGGGAACGAGACCTCACAACACTTCAATGTGGGGGGCTGTATGGAAATGACAGCCCTGCGGTGAAAATGGTGGGGGTTTTGTGGTTGGGGAGGGGGGGGGGGGGGGGGGGGGGGGGGGGGGGGGGGAGAAAAAGGGGGGGAATCTCAGACCCGACGATCGCATTGGAAGAAGGAAAAAACGTCAAGGCGGGGCGTATCTAGGATTAGCGCACACGCCTTTCAGCACGCCCGAACGCATAAGGGCTGCCCGAGAAAGCGATGAGAAAGAAGATGAAAAGAATAGGCTCGCTTCGACCGCTGGCTTGAAAAAAGAACTAAAAAGAGGCAGGCGCGTCGGAGGCGGCCAAACAAGAAACACTGGAGAGCAGGAGGACTTCAATGGGGGCTAACAGGAACGAGGAGGTGCTTCTCATAGCGCTAAAGGTGAAGGAAAGAAAGTGTGAACAGGCCAAAGGCTGACCCCGCAAAAACAAGCAGGAAATGAAAGAGAGACAGAATTCAGACTCTATTCCCTCAGGGAGAAGGAAAAGATGGAAGAGCCATTCGGCATTCTCTTGTCCGCTGCAATTTGGGCAGGACTGAAGTTACTCCAGAGGCGAAAAAAAAAGTTAAAAGTACGCAAGAAGGGCGCTCCAAAGCTTTTCTGTACGACGGCGGGAAGAATGCGCGTGGGAAACCGCACGCGGAGGCGCAAGGGGAAACTCAGAAAAATTGCCAAAAAAATCATCACGGGAATTTCGCCAGTGAGGGAAAAGCTCTCCAGATAAAACCTCCGCGTGTCGGGGTCGGGGAAAAAAAAACAAAAGGGAATTCTTATCTACAGCTGTCCCGGGTAAAGGTGGAAAATAACAGAGGAGAAAAGGAAATCGGCTGTCGAGCTCGACCTGTCGAAGAGGCAGGAAAAGGAAAAGCGAACCGAATGTTCGTGGGCAGAGAGTTGGAAAGTAGCTCCCGATGTGGGGTGGGGGACCGTGAGACCAAAAGAAAAATATCGGGGAGGGGTGGGTAGCTTGAATCAAGAAGAGCCAAGGGCAATCATCATCAACGAACACAGTTCCGTAAGAACACGGCAGTGAGACGAGAATCGGGGGAACGATGTAAGAAAGGGCGACTCGAACCTGCTCTCAAGTGACAATCTTTATCGTGAAAAGTGTTTCGCGGCAAATAAGGACCCTGAGAACACTGGCGGGACGCCCTGTAAACATGCCCGCTCAAGAAGGAGGGAGAGGAAATAGAACGGCTTGTTTGGCGCAGACCGGAGAGCGACACACCAAGAATTGTTGCAAGGTCGAATGCTAGGAAGGTTCGGGGCCTCCAAGTTCCAGGAAAGTAAGGAGTTGTGGTACGGTGCTGAGAGATGACCTACAGCAAAAAAAGAAACCGAAAAAGCCGCCGTCCTGGGGTAGGGAAGTAGACGCGGGGAAAGGCAAAGGGTAAGTCTTGGGGTTACATAGAGAGTGAAGAGGCTTAGTCGACCGGGATTTATGATCGGGCGACATGAACGGCGGAAGATGCCGTCAGTGTTGGGAAGTGGCGTTCGAGAAAAGAGTAGAAAGATACGAATGGAAGAGACAAGGTACCAGGAATGAAAGACGGACGGGTAATGAATCGTGAGGCGGTGATCTACAACTGTGCCGGGTTCGCTTGGCAAAAGATAAAGAAACCGGAGAGAAACAGAGCTCCGTAGGGAACATCTGTCATTGACAGGGCTCCGGCAGAACAAAAGAGTCGGGCAGAAGTAACAACCCGGAATCCAGACTGAGGAGGGGTAAAGGAAGTTGAGCAATCATTGAGACAGGAAAGACTAGAACGCAACGGATCCAATTCGTCATGCAGTGTCAGAAAATAAAGAGAAAGGACGAAACCCATTGGCCTTGGCGAGCGAATCGCGGCGGTGAGAAAAGTTTTGGGCGGGTCGAAGGATACAAATCGAAAAGAAAGGGGAACTCTCCACACAAAAAAGAAGGATTCGGACAAGAGAAAGGGAGAGAAAAAGGATGAAGGAAAGGGAGAGGTATCCTGGCCAAATCACCACAAGCCGCCAGCACCGCGAGAGAAAATATCACGTCCAATGTGAAAGGGAAGTAAGATGAGGGGAAAGGAGAAAAAGGGATCCAAGCCGCGCGAGTTCGAGTTCGGTCAGACCGCCAAGGGAAGGAAAGATGAGGGCCGACGGCAATCAGGGTTCTGTTATCTCGAGCCAGCGGTGCTGCCCAACGAAAGGGAACGAGAGAGGGGAAAACGAAAAGAAGGTACTGTACCATCTCTGAGAGCCTGTCAAGTAAGGGAGGGGAAAAGTCGAAAAACAGGTGGCAAGATCAACAAAGCCACATGGCGGAAAACAGCAGTCGCAAAGCCTGCCTTTCTCTGAATTGGAAAAGACGGTTTAGCGGGGAACGCCAAAGCCACCCGACGGCATCACGAAGGTCCTTCGATGAAAAGGGAAAGGAAGGGGGGAGAAGAAGAAATCCGCACGGGAAATAGCCAGTATGGAGAAAAAAAAAAGATGAAGTCGCATATAGATTCCAAAGAGCGACCTTACAAAAAAGGCATTGAGGCGTTATGAGGGAAGAGGGGGAATTCCGCAGTAACCACTAAAGTGGGGGGGAAAAAGGAGCCCCCCGCACACCGCGAAGAGAATGACGCGTTTGAAAAAGAAAAGTTTCGACAAAGATCGGCGGGGGAGGAAAAAAAAGAGAAGAAAACGCAGGAAACCTGCCCTCCTTACTACAGGTCTGAGCACCGCGGAAAGAAAGGGGTGAAACGAGTTCCTTGCCGTAAAAAAACCTGGCAGAAATACATGAGGCAGGGGAGAACATCTAGTACCGACGGTCCGGGGAAAGGGCATTCAGCAGGGTAACGATCTCGAGAAGTACTTTGCATAGCAAGGAAATGCTGGTCTTTGCAGGAAAAATTAAAAACGGAAGAGGAAGTCAAGCTCACCGACAGATAGTGTATCGCAGTGGGGCGAAGGACCAACCCTCGGCTAGAATGAAAAAAGCCTATCGAAAACGGAAGAAGCCGCTTTCCCGAATGCAGTTCTCTCTCGCAAAAACAGCAGAAAACCAAGGACAGACTGGTATTAGGAGGTCACCCTGTCCGTAAACGCAAGGTATATAATAAAGAGACAAAAAAAAAGGGAAGAGGGGTGCCCCACCAAGACAACAAGGAGAAAGGAGTGAAATGGTGGATCTAAAAAACCGGCGTCACGCAAACCAGGAATAGTGCAGTTGGAGAGGAGGGCCGAAGACGCAAGGAGGGGGGGGAACGGCCTTATGAAGGGGAACGAAAGGAAAGAAGGAAAAAAAAGTTGATTGCTGCCCGGAGGAGGCCCCCGTTGAACGGGGACTCGACCACCTACTAGAAAAATCCAAACATGAAAAGGGAAAAGGGAAGATAATGAAAGAATTGATAGTACCAATAGGGCGGACGCAGTAGAAGAAGAAAACCTTCCGCTCGCTAGGTAACTGAAAGACTGCGTGCTTGGTGGGCGAAGGTTTAAAAGGAGAGAAAGACGGCGAAAGGTAATTCTAAAACCGACGTGAAGCTGAGAATTCAGCAACTGGGAGGGGTAAAGGAAAGACAGTTTCTGATCTCGATGAATTGGTGCCGCGCACTCCGAGACCGCAAAAGGGAAGGAAAAACTCCACCGCGACTATGGGGTCCTCTCATGAGAGCACACCTCGCCTTGAAAAAGGGGGGAATGAAGATACGGATCGGTAGGGAACGAAGGAGGGGGCGAATAAAAAATTTCTCAAATCCGGGGACGAAGAAAGGAAAAGAAAAAGCGCATACCAAGGTCACCCTCGTCTGATGGAGCTTGCCAAGATTCGCCGGGAACTGGAGATGAAACGAAATGAAAGAAGCCATCTGCGGCTCTAAGAAGAAAGAAGGACGGGGAGTAAGGTGCCGAAGAATGACTGCCCATAGGCAGTTGGTGTCGGCCAGATAGGGGTTAGAAGCAAAAGAGAAAAAAAAAACAACGATGAAAAGGAGAAAAAGGATTCTCCGAAATAGGGCTCGACCACCACGCTGGTCGGATCTAGGGCGACGAGATTGACACCGGAAATGAGTTTGGAACGTGATCCTAATTGCGTGAGACTGCAAAGACTTTGTCGCCGCCGCTGTAACGCTGAAGAAAAAAAAAAGAAGGCTGCCGTTTTCTCTATGGAAAAAGAAGGAAGCGACTTATTTCGCACAAGCGAAGGGTTCACACGAAAGGACATCCTGCACTGCACGATCAGGGAAATTCCAACCCTTCTGGGGAAAAAGGGGGAGAGGAGCGAGACTCTGCTGGCGTACGGAGAAGAAAGACTTAGGGGAAAGCCCACACCACACACAGAGAGAGCGTGCCAACCACTCGAAAAAAAATGAGGAGGCTGACTGAAAATTTGCGAAGGAGTCAAAAATTAAAGGCAACAGATTGGACTACCTCGAAGAAAAAGGTAAGGAGCTTGTGCCAGTCCCAAATTCTAAAAAAAGGAAAAACAAGACGGCAGGAGAAGGGACTGCCCGCGTTGAGGACGCGCGGCCAGAAAAACACCTCGCAACCTCTATTGTAATACAAGGAAGAGAGCCGAGGGGAAAGGGAAATGGCCGTACGCAGAGCGGATCTCCAGTTCCAAGGGACGAAGAATAAAGGGGAAATCAGCAACAGCTGGTCAACTAAGGGAATTGCTAACTGGCAATAAAATGAAAGTCAACCAAGGGGAGAGGACAGGAAAATACAAACTAACCGGGATTTGGGGCGAACTCAGTGAATTGTTGGGTGGGCATATTTCAAATCGCTAAGCCGCGCAGATGGTTCGGGGTCCACAATCTGGACAAAAGGGGGGAGCTTATGGATACCGGAGTTTTCAAAAAGCAGAAAGAAGCATAAGTCATAAGAAAGAGAAGGGGGGGCGAGAAACTTACACACGAAAGGCCAGCAACCGAGGGCCAATGTGGGCCGATCGGGATTGGCTACCGATGGGGGTTCCGGAACCAACCTAAAAGAAAAGGGGGAGAAAAACTTGATCAAAGGAAAAAAAGAAGGGAAAAAACTACCAGGACATTTCAAACGTAATCAAGGGATTCAGAGGGGAGTTGCGGAGAAAAATGCATGTAAAGGAAAGGAAGGAGACTTGAAAACATCTTGGCCATCTGGAGGAACGGTGGGTGTGTCAGCCTGAAATGAGGCCAAAGGAAAAACGCCTGTGGAAAATCCCAGGGCGTCCATGCGAGAAAGCGTATAAGGGTGGGCAAAAGGCGAAAACGTGGTCTGGGACCACTGAAGAAAAAAAAAGGAGCGGTGTGTCGGAATACTATTCAGATTCAATTTAGTTTGGATTCGGGGAAGGGACCAAATAAAAAGTAAGAAAGTCCGGTGGGACTTCTCCGGAAGAGTCAAAGGGGGGAAAGAATGCTTGTCCGGGTTCTTCTTCAGGGAAACGGTATTTCATATAGGGGATAAAGAGAAAAAAAAAGAGTAGTATCGTCGGGGTATTTCCGGGACGAGACAAAAGACACCCAGAAGATCGCCGGCATTTCCTAGGGCGGCGGGACCGACGGAATTGGAAGGGAGAGGGCCAAACTGGTTGCGTACGTACTTTTGAAAAAGACTATCAAAGAGGAAAGCCGGAGGCGGAGAGCTCGGGAGCACCAACCGATCGTCAGTTCGGCTTGAAGTCCGGGCAGCCCAGCTCAGTTCGAGATAGAAAAAAAACGGGTAAAAAAACAGAATGAGGGACGGAAGATCATTTCTTAATTCCGAAGAAACAGGGAAATCGCGGCAGAAAAATGCCTCATACAAAGGTTATCCCCATCAGATTCCAATCCAAGGGGCCTTTCAAAGGAGAAAAGCGGAAGGGGCGGGCGGAAGAAGATACCACCTATCGCGACCGAGAAAAGGAAGAGAGCAATAAACAAAACAAAGAGGAGGGGGAAAAAAAATGAGAGAATCGCGAAGTAAGGTGGTATCCTTCTTCCACACACAACCTCCAGCACCGCGAGTAGGGATGTCATAGGCCAATGGTATGGAAAATATTGGATGACATCTGAATGCGAACTGGAGAAAGGAGAGGAATGAAAGGGACCGCAACAGGATGCTCCCTCAGACATTAAATACGGCACTTTATGAACGGGTTTCGGGGATACGAAGAAGGGGGGCAAAATAGGAACGGCCCAACTGACTATCGGGGTCGCGTACAAGCATTCCGCTACGCGGGGGTACGCTGGGGCAGCATGTATCGTAGTACAAAAAGTCGACTAAAAAAATGGGGGGCCGGGGGGGGAAAAGAGACACATCCGCAGGCACGACGCAATCAGGAAAGCAATTATACCATGGGGTCGAACTAGTTTTTACGACACAAACCACGAGGGACTGCATCGACGAAAGGATCGCAAAGAGAGGTATCACTTGATAAGAAAAGAAGAAGAAAGTCGGAAAGGGAAAAGCAATGCATGAACATGATTCCTCGTCTCAGGAACGTGAAACATCTTCTGAAAAGTAGGAGAGGAGGAGTAGGGGAATAAACATCGCCGAAACTCACCTAAAAGGGGGGGAAATGTGGAAAAGCCAAGCAACTCGCGAATCATCTGTTCAATCAAATGAAGTGTCGGGGGACCAGAGGAGGGGTAGCCACAAAAGGCCGCACGCTCTACGAGAAAAAGAAGAAGAAGGGGAGAAAAACATTACTTCCTCATTTGGTCATAATGTGGAGTCTTCTTGCACGAAAACCCTGGATATCCAGTATTTAACCCTTTCTCGACACAGGAGGAAAAAGGGAGGCCTTGGCATTCCAGAATAAAAAAGGAAGAGGGGAGGATAATAAAAGAAGGAAAGTTGCATTCTTTGCCTGACGATTGCGGCCAAGATGTTATTCAAAAAAAGACCTACACCGTAAGGAAAGGGTGTCTCAGGCCGCAAAACCATCGGCAGAAAAAAGAAGCCGAGGAAAAAGAAAATCCTTTGATGCCGGCAAGGGCTATTGTCAGGAAGAAGAAAACAACGGCTTATGGAAACTTGGTCAAGGAAACAGGAGGGTTCACCTTTTCCTAAAACTCGTTATAAACAGAAAAAATAGGGACGCAGGGGCCCCAGACACAAAACGGAAAAAAAAAGAGGGAAGATAGGTTAAATCTGCAAAACAGCAGTTCGCCAAAAAGTATCTGCAATTTCACAGGAGGCTGAAAGCTGTGGTGTTTCAGGGGGAGGTTAACTTAAGGGGAAGGAATGTCCCTTATACGACCAGAACTAAGGGGCCCTAGGAAAGACAAAAAGCGAAAGGGAGAAAAAACAAGCTTGCGTCCTCCGAAAAATTAAAAAGAGATAAGGAGAAAATATGCGGGCTCGTTGGTATTAACTCGGAAAACGGGAAGGTGCCCGCAACAAGAAAACGAATCAAAGGCGGTGCAGTTTGGGGCACCTTGAAGTGTCCACTGCGCGCCGACCCCCGGTCTCTCTTAGTTAAAAGAACCTAAGGGGGAAGGGGAGTTTACTACGTAGAAAAGGGAGTAAGAGACGGGCAAAATCAAAACATTGTTCGATGCGTTTCCGCCGCAGACGAAAGAAAATCTAAGTCTCGGCTAGAAAAACTCAGGAAATCCGCGCAGGAAGAAAGCGGGGGAAACCGGGACAATAAGGGATCTTCCACAGAGGGAATAAAGAAAGGGTCCAGATTTCTTCGGGCGTGATTAAATATCAGGGTGCTAAAGAAAAGTTCTTAAGGCAGGAGGCTGGAAGAGTAACTACAATACCACGGACATCCTCGTCAAGGGGAGAGGAACACTTCCTCCTCGTAGGCGTAGATCATCAATCTGTCTTTTCCGTAACCATCCAGCTTCTGAAGGAAACCAGAAGAAAAAAAACAATTTCACTTTGAGGGATGAAAGAAAATATGACTAAAACCCCTCGCGCGTTGGTGTCGCCAAAAGGGTAGTCGACCATAGACTCTCACCAAACAATAGGAGAAAGAAGGGAGAAAAAATATCTTGCGAACCAACTCTCCAGGGTACGAGAAGCAGCTCGGCAAAACTATAAAAAAAGGAAGTCGGGGGAAGGGCGTCGTCTCAGAAATGGACGTGAGACTTACAGACGGCGTGGACAGAAGGAGGGGAAAATAAAAGCAAAAAACTACTAGCTGCCCTTTTAGGAAGGGTGGGTAAAAGAAAAAATTATTCGCACCCACCGGTTCAGCAAAAAACCTCCTGAATCTGGGAGGATCCAAAAAAGAAACATTATGCAGCCGATGTTGGAGAGATAGACAAGAGCTCTGGCGTCGCGCAGGAACTTCCCGCGGGCGGCGTCAGGGCGTCAAGAAAAAGGGCAATCGGACAAAAAGGGAAAAAAGGGGGCCGACTTCATTGCTGAAGAGTCAAACACAAGGCTTCGCATAGAGACACGGTGGGCCGATCGGGGGAAAAACACAGGCGCAAAGTGCTAACAACCTCACAGAAGGGGTGAAAGAGGGGCAAGTCGTTGCATGACGCGCTGCCCTACACCGACAAACGAGGGGGGGGGGACGAGACATTCTGCAGAAGGGAAAGCAGGAAGAAGGTTGCAGGCTGGCAGGTACTCAAGGGAAAGCAAATTGGGACGGGCTCTCATCGGTCCAGCCAACGCTTTCGTACGGACGTAAAGTAACAGGCCTAATCACGGATCAAAAATGGGAAAAGCAGGCAAAAAGGAAAAAGACGATTGCCACCTGGCGACCGGAAAGAGGGGGGGGGGGCAGAAGCTGGAAGAGAAGAATCGCGCGCAATATTGGATTGGTTCTGGAAACATCAGACGATGGGGCAAAAGGCTAGGACCAAGTGAAGGAACAGTGTAACAGCGCATGACATCAAAAAATGTCAAAATCACGTTCTTGGGGCTAGCGTAGAACTTGCCAACTCTAAAGGGAAAACTCTCGCCAAAGCAAAGGAGGACGGGGGGGGGGAAAAAGCTTATTATCGTCCCCTATGTGGTGTTGGGGGGCAGGAGAAACCAGGATAAACTTTAAAGTGAAGGAAACCTCTTCCAATCAGAATCAAAGGAAAAAAAAAGTGAAAGAAAAAAAACGCGAATCGTGGAAAGATGACGCCATTTACCGTCCGGCTCCAGAAGAACAGAAAAGTATCTTCCAAAAAGTGGTAGGAAGCCGAATCCCCTAAAGGACGCCTGTTAAAACAGACCAACTGTCGTAGACGGAAGGGGAGAAAGACGGATTGCCGACCAGCTAGAGGTTGAAAAAAGCTTGGGAAAGCATGCAGAGCTGTGCCACTCCAGAGTCAACCATAAAATTCATTTAGTGTTTACAGCGAAGAGGAAATCAACCAATCCTAACTCCGCCAGGGAATGGAAGGAGGCGGAAGGGGTCCGAATGCAGAAGCGACTAATTCTATGTCCGATTCTAGGAAGAACCGGGGAAGAAAGGCGACGACGGCGGCGGAAGGAAGGGGGGAGGTGGGAGGAGAGAAAATCTTAACCCAGGAAGAGCAAGGCCGGCATTGCCTACAGTGCTGCGTGACTAAAGAGACGGGCGAGGGATCGCCACTGTTTCCGTAGACTTTGGGAAACATACGAATAAATGAAAGGGAAGAAAAGAAGAGATTGAAACCGCCGTGATCAGAACCGAGAAACAGTGAGAAGAACCTTTTACAAAAAAAGAGATCGTAACACGACACCGGGATCAAGCTGCAGAAAAAAGCAAAGAGGAGGCCTGACTCACTACGAACGCGCGCGGATCCAATTAGCAGTCAAAGGGCAGACCCATCATCTCCCGGCAGAAAAGGGAAAGGGAAAGATAGCGCGGTGCTGTAAGGCATTTTGGGCGGAGGGGAAGAAGAGAAAAAAAGAGAGAAAAG
>Ga0179591_1302833_pt1 | contig 13907 bp, 18 predicted proteins | sample CZOMad2_1_08_16f_FD_182891 | JGI IMG/M metagenome (GOLD analysis project Ga0179591, IMG submission 182891) | Vadose zone soil fungal communities from Angelo Coast Range Reserve, California, USA - CZOMad2_1_08_16fungal (PacBio error correction) | ecosystem: Environmental > Terrestrial > Soil >...
AGATCCCAAGACTCGAGAAGGTGCAGGAGCTTCTCACACGCGTTCCAGGCAAAATAGGGAACGCCACATGTCCTAAGGACGAGCTGACACCTCTTTCTTCTGACAGAAGGAAGTCGTGGGGGGTAAGAGCCGGATTGAATTAGGGGAACGAATTCATAGGGAATGTACTTCATGAGTCAGGACGTCTTACTCTCGGCGAGTATGTCGAAAACTTACTATAATAAAAAAAAAAATCAGGTCCCTTTCTCGAGCCGGCGGAGTCTAGCTGCCACAGAAGAGGAGTTGGGGAGGGGGACATTTTCTCCATTAAAAAAGACGTGGAAAGCTACACCGTGGCCATGGCGTGTCTGCTTAATTTGTTCGAGTCTGGGGGGAAAGAGGTAAGCATAGGGGGGGGGACAAGGGCATGGTATTATTTCTTCGGCCTGTAGAACTATTCCGAGTCTCGTAGACAAAGAAGGGAAAGGGGAAAAACTCGAAAGGGCAAATTTAAAATTAGTCTTTACATCTGATGTCAGGAAAGGAGTTTGGATTTGGAGGGGACAAAGCTTATTCACCAGCCCCGAAGCAGGCTCTCACGTCATACACAACGTACAGAGCACTATTTGGAAGGGGATCTCAGGGACTGGGGTGTCTTATAGGTTTTTTTTTTTTTGTTTTTTTTTTTACAACCAACAAAACAAACCCAAAGTTTGGTTTGGGGGGTGGTGTTTGTTGTTTGTGTGTTTTTTGGTTGGGGGTGGGGGGGATGTGGTTTTTTTTTTGGGGTTTGGTTTTTTTGTTTTGGGGGGGGTTGGTGACTAGCTAGCTGGATGGGTTTATTTCTAGGGAAACGAAACAGCCCGGAAAAGGCTCGAAATCTCGGCTTGGTTGAAAAATTTTGGAAGGGGCTCACTCGCTTTAGCCGGGAAGCAACCAATAATTTTCGAATTAAAGTCTTCTCACGTCTTCCTGGGGGACTCCAGACTTTAGGGTGGACTCGTCCTAGGCCTGGGCAGGATCCCTAGGTGAGATGGAGGTCCTGCATTTGTCTTCATAGGAGTTGGAGATGACAGTCTCAGGGATCTCGAGGGTTTAGACCGAGCTCGACTAGGTGGCTCAATAGGGTCTCCTCATATGGTCAATCTATATCGGGCTACGAACGGGTGGTCCTGGGTTGGATCTTTTGTCCACGCGGCGTTCGAGTCACGAGTTTCTCGAGAGACTGAGAGTTCCTTAAAGACCGTACAAGCATTAATATGATGGTAGCGGGGCTGTCAAAGGTTGTTGGGAGACGAGGGCTCGGGAAAAAAAAAAAACAAAGAGAGACCGTGGCTTATCGCGAGTCGGAAGAAAACACAAACATAAAAACATATAACAAAGAAAAAAAAAAAAAAAAAAAAAAAAAACCACAGCTTATGGGGACGCGTGCCGCTATAGCCCGCATATACACACTCAGCAGGGACCGTATGCTGGGAAAACGGGAAGTTGGCAAAAATGCAGCTGACCATCGGCGCCGACCTCATGCACTAAAAAAACCATGCGAAAGGGGAAATCAGGGTAAATTAAAAGAATAATGGGATGGATATCCGGCGTTCCCTTTTGGCTACAACTCCCTGAAAAAACAATAAACATTTGAATAAAAGAAGATCATGCAATTCACGGAGACGAAGACGCGATCTCTGCGATTTCGACCTAGCGGGTTGCAGTGGTTTAGGCTCATTCTGGGATGCTGGGCTCTTTCTTGCGGAGGCAACTGAAGCGGCCATCAGAGGTTACGACGCAGGGGGGGGAAGGAAAGAAAACCGCGACGTCTCCGTCCGAAGAAAAAATCAAGCGCTTGAGCGCGCGAGGGGGGGTCGCACTCCGGGGGCGAGTCTGGTTTTTTCAAAACAACTCATCACGACAACCAGAAGCTCGCGCTGCGAGCGTCCATTGCTCAGCATCCGCAGCCAACCAAGCGGAGAGCTCTTTGACGGTCCTTAATGAGTTCCCTTGAGCATGGTCTCTTTCTGTACCTGGGGGCACCAAACCTAAACAAGCTACATAATCGTAGGAACCAAGTGGGGACTATAAAACTCTACCAGAATCGCTTCGTGAACCTCTCAGCCAAGTCGTGGCGTGGGCCGAGATAAATATCCATTGGGGCCGTGTGACATCGGGTGCCGACACCGTTGCTGAGCTTCAAGAGTGACTCTGACTGCCCGGGCCCATTCCTGAACTGTAAGGTCTGCGACGGCACGTCGGGGTGAGTTGACAGGGCGGAAAGGGTCCAAAGTATCGAGTGTCCTGAGGTGGGTTCTTTGATTGTGCTAGCGGCTCAGAGCGCGGGGTGACAACCGGGGGACAGTCAGAAGGAAAACTCTAGGGTCTAGTCCTACGTCTCTTTCTTCACTTGAGATAAAGAAAATGAAGGCATTCTGAATCTCGGGATTACAGACCTAGTCTAAGGGAATTAGAATAAGGAGAAAACGCTCAATCGAGTTGTCATGGTGGGTGATGGACTTGCGAACCTGCAGAAGTGAGGCGGTTGATCCTATGGCCATGCCAAACTATCGGAAAAAGGAGAGGAATACCCGAATACCTGATTGGAAGGTCTTCAGCGGGGTTTGGGAGGATTCAAGGGACGACTAAAAAGCCGCATGTGCTCCGGGTCCCTGGCCGAGTTTCGACAATTGCCTAAGAAAGTCTACAGAACGGGTTACAGAGCATTTTGGCAATCAAGGGACAGGACTCTAATAGATCTCGAAGGGAGGCACGGGCTACAGCTTTCTCAGACCACTTCTGTAATGTCACATCTTTCGGCGGATAGGAGAAAAAACTTGATGGGGGCCTAATCTAATCTCATCTTCTTAAAACGGAGGTCACGTGGGAGGAAGGCTGACGGGGGACGCGGGGAAGTTGTCTAATATAAAGAAAAAGGAAAGGACTAACCTTAGAGGGGGGGGGGACAGAAAATGTAGAAAAACTGGAGAGGAATGGTAGGGACCCCCAGCGACAGCTCTGCAGCCAACTTTTTACCGGGACTTAAAGCGCCCGTGTCGGAGTAGGGCTGTGCGAACGTCTTGGAGAAAAGGTGGGAGTTAAAGGGGTCGTGGGGGCGCATCGGGATAAGGTAAAAGACGTAGAAAAAGAAGGGGTAAGTTTCCGGCAAGATGGGAATAATCCACCTTTAGCCGGGAATGGGGCTCTCGAGGAACTTCTACCTGGGAAAGGACGATTGGGTAAGGGGTAAGGTAAAACAGAGATAGGTACGCGGGTTGTGTTCTTTGGAGGTCAGCAAAAAAAAGCCCAGGGGGGGGGTTAAAAGTGGGGGGGGATCAGAGCCGGCAGGAGACTCGACGTTGTCACGGGTTTTTTAGACAGCAACGACGGGAAGGAGGTTGTGCGTCAGCTCTCGACTTCAGGGTTGATCCGGGGCAAGGAAAGAGAGGATTGAAAATTGGCCTGTGAAACTGTTATAGATCCAGATTCGGAGAAAAATCTCTCTCCGTTATCTTCCAGAGGGGAGTTAAAATGAGCCGTGAATACAACACGCAAAATAAAATAAAACAAAACAACAAACCAAAAAAAAAAAAGAAAAAATATCGGTGTCACGACCGTCAAAGCGAGACATCCTGGTCATAAGCGAGCGTGTTTTTTTCTGTTTCTCTTCTCAGAGAGTCATTTCTGTCTTTGGGAGATACCCTAGGATCGAGGAAAGGCGTCGGCGAGGGGAGGGTTAGCAGGGGAAAATCATACTTCTTTGGAGGAGCTGCATTGTCGCCTAGTAACGGGGTGGGGGGGAAGAGTCAAAAAAAGTGACAGGAAAGATCATTATCCACGCGGGACCGAGTATTCACGGTTCTCTGACGGGAGGGAGGAAAAGGGTGGGGGTCATCATTCAAAAGATACCAACTGCTTTATCTTGTGAATCAGGAGAGTAAAAGATAGAGTAGAATAGTGCAAGTCTGTGACACGCTGCTCTGGCGCAAAGAGCTAGGACTCGCACTCTCACACTAAAGATTGATTCAGCCTATACATAAGCATCTCGTCGCAGGGAGGAAGGATTCATTTTCAGTTGGGCCATTTATGATGAGCCTGGAAAGTAACTCGCCTGTCATCTCTTATAAAGAATCAACAGGGAAAGGATGATCTGGTCCGGAGGGATAGTAGGAGGTCTTATGAGAAGGGCCATCCACGCCTTGCTCGGCAGCGGGAGGGGGAAGTATGAGGAGATGAGGTTCATTCGTCCCCTTCGATAGGGTCGGGGGAAGCAAGTGGGAGAATAAGGAATAATGGGGCTGTCTCGCTCTTCATAAACAATTTTCCAATTTCTGAGCGAGAACTAGTTCTCACGCGAAAATGAAAGTCGGGAGATTACCCTGAATCTGAAGGACGTTTATGGACATGTTTCCGGTGGATCAAAGCAAAGATACGCTTTCCCTATTCTCATCTCGAAAATTGACTCCTCTAGGAATCAAGGAAGGGACTCAAAAAAAATAGAAATCATTAACCTTATTCATTAAACTTTCAGGGGCTTCACTACTCTTAAAGGAGGGGGGGTCATCATAAGATCTAGAGAAAACTATCTACCAATATTTTCAGGGCAAAAGAAGAAGGTGAAAAAAAGGCTTCATTTCTTCGGAGGCGGCATAAATAGACCTCTCAGGCTTCGTATACGCTGACTTTGCTCTCGTTCAGGACACTTCGTAGGAATGCCTGAAGGTAATGAGGTATCTTGGGAAGGGGGGAACCAATTTTGGCGTCGCTCATGACGTCTATATCCACGCTGTGCTCAGACTCGGGAGGGAGAATCGGAAAAGTCAGGAAACAGGGGGAGTGTTCTGATGGAAGTTTCCACAGGGTCACTTCTTCAATCCTGCACGACAGAGTAAAAAGGGCCGAAGCAAAAAGAACAAAGGGGAGTAGGAAAAATATGCGCGACAGGAGCTCCTTAAGAGTTTCTCTGAGAGGGGGGGATCCGTAGAGCAAAAAAATCACCAGGAGTTCAACGCGGGGTTTCAATTCTATTTTCCAAGCCACAAGAAAGTCAACGTTCAAGGGGGCGAAAGAGAATACAGAACACAGTCATCCACTTAAGGTCTGCGGGGGATTAGGCAAGGAGTTCTGAAATTTACAAGGGGCTAATTGATCAACTACTCTAAAAACAACCAGAGAAGGAGGTCGAAGTGACAAACCGCCGTGCCGCCACAACGTCGAAGGACGAGCGACACGGGTCTTTTCTGAATCACAAGTGCCACTGGGGGGGGGCAAAAACAAAGAGGAATCGGGGCACCGACATTAGCAGTGCAAAAGTGTCCGATCAAGGACAGCTGAGCCATTGGGAGGTTGGTTAAAAGGGGGACTCCAGAAAATCACCGAAATGCTCTTCCTTTAACTGTCCGAAGCCGAGCGAGTGATTCTTGCAATGACTGGAGAATTCAAAAGAAATCTTTAAAAGAAACTTTTATTTAGAATGAGAAGAGCACGTGAGAAGAGGAAAAGACTGGCCGTTTTCTCGGGATTTGGGACATAAAGAGCCCCGGAATGTCTTGGGAGATGGGATGAGGATGGTCGGCCTGGGGAGAGAACTATTGAAGGACCGTCTGGGGAAGAAAAATTTCGTAGATAGAGCGGGCTAGTAAAAAATCTGGGTCCTAAAGATTGCGGGGGTAGAGGTTGTGAAGGGTAGAAATCTTACTAAGTGAGGGAATGGAAGGGGAGGGAAAGGTAAAAAAACAAGAAACAGTGCGCAGGTTGCGCACGGAATCACACCCCCCTATGACGATTCCGTTGTGCGCGGATGACCGGGGGGTCACTTGTTATAGGTAAGTGATAGAAAGAGGTGGGAGGCAAAAGTAGTTCGGGGACATATTCGGTTTTTCCAAACAAAAAGAGGATGCTGTAAAAAAACACGAAATAGGGAAAGTGGGGGCTTTCACTGGATTCAATCGATTGAGAGGTACCGCTGCCCAACAGTTTTCGAAAAGGGGGGCTAGTAGGTAAGGACTGTAATGACAGTGGGTAGCGTCGTGCGAATGGTACAGTCACGGCGCCGGCGGGGAGAGGATCGCTTTATAAGACGACATAATGGTCACGGAAAGCAGGGGCGAAAAAAGGGATCGCATGCTGGTCTTGTATTCCAACGTGCCAGGGGCATGGTCAAGTATTTCCATCTTAGGCGGGGGACGGACATATTAAAAGAAGATTGACAGGGTTGTTTAGGTAAAGGGAGTGCCAGGCGGATCTTTCCGTGGTGGCGCTATTTACTCTCTGTTGGAGCAAACCTAGGACGAAAAAGGGGGAGCTGGGCCCTGAAGGGAATAACCGAAGCGAGCTCAAACGGTTCAACTCGGGGAGACGATAGAGCCACTCTTTTCGAACTTCGGAGCTGGGAGAGTAAAAAGAAAAAAGGTTACAGCGGAAGGGGGGATCCATTCTAACGGCGCAAGCCGATTCAGGCCCTAACACAGACAGCATCTAGCGAAAAAGCATCCGGTAAATAGAGGATAGAAAGGCTCGAGTAGATACTACTTGCCGGTCTTATACTTCTCAACAAACAACACGTTAGATGGATAGACTGATTTGAGAGGCAAACAGGGGAGCTCCAAAGGACTGGTTAAAAGCGCGCGGGTTTTTTTCGTTTATAACTGTCTAGGGGTGTTTTTTCGTGATGGGTCAAAACGCAACGGGCCGGGAGGGGGGACCACGGCAAAGGGGGAAAAAAACGGGGGAGCCCAGCGAGGGGCGCGAGAACCGAGGGAGGATACGTCGTCGCGCACCTCTTGAAAAAAGGCATAGGAGGAGTATAACTACAGCAAATCCGATACTCGTAAAGATGGTAGGATAACTTCTTTGCGCCCCTCTCTAAGTAGGCTAAAAACCTCGGAGAAGAAGTCTCTTGAAGAAGAAATAAATCCGTCCACTCCTTTCAAGCCTTTCCTTCTTTATACCGAAAATTGTGTTCCATGGGGACCGTGGCCTTGTTCTCTGCCCTCATGCGCTTTCACAATGGAACAGATGACAGATAAAAAGAGGGTCAATTGCAAAATTAAGTGCTACTAGGTCCTCCTCTAACCTTCCTAAGTGACGGTGGCAATTACGCTGGCTCTCAAAAAAAGTCAAGTAGGGAACGACGAACGTCAGGGGGGACGACTCGTCGGACAAGCTGCTGTTTCTGAGGTTAACCGAAGGGATCAAGGAAGAAAAGGCTTCATTTTAAAGCGTCTCTTCTTCAGAGCTTAGGAGAGGGCTTCGGGCAGACTCAACCAAAGCGTAGTCGGAGGGATACGAGATAGCCTCTGACGAAAGGCGGCGATCCGCGACACTCAAAGCGCATTTTAAAAAAAAAAAGGGGTGTGGTGGAGGCTAAAGGGTATGGCTGGAACGTGGTGAATGTCAACGCTGAATCCAATCATAGGAAGTAAGAACAAACCACGAACGCAGATCGGGCCGGGCCACCGATTTTGGACTGAAAGTAGCAGGGGAATCATAAGAAAGTCGGGGGTAAGAAGCGGGGCAGGCCATGGGGTCCATCCAGAACGACAATCAGTACATCCTGGTTACATGTGGGCAGCATCATATATACCAACGACTGAAAAAAGGAGGGGCGCGGGAATGCGGTCCAGGTGGATCCGTATCCAACGGCAATGGCGAAATGAAGGGGGGATCCACGGACGAAGAAGAGGTTTAACGTACTCTACTTCTCGCGTCGAGGTAAGGATTTCGGGGGAATTAGACAGGATTCAGTTGCATTTTTCTGAACTAATACTTTCGTACGACCGGTGCTTCCGAAGAAAATTCGGCGTAGTACTGTCTTCACAGTCGCCTTTCTTTGACCCCAATGCGAAAAGATGTCTTCGGTCTCTCATTAAAGTGGCAATCTTCTGGGGACTCACTATAGTTTCGACAGTCGTCGATTATTCAAGAGCGCTAGACAGCTGGTGGGCTGGTAAACTTTTCGTAGTTCTCCTCTCATAAGGGGACTCTCCTGAAACTGCTCGTGGGGGATGCAAATATTTCCCTTTGCCCTCGCGAAGCTTGTCCGCTCTGACCAGGAAATTTAACTCGTGCAGAAGGGACGGAACGTTTAAATTGCAGGTGGAAAAGTAGATCTAGGTTTTCTATGTCAAAGCACTACAAGGAGAAGCAAAGGGAGGTTTAATGCTTAGTTGGGATTTCCTAAGGTACAATCATCATCACAGGGGGACAGACATTTTTTTGATCGTGAGGGAAACTCCTGAATGAGAAGGAAGCGACGTGTCGGAAAAGCAAGGGGGGAGGTCCTTGATTTGAGGGACGATTGGAAAAAACTTAGGGGGGGGCATCGCAGGGCAATTCGGCCTGAGCGTGCGGGGGGGCGAGTTTCAAGAAATCGCCCTGAAAAGAAATGGACAAAAGTGGCAGATCCACTGATTGTGCTCGCATCTGCCGAGGACGCGCGGAGAGAGCATTGCTTTTCCTCTTCAAAAAAAGGTGGGTATTTGGGAGGCAAGGTAGAACTTAGAACACATATGAAGAGGGATTTGAAGAATCAATCAATACATTTGCTCTCTCAGGCTTTCTGCTTTAGGGAAGTAAGGGGAGTGAAGGCGGGTCATTGCATGATTTTTGCTCAAGATGAAAGAGTATGGGGAAAGGGGTAAAGGCAGCTTGGGAGAGGGATAAAAAGCATCATTTAGTTTATTACCATGGAGCCGGGGAATTTGTAGGAATGAGTGGTCGAGTGAAAATATCTATGAGAGGCGGGGCGGGGGGGGGGTGTCTGGAGGGGCGAAATTCTTCGTGTCTAGCATTTGAGGCGTCAGAAGGTAGCGGGGGGGTGAGATAACCAAAAAAAAAAGGGAACTTCCGGTCGATCAGGTGAATCGATGAAGAAGCTCAGCAGCGTGAGTTTTCAACTCTTGGTCGCGAACACAGAGAAAGTTGCCGGGGCACAGACAGAAAACACTCAATGGAGTGCTAAGCCCATGAGTCGAGAATTGGACGCGATGTTCTTCTCCCAGGGGATGTTTCCATTTACTAACAATCCATACACACGAGAGAAATAAAACTTCGGGGAAAGGGGGGGGTAAAGAGATAGATAGTGCGGGAGATTAGACTTTCAATGTCAATTCACATTTTCTGAAAGTGGCTAAGATGAGAACGCTGTTTCCAGGCTACGAGGGGTGATGGCATTAAAATGATCGTCAGGTAGAAAAGAGGAAAGCGATCAGTACAGGTAAAGGCGACGTGCCATCTTGGCGCTGTAGAGCAACAAGCCACAGGGGTTTCTGGGGGAACAGATGTTAAGGGGGAACGCACGGCTGATCTCCAGGACTCCACGCTAGAGCTTGCAGGGGCGGGGATACCTATACATAAGGGGGTCGGTTACTGCGAAACAATGACCGAGGCTTGAAGCTTCGGGAGTTTCAAGAGCACTCTAAACTTAGGAGGGGTAACAAAGTGCCCCGAGTCAAGCGCAATAAAACGGAGAACTTGTTCTTCTCAAAAATAACAGGCCATGACTAAGAGGAAAACGAGGAACGAAAGAAAAGAGGGTTGAAGAAAAGCTGGGATCACGGTCTGGGTTTATGCTTGACTTTCCATGAACACCTCATACTTCAGAGGGGGGAAAGAGTATGCGTGTGGAACAGACTCTTTGATGCGATCCCTGATTCTAACGCAGCTTTCAAAAGGGAGGGAGCCGCAAGAATAGATGTTTACTGGGGTTTAAGATCTGTTACTTGCAATCTCTTTAGGGGAAGGAAGCGGTCAGAGGCCGAGGGAAAAAAAGAAATTTCACATTCCGCACTTCGGGTCTACCACTCACTGTGGCTGTACCCTAGCGCCGGGACTGTGAATTGCGATCTGTAGGGAGCATGCTATAATCATCTTCTCGGATCTGTTGATAGGTAGAAAATAAGAACTAAACTGGAATTTTGCGAATAGAAATCCCGATTCCTTCCTAGGCAGTGGCCTGTGGGTTGGGGGGTGGGAAAAAGTTCTATTGCGTGAGTGCTATTGCGGCCAGCAGTCCGTGGGACAAATCTGGGAAGAACGGGGAACTCTATGTAAGGATCTAGGGAAAGCATCACAGGTGGAACGGGTCCAACGGAATTTCAACACTCCGGAAGAAAGAAAAGAGCGACAGTAAGAGGGTCGTCCCTACGGTTCCAATTTGAGGGTATGCAGCCAAGTTATTCTTGGGTGTAAAATGAAAAAGGTCAAGCTGGGAGAGGGACGATAATAAGTGGGAATCTAGGAGTCTACACGGGAACGGGGAATAAAAAGAATGAAAGGGGCAGTGTAAAAGAAGGAAGTCTAGCGTTGCCCATGATTTGGTTCCTATCGAGAGCCAGATGCAGTTCTCTCTAAGGGGTGGGGAAGGAGAAATACGGCAAATTTCGCAGAGGAGAGGAACCGAAGTTGGTGCTCTCGTGATAAGCGTATTGGACCAAAAAGGGATGGAAACGGTTCTTTGTGGAGGGAGCTTGCGCACTGGGTCTAAAAAAAAGGGAAAAAGTCATGCCACGCGAAAAGATGGGCAAAGGGTTTTTCGTGTACGGAACCAAATCGTGCCTGACACGTGACGGGGAGTGGGAGAGCTTGAGACTAGAATATGAGAATCACCAAATACGCCACAGCAATCGGCGGCGGTGAACCCATCACCACTAACGGACACTGAGGGTTCTACGGAAGGTTTCCGTATAAAGAAAGGGAAAGGTCAAGGTAATAAAGTCGATGCTGAGCGGGGAGTGTCTGCCTCCTCTTCTGAAGAAACTCTCGTAGGGGAACGCTAAAGGATGACGTGGGCGGGTGGGGAAAGATCACGCGCTTGGATGGGTCTCTCCAAAATGTTGGGGGGAAGTATTTCTTCAAAATTCCTTCCCAGGTGTAGGACGAGGGGGGAGCACGAGCAGTGACAAAAAAGCACTCTCCGTTCTCTGGGTATCTAGTTTAGGGAGAGGAGACATTGGAGGAGAGAATGGAGCGAGTGCGCAACGCATCCAAGAATGCTGAGAAGCAACCTCTTTACAAGGGTCACGTGAACTCTTTCTAGCGGATCAGGAAAGGACCGAGTAGCATAAAAGTGGGGGGGATTGGATGGGGCTGCTAAAAAAAGGCAGAGTGATCTTCTGCGGTGTTTCTTCGGAGGGGAAAAAGTCGCTGGGGTGGGTAGAACAACAGAATCTCTAGAGGGGGAGGCAAAATGCGCTCAACTAAGCTCCGGATTGTTAGTACGAGGTTAATAACAGGGAAATCCAAAAGAGGGGGAAAGAGGGCGCATCTATTGAGGAACGACTGAATGAGGGACCCTAATTGCATTTGGAAACTGCTCACCAGAAGCCGAAAGACAACGTCAGCATCACTAACACCCAGAAACCTAGAAGGGAAAATGGAGCGGTGAGGGAGGGAAAGATAATGAACGTGGCACTTTTGGTGCCTTAGACCGGCAACAACCTTAACGTTGAGTATTAAAATAGGGATAGGAAGTCACCAGGAAGACAGATAGGGAGCATCGGAGTTTGATTCCATCTCATCGGCAAAATTGTGGGGTCTTGGGCTTTCCGTCGAACTGCTGGTCGGCGGCGTGGCATGAAGCAGGGTCCAGACTTTTGGGTGGCTATGAAACGTAGGGGACCAGTTCCTAAAGGCTGTTGTCGGGAAAGCGTCGGCGGAAAAATAAAAAGAACCAGAAAAGGCAGCATCATCTGCTCGTTTCCTGGTAGCCAATGCTCTGCGTTTCAGAATGCAAAGGGAATTCGTTTGGTCGTCAAGAAAGTCGCCAAAACGTACACTCGAGATGGCCTCTTACGAGAAATCAGAGAACGCCATATAGACACGAGATTGGGATAGCAGTCAGGTTAAAGAGATGCAGGAGGTCGAGTTTCAAATTGTATCAATGGGGGCACGAATACAGCAGAGGGAAATGGAGACAGAGGGAAAGGGGTGTGCGCGCTGACTGCAAAGATACACGTCAGTTAACCTGGGCACGGAGTGGGGAGGAGCAGAGGGAGGTAGGAAAGAGGAGAAGACAAGCGGCGTTAGAATGGGATGCGGGGTTTCACGAGCTTGTCGGCTACTTCCTCACCTCATGATGGAGGGAAGAGAAGAAAGTTCAAGGATGCAGATAGCGGGCGCCTCGTGACAAAAAACCTACTTGATGCATTATTCCTCGAAATCTTGATCTCTATTTCGAAGAAAAGGGACTCATTTAAAACAAGGGTTGCGACGGTCTGAAAAGCAAATTACAGTCGGGGAGTAGACGCGCCGAAAAATAGCTCACTCTCATCCTGTGATCTATCGAATTGACACAGACCACTCTCTTCTAAAAAAGGGGGGAAAAGAAAAGGGTTCGGAAAAAAAAGACGAAACAAAACCAATGCGCTGCATCTAGAGATTTGGAATGGGAAAAGGGAGAATAAAAGCACCCTCTGACTAAGTGGTTGTAGTCAGGTTGTTGAAAGGAACCTCTTCAAAAAAAATTCACGCAGAGGGGAAGAAAAAGGCCAGCTATCTTGGCCACTCCAGCCTTTTTGAAAGATGGGGGGGAGAAACCGGGGTTCCTAAGGATTAATAGTACATAAACAAACCAAAGAGGATGATGACCGAAGGGGCACATGGAGAGTTTTCATTTTTCGCAAACTTACCCTTAATCAAAAGAGAAGCATACTTTAAAAAAAAAGGGGGGGGAAAATAGCTCGATGATAACCACGAAAAAACCTTTTCTAGGAGGTTCGAACCAGCCTCGTGTCCCAACGGGGAGAATGATCTTCAAATATAAAAAAAAGGTTGAGCATGGCAGAATAGGTCTTCTGGTTCGCACTGGGGTCTGCCTTAATAACAAAAAATCTTTCTTCGTAAAGAGAGCCGCCGAACGGCTGCAGGGAAAAAGGGAAAGAGTGCGGATGCTTCCCTCGGTAGAGGCCAGGTCGGGGGGCCGGGAAGAAATCAGGAGGGGGACACGTGGGGCGGGTTTCCAGGGGAAAACGCTAGGTCATGGGTCCGCAGGATCGGATAGGAGGTATGACCACGCTGGGAAACTAGCAACGGCAGTGTTCAGAAGAAGCCATGGGGGGGGTCAGGCTAAAGAGGATACGGCGCTTCACTTTCGCTTCATATCCTGTGTCCGGGAACAGCGTGCAAACGGTGGGGAGGGGGAAGCTGGTTACGGCCTTTGCGGTGGGGTGGAGAGGGAACGCTCCTAAACAGGCAAAAACTCTGGATGTTATTCATCGAGTGGATTTCTCGTGAAAACGGGGGAAATGGTGTGTCGGAATCCGACTGTCGGACCTAAAGAAGTCTCGTCGGCAGGAAAGAACAGGGGGGGGCGGGAAAGGGCAAATAGTTGAGTGGTGAAGAACTAAACGGGGCTGCTGGGTTTCGTTACTGTAGGTGTGCCGAGAAGGGAGTTCATGGTTGTCGGGGAGAAGGAGGCATGCACCTGAGCCTGATGTAGGAAAACCGGGGATTAAGAAATGGGAACCACCGGGACTCGGGGGGGGGGGCGATAGTAATCGTTGCGGGAGGCGAGGGGCAGGGCACTGCCTAGGTGAAGGTCATTCTGGTGGGGGACGGGGGTAGGGGGGAGGGAGTGGTCGTCGGGTTGGGGAACGTCTTATGTGGACCGTTAGCTGGAGGTCGGGTGAGCTCGTGTACGTTAATGGAAGAACAAAATCGTTAAATGTTTGTAGTAGGATAAAAGTGGGGGACTCACTAGCGGTTCGCTATAGGGCAGGACACATTAGATTGAAGCTAATTTGCTGTTGCGGGGAAGTTCAGTTGCAAGTGGCGTAGAGGTGGGGCCGGATGGTTGGGGGGGACGGGGGGGGGTGGTCAAAGCAGAAGGCGACTATTATCGTTCTTGTTCCTGTACGAAGAGGAGAGGGAGATTAAAAACTCTGAAGGCAGGTGGTTGGCTCGCGTGAATGTTAGGGGGGAAGGGAAAAAGGCAGTTTCGTCAG
>Ga0179591_1339221_pt1 | contig 13907 bp, 20 predicted proteins | sample CZOMad2_1_08_16f_FD_182891 | JGI IMG/M metagenome (GOLD analysis project Ga0179591, IMG submission 182891) | Vadose zone soil fungal communities from Angelo Coast Range Reserve, California, USA - CZOMad2_1_08_16fungal (PacBio error correction) | ecosystem: Environmental > Terrestrial > Soil >...
TTATAGTCCGCGGCCGCTAGCTCGCCTCCTCGGTCATCGGCACGTATTGGCGATCGGAGACTTCTTTTTTTCTATTCTTGTCTTCAATCTTCATCCCCCGCCAGATGTTCGGACACCCAGGAGCTCATCCACACCCCATAGCGTCACCACTATGAGCAGCATTTCCGCGATCCTCCGCCCAACCGTTTCGCCATGCCGGTCGCACATTCGCCCCTGCGCCGAACCAATAATAACCCGCTTCGCCTTTGTTCCTCTCTCCAGATCGTCTCCAAATCCACCTCTCCCTCCACCGCCGGAACAATGCTCGGTCTTCAAGACCTTCCCCTCCCCGCCGCCAACGGGTGCGGTCATCCCACCGGTCTTGTGATCGGTCGTGCTTCGTCTCGGTAGATGTGGATGCGGAGCTCCGAGGCGCGGCGTTTCCGCCGCGCGTTCACCACCCCGTGCCGAACGTCCACAGAAGAAATCGGGGAAAATCGTCCAGCACAGGGAAAATCACTGGCGGGGCGGGGTTTTGAGCTCCTCAAACCTTCGGGCAATCTACCGGCCTATCCGCCGCGCCTTGGTATCGATCTCTACGCAGGGCGCGGACGACCGGAATCATAGCCCGTCCTTCCCGCACCAGCATTCCCCTCGCTCCGAGGCCGCGCCGGCCGCCGCGCCGGAGCAAGCGCGCCGCCCGGCTCCACCACTCCTACGGACCCAACGTTTCGCCTGTGCGTGGGGGGGGGGGGGGTGGGGGTGCGGTCCGTAACCGGTGCAGCCCACCAGGTCCGTCATGAATTATTCGCCCGGCTCGAGGCCCCCCTTCTTCATGGGCAGGCGCACCGCAGACCATAGAGCTTTTCGGGCGTCCGCCTGCTGTCGATTCCCGAAATTTGAAGATCTTGTGCTTTGAATGCACCAGGCGGTTTTCTACCTCGTCGCTCGCCCGTCCCGATATGTGAAAACCTGCCGCCGCCCCTCGATCGTTCGGGCCGGCTAAACGGAAGGGCCAGTACCTCCCGCATGCCGCGGGTTGTTCCCCCCAAAACGGCGATCGTTACCCCCACCGGGATTGGCCTCGGTCCTCGAGACTTTCCAGTGAATCGGCGATTGAGCTTCATACCCGCCGCTCCTACGAGTGCGGATGGACCGGGCCCAGTGCGGGCCCTGTTTTTGCCCGCGCACCTTACCGATATCGCTCGAGCGACTTTGCGTCCAGGACGTGACCTTCCGGCCTTCACTTCTCGCACCTGCGACCGCCTCCGGGATGTCAACCACTTTGGCGATGTCCTCTATCAACCTTCATTTCAACCCCGGCCTCCTCTCCCAATGGTACCCTGACGTTCCGCAGGACCATTAGAGAATCGCGCCGTACTGGTGGAAAACGGTTCTTTTACTTACATGTAACGCAGTAGCTTGAGGGGGCTGCGCGGGATATTTTTTCCACCAATTTACGTACGGTGTCGGACATCTGGCGCCACGATGTTTGGTCCCATGTTCACCCACGGCGGGGGGGGCTCCGTGACTTCAATGACCTTGCCGGCGTGTGTGAAGGGCGAAAGGCCCCAACCAACCTCCGGTTGGCGCCGTTGCGGGCGCGTCTTTCTCGATTACCACATCCGGTGAAACCTTCTTTTTGTGTGTGTGGCGCCGAAACCTCGCCGGCGATCATCAACATCGGAACTCCAAATCCTTTCTGCAAGCCTCCCGGCCGCGGCTTAACCTTAAGCTGATCCCGCGGCGGGCCGGCATGTCTCCAAACGGAAACCCTGTCGGCAATTCATCTTCGCGAATTTTTTTGCCCATCAGAGGCCGCCGAACATACTTCATCAGCTTCCCCTGGGGCGTACTGCTGAGTAATTGGTTTACTTCCTCACCGGAAGTCCCACCTGCCGCCTTAGCGAATGCGGCGGCGGGCGGGCGCCGTTGAGGATCATGTGATTGTAGCCAGCGCTCGCGCGGACGTCATCGATCATGATGCCACACTGGTACTTTCATTCTCGTCTCGAACTTTTGACGTCCTTCACCTCTTTGAAGTTCCCACCTTCGGCATCATCCGAAGGCGATTGGGCAGCGGTCCCCAGCTTGCGAATCTCGGAGCAATTGATCGCGGAAATCCTCCAGCCGTGAAGGCGTGGTTCGGATGAGCTTACGCGTGCATCTCTCCACCGCGTTCTGCTGGGGTCAATTATTGCCTCCCCGGGCTTTCTCAATGAACGTAGAATGTCGCCCATACTCGAGAATCCGGTTTGGCGGCGCGGTGCGGGATGAAACCCCTCGAAGCTCGGATTTCTCCGCCCAGCCCACGAACTTCAATGGCTGCCCATTGACGTGGCGAATCGAAGCGCGCGCCGCCGCGTGCATGCCATCCTCGTGGTTGCGGGATTACTCCGTGATTCCCAGTCCGTTTGTGACCACGTCCGCCGAGTTGACGCGTGCCTGTCCCGTCATTGGCGTCCGCCACGAACAGGAATCCTTCCACCGGTGTGAGTTGCTCCTGAGTTTGTTGCAGCTCTACCATCAGCCCGTCATCGTGTGCACCGCCCGGCCTATCCAACCAGCACACGTCGCGCCCCGGTGTTCGCGATTCGCTCTTGCGATCCGCCAGATCCTCGGCAGCGTCCTCGCCCCCGTAAGCCTTCGTAGACCGGTTGGGCCGACGTCGCCGCATCAAACCACTTTCATGCTCCCGCGCTGCCGGACGGTAACGTCACCGATACCCTAAATAAAACGCCATCGCCGTGCCCATTCTTTCCACGATACCGCTCCAGCTGCCCTTGAGTCGTTTTAACGGAACCCTGCAGCCCGAGCAGCCGACGACGCATCCACGCTGGCGGCTCATTCGCGCAAGCGCAGCTTCGACTCGGGGCTCCCCAATTGTGATCAGCTCTTCATGGACGATCTTGATGACCTGCTGCGAAGGCGAGAGGCGTTTGAGAACTTCCTGCCCCAGCGCCTTTCCTTGATTTCCGATGAGTTGTTTTGACACCTTAAGTATGACGTCGGCTTCGCGCAGCGCCCATGCGGGAATCTCCCGCAGGCGGCTTTCAGATTTCAGCCGGAGTTTTTCCTTCTCCAACCAGTTTTGAAAACCCGCTGGGAGCTTCGGATAGATTCGACTTAGAACCGCAAGTTTCCCGCTGCCGATTGCATACCAGAACCCGGTATTATATAAACGATTTGGGTTCTCCGCTGCTCGCGCGCGAAAAGAGTGACTCGGCGTTATGCCGTAGTCGGAATCCGATCTGCTGGCCGCAACCTTGCCCGGATCATCCTAACTCCGCATAACCCCCACCACAGACCCGCGCGCCCGTTTTCAAATCGTGGCCACACCTTTCCACCAAGCCCGTTAGACGGGAGAATGTCCCTGCCGCAGTCATCCGGCCGCGGCAAGGCCAACCCTTCTCTTCGAATAGGTGACCACGCTGCGGATGTTCTCCCCCGGTCGGAATCGCCACCGTCGGGGGTTGCCAACCTCGCCGGCCGCTTTGCCACGGTCTGGTGGGTTTGTCGCCAACCGCCTTCTGATCAAGGGCCAGATCTTCTTCGGCTCCAATGCAGCGGCGGCTCGCTCTCGGCGGGCATCGAATGTCGGATTGCGCGTCCGGGGCATCTTCAAACCCAATCCTCTTCTTCCTCTTCTTCGTTGCTTAGAAACTATGATTTCCCTCCTCTCAACAAAACCGGTGGGGTTATGGGCTGAGTTGGTGTGGCTGGCTGGCTGCCTTCTTTCGTCTCTCTTGGCCCCCCCGAGCTCCCGTCTTTTCGCCAGGGGCTGCCGTCGCTCGTCTTCAGCTGGACATGACCCATCGTCGTGACGAACTCGGCTCGCCGTGAAGCGTCAAATTTGATCACGATCCGTTCATCCGGTATTGGAGAGACAGTGCCCACCGAAACGTCATATGCGCAACCTGTGCGCCCGTGAAAAAGGAGTCGAAGCCATAATTTTCTAAGAGGGGGGGCGTTGCTTTCCGAAGATTGCTGTGGAAGCAAGATAAGGAACTAAACACGAAGAGGATTTTGGGGTGAGAATTACCACGGTACAAGGACTATTGTACGAGGGGTGCAGGGCATCTATCCGGGCCTGTTTAACCTGCGCAAGCCAGGTTTGACTTGTAACCGCCTTCTCCTAATCATCTTCATAATCCACATGGAACAACGTCTGTGGACAGAGGGCGCGGTATCCACAAAAGCGGGACACAGTCTTACGGCACCTGGCGTTTTGCGGTTCACAGGCTGGCATATTTTCATCGTGCGCGGACAAAACACACTCTCATTGAAAACACCACAGACGCAAAAAAGACGTTACAGAGGAAAAACAAACCGCTGAATAAGGCGAACCCCGGGCCAAAACGGAGGAAAACCACACACATCGTCGGACAGGGTACAACACATGAAGAAGATCGGTCACAGGGAAGATCACACGACACTAAGAAGGAAAAAAATTCACATCAAACTGTGTAAGCAAAAAAGCTCAACGATAGAACAAAAGGGAGCATAACACAAAGTTAAAAACTAGATAGTATGAGAAATGGAAGGGAGAAAAACAATAGGAGACAAAAGACAAAACTATATGGGGTAAATGAGTAACAAGGCCGAACATGAACGGGGCAACACAAGTGTCACGAACAAAAAATGATAGAGCTCTTGGTAAAAGCGAACAAAAAAAAAAGGAGGAGGAAGAATAAACAATAGATGAATTGACAGAGGATTCAAAATAGTACAAGTAGAAAAACACGAGAACATAGCTCAGGTGATGGCGACACCGATAGAAACATGGGACACCACCGAAACTAAACGTGTAGATGTTGAGCTCGTAACGTTGCATGTGCGACAAAGACATGTTGGGGATGATAAGGTGTAGGAGTTGCGACATAGCACCGAATCGGGTAGCTCTCCGACATGATTGGTGAACTAGTATAGAAGTTGGCTGCAAAGGCGAGTACTGAGCGAAATGGGTGTGTATTCAGGATAGGTAAAAACGTACAGTTTGCGGTGGATCGCGAATACGCAAAAGCGAAAGAACAGAAGAAGAGCACTACGCTCAGCGTATTTCATAAGTGAATTAGAAAAGGGAGAGAACAACACTGTCACAATTATCAGCCGGTATTTGGAGAGTACACCCGGCTCGACTGCCCTGAACACTGGCAGTACCTTTAATTGTAGTCACACCTAATATGCCGTGTAGTGCCTTATATTGATTAAAAAGCAATATTCTAGGTGATCTAAAATAGATGCTTACGAATAATTGTAAAAGGAGAAAGTATGGCAATTGTGCGCAAGACGGCATCACAGTAAGAGGAAGTAGGAATCAATTTGAGCCGAAGCAAGGAAGGGGTTCGTACACTAACTATGTCTTCACCCTGAAAAGAGGCGACCCACCGCCGTCCGAAAAGAAAGGCGCTCGCAAGAGAAGGCAGCCCCCCCCGTCTCCGCAACCCCACCGTTTTTTCGAGGACTCTCGTTTTTGACGAACGCCGACGAGAGGATTGTAAGATCCTCCCTTAATCGCATCCGACCAATCAGATGCCCCCTAGAGCGAGCCGCCGCTGCCATGAGCTAAAGCCGGTTGGCCTGATCACGCAAGGCTTGGCACAAAACCCCCAACCCGCCAAGCTGCCGCGAGGTTTGGCGACCCTCCGCCGGTGGCATTCCGACCGGAGAACGGCCCGCGCAGCGTGGTCACACCTTATTTCGAAGCGAAGGGTTTTGGCTTCCTGCGGCCGGATAAGCGCAGGGCTCTTCTTCCATCGTCACGGCTGTGGAAAGGGTTGGGCCCCGATTTGAACCGGCGCGCGTATTTCGATTTAGGCTGAGCGCGCGAGGACAAGGTTGTTGGCCGGCAGCAGCATTCGGTAGTCCGCTCCCGCATAACGGCCGCGTCACTTCTTTGCTCGCGCGAGCGAGAGTGCAACGAAATCGGGATAAATGGTTCCTGGTATGCAATCGGCAAGCGGGAACTTGCTTCCGTCATTTCCATCTTTCCCGATACCCTCACGGTTCAAAAACCTTCTGGAGAGGAAACTCTCGGCTGAAAAGAGGGAAGCCGCCCTGCGGGAGATCCGCATTGCGCTGCTCGAGGCCGACGTCAATTAGGTTGTCAAACAACCATCGAGACATCAAGGAAAAGGCCCTGGGCAGGATTCTCGACGCGCTCTCGCACTTCGCAGCAGGTCCATAAGAGCTCCATGAAGACTTGATCAAAATCCTGGGGAGCCACATCGAAGCTCGCGTCGCGAATGAACCGCCACCGTGATTATGACGTCGGGCTGCATGTTCCGTAAACGACTTTCAACGCAACTGGCGCGGTATCGGGAAGAATGGGCACCGCCGATAGGCGTTATCGTGACGTTTACCGTCCGGCCGCGCGTGGAGCATTGACTGGTTGCGCGCGACCTCGGCCAACCGTTCACGAAGGCGTTTTCCGGGGCGGACGCTTGCCGCTTGGATCTGGCGAGATCGGCAGACGCGAGCGCCACACCGGCGCATTGTGCTGCTGGTGATAACGGCCGGGCGCTGCACATCGATGACGACCTATGGTAGAGCTGCAACAACCAAGGAGCCACTCAACAAACCCGGTGGATATCCTGTTTCGTGGCGGAACGCCATGACGGAAGGACTCCTCACATCGTCGGCGAGTTTCCAAAACGATCGGGGAATCACTGCGTTCAATCCTAACAAGATGATGGGCGATGGCACGCGGCGGGCGCCGCGCTTTCGATTTCGCCACGTCACTGCGCCAGTGAAAAGGTCGTGGCGTGGGCGGCAGTCATGCTTCGAGGCGTTTCATCCCGACCGCGCCGTCCCCCAACCGTATTCCGGTCTGGGCGACATGCTCTCTCTCGTTCGTGGAAACCGGGGAGGCCTTGCCATAAGAACGCGGTGGAGATGCAGCGTAACGCATCGACAACGCTTCACGCTGGAGGATTTCCGCATCATTGCTCCAATTCGCAGCGGGGACCGCTGCACTCGCTTCTCGGGCGATGCGAGGGGGGAACATTCCAAAACTGAAGGAGTCAAGTCGACGAGAAGAAGGAACCCGTGGTGGCGATCATCGATTCGATGACGCCGCGCGCGCGCTACAATCACATATCGTCAACGGTAGCCCGCCGCCCCGGATCGCTCAGGTCAGTGGGACTTCACCCGTGCAGGAAGTAAAACAATTACTCAGCAGTACGGGGCCATCCAGGCTCGGAAGATGATGAAGTCATTTTCCGCGGCCTGATGGGCACAAAACTCGGAAAGATGAAGATGCCGCCGGGGTTTTCCGTTTGGGGAGGCGCCCGGCCCGCCTGGGATCATATTAAGTTCAGCCGCGGCCGTGAGGCTTGCGGAAAGGATTTGGAGTTTCGATGCTATGATTGCGCCTTGCGGCGTTGCGCCAAAATACCGTTTATATTAAAAACCATTACCGATATTGGTAATCGGGAAGAACGCGCCCGCAACGGGCGCACTGGAAGTGGTGGGGGTGCCTTTCGACCCTCTCGCCACGTCTCACCACTAAGACCCGGGCAAGGTAGGTCCTCTGACTGCGTACCGGCGTAAAACAAAAGTTGGACCCAAGCAAAAACACGGTGCGCAGCAGAATGTCGCGACAGCAACCGTACTAAATTGGTGGAAAACATCCCGCCGCAGCCCGTCAAGCTACTGCGTAATGTAAGTAAAAGACCCCCCCCCCCGCTGTTTCCACCAGTACGCGCGATTCTTCATGTCCTGCAACCGTTCGTTGCCATTGGGAGAGGATGCCGGGTTGAAATTGAAGCATTTATGAGGACACTCGCACAAGCTCTGGTTACATCCCGGAGGAGGTCGCAGTGCGATAAGTGCTAGGCGAGCAGTCACCAATCCAGTCCAGGAACTCAAGTCGCTCGAGCGGATCTCGGTTAATGGATCGGCCAACAGGGCCCCGGCCCCTCCATCCGCACTCGTTAGGAGGCGGGCGGGTATGAATCTCAGCGCGCTTCACTCTGGAAATTCTCGAGTGACTCGAGGCCCACCCCGGGATTGGGTACCCGATCCGCAGTTTTGGGAAAAGACCCGCGCGGCAATCGCGGGGAGGTTCCTGCTTCCCGTTTAGTTTGCGAGTTAGAAGCCGGCCCGAACGATTCGAGGGCTGCTGGGTGATGCATTTTACACCTAATATCTGCGCGGTCGAGCTCTAGGAGGTAAAATCGCTGGTTCCGCCACATCGAAGCACACTGACTGAGGCTTCAAAGTTCGGGAATCGACACGCATGTTCGGACGGCCAAAGCCTCTGGTGCTGAGGTGTCGCCGCCCATGATATGCGGAGTGCCCCTCGAGCCGGGACTACGTTTCATGACGCAACCTGGTGGGCTGCCACCGGTGACGGACCGCGCACGGGGAAACCTTGGGTCCGTAAGGAGTGGTTGATGCGTGGCGGCGCGGGAATGCTGGTGCTGAAGACGGGCTTGATTCCGTTCGTCCGCGCTACTGCGTGAGTCGATAACCAGGCGCGGCGGATCGCGGTTAATTCCCGAAGTTTGAAAGGATCTCAACGCCCGTGAGTTTCCATGGGCTACGATTCCCCGCGTTTCTTCTGGGAACCGTTCGGCGCACGGGGTGGTGAAACGCGCGTCGGACGCAAGGGCTGCTCGAGATCCGATCCCAATCTACGAGAACTGGATGGAACGCACGACCGCACAAGGCCGTGGGGACCGACCTTTTGGCTTGGCGGCGAGGGATGTGTCTTGAAGCCCGAGCCATTGTTCGCATTCTGTGTAGCGACTGCCCCTAACGACACGGCGTTCGCCGGGTTTTTATAAGTCTTAATTCAATATAATTGGCTTTCGGCGCCGGGGGGCGCTTTCGACCACATAGAGGCAATAATGGCGAAAGACCAACCCGGCTGGCGAGATCGGAACTGCTCTTCTTCTCATCTGTGGGCGCTATGCGTGGCGGTGGGAGATTCGGGTGGCCGTAACATCTGCGGATGAAGAGCCTATCCGGCAACTACTACGGGATACGTGTCGTACGGGTGTCTGATCGTTTCGGAGCGGAGGTGGGGGATTCTGGGGCGGGTGGGGCTGGGGTGGAGTTAGGCGGGTCTGCTAGCCTGGTGGCGGCGGTTGTCGCTCAACAACAACACCACTGATTATGAGTAAATATATAGCGAAATAAAAAAATCCGACGCCTCCCGCTCGCCGCCCTCATCACTTAAAGTTTGCCGTCGAGACTCTTCATCCGCCAGATGTTCGGCGCGCGGGTCCCCCCGCTCATCCACGCCTATCGCCCACAATGAGCAGCCAGCAGTTCCCTATCCTCCTCCTCCGCCATCCGGTCGCCATTGCCTGGTTCCGTAACATGCGCCCCTCTCCGAAAGCAATAAAACCCCAACCCAAAAACCCCAAGAAAAAACCCGTTATGGCGCCTTTGTCGCTCGGGACCAGAATACGCTCCACTCTGCCGCGAACAATGGCTCAATGGCTCGCGGGCTGCAAATGAGACCATTTCCCTCGCCGCAAGACCATTCCTCGCGCCGCCGCCAAACGGCGTCATCCACGTCTTTGTGCCAGCGTTTCGTTTTGCGTCCAGTCTCGTAAATTGTGGAATGCGGAATCTCGAGCAGCCCTGCGTCCGCCGCGCGTTGTTCACCACCCCCCCGTGCGCGAACGTCCCCGACGAACCGGAAAATCGTCATCACTGGAACACACTGGCGTTGAGATCCTTCAACAAATCAACCGCGCGGGCCAATTCTAACGCGATCCGCCCGCGCCCTTGGTATCGATCCCCCTCTACGCGATAGCGCGAGCGCGACGAACGAATCATTAGCCCGTCTTTTCCAGCACCACCACATTCCCGCGCCGCTCGCACCCCGCATTCATCCACCACTTCTCCTCCTTTAACAGGGACCCCGCGTTTCGCGTCGCCTGTGCGGCGGTCGTAACGGTGACAGCCCACCAGGTCGTGTCATGAAAGTATTTCGCCGGCTCGAGGGGCACCCCCGCCCCGCTCTCAATGGCCAAGCGCACCTCAGCCCAGAGAGCTTTTCGGCGTCCAAATGCGTCGATTCCCCGAAATTTGAAGATCAGTGTGCTTGAGCACCAAGCGGTTTCTACCCCTAACCGCGTAGCGCTCGCCCGTCCCGATAGGTTTAAACGTCGCCAGCCACCCCTCAATCGGTCGGGCGGGCGGGCGAAACGGGAAGGCGTAACCTCCCCGCGATTGCGCGGGTCGTTCCCAAATAACGCGCTCGTACCCAACCGGTTGGGCCTCGGTCACTCGAGAATTTCCAAGTGGAATCGCGATTGAGCTTCATACCGCCGCTCCTAAAGAGTGCGATGGAACCGGGCCGTGCGGCGGCCCTGTTTCCGATCACCTATCCGAGATCGCCGGAATCGACTTTAGATTGAGTTCCACCAGGACTGTGACCCTGCTCGCCTAAGCACTTCTCGCACTGCGACCCGTCCTCCGGGTGTCAACCAGAGCTTTTGCGTGTCCTCGCTCAACTTCTTTCATTTCAACACCCTGCAGGCCCCCTCTCCCATGGTAACTGAACCGCTCGCAGGACATGAAGAACGCGCCGTAACAACGCTGTGGAAGCGGTCCTTTTACTTAACATTTACGCGTGCTTGAGGCCTGCGCGGGAGTTTTTCCACCAATTTACGTACGTGTCGGACATCTGCCGCACCGGGTTTGGTCCAATTGTTGCGAAACGCGTGTCGTGCTTTCAGCATACCTTCGCCGGCGTGTGGAGAGGGCGAATGCCCCACCAACCTCCGGTGCGCCCGTTGCGGGCGCGTTCTTTTCTTTTCGTTCTCGATTACCTAATACCCGTCCGGTAAAACGAACGGCTTACGGCTTCTTTTCTTTTTGGCGCCCAACCGCGCCAGGCGAATCAATCACAGCGAAACTCAAATCCGTTCCATCCGCCAGCCTCCCGGCCGCGGCTTAAACTTATATGAGCCCGAGCGGCCGGCATGTCTACAACGGAAAAACCCGGCGGCCTCTTTATCAGCGTCTCTCCTTCCGAGTTTATTGCCCATCATGCCGCCGGAAAATGACTGAAATGACTTCATCTCATCTTCCTCGCCTGGCGTACTGCGTGTAATTGGTTTACTAACTCCTTCCTGCACCAAACGGAAAGTCTCCCACTGCTGGTGCCCTAGCGGAAATCGGCGGCGGCGTCTCCCGTTGATGATCATGTTAATTGTAACGGCGCGCGCGGCGTCAGCGAATCGATGATCGCCCACCCACGTGGTTAATTTCATTCTCGCGATTTGACGTCCTTTGTCAGCTCTTTGAAGATTCCCACCACTTCGTGTCTTCGGCATCTCCCGAGAGGCGATTGCAGCGGCCCCGCTTGCGATCGGGGCCGCAATGATCGGCGGAATCCTCCAGCGTGAAGTCGTTGTCGATGAGCTTCGCTGGCTCTCTCCACGCGTTCGTCTAGTCCATTGCCCTCCCCGGCTTTCCTCAATGAACTAGAGAATGTCGCCCATAACCGAGAATACGGTTGGACGGCGCCGGTCGGGAATGACCGATCCCTCGAAAGCATCGGACTTTTCTCGCCCAGCCCACGAACTTCAATGGCTGCCCAGTGACGGTGGCGAATCGAAAGCGCCGCGCCGCCCTTGCATCGCCATCCATCTTGTAGGATGACGCCCAGTGAATTCCCAGCTCCGGTTGTGGAACTCGTCCGCCCTTTTGACGGCGTCCTGTCCCGTCCTGGCGTCCGTGCCACGAACATCTCCACCGGGTTTAGTTTCCTTGAGTTTTTGCAGCCTAACCATCAAGCAAAGTCGTCCATCGATGTCAGCCAGCCCCAGCGGCCGTATCCACCAGCAGCACATCCGCGCCCGTTGTTCTGCGCTTCGCGTCTGGCCGATCCTCAGCCAGATCGAGCGGGCAGCGTCCTGCCCGGAACGCCTTCGGAGACCGGTTGCCGACTCGCCGCCAACCACTTTCACTGCGGCTCCACGCGCTGCCGGACGTGACGTCTACCCGAAAAACAAAAAAAACGAAAAAAAACCGATACCCCGCCATCGGCCGTTGCCCATTCGTTCCCCCAAATACAACCCAAACACCACCACCGGCGCCAGCTTGCCCTTTGAAGGGGTCGTTTAACCGGAACCCGCCCCTGGCAGGCCCGACGTCCGCACTCACGCTGGGCGGCTCATTCGCGAAGCGCAGCTTCGACTCGTTGCTCCCCAGATGTATTTGATCAGCTCCTCATATGACGATCTTTGATGACCTGCGGCGAAGGCGGAGTCGCCGTTGCGAAATCCTGCCCAGCGCGCCTTTTCCCCTCCGCCTTGAAGTTCTCGATGAAGTGTTTGACACCTTGAAGGTGACGTCGGCTTCGAGCATCGCCATGCGATCTCTCCCGCATGGCGGCTTCCATATTTTCATTCCACATCCGAATTTTCCTTCTCCCGCAGGTTTTTGTAAACCGCTGGAGCTTATATCGGATAATTGTCGAACATGAGAACCGCAAGTTTCCCCGGGGCCGATTGCATCCCAGAACCCTTCTGTACCGATTTCGGGTTGCACTCCTCGCATCGCTGCGCCAAGAAGTGACGCGGCGTTATGATGGCGGAGGCCGAGAATCCGAATCTGCCTGGCCGCCCTTGCCCCTCCGCGATCCATCCCTACCTCGAACATCACACACCTCGCGCCCGGTTTCAATCGTGGCCAACCCTCCCACCCCGTGAGACGTTGAAGAAAGATGTCCCTCTGGCCGCCGTCAGCCGCCGCAGGCGCCAAAAACCCGTCGCTTCGAAATAGGTGAACCACGCTGCCGGGCTGTTCTCCTCTCTTCCTCCCCCCGGTCGGAAATGCCACCATCGAGGGTTTCGCCAACCTCGCCGGCCGCTTGGGCCGGTCTGGTGGGTTTTGTCTCCATAGCCTTGCTTGATCAAGCGATCGGCATTCGCTCCAATGAGCGGCGGCCCTCGCTCTCGCGGGCAACTTGATGTCCGGATTGTGTGCCGTTTTTTTTGTTCCGGGCCTCTTCAACATCCTCTTCTTTGTCGTTGCATTCAACGATTTTTCCTCGACAAACGGGGGTAATGCGGAGACGGGGGGTGGCTGCCTTCTTTCTTTCTTGCGAGCGCCCTTCTTTTCGGCGGCGGCTGGCGGTGTCTTCGTCAGCTGGACTGACATTCGTCGTTACGAACTTCGTCTCGGCCGTGATCGTCAAATTTTGATCACATCGCGTTTCATCGTTTATTGGAGCGCAGTGCCCAGGCCCGAACTTCATAGGCCAAACTGTGCGCCCGTGAAAAGGATTCGAAGCCATAGATTTGCTTTTCTAGACTTACCTTCCGAAGTATTGCTTGTGGAAGAAAATAAGGAACTACCGGAATAGATTTGGGGGAGACTTTAACCAACCACGGTACAAGGACTAATTGTAACCAGAGGGTGCAAGGGCCTTCGAGCCGGGCTGGTTGACTGCGCCCCAAGCCCGTTTGACTTTTCCCCCCCCAAACCCCTACCCCCCCCCCCCCCCCGCCGTTCTCCTAACATCTTCATATCCATATTAACTCCGTGACCCACCGCTGTCCGCTATTTCTTGCTTTCGGCCCCGTGGCGGCGGGCATTTCCCCGCCGAGCCTACCGCAAACCTCCGCAGACGTCTCGACGCCCTGAATGCACCAACACCCCAACCTGGCAGCATTCCCCGCGCACTTTCGTCCATGCACGCCCGTCCGTCGCTATCCCCAATCGCGGAGCTCCTCACACCCATGTCTGCGTCGGCCGGCCACGCGCTCAATCCTCGAACCAACGGTCTGCAGCACCACGTCAACAGCTCGCCTCTTCTGCGCAAATTGGCCTGAGGGAACCGAGACCAAATCGATCTCCCGGCTGCCGCCTAATCCCAAGCCATAGGGTCCCTTGGAGTTCCGATGGCGCGCCTTCGCCTTCATCACCAACCCCACCGCCAATGGCATCGAGCTCTGTTT
>Ga0179591_1207719_pt1 | contig 13904 bp, 13 predicted proteins | sample CZOMad2_1_08_16f_FD_182891 | JGI IMG/M metagenome (GOLD analysis project Ga0179591, IMG submission 182891) | Vadose zone soil fungal communities from Angelo Coast Range Reserve, California, USA - CZOMad2_1_08_16fungal (PacBio error correction) | ecosystem: Environmental > Terrestrial > Soil >...
GGACACTGCATATCTGAAAAAAGAAGAACAGTGGTTGGGGGGAGGGAGCCCAAAGATAATTCTTGAAAGAGATTGAAAAGAAGCGAACCTCCAGCTGAAAAAACACTTCCATAGACAGTCAGTGGTAATTTCCGAAACAACTTTCAAGTAATGCTAAACAAGAACTATCGTGCCGGTGGAAGGAAGGGGAAGAAAAACACGTCACAAGGGAGACTCTTTAGTGAGACTCCAGATGAAAGGGAAAGGAGGTGGAAAGAGCGACTGCAAAAGGGTAATCGTGAAACGCGCAGGCAGACAACTAACATTCGAGGACCGGAGGTCTATGTTGGTAAAAAGAGGAAAAGCTTAAATGGACAGACTAACAAATGAAAATCAAGAGAAGCAGCAGTTCTGGGATAGTCTGGAAGCAAAAACTCGATAAGGCGCTGGTGGACGGGAAGGGTCAAAAAAAAAAGCCGTCAACGAGAGGGAGTGAGGGGGAAGCAAAAGCCCGTTGACCCGGTCCTGGGAAAAAAGTCAAATTTTAAAAAAAACCTATTCCCAGGGGGATCAGGAAAGCTGAGGAAGGTCCAGATATTAAAGGGGTAGAGAGAAACACCGGCCGAACGGCGTCGAGAACTGTGGACAGGCACAAAACTTCACATAGTGACCGTCAGGGCAGGCGGAACACTCGGTCAGGGGAGGGGGGCGAAAAGAGCATGATGCGCACGCAGATAGCAAGGATCAGTAAACAACGGGAAAAAATGAAGGTGTATTAACGAAGCGCAGACCCACCCATGAAAACGGGGGCACTGAAGGAGAACACGGAATAAGAAGGCGGGGAAAGGAAAGACTGATTTCGAGGACCTTTAAAGCTGATGATGTTAGAGGCGTCTGGCCATCCATAAGTCGGGCCGAAAACAAAAAAGACTTAAGAGAGGGATAATCGGAAGACTTTGAACGTAGAGGGACAAAAAGGGAAGACGGCCTGCGAGATGGACCGGTAGGAAGAACTAAGCTTCATTAGCCACATTCAGAAGCAGATTCAATCGAAACACACCGAGGGGAGGAGGAAAGTCAATGCGGGACTGTGGAGAATTAAAACGGACCTCATTGCAAGATCGGCGGGCGACCCTGAGAGACTCGTCCGTGTGCACCGCGAAGAAACGAGGCCAGGAGGCAGATTCTCTCGAGGGACTAGAAGAGGATGTGTCCGGCTCGAGGAAGGGTCAGGGGCAAAAACAAGTTAAAAAAAAAAAAAATCACATTCAACATCACATATAAAGCGACGGGGAATAGACGAAAAAGCGACAGAACCAGGCGCCCTCAGGGAAATCTGGTTTAAGTCGGGGGATCAGAACACGTTTAATATGACAGACACTGTCAGAGGGAGAAAGGGTACCAAACCTGAAGAAGGTCTTGAACCGCAAGGGGAAGAAGAGAGCAGGATAAAGGAACAAGTGGCGCCGAAGGCGAAGATTTTTACTGGGGATCGGGGGGGGTGAGAAAGAATGCGTCCACGGAGAAGGAAAAGCGAAGGTTGGCGTATTTGTAGGCTAAAAAAAAGGGTACTAGGGGCACGTGCCACTTCATCTCGTTGAAAATTCCGGTATGGCAACGAAGGTCAACTGCGTTGGAGAGCGGAAAAAGGTCAACGGGGTCAACGGTGCAGAAAAACCGACCTCAAATATCTTTACGGGCGCGTCAAATTCTGGAACGCAGAAGGATAGTCCGCGGGAAGCAGGCGGTGGGGGGAAGGAAAAACCCGTTAAATTACGAGAGCTGGACGGAGTACAAGAGAGAAACGTGAAGGGGGGGGGCGTCTGAAGGAAGGGAAGTGAGTCGTACAAACCGAAAGAAAAAAACACGGCCGGGGAATCCTTCCGTCGGCAGACCTTCTCTTGTAACGAGAAGTCGCCTCAAAGAGTTGTCGACTAGGGGAGCCGAGTATTGTAGCTTGAAGAAGGGAACGGAACTATCACTGGCTGCTCCCGTATACTGCGAGCCAGGGGACCTTGACCTTGACGAAAACCACGGAAGGGAAATCTTAGGTGTTGGGCGCTGTAATGCGACGGTCTTGCCGGAAAAAGTAAGCGGGTCGCAAAGCGGACAAAGCTAAGACGAAGGGGTCAGGAATGAAAGTCGTGACACAGTTGCGTTGGGAGATTCTCACTCGATGAGGTGATCATCAGAAGAGGCGGTTAGGGTGGTAACCGAGTAGACAACGTTAGGGGGGGAAATTCGAATACTTCAAAGTCACAAGGTGAGAGCCGTCTTGCCTGTAAGGCAGTTTCTTAGAAAAAAAACTCAAAGCGAAAACAGGAGTTGAAAGGTGCGTCCTGGGGTCAGAGACCAGAGGAAAAAGAAAAGGGGGAGGGGGAAGGGAGGTTCCCCAGGGTTGATCCAAAGGAATTGAAGATCCAAAACGTATCCTTTACCACTCATGCGGGGGCCGAAGGAAGGGAGGAAAAGCGCGGACAGGAGAAGGGCCGGCATATGTGCCGCGACATGATCGCGAGGGGGCCAAGAGATCTTCAAAACAATATACGGTCGATTTATAGGAGATAACGGAAGTAGCCGAGCAAGGGGACGGACTTGAATCACCTTGAAAACCGGTTCCAGTTAGGGGCGTTGGGAGTCAATCCTCGTAGACTGAAGGGACGGAATAAAGTCAATCAGGAGCGGGTTAGGTCGCTAGAGTCCGAAAATCAAACGGCCGGGGAGAACTCTAATACCGCGACGGAAAACGGATCATGAACCCATGAGGGGCAACACTGGTTGAGAAAGCGAGAGGCGGTCGCGGGGGATAAACTGCAGCCCGAAGTAACACTTCGACCAACATTTACTTGTTGACTCAGGGTCAGGAAGCACAAGAGGAGTCTGATGGGCGTCTTCAATTGGAAGGGAGAGGGAGAAGCGGGTAGGGAGGATGGGGAAAGAGTTTAATGGCGGCATTCTGGGTGTACAGATAGCTAAATCGATAAAAAGGCGGGAGTTCGTAGTAAAAAAAAAGTCGTGAATAGAGACGAGCCGAAGAGGAAACTTTCAAAAACACTTGATCAGAATGGGGGGTCAAACGTCGGATGGAAAGCACGGGAGGGAATGGACCTGCATCGAGCTGTTTGTCAGGGATTGATCTAGAAGCTAACACCCCAAACGATTAAAAAAATAGAGTAGATTACTCGGCACATATCTCAAAAGGAGAATCGGTCACCAAGCATTCACTTGTCTGAGCGGGCACCCAATCTGCTGATCAATCGGTGAATTCAAAATAGCGTCAGGAGTCATGAGAAGATGGTTAAAAAAGGGGGGCTAGCAGAGGTACGGCGCTATTTCAGTTTAAAACACAGGGAAGGCCAAACGAGTGGACCTACATAGAAGGGGACACACGAACCAGAGAACTCGGCACAGATGGAAGAAGCAAACATGAGAGGTGAAAGGAAAAGACAAAACAAGTTCAGAACTGGGGTATGAGGGGGAAAAATTCTGGAGTTACTGCGAAGGAGGCAAGTAGAAAAAGCAACACGTGGGGGACAGACGAAGCAGTGGGGAATATTAGGCGACGACTGAAAGAGGCTGACTACAAGGCGTCGGCACTTGAACATGAGAAAGGAGACGCGGGATAAGAAAAAAGAGAGAAGCCCAGAAAAGTCGGCGCCATTCCAGACGAGATACCAACCGCCAAACCAGAAATGAAAAGCTCAGTAGGAACAAGCGAAGATCGAGCGAAGGAGGATAAGACTGGAAAACAGGAAAACTTAAAACAGCGTAATAGAGTTATCAACGATCACAAGAAAAATAACGGGGGGCGTCGAGGGAAAGGTCGCGAACGCCGTAAGCGCTGTAACGAACAGGGGAGAAAAAACGCTATAAAAGTCTCATTCCGTATGCAAACGCGAGAGAAAGCCTGGATCAACACCTTGGTAACCCGGAAAGGGGGTGGGAAAAAAGAAAGGGAAGAGGGACAGGCGGCGGCAAGGCTACAACATCACCTCCTACGACCTTCAAACACGGGACTGGACTAGAAAGTGCACGAAAAATGGGGGAAGAAGCAGAAAAGACCGGAACGCCGTCACTCGGGGTAACTGAACGAAATCGCGAAAAGATCAGGACGGGAAGAACGCAAGGAATGCCACATGCAACTTAACCCATAGCAAGAAGGAGAAGAGATTTCTGGACACTCGGCAACAGGAAGGGAAAGGAAAAGGAACCCCTACTCGCCAATTCCTGAACGGCCGAAAAGACTAATGAAAAGAGAATATACGCCGAAGAAAGAGATGAGGACCGTAGAACTACACAAAAGAAGAAAAGGGTGAAGGAACGGGACGGGGGGGGGGGAGTCAAGGGGCGGAAGGAGGGGGGGTGGATGGGGACGGGGTGGGGAGGAGGGTGGGGGGTGGGGAATGGGGGGGATGGTGGGGGGGGAGGGAGTGTGGGGGGGTGAGGGAGAGAGGTGAGAGAGGGGAGGGGGGGGAGGGGTGGAGGTGGGTAGGGGGGGGGGGGGGAGAGCAGGAAGGCATATAGAAGAGGAGGGGACAGAAGGGGGGAGAGGGGGGGGGTGGGGGGGGGGGTGGGGAGGGGGGGGGGGGGGGGGGGGAGGGAGTGATGGGGAGGGGAGAGGGGGGGGAGGAGGGGGGGGGGGGGGGGGGGGGGAATGGGGGGGGGGGGGGAGGGATGGGGGGGAGGGTGGGGAAGGGGGGAGGGTAGGAAGAGGGGGGGTGGGGGGTGGGGGGGGGAGGGCTTGGAAAAAGAATCTTTGTCGAAAGAGGTAAATGAACGTTCAAATAACCTAAATTGCGACAGACTAGGCAAACTCAGTGGGGGACAACTGAAAAAGAAAATAAAACATCATCATCCCTGACTTTCACAGCGGGCGGTGGTCACTGGTTCTAGAGACCTAAAAAGAAAGCCTAAGTACAGTACTGTGAGTAGGTCGTAAGAACGTTCAAGAGGCCGGGAAGAGATTGCGTCGAAGCTGCACTAAGGGAAAGGCCCAGTCTCCCTCTTTAAAAAGTGAAAAAGGTGACTAGTCCTAGATTTCCCATAGCGTACGGAATAAGGATGTCACTTCGCATAGTTGAAGGTTCTCCAGCCAACGACTCCGTTGCCGACGCGGTGCGTTGGCAAAATCTTTGGACGCAGACCGAGCAAAAGAAAAAACAAGGGTAAAAAGACGTCGTGAGGTCAATATTGTCGCACAGAAGGAGAGAGTTCCGGGCGGGCAAAAAAGGGGGGGAAGATCGCACAATTCACCTGGAAACAACGTAGGGGGAGAATCCGACCAGCAAAACATTTGGGGAAACCCAAGGCAGAATCGATCGCTAATTTCCAAGAAAAGGACGAGAGGAAGGGACGAATGGGGGAATGCTTGATATTTCGCTGTCGTCAGATCGAACGGAACACAAGCCGAATTCAAGTTGTAAAGGAACAGAGGAAGATTGACGTAATTCCTTACAAAGGTAGAGGGGGTGACCAGGAGAGGGACAGGACGGCGCGGCCGCGCAATTCGAGAAGGCGAAACGCACAAAGAGGAGGAGGAAAAGTGTAGAAGGAGAACAAAAAAAAAGGGATATAGATTAAGTATAGCCTGGGCTAAGCTAAGCCGACGTGGAGGAATGGGGGTGAAATCGCCGGAAAGAAAGAGCCGTCCGGGCACCCGCCGGCTACGGGACAAGAAGCACGAGGAAAAGTTAGCGAGAAGCGCGTTGTGGTCCAGATACAAGAAAAAAGGGAGAAAAAAGCTTTCATCAGCATTTCCATAAAAACAAAAGGACAAGAGAAGGGAGCCAATGGCATGAAGGTACAGCGAAGGGAGAGGATGTGCCAAGTGGTGCAGAAACGCCATTTGTCACCTCCTGTACAAATTGGAGGGGGGGAAGATCTAAGTTGTAAGGTCTGGAGAGACTCGCAAAAAATGGGATGGCAGGGATCCAGAAGGATTCGAAGCCGGTTAGCAACAAGAGAATAGATTTTTAAAAAAGGAAAGGGGAGTTCCCAGGCGCTCCAAGAAAGATCCCAAGGGGGGGAGGGGAGGCAGTGAAAGGCGGAACACCACCGGGAATACTCGGGAAAGGGCCAAAAGGGGCCTGTGGGTAGGTGACCGGGAACTGGCAGGGGAAGCGTAGGGCGAAAGGGGGAAAGTGGGTCAAAGCGTGTGAAGGGACAGCTCGCAAAAGAAGGCATGTGACGGCCGAGCACGTCGAAAGGGGCACCGAAGGGGAAGCCGAAAAGGAGGGGGATACCAAGAAAGCTTACGAATCTGAAAGGTTTTGCGGGAAAGGGAGGGAAGGGGTAGCCGAATAAAGCGGTTTGACGGATACAAACCTTAGACGAGTAGCTGTCCGAGGAGAGAAAGCCTGCGAATGCGCGGAGAAGGATGAGGAGAACACGTTTCTGTCACCTATGGAGTTAATGAGGGAAAAGGCCGCCCGAAACCACAATACGGGGAGGGGAGAAGAAGGAAAGGGCACATGGCGTCCTGAAGAAAAAAAAAGAGTGAGAGCGAATCGGCAAGGGTGAGGTCCAGCGGAGGAGAATAGCGAATACTCCACATGTCCTGGTCGATGGTTAAGGATTGAAGGGAAAGGGAGGTTTAGTCAGTCAACTAAAAAAGAAAGAAAATGTAGAGCAATGCGGAATTAGAACTGTATTGGGTATAAGGACGCTAGAGTCCAGAGGGAAACGCCATAGGGAAGGGACCAAAGGGAACTCAGCGGATTAAGGTGAATTTAACTTGTTGAAGAAGTCCGTCATTCATAAGGAAGGAATATGTTCACAGTTTGAGTCCAGGACTGACTGCTGGTGTCGAAGGGGAACGAGGGGGACTGACGGAGAAACCAGGGAGGGAGTCAGTGACGACAGCTCGGACGTCTTCACTGGGAGAGAATAGAAAGAGAAAGCAGAAATCCGTGAGCTTGTTAGTGACGAATAAAACAGAAAATAGGAAGAAAAGGTCATTTCTTTAAAGGGGGGGGGGACAGTAGTAGAGAAAGAGGCCTGCCTAGTCAAGGGGGGAATAAACCGGAAGAAAATCTGAAACAGGGGTGGAAAAAATGATTTTGGCCACGCCATACTGAGAGAGGTAGAATAGTGATGAAGGGAAGAAAAGGGCCATAGTCGCGTGGGTGTTGGGTCGGCAAAGAAAAGAGGGAAGTGACCCGGGAGGCAGAACAAGAACGGAACTGAGAGAAAGAATTGCTTCAAAAGCGGCGTAGGGGGTCCCCTGGTCAGCGCCCCTACTGACGTGGGAAGGGGGGGTGCCGGAATCCAAGAGGAAGGACTGGCTAGAACAGAACGATTGAATTTTGCTAGGGTTCGTGAGGGAAGAAGCATGCTGTAGTTGTCAACGGTTCGTTGAGAAGGAGTTTCGGAGGAGGGGTTCCAAGGGGGGATGCACCGTGCATTCAAAATTTGTGTAAAACACGAAAGGACATAGGAAGAGGAACCTGAGAGGCAGAACCGAGGAAAAGTCTAAAGGCGAGAGGACAAGAGCCGGTGGACGGCACACAGCGTTGATCAAGGAAGAGGCCGGGCCCGGCGTCACTTGAAGGGAACGTTTATTAACAAGGAAGCGGGGAATCTGTTGCGAGTGGACCGAGAAGAGGACACAAAACACTGGAGAAAATGAGGAGAGATCGGCTTCGCAGTAGAAAACAGCTCGAGACTCAACTAACAATACAGGATCGTGGCACCCACAGAAAAAATAGCAAGATGTGTTTAGCGTAAAAGAAAGGAAGGTGGAAGAGTGTCAACAAGGAAGGGGGCCCTGGGTTTGAACTCCAAGACGGTAACGGAGAAAAACGTCATCTTGGGAGGGTGACAACAAAAAGAGAAGAATCAAACACCCGTGAACCTACGCCAGAAACCGAGAAAAAGCAGCCAGGCCCATGGGAAAACGGAGAAAAAAAAGAAGAGCAACATTAAATGATGTCTGGAAGAAGAAGGTTTTAGGAGGAGGTGGAACGTATACCGCGTCACCCTGGAGGAAGAACACGACATCAACGGGGAAAATTACGTGGAACGAACTAAGAGACAGAGGGCAAAAAGGGATTCGGACACATTACCTTGTCGGTGGAGACCCGAGCGTACCGACAAAAGAATATCGGAAAAACAAAGGTCAGGCGAAATTCAGGGGGGGGGGGGGGGGGTGGGGGGGGGGGTGGGGAAATTGGGGGGGGGAAAAAGACCGCTGCATGAGCCAACGCCCATACCGACAAAAGTCAAGAGGAGAGTTCAATCACCACAAGTTATTCTAAAAATGCCAGGGAGAGCATACTGAAAAAGGGGGTTAACTACAGAAGAACGCAGAGAGCTGTGGGAACAGGCCGAAATATGCCAAAATATTATCTCTCGAAGTATACGTCCGACGCTGGATCAACGACATATCAGGGAGTAAAGGAAGGTCAAAGTGTTCGGTAATGAAAAACTAGGAAGGAGTGAACACACTGGAAGGGGGGGGAAGACGTCGGAAGGGGATGCCCGAGCGTGAAAAGGGGAAAGAGGAAGAATAGGATGGCGCCTACGAAAAAAAGGAACTGAAAAAAGGAGAGAAAAAATTCACCTCGGGAGTACTTGAGCCATACGGGGACGGGGGAGACTCGGTAAAATACACGGAAAAAGGAAAGAGGACTAACTAAACACAGAGGGGGACGAAAGAAAAACAAGCATCGTGGCCGCCTGAAGAGCGAACAAAGGGAAAAAGGGAGGCTGCGATTTGAGGCGGGAAATACCACGTGCAGCAAACACAAAGAAAACAGACTAAAGAAAGTGCAAGGGAAGTCCTGCCTAAAGGAAAAAAACCGCAGGCTCAGCACTATTCGTTGCAGAGAGTGAGTGGAGAAAAAAAATCACAGGTCATAACTTCATAGTACGTTGAGAATGAATGAAACTGAAGCAGGCGCAGGGCCACTGAAAAGAGCGCGCGGCTGGCCGCTAATCTTCTAGTGAAGAAAAGCATAAAAACGGCCAGAAAACAGTATCAAACTAAGGGCCAGATCTGCGGATTGCACTGGTGAGAATCAAAAGATGGCCGCGGACTGCAGGTTCAGTATGCGGGGAAGCAATACAAAGGAAGTAAGAGGGTTCGAGAGGACCAACCCCTGCCATAGCAGCTCCTAATCTTTCAAAAAGAGGGTGGGCCCTAGACGGTTTTCCCAGGATCGACGTCCAGAGAGGTCACGGTATTAATGTCCGAAAACAAACAAGGGGAGGAGAGTCTGGAAAGGGTCTCGGGGAACAGCCTAAAAAGAAAAAAAACTTTCAACAGTGACGCAGGGTCGGGGACGACATTCAATCATCGAGTCCAAAAAACTCACAGGGGGGAAAAAAAATTCAGCTGATCTGAAACGATTTGAAGGGGCGAGGACAAAACACAACATTTGTGTCAATGGCTCTGGGGGGGGAAACGTTCAACAGGAGAGGTAAGGGCACCCAGGTCGATGGCTAGTTTACTTGTTCTGGAAGGGGGCGGATATTCGCTGGCTGTCGGTTGCAAACAAGGTCGATCCACAAAAAAGCCGACGAGGGTTCAGGAGAAAGGAGCTGCCTACGGTGACTTCGTATGACAAGGTGCGCGGAACTCCGAGGGAGAAATGGGAAAGCGACCCAAGAGGTCCGCGCATTCGAAAGGAAGGTTTTTGTTCGGCTGGATGGAATGGCGTCCCCATAAAATCTTTCTCTAACAGAGAAAAAGAGAATTATGAAGAGAGATCTTCTTACGCGGAAGACAGAGAAAGGAATCTCGGTACTGACGAACACCGAAAAGCATTCCAGTGGGGCACCCGAACAGGTAACGAACGTAGAAAGGCGGGACATGAAATTTACACTCTCACTGAGTTCCGTAGAAGCTGGCAGAAAAGACAGAAAAAGAAAGCACATGAGGAAATGAAATGACGACCTGGGAGGGTGGGAAAGTAGACACGCGAAAATTACAATGTTCAGGCCAGGCGCCCCTCAATGAAAAAAGGGGAGTTGTATGGAGGAGGGAGACCCGTTCAAACGGGTGGAGAAGGGTGGTCTTAAGCGCTGCGGCAGGAAATAAAAAGGAATTGCCTCCCTGAAGACGAGATGAGTTATGGAAAGGGAGAAGACGGCGCAAAAAGGGGGACGGGTGGGGGCCTGACAGGCCTGCTTCCAATAAGGAAAAAGAAGGCCACGCTATTTGCGTACCACCCGCGAGAGCGGGAAGAAAAGGGATACTCAGTGAATTCCACTAAGGATAGTCCGGGGAAAACTTATAGGGTGAACACAAACCCAAAATAGGGAACAACTAGGGGTAACTGATCTGAATGGCACAGAGGGTTCAAAAAACTGGGTAGTTTCTGGAAGAAGGGTAAAGGAGAACAACGATATCTGTCGCGGCCCGTGCTGACGGCGAAGGAAGCGTAAAATCTTGGTGATAGGGGGGGGCTCACTTGTAAAGTACTATAGGGGGGAAGTACCGAAAGTGTTCGGACCAAAGAACGAGGAAAGGGTCGTATCAAAACTGATACTAAACGAGGAAAACGAGAACTTCGGCCGTCGCGGGACTCTACAGGGGGAGGAAGGGACTCAATTCAAAAAGAGATTTTGACGATGTAGTTCTTAACACAGGCAGGGGAGAGGGAAGGGAAACCGACACTAGGGTCGGGGAAGACTAAAAAACTGGAAGTCCTTTGTTCGGTCAAGGTCCCAAAGGGACGGAAATCGGGACGTGGGTGGGCAAAAGCTGGCTGGGCCGACCAGTGATTTATGATATCTGAGGAAGGCGGCAGCGCGCGCATTGAATTGGAAGGCAGGGGGAGAGTCCAGCATGTAATGGGGGCGGGGTGGGAGAACCCCGACTGTTCCACGTTTTCGAGTAGAGTAGTTGTGAAAAAGAAGGGAGTGGGGTACCAGAGGTTACGGACTCGGAAGAGACGATGAAAGAGGTCCTTGAGCCGCCGTTGAATCGAAGGTGTAGGGAAACACACGCGTCATGGGAGGTGGGCCGGGAAAAGGGGGTACATTCGCCGCAAGAGAAAAGACGAAACACACTGTCCCTGAGGCAAGTTTGTATATCGGGAGAAGGAAAAGGGTTGTCATAACGAAAGGGGGGGGAACGACGCTCAGAAGCAAATCGAAAAAGAGCCGAACTTCTGCACGTTAGCGAAATAGGGGAAGGCTCGTGGGAGGGGGAAACAAGTTCTCGACTATAGCGAGACAGGTCGTGAAGGGGGGGTGTTACAGTGTAACGAGCCCGCAGGAAGGAGTCAGGTTTGGGCAAAGGAATACTACATAGGAAGAGCGCATTGGGGGAAATCAGGCTTGGGGGGCCCAGAAGGTAAAAAGGAAGGGGAACCGAAGGGGTCGGTAAAAAAAGTTGGGGAGAGATCTCGCTGGTGAAGTCCAAAGTAATCAGGGGGGAAAAGTCTAGAACGCGCCGTCGAGAAAAATTAAGATAACGAGACACATCGTCAGGGAAACAGTACTCAGGACGACTCGGAAAAAAAAGTCATTTGCCAAAATCAGACAGAAGAGTCCCAGAAAAGGGGACTTTTTAGAGCAGGAGGGAAAGGCAACTGCTGCGTTCTTAAGGGGAAGGAGGTGAGGGGAGACGGGAAGAGGACGTGCCTCCGGTCCACACTTGGGGGGGGACCGGAGCTGTTGAAACACACTTTTAGACGTATGGGGACCCTGTCGGATCAAGGGAGGAGTGAAATTAGGGACAACTCTCGGACCGGAATAGAAGGGGAAGGTCCAAAAGGGTGAATTTCCCAAACGCGGCTTCTGCAGGGACATACAGGGGGAACGCAACTTCAAGAAGCAATTTGGCAAAAGGGGGGGAAGATCCTGTCTCTCTAAAAAAGAGACGAAAGGTTTCGTTCTGCAAAGAGAGGCCCCGAGGGGGGTAGCGCAACTCCCGCTCAACTACTCCGGCTGCGACCGGTGGGTCAATAGGGGAAGACACTCCGAATTAAAACCGTCGAGGAAAAGAAGACGACTCCGCAGCGCCGCCAAGTGTACTAGGGGGAGGGAACTTGCAGTGGGGGGTTCCACGGGAAAAAAGGTGGACTACTAAAAAAACGACCGGCATTCAATGAATACTGAAAGACCTGAAAACAAGCTGCGGTGCAAGCAAACTAGAGCAAACTATGGGTAAGAAAGGGGGTTCGTCACGGATGAAGAAAGATAAAAGGGCACCAAATTCCGCGACCAAGTTTGGACAGCCACGACGGGAAAGGCAGAGACGTTTCTCGGAACGTTCTTGCTCGAAGCGGGAGCAAGGCTGAGTAAGGGGGGAGTACCCATCGGAAGAAAGATTCTCCTGGAAGAACGGACAGAGAAGGGAAAGAACTCGTTCTACCGCGCAGCAGGATGGGAAAGGCAAAAGAGACTCGGTCCGTATGGTAAAGGAAAGCAAAAACGGGGAAGAGAGTCTACACCTGATCGTTCATCTCTACGAAAAAAGGAAAAAGCATCACTCTTTCGCGTGAGCAACGGAGGCCAATAACCAGCGGACAACGAGAGGAAGGGACATTTAGAGAGGTGGGGGGAGAATGAAAGAGACAGCGACCTGCGGTCACAACAAGAAACAAAAAAAAAAAAACCCCCCACACCACCCACACAAGCACCAACCAACCCCAACAAAAAACCAAAAAAAAAAACAACAAACAAAAACCCCAAAAAGGCGTTCAATTAGCTGGGGGGAGGGATGAACTAAGAGGAGAAAGAAAGTTTTACCCGAAGTGACACTTGCGTACAGAAAACGCGCAGAATCCAAGGATACAACGACCTTAATCAAGCGGGACGACACTCGCAAGGTCAGACTCAAGGGGAGACCTAGGGATTAAGCGACGAGGCCAAATCCGTCTAAATCGAAAATGAAGAAAGGTCATAGAGGTACGTAAAAGTCGGTACTTAAGACAAAAGTAAAGACGAGGGAGGGAGATCTCCAACCAATCCGACCGAAAGAGTAGGACTGGTCTATCACTCTATGGACAGACGAATTGAAGAAGATGCCATACGAGCCAAGAGGGAAGGAAGTTAGCTACTGAAGAACTCCTTCGTCGTCACATTCTCATCAACTAGGGGCCGCCGTGGCGGGTGCAAGGGCACTAAAGAAGAGTGGGGCACATAAAGTCGAAGAAAGAAAAGGGAGGTGCAGCTAAGGTCAAGTCAGGGGAAAAGTGACAAGGATAGAAGGACGGACTTAAACCGGCGGCTGCACTACGTCGGTCAATCATTTTGGCTAAGAAACCCGCATGTTAACTTCTGCCGAAAGACACTTCATCCGGAGGAAAAAACATAGATCGTAGTCGAATGGTACCGGGAAAAAAGGCGAGTGCGGAAGAGAGGGAAGTCTCACGGCCGATCCGGAAAAAGGTAGCTTTTGGGCGGGCGAAAAAAAACCCAGTTGAACACAGTACTTCCACTGAGCGAAATTAAAAGATCGACACCTATAAGGAGCAGGAGGGTCCAAGAGGAGGAAAGGAGGATTCGCCTCGCATAAAAATAACGCCGTGACAAAAGCGGTACCTTCGATGTGGACGACTGGAGAAAGTACCCCCGGGACTTCAGGGAGGAAATTGGAAAATAGAACTCAAGCCGAAAGATTCCTCATGTGAAGCGAAATATCCGGATAGGTAACGGTGGTAGGGAGCGTCAAAAAACTACAACCAGAATTTTCACAGAGGGGCGACTTCTGGAGGGAAAAAAGAGAAAAGAAAGGCTGTGCGCGAAAGGTCCCGCCCAGGTGAGGGGGCCGGAAATTGGGTAAATGCTTGGAGGTTCCATTGTGAATCAACAGTCGAGAAGGGGGACAAAAAACCGACGCAGAAAGAAAAATCGTGAAATGCCGACGGGGGAGAGTAACCAGGGCCGTCAGGAAGTCAGAACGGACAGGTGAAAGATAAGCGCAATTCATAGGCCTGGAGGAAATTCTCAAATTCGAAGCGTCGTAAGCAAAA
>Ga0179591_1227449_pt1 | contig 13904 bp, 7 predicted proteins | sample CZOMad2_1_08_16f_FD_182891 | JGI IMG/M metagenome (GOLD analysis project Ga0179591, IMG submission 182891) | Vadose zone soil fungal communities from Angelo Coast Range Reserve, California, USA - CZOMad2_1_08_16fungal (PacBio error correction) | ecosystem: Environmental > Terrestrial > Soil >...
CATAACAGAAGCCCGGCAATAGCCGCCGGACGGGAACTCGGCGGAAAGAGGACTTGGAGAAAATTGGGGTTTGGTTCCGGCCCAAGAAGTTGGGAAAAAAGAAAGGAAAAACGCATGAGCAGTTGAGAAAAGCTTTGGGAAAGGGGGAAGTGCGGTCAGAAAAAAAAAGCCAGCCAGGAGTGCAATCGGCCCGCTTAAACTATTAAAAGCAGAGTACAAAAGGTGATTAAACGGCGGGGAGCAAAACTGGCAAGAGAAAGGGGACGAGAAGTTTGGGGATGGGGAACTGGGGAACCGCCATAAGCAAATTCTTGTCGAAAGGAGCTACTCCATCGGTTGTGGGATTGAGGTCCGGAAAAAGCAGGACTTGTATATTTCCGAGAATCGGGAAACGGGGAAAAGGGGCGTTGGAAGTCCGGAGGGGAGACCGGCTCGAGGCTTCCGAGGCTAGGTTCGGCGAGCTAGTCCCAGACAACTCTAGCACAGAGCAGGATCGGGAGGGGTGGGGTCTTCGACAGCGTATAACTGGAAAGAAGAGAAAGATAACGCAAGTAAGCTTACTTGAGGATCCCCACCAAAAGGAAATGTTACATTTGGGCAAAACCAAAAAAAAACAGGGGGGGCAGAAAGAGCCTTGGAAAGAGATGACGTCCTTTACCATCAAGGGGGACCAACAGAAAAAAACGGGAAAGAGGGCAACAAGCGGGTTTAAGGAAAATGTGGTCGGTCTGGTCGGGATAAGAAGATGGTGGGAAAGGGGAAGCCTGACCAGCGGGGTCAGGGGGAACTGGAATCCTTTTAGAAAGGGGGAAAAAGGAGGATCCAACCGCGATCCTAAGGAAAGAGGATTGATCTCGGGGCCTTGGTAAGAGGGAAGTCCTCACCTGCCGAAAAAGAGCCTGAGTCGCCCAAAGGGAGTCGAAGTGTCCACGGGGGAAAGCGATCCGCAATCCGACTCAAAGAAGGAAACGTCACTGCGGGGACCGACTAGGTGAGGAAACGCGACCTGGTGGAAAAAAAACGGGGGGACGGGAAAATTACTGCCAGCACGTAAAAAAAACGGAGAAACCAGGAAGTTCAACCGGTCCTGCCAGCCCAACAAGAAGCGTGAAGGGGGGATGAACGAACAAACAGGAGGGGAAGGGTAATCCCCCAGAGCCCGAAGTCAGCGTGATGTGTCCGGTCTCAAGGAAGAAGGGTTACAGACCGAGACCTCTGGAGGGACCATCATGGACGGCGACATCCGAAAAGTAAAAGGAAAATGTACCCCTGAGTGGGGAGGAGGGGGTGGGCTAGCCGGAGTAGGTCAGGCAGGACGGAGGAGGGCAGAAAAGGAATATTAAAGGGAGACGACGTACTAAAAAGAGGGGAAAACTTTTTCAATGGTTTGGAGACGGGATCGCCCGAGAACAAACAGGGAGCAATCAAATGTGACCGTGGGGGGCGAGACGGGTCAGTCTCTAACTCGCATTAGATAAGAACGGAGGTAACTCGAAGGGAGGCAAGGAGGGAATCACTTTTCGGGAAAGAAACATAAGCCAAAAATACAACCTTAGGGGGGCCGAGGACACGAATCGAGATCATACTGATACTTCGTTGCAAGTGTTCGCGCAGGGAAAAAAGGGAAACGGTCTCTAATCCGTGAAAAACAAAGGCCGAAACCTGGAAGAACACTTGTGTCAAGGGAGAACAAAACCGAAGTGAGAGGACAAAATCACCAAAAGACGACAGGAATTAAAAACTCCTCTTTATGGGGGGGGGGGGGCGACCCCGCTGAAACGGCCGGAGTGAGCAGACACACCGCGAGACCAAAAGGGGGGACTAAACATAGGGAGAAGGAAGAACCCGTTTATGGGGCGTAACAGGGGACACATCGTTCTGGACAAGGTCGCCAGGGCATCCAAGGGATACTTGCCCCCACCCCTTGGATGATCACGACGATCAAAGTTTAGGGAAGAAGAGAGACAACCTACCTGTTTTCAAACGAAAAGGGGTCCCCTTTCAGCGAGGCCCCAGTTAAGCCAGTTTTCCGGGCCAGGGAGAGCTCACAATCAGGGGTGTCTGGACAAACGCGAAAAAGGGAGGAAGCAGCGGCGGCAACCCTTGTCACAGGCGAGGTACCACACTCAGGAAAACTAAACTCTAAAAGGTGGGACAACCCCGGGGTCCTAGTCGGCGAGGGAAAAGGACAAAAGGACCCTGTTAAACTTGTTTGAGGATAAAAGAAAACCTTCTCCTTGGGGGAAAAAGGATTCGGGGAAAAATACGACCTTGGTGGGAAGGGGGGGAGGTCACCCCATTTCTCAACCAAAAAAAAAAGAATGTGACACGACTGTCCAAAGGAACCTGCTTTTGGGAAAAAGGGGCCCCCCGACCCTCCGCCAAGGGGGAAAAGCCAAAGAAAGGAAACAACGGTCAGGAAAAAATCCCCCGTGAAGCAGGGAAGACTCCTCCTCTCAAGAGGGGGAGCAACGCGTTTTTCAAGACGACAAACCCGGACGGACCATGAGAAACAGCTCCGAAGGAGGGCGATTGACCATAACGGACGAACTACTCTCTCGCCAGACTAAACATGAGAGTGAGAAAATTCGTTCCATAAGCTCAGGGGGGGTGCGAAGAGCGTTTCGGAAGGAAACACTGGCCGGACCACGACCCCAAAAAGCGTGGTCGCAAAAGGGGAAAGCGAAAGACGGGCGTCGCAAGGAGGAGGGGGGGCCCGGGTCCGGGAGGGGGAAAAAGCCGGACGGAGGGGAAACCGGGGGGGGACAGGGGGGGAAAAGGGGCGGAAAGGGGGGCAGCCACGGGAAAAAGACCACGAGGACAGGGCTGGGGAAATAGGAAACACCGCACGAAGACAAAACGTCTGATTTCTATCACACTACGCTACTATATGCACCGTAAACGGGGGTTCCGTCCCGGTCTTAAAAACAAATAAGAAGAAAAAGCCCCCAATCTTCCGAGCAGGGGGGAAAAAAAAGGCGTCTTCCGAAATAACTACCTTTAAATCGGGTTCTCCACAAGGAGGGACCTGAGAGGAAGCTTTTCCAGAGACTAAGTGTGTTTAGCCCTTCCAGAACAACGATTCGGAAGACTCCAAGTTTGGGGGCGGAACGACAGTGAACCAACAAACACCACCCAAAAAAAAACAACCCCCCATCGGGCCAGAAAAAGAAAAAAAAACTGAGGAACGTTATACCGGGGTGGGAAAAGAATCCCGGTGGACCGCGTACAGAAGATTGCTAATCTGAGGGAGAGAAGAGTAGACTGACAGACAGCGTTTCGGTCAAAAAAGAGCCGCCTGATGGTGGATGGGGACGAATCCGACACGAAGGGAAAAATTACCGGAAACCGTCGTGCGAGTCGCCGAAAACAAGAACTACGAGTCAACAGTCCATGTTCCTAGGACAAGAAACAAAAAACCGGGACACTTTTCGCCGGACGCAACCAGTGGAGCCATGACCGGGGAGCATGCGCGCAGGGGGCCGTTTGTCAAGGGGAACGGGGAGAGAGAACAGGGCCAAATCCGCTGCTAGGAAGGAAGAGATCTAACTAATCAGGGGGCGACCGTCTTCCACAAACAAACTTGGAGAAAGAGAGGAAAAGAAATACACTAACTTTGTTTGCGGGGAGGGTGGGAAAAGAAGAAGAAACGAGTAGCATCACTCCTAAGGGAGAAAGGGGAAGACTACCGGGGGGGCGACCAGTACCTCCGGAGAGGAAAAAGGAAAAAAGAAGACAACTAGTTCGGAGGGTGGGAAGCGGATCGCCTTAGGAAGGGAAAAAGGCCCGACCACATCCTTCGCCCAATGACCGAAAGAGTTTTAGGGGAAGATCGGTATCGAACCGCCCCAAGGTAGGCTCCATTAAAGCGGTCGAGAACGGAAGGAGACTACGCAGAGGGGAAAATCCCTTCCCGCAAACGAGGGAGTGTCGCTCTAAACCTCCAAGAGGGCCCGGGAGAAGGAAAAGGACGCGGCCTGGGGGCGCATAAAAAAGGAAGGCGTGCTGAAGCCGAAAAAAGGGGGGGAAAAAAATCAGGACGACCTCCGAAAAGGGAGGTTCAAAAGTAGACGGCAATCTTCCTGAGAAGTTCCACCACAGATCGGCTACTCTATTGGGGCGATGAAACATCTCGAGAGGTCAAACGGGGCGGGTGACACCGTCCCAAACGGATCGAAAGGCGGTAAGTTGTGTGGGTAGTCAGGTCCCAAATCAAACGGAGGGGCAAAGGGCAGGAAGCCCACGGCCGAACCTGTCGAGGGGGAGCGGGGAAAGAACCGGAGAAAACGGAAATCTCCGTTTTGGGTTGGGGGTTGGGTTTTTGTCTACTGAGAAAAAAAGCACCTGGGCGGCCACGAAAATGACCACTTGACCATAGGAAAGCCGTCACCAACCATTGTAAAGTCCTTGGCGGCGGTCGGGAAGGCCGGAGGATTCAAAAGGGAAAAGAGGTCACTCAAACAAAAACCAAAATGGAAAAAAGGAGGATAAAGTATAGAGATCTGCTTCAGAAGGGAGAGAAAAAAACGTAAACAACCTCCGCCAGGGAGAAAAAAAGACGGAAGGGCCTGCTGGGGTCAAGGGGTAACAGAATGGAAAAAGGACAGGGCCTCCCCCTTCAAATGGTGCTTCGCGGGACTATACATAATCCAAGGGGGAAAAAGAGGCGCCGCCCGAACCATCGGTATTAGAGGGGGGAGAACCTCCACTCCTTCGGTTGTAAAGAGGACGGACAAACAACTTCGATCGCAAAGAAAGAAAAGACGCGGGTGCCAGTTGACGGGCAGGGAACCCGAGCTCTTTCAAGACAAAACACATCTATTAGCCGTATCAGGGAGGTTGGAACGGCAAGGCCCGAGGACCGTCGACACGAAAACCATCCGAGGTCGGAAGGGAGGAGCAAAAAGAGCGAAGCCGTACGACGGCGTCCCCCAAAGGGAAAAGAAGGGTCCACTGTGTCCACGAGGCAAATCGGGAAATTAGAAAAAAAGACCTCCGGCGAGGTAAGGAGCTGCTCGAAAAAGGGAAAGAAGAAAGACCTTGTCTACAGAGGAGTGGGGTGACATTACCAGGGGGGGGAAAACTATCTCAAGGGAAATTCTAATACTCAAGGGGGATGACAGGATTGGTCGACAAAAAGAAGGGTACCCATATAACTATCTCCCGAACAGTCCACCTCCCGGGGGCATTTCCCCTACGAAAAACCGAGGCCTTTTCCCCAGGGAGGGAGAAAAAGAGAGAAGGATACCAGTGGGAAACGGGGGGAAGCAGGGGGTAAGAGGACAAGGCATCCCGGAGGAAGGAACTCATCGCCTGGAGGTGGGACAAAAAAAAAGACCCACGAAGGGACAGGTCTGAGATAAAGAAACCTGCCGGAGAAAGGAAGACTTACCGGACGTTTGAACGACGAGACAAGGGGCGCGAAAATGGCCCCGTCTATCACAAAAGGAAAGGGAACTTTTTCCTCTAAAACCGTGCAAAAAAAAAAACTCCGCGCCCAGAATGGTCTTCCTCACTGGGAAGGGCACAAAAAAAAACAAAACTTTTAGCAAGGTCGATAAGGGAACTGAAAGAAGACCTTTGCCTCTTAACTAGGGGAAAAAGACCAGTGCGAAGCGCCGGGCTGAAGGTAGCACTAAGACGTTGGTACATGTAAGCCGGAAATAAGCAGGGAAATGTTGATCCCAGAAAGAAAGAAGGGGCAGGGAACAGAGTGAGGTACCCTATCCAGAGGGCGTTTGACTTTGGGAGGCCACGTAACTTTGAAGAAGATCCTAGAAAACAATCGGGTTACAACTAACGAGAAGGTCCACCAGACAAAAAGACCAAAAAAAAGATTTCCAGAGCAACCGAGAAGAAACCCAAGGTTATCGTAGTGGGATCTTTGGAGGTAGAAGGAGAGGACCCAACGGGAGGCTAAGACAGTTTCCAAACTAGGGAAAAGTGTAAGTGTCCGGAAAAAACCACAAAGTATAAGTTCTTTATTAAAACGGGAAATATTAATCCTCACTTGCATTAGCTCTGCGAAATGGCTGTCCCTGGAAAAGCTGAACCAAGAACTTAAGGAGAAAACTTACTTGGAAAGAAAATAGAATTCTCCAGAAAGGTGGTGCGGAAATCGAGTTGTCGGGTGCGAAAAAGATAGCCATCAAAAGGCACGAAAAGTGCAGGCGGCCCCTGCGATTGGTTTCTAAGGTTCCGACTTGGCGGGAGAACAGAAAACAGAAAAGCAAAACGAAGACAAACGGACAAGCGTAGCACATTTGTCAAAGTCGCCAGACAAGCAGGCTAATCCGAAAACGCCAACGAGCCCGTGACATACAGCGAAACGTACTCCCGGGGAGAAAAAGAACCCAGGGAAGTAGGGGTGCTAGACGATGGGTTCGGGGGGCTCACGGGTGTTAAAGGAAACAAAGGGGGATCATACCTCAGGTGGGGAAGAAAAGGAATAGGAAAAAGAGGTCCGCCGCAATGGCTGAGGAGAGACACATACAGGGCGTCGCTGGGTCGCCCGTCTGAAACCCGCAATAAGCTGTTTCCCTGAGGGAAGGGGCAAGACTGACTGAACTTCAAGAAGGGGGGGGGAAAGAAAGACCACGCGTTTCGCAGCCGTGTCGGAAAGGGCGTTGGGCATTGTTCCAGCAACTGGGGGAAGGAGGGACCTGAATTGGGGGGCCCGGAGCCATCAGCATGCACGTTCTTACGGCGTGGGGAAGGGCAGGGGGTGGCAACAATTCAGGGGGGCAGGACCTCAGGGTACGGGTCTCCCCAGGAGGGGATTTTAAAATAGAAACAGGTACGCCACCCGGGGACACGGTTCGAGGTTCCCTTCCCGGGAGCGAAGCCAAACGACGAGGCGGAGTGAAAAAAGGAACCCGGTGCCGACCGGGGGGGGGGAAACAACGGTTGGACTCGCCGAGGTCGGAACGGAGGACAAGGAAAAAACAAAAGGAGCGCGACTGCCTTTTGGACAGAGGACGTAACGGGTCGTGCGCGGGGCGATACTTTTGGAAGGGGACCCTCTGGTAGGGGATCAAAAAAACAGTTCAAAGAAAAAATGGGCGTGAACGGGACCAGCGGCGGGGGAAAGAGCGGAAGGGGGGGAAAGTTCAATGAACAGGAGCGGGCCAAACAAGGAAGGGGGTCCTCCGGGACGTGAGAAACCCCTGGGGGGGCGGAATCCCAAGAGCTCCACCAATTAAACTGGAACGCAAGGTGGTGACACTACATCAACTGGGAGAACATTTCATTCCTCCGGTGTTTCGTCCAGTTGCGGATATGGCCGGAATCGGACTCCGGACAGACTTAGAGGGGAAACAAGTACCGCGGATTCGACTGGGGTCAAGGTATATACTTGGGGGGGGGGATGGGGCAGCCGGAAATGGCAGGGGGAGAGAGGGGGCGCAAAGGCGTTGGGGGACCAAGTTTGCGTAACATGAGGAACGTATCGGGACGGGGGGTCCATGGGACGCGATCCCGGCGGACAAGGAGTGCGTCCCTGAATAGAAGGAATAGGTTGACGAGCAAAGAAGGGGGGGTAGCGGGGGAGGGGTGCGACGGGAAAAAGAAAGAAAAACAGCCCCACTTGACGTATCGTTAAAGAAAAACATGCTTTCTTTCCCACGGAGAGGGGGCGAATCCTCTACTTTTGTAACCTCAAACCAAAGGGGGTCATTGTGTACTTGGAGGCCGATTTTTCCGAAAAATGACCCAAGTCGTGACAAAGGGGGAAAAAAAAATCGTGAAGTCTTTACTGAAAGGGGTAAGAGACCTTGAAAGACATGCCCGTACGGACGCGGGCCAAACGCGCCCATTCATATTCAAAATTTTTGAAAACGGGGTAACAAATGTTACGATTAAACAAAAAGAGGACTCCCGAAGATAGGGTTCCTCCGCTGTCGGAAGACAAGAAAAAACCTCAGAGCCTGGTCATCGGGTGAAGGGGGGTAAATTCTACAGGGGTGTCGGTCATACCCAAAAAGAAGGTCAGGGAGTGGTTATGGGCGGAAGAAGCGAACACCCTTCCACTAATGAACGGAAAAAAGCTTCGTGTCTATTGAGAAGTGGAAAAGTCTTTCCTTCAATAAGAAAAAAAAGACGCTCCTTACGTGTGTCCGTCGGGGAATCCTCCAGTTATCTTTGAAAAATATAAAAGGGGAAAACCAAGGTGAGGTCACAACCGAGAAAGACGAAGATACCTTAATACTGAGAAGAAAAAAGACTCAAGCTGGAAAAGGGAAAACTTAAAAGGACTATGGAAAAAAAAGGGGCGCCGTAAAGTGGCGGTGATAAAAGGACTTCCCGAGACGAAGAGGTCATCGAGGCCCTTTGAGAAAACGGTCGGATACAACCAAGCCTCAAAGAGGAGGGGGTAACAGAGCCATGAACGAAAACATGTAGAATTAAGTGCCCGGACACCTACAAATACACCTAGGGGGGAGGGACGTACCAAGCAAAAAACCCTACAGGGTGGGGGAGGGGAGCTCGAAGGAGGAGTGGCGGTATGGAGGGACCCAAGGGGGAACGGGGATCGGGAAAAGGACAATGCGACACAGGAAGGGGCGGTTATCAACTTGAGAACAAAACCTAGAAGGGGGGTGAGACCTTCTTGGGGAAAGGAGCCGCTTCTAATTCGATAGAAAGGGTCGCTTATCCAAGTCAAGAAAGTGCTTTCTCATCTTCAGGAAAAGGAACCAAAATAATGATCTAAGGGGGGGGTGAGAGGCGTACTTCCTCACAACATGAAGAGGGCCTCAAAATCCGAGGGTGAAAAATAGGTTCACAGCCGACGGCTACAAACAGAGAGAAAGAAAAGTTTGAATACCTGATCGAGAAAAGAAAAGAGGAACCATAAAATTCTCCCAGGACAAGGAGGAAAAAAAATACTACCAGAAAAGATGGGGTCAAATAGCAACAAAAATCGGACCTGCAGAAGGGAGAAAGAAAAATCCGGAAGAATGGGAAAAGAGTTTACCATCCCAGCTACTTACGGCCCAAGTCGCTGCCAAGATCAAACGGAAGGGATAAACAAAGGGACGGCGCTCCAGCCTTTCAACGAAAGAGAAAATGGACCAGAGAGGGATTAGGAAAATGGCCCGCCACGATAAGGGGGGAGGAACGCCCGAACAACAAAGCGCTTGCTCACCCAAGAGCATGGCTTTATTGGTTCGGGATACTGTTTCCGGGAGTAAGTACGGGGTACGTAACCAAAAACCGAAGGGAGAAGAAGGGCGAAGGAGCAACCGTCCATCGGGGAAATGAGTTCCAGAGCTAGGGGGCAGTCAAGAGGACGAGCGAGACTCAAAAAAAAAACGAAGGGAGGAAAAGAAGATAGAGAGATTCGAGAAGAAGGTGGACACGGAAAAAGAAGGGGCCGATCCGGGGAGTCTGTATTTTGTAATGACCAGGTTTTGTAAGGTCCACGGGAGTTGGAAGGGACCTTACGAGGAAAAGACACTGGCCTCATTGGGAGAAAAAAGAGGGCTGTTTGTCAGGCAAGGAGGAGGAGAGGGAGGGTCAACAAAACATGTTCCTCAGAAAAACTAGATGGGCACCAAGATCAACGAAGGAAAGAGTGGATCGACTTAGGTATTACTTGGGGGTTGGGGGAGCCTGGCAGTGGCTGTCTTAGAGGGTGTATGGGGACGTCACGGCACAAGTCGACTATTCTGGCAAAAGCAGCGAGGGATTAACGAAAACTAACTTGGAAGGTGGAGGGAGGGTCCCTCTTTGGGGCAGAGAACCTGGGAGGTTAGGGATTCGATCAAGGGAACTGGTGACGGCGTGGTCTCAAAGCGAACCGGAGCTGCTGGTTCTTAAGATTGAAGGAGAACGGTAATCCAACAAAAAAAAAAAGAAAAGCTGGATTTGGTACTAAACCGAGGGGGGCGAGACTTGAGCAGAAAAAACAAAAAAAAAAGTCGGGCCTCAGACTCGAGAAGAAGCGTCAGACGTCATAGGAGCCAAAACCCGATAAAGCGGGAAGTTTAGAAAAAAAAAACCTTGTGTGAAGAGGGCGGACGTGACACGCTTGCGGGGCCTGGGAACGCTAACAATCCAGGGGCACATCTAAGGTCGCGACGATTAGGGGGTGCTGCGTTGTTATCTGTCCTACTCCCAGAGGGCGAGGGTAGTTGGGCCTGGAAAGAAGCAAGCGGGGTGTCACTGATGCTCCGATAAGAGGGCGAGGCTGGTAATCACTGAAAACCTGCGAAGCAGTACAAAAACTTCGATGGAGCTCGGGCTGCGGGAAAGTCCACTTCCTTTGTAACAAGGGGGGGGCCAAAGAGTACGCAACTGAACATGGGGGGAATCAAATTGATAAAGTGTACAGGGGAAAAATATCTGAACCAGAGATCCCTTTCGAGGGGCGTTCGGGGGCGGTGAACTCCTGGGTATGAACACAAAACAGGAGGAGACGACTTCACGGGAGGGGGACGCAATCTTCATGCAGGGGGGCAGGGAAGAAAGGGTGTTTTTGTAGTGCCGCAATCCAGCAAGGGGCAGGTGTCATGGGGGGGGTGATTAAAAAAGGAAACAGGGGAAGGAGAGAGAACACTCTTTGTAGAGGGGTCGGGGGAAGAAAAAAATTAACCCCGCCACTCATAGTGGAGGGAGAACTGCCAATCATGGTGAAAAAACTCTCATAGGGCACCTGAAAGAGTCGTGATAAAGCCCAGGGTAAAGTGCCAAGGGGGAATAATTGTCTTTCTGTTGTGACGGACGTAGTGTACCTGTCCGTGGGAAACTGGGCTCCAGGAATCAGGGAGACAGAAAAAAAGCAGACCACTTTTAAAAGAAGAGAAAGGGTCATTTGTGTGGAATTGAAAAGAAAGGATCGCCCAAATAAAAGACTGACACACCCAGGGGCCCAAGTTTCGGTCCACGAAGGGGAAAGTGAGATAACATAGGGGAAGGCCGGGAAGGACAGACAGCCCCATGTCATTTCCTAAAAGATTCAAGATGTAGGTGGCATCCGTTCTACACAGCCAAAAGACCCAAACGACAAAGACTTCAGTTCACAGGACCTATCCGCGATACAAAGACGAAATCGAGGTCAAAACCGTTGAATAGCGAACAGAAGGGAAACAGTACAAGAGCTTCCGGCCAAGCACATGGAACGCAAAGGATGCGGAATACCAAAAACCTTCGGCCCAAGAAAAAAAAGAGAAGCGCCGGGAACGTCTACTACAGGGAGGTCGGGGGGAGGTAAACCCACGGCCCTAGAGGGGAATACGCGAACACGGGGACAGAAAAGACGGGAGGGTAGCCAGTTCCCGGAAGGGTCGGTCAAGGGAGGGTCAAAAGGTACGTTGGCCCACAAGACAGTAAGGGCATGGGGATCCGGTCACCAAGGATAAACGACTAAAAAGGGACGAACACCAACAGACCACCGTTTGCCCTAGCCAGCGGGACGATCATGGAAAAAAGGGGGACACATCCAGGGGTAAGCCCGGATGTCAACTGTCACGCCAGAGTTCGTTGAAAGGGGGCGGAGCACCAAACAGGCGGGTTTAGGGGGAAAAGATCCAACATCCTCACACCCGTACCGGAAGGGGAGGTTTCAGACAACACTTAAAGGGGGAAAACACCGTCGCTAAATTGGGGGAAGACTTTCCCGAAAAAAGACGGGCGGAGGGAAAGGGCCAACAGGGGGGGGAGAAGTCCGAACGTGGGGGGCATCCGCAAGAAAACCGGAAAATTCCGCCTGTAGGATGCTGGGGCGCCGGAAAAAACGAGACAGTGGGAGCGGATTCCAGGGAATCAAGAACACATCAAATATGCTAAAGAGGGGGCGTTGAGGAAGTTGACGACCTTTCAACGGACGTCCGCCCGTTGCCAGCGGTGGGCCCCGACACGGCCTCACAGGAATCCCTAAGAAGTGCCAGGAAGACCAATTAAACTGTGTAAGCCGAATTCCATCTTGGTGATAGGAGATCAAACACGGACAGCTCTTCATCAGAGCGGATGTTAAGGAGACCCGGCCTTGAAAAAGGGGCGGAAAGGCTGACTTCCAGTAAAGACTTCTAAAAACTACTGACCGCGCTGGGCCCTACAAGGGGAAATGGAAACGGTCCATGAATGCACTCCTGGGACCAGAAAGAGGCGGAGAAACGCCTACAACGGAAAGCAAGACAATACGGTGTATCCCAAAGAATGGCATACGGGAAACTTGGCAGGGGGGTCAGGGCACCTGCGTGGACTTTCGGAAGAAAGGAGTCGGCAGATTTTAAAACACGGGGGAGGGACAAGGAGCTGGCAAGCACCCAGCGGGCGACCTGCCGTAGGGGAATGGGTTTCTTGGATAGGGGTCCCACAACGAAAAACCCAGAAAAAAAGATCGATGCATCACATAAGCGGAGGGAGAGAAAAAAGAATTCTGGGTACTTGGGGGGGTCAAGGCCTGGGCCTGAGGTCACAGAACAAGAAAAAACACGCCGTTCCAAAAAGGAAGAGCAATTGGGGGAGCAGTACTCCTCGGCCGGGAAGAAAAGGACCGGAGGGTCGGGTCTGAAAAACAAAGGACCCCTACGTGACAAAACGGAAAAGTGAGACAGGCTCAAAGGGGGTGAGCATGAAAGACCACGATGGACAAACCCGAGAAACGTAACCGGCTTCTTGGGAGAGGGCAAATGGCAAAGCCGTGACCACAGAGTGGGGGGACCGTCGTGACACGGACGAGAGGGAAAAAAGCACAAAGTGGTAAAAAGGGAATCACCGTCCAAAAGCACCTTATCGAGGGGAACCAGCTGACCCTCACAGGGAATGGGGGATGTGGAAGTCAACCTCAAAAAAAAAAAGGAAAAGGCCGATTAATTACACCGGTGGGGGGGGGGGGACCGATTCCTCCTGACAAGAAAGGTCACAACATCCTGTCAGAGGAAAGCATGGCACCTATACCCGGAATGCTTGGGGACGGAAGGGAAAAGTGGAGCCCGGGAACCGTTATTCATGCATGAAAAGGAAGGAACGCCTGTCTAGACCGGCCCTGCACGCTGTCTCACAGAAACCATAATCGAACAAGGGATAGGTCGTTCGATGAAAATTGAAAAAGAAAGGGGGGGAGGGAAAGGATCACGACCTTGGGGTGGATTCATGGGCGGGTATAAACACACCTCATCGAAGAGGAAAAAAACGAAACGAAGCCGCTGCTATACTACCGGAGGACAGGAAATGAGGAGAGACGAGCCTTCTACCGAAAAAAGGGGGGGGCGGGAATAACGGAGCGCTAGTGAAAGGGTGAGATGGAAGGAAACTCCGGAGCCAAGTACCTGGAGATCGCCCTTCAGTAGTGGAGAGTTATCTGGCAAAAAAGGCCAATGGTAAGTCTCAAGGTGCCTAATTAGAGAAAGGTGAATGCAGACGTCCTCGGGGCCAGGTACAGGGCCACTCTTCCTAGGGAAAGTGGCAGAGGCTACAAACCCTCCCAATGTGCCCTTGGGGAAAGAAAGGAAGGAAGAAAAAATCGCTGGGAGGTCCCCGTAGCAAATGTCCTTTAAGAAAGCCGAGGTTGGTGGATCGTCAACCGACGAAACAGGCGGGGAAGATGTCTGTGACTCTAAAGGAAAGACGTTTCCAAACGATCGGCTACTGAAAAAGTTGGGGGAAAAGAGCGGGATCGGGGTCGAGTTGTCCGGGCACGGAGAAGCTTTGACGGTAGGTGGGGGGGGGAGAGGAGGGAAACAGAAAGAAACGGGAGCGCTAGCCACGCGCAACGCGTAGGACACCGGCGGCTGAAATGGAAAAAGGGAAGGATAACAGCCAGAGACGAAAAAAAAAAAAAAAGCCGGGGCTGAGGATAGAATACCATAAAAAGACAAGGGAGAGTGGGAAACCAAAAACGGAAGAAAACGTGGCGGCAGGATTAGGGAAGGAACAAGAGGCCGATCTAAAAGGAATCATCT
>Ga0179591_1148426_pt1 | contig 13902 bp, 17 predicted proteins | sample CZOMad2_1_08_16f_FD_182891 | JGI IMG/M metagenome (GOLD analysis project Ga0179591, IMG submission 182891) | Vadose zone soil fungal communities from Angelo Coast Range Reserve, California, USA - CZOMad2_1_08_16fungal (PacBio error correction) | ecosystem: Environmental > Terrestrial > Soil >...
TTACTTTTGGAGCGGGGGGAAAGGGAAAAAAAGGGGGGGTTGGAATGTTCCTTTTACAAAGGGGCAAAGATGGGAAAGGGTTCACGAAAGCCAAAAAACGGTAAGCGGGGATTAGGGCAAGGGGACGAGGGGGTCACTAAGATAACAGGCTCCTTCAGGGGGGGTTGGTCGGACGGACGGGAAAGTCTGTCCGGAGTTGACACTGATAGGGGGGGAGGGTGTATATTGGACCGGGCGCTACAAATAATCTTACTTGGAGAGGGGAAGCAGGGCCAATCGTGAAGGGGGGGAGAATTCATAACGACGTGGAAAGCTTTTGCCAAAAAAACAACGTTGTGGATTCAGGGGGGAGTTGGAAATAAGGAACCTGGGTACGGGACGTGTTAAAAAAGTACAAATATTTGGGTTCCGAAAAGGCAGGGGGGAGAAAAAAGAAACGCCGTTTCATTTAGGTTGGATTTCAGAAAAAGAGGGGGCAATAAGAGTGGGGTTAAAAAAGACAGGGTAACGAAGGGGACCCAAGTGACTTGAACCATCGATGAACTTGGAAAAAAAGGGGTACACCGGCCGGAATCGTTGGACGGAGTCGAAATCAAAGCTTTTACTTTTGAGTGGAACCAAAAAAGTGAAGGATTATATCCCTTTATCGTTTGAGTTGGCTCCCAGGGGGCAGGTGATACTGGATTCGATGGGAGGAGGAGGTATGAAGAAAAAACGAGTTTGAACATTACACCTGCGACTGACTCTTGTAAGAGAGGTGGGAGCACCGCGTTCGTACCCTGCCTCGAAAAATGAAGGGGAGAGAAGTTCGGAGGGGGACCTTTTAAAGATTTAGAAATCTGGGGAAGGGAAATCGTTACTTAAAGAAAAACGAACTTGTGGCTACTATATAAGGGGAAATCAGGGATACGGGAAGGATGAACGTCGTGAACAGTTTGCACGGATTGTGACTTCACATGGACAGAAAAGGTGAACTTTTCTATTTGCAATGGTGATGGCGTAAAAAGAGGGGGATCGAAGGGAGAAGGGGGTGACGGAAAGGGGGATTACTTATAGCAGGGAATTCAACACTCGCTTTCCGCTTAAAGGAGTCGACGCGGAAAGACCGGATGAGAAAAAAGCCGCCGACAAAGGGGAAGAGGACGAGGGAATTTGTGGGAATTTGAAGGTGGGGCAAAAAAGCTGGAAAATCTCGTAAAGCGGCCGAAGGATGGCGTAACAGGGAGGGAAAAGAAAGGACTCGAAAAAGGAACACATCACGAGGGACCAAACTTCGACAAACGAGTTGACGGAAAGGAAGCGTTGCAGTTGTAAGGGGTGTTCGGGAGGTGTGAGCAGAAAAAAAGGATAAAATATTGGGGGTCTAAATTTACACCACTTGGGAGAATGGCAGAAGGAAATGCCGTAGGGAGGAGGGGTACCGCAAAAGGGGAAAAAAAAAACTCTGCGGACCTGGGCCGCGCTTGGAAGGGGGGGGTTGAAAGACAGAAGAAATAATAAAGTGTGGAAAAAAAAAGGGCGGAGAGGTGATATTAGGCAGGAAGGGATGACAAACAAACACTGAATCAATATGAGTCTACTAAAACAACAACAACGGAAAAGGGAGAAATTATGCAATTGTGGGATTGCAGGAGGACAGAGGGCCGTCATGGAAAATTAATATCAAAATCCACGGGGAAGGGTGGCAAAATTGAACGATGGCGACCTTAAAACAGGCGAAAAAATCCCTCGGAGAAAGGTCAGCAATGGTTAAGGGGGCGCAACACGCAAACTAAATACTTCCACAGGGGGAAAAAGAAGGGGGCCACCGGGGAAAAAGGCGGGTCCGTTTTCGATCAGAAACCTAGTTTTACCAGAGGGGAGGGATCCAAACTACCCACAAAAAAGAACGGCAAGGATGCAAGACTAGGTCCGACATTCTGGTGGGCTAATTTCTCGGAGGCTTGTGGGCATTGTCGCGCTAAATTCTTTTGCCGGTAAGAAACAAACCACACTTGGAAAAGAAGCAGGCCCGCTTTGGAAAAACAGGGGGGGGGGGGGATTCACAAGAGTCCAGGACAGGGGGGGGGAAAGCAAAAAAAAAAACTACCAAGGGGCTCCCTGTCGCAAGGGTCAGGGAGGGAGCAGCTTGGCTAAGGTGTGATTTGTCCACAGGGGGGTCGCGAGGAAATGAAAAGCGCAGGTTTGGGGAAGTTACAAGGGGAAAAGACATCGTAGACAGTCGCCAAAGCAGGATCCGGCCGAAGAACCTGGGAACTCCGGGTAACGAGCCAGTTTAAAGAACGCAGAATGAAGTAGCCGAAAAAACGGGGAATAAAGAAGGTATCTGAACCGGCTCATCACTGTTAGAAAGGAGGGGAGCAACCAATCAGTCAGCTGCATTGTACGATCCCCGAGGGAAAGTAGAGCGAACGGAACAACGTCTCGCCCTAAGAAGCAAAACCAACTCATTTTGCGAGAGAAACCGTAAGGAAAGAAATCTCCAAAAACAGGGGGGGCAAGACTCTGGACCCCAATCTCTGAAGGAAGGGGGGGGGAAAGGGAAAAGCGATCGCGAGGGGGTAAGTAAACATCGAGAAGGGGGGGAAGCGGGGTTCCATTGTCCCGGGTGGGAAAAACGGAGTGGGAGAAAACTATTAAAATGTGGCGCGATTAAAATAGAAAAAGAAGGCGAGGAAAAAAGCGGAAAAACACCCCCCACCAACATGAGACGTAAGAAGAAAACAAAGAGGGAGGTGGGGGGGGGGGGGGGGGCGGGGGGGAAAAAAGACGGAAAAAACAAGGGGGGTGGTGAGGGAAAAAAAAAAGGAGCAGAAAGAACGGAAACGGAAAATGGATTCTCATCGCTTGCTTAAGAGAGAGAGGGAGGGATCACCCAAGCGTTCAAAAAAACACAAAAAAAAAAAAAAAAAAAAAATATCGAGCAAGAAGAGGGGCGAAGTCAACCATCACTTTTAAACGCAAAGGAAGGGGGAGTTTTGGGAAAAAAAAAGCCCTCAAGGTTACTGGGCAAAATATAATTCCAAACATGTTTGATGAAAAAGTCAATCAAGGTGGAAGTCTCCAAAACGAAAAGGGCGGCTAAAGGGTTTTATCGCCCGACGCCGGGGGGGGAAGCAAGGAAGTGTGAAGTAAAAAATGGGAAAAAAAAGCCCGCCCACCACCACAAAAACTGCAGCCCGTCGTTATCGAAGTCGACAAAACCCTTGCTACTCCACACTTCCAAAAAAGCGGGGGGAGGGAAGGACAGGTGACCTTTCCAGTGCCTAGGTTTGAGAAAACAGAAAAAAAACCAAATCCGTTCAAAGAGAAAAAAGGGATGGGGTGCCAATCATTATCTCCAGCCCATTAAAAAAATGGGAGAGAAAGAGTGAAATCGAGTGAATCGAAAATTTCGCAAAGACACTTTTGGAAAAAAAGAATTGTGGGACAAAGAGCGAGAAGGTACACCACCGCAGCTACACAAAGAAAGTTTAAAGCAGTTGTCGAAGTCAAACCCAAATACCACCCTGGCAATGGGAAAAAAAGGGAAGAAAGAGGCTGGAGCGAATACGCTAAACGTCCGCATCTCCATGTAAAGGAGGAGAAGAGGCACCAGAGGGAATAATTCAAGTAGTAAAGCTACAAAAGGATACTACCCCAACGACGGATCGCTTCTGAAACCGAAGAGGGGGGACGTCCCTTCAGTCTAAAGAAAAAAATCGGAGAAAAAGGAATAGGAAACACCATAGCCTCTCACGGGAAAAAGTACCACCGGGGATAAAGCCCTGTGGAGAGCCTTCAACATTGTGATAAGAAAGAACGATTTCGGAAAAGCCTTCAAAATCTGAGGGAAGGGAGGACCGAAAAGGGAGAAGTCGGTGTAAGCGAAGTAGAAAGGTATCTTTGTGGAACGGGAATCGAGACCCCAAGTTCAAGCCGGAGGGGGAGGGTGGAAGGGGGTTGATAACGGGGAGGGGACCAAAAACGGAACAGAAAAACTGGGGAAGGAAGACCACGAGAAGCGCAGAAAACAACCACATTTGACCAGGTAACTTATGCAAAAACAATATGGAGAAAAGAGGGGGGGGACTGGGGTCGAAACGGCACAATTTGACCGAAAAACGCGGGAGGAATGCTCCGCCAAAAAAAATTCATGAAGGGCAGGGGAAAAAAGCTCGACTCAACCCTCTAAACACCTTGACTTTCAAGGGGAGAAATCCCATCTCGCTTTCCTGCCAGAATCAACAGTGACGCATCCAACGAGCAGCGGATACACATGGCAATAATTCAAACAAGGACAAATCCATCAACAATTGAGTCAAACGCATGAGGTGGTAAATCGGGGCAGGGAAGGAAGGGGCACGGGGAGACGCGAAATCAATCACCCGGCAAAAGACCCAAGCAGAAACGAGGCAACGTGTCTAGGAAAAAACTCTCTCACGGGTCGGAAAAAGGACTCGGATGCAGCGGGTCAAAAAAAAACAAGGAGGCCGCATGACAGAATTCGTCAAAAACAGGACCTTGGGTAAAAAAAAAAACATAAGCGAGACTGCCAACTAAGCCGAGGACAGGACCCGTCCTGGGCAAACGCAGGAAACCTGCACACACCGTTTTGTGGCGGATGTGCTTCGGCCGGCCCAGGACCGAAACTCCGTGAAAGGAAAAGAAAAGAAAAAAAAAAAAAAAAAAAAAAAAAAAAAAAAAAAAAAAAGCCAAAAATAAGCCACCAAAGGAGGAGCCCTATAGCTACTTCGCATCGCCTACCCCCAAAGAGAGCGGAAAAATCTCGGCCGGTCACAACAAACCGCCGGAGAGAGCAGAGTAAATCGCTCCCCATAACACTTTGAGCCTCACAAACATAAAGATAAAAGAGAAGGAAAATAGAAGAAAAATCTCAACGAGAACCATTCCTGCGAAAGATGGCCCAGGAAATAAGACAATCCAATGGCATCCCCAAACCTCTGCCAAACGAGGGTTCTTGAGTGAAAAAGAGACAAAAAAAGCTAATCTTCGAAAACAAAAAATCTTGGAAAAAGCACGAGCGAATCCTATAAAGAAATCAGAAAAACAGATTCATCGAGCCGCGTCATCAGCTGAAGGAAATTGGAAATCAGAGGGGGTAAGTCGCAAAAATCAAATACGCTCTTCCTCGCATTGGGGGGAAACGAAAACGGGATCCCTTACGATCTGGGGAGCCATCCGAAGGACAAGCACCCAAGAAAAACAGAAATCCAGGAAAGAGGCCGACCGAGTAGAACGCTGTGGCGCAGCCAGCCAAAAGGATTAATAAAGCTTGCGTAATAGACGCAACAGAAATCCGCGTCGTCAAACCCAACTGAGCAGAGCCTACGATACACTAATCCACAGACAGGACCAAAGTCCTCAAACGCGGGACCTAAAAAGGAAACCCAACAGACTGCAGACAAAAAGGTTGCGACCAGGTCGGGGAGAGAATCAACTCGCAGACAAGGGGGATAGCATCGCGCTTCACCGGCCGACGAAAAAAAAAAAAAGTCGCGCCGGAACCACTGAGAAGCTCAACCCAAAATCGTAAAGGGGAAAGCAGCGGAAAATTGAAAACCCGTGGTCCCAGCACCGGAGCTTAAGATGCAAAATTCGGGGAAGAGGAAAAAATCGGCCGCGGGACTGAGGGCGATCCAACAAACGAAAAAAATCAGAGAGGAAAGCACAACCAAGGAGAGAAGATATGAGTAGGGTTTCCCTTAAAAGGAGGCCGACTTTGGGACGGGTAGAGGAAACAGGGGTGGAAGGCTAAGGAAGGTTGGGGATAAGCCCAACGGCGTGGGGAAATTCCTATAAGGGGGCCAAGGTACGATTTTGGGTAGGTCCTTTCGTATTGAATGGGGTGCCGGAGAGAATTTTTGGAAAAGAGGGGGGAAGAGAGAGCTACAACGGGGTGGAAAGGAACAAAGTGACCGGCACGTGGGCCCAAGAGGGGAACGCGCGGCGTGGGCTGTGTGTTCAGCTCTCGTGGAAGGGAAGGGGGGGCGGCGGGAAGGACCGGAGGAGGGGTTAGGGACTTAAATGCAGAGAAGAAGGTTTTAAAAAGAGGGATGAGGAGGATGGTCCACGGTATTCAAAAATAATGAGAAAAAAAACGTTGTCCTAAAGGAGGGAAGGAGCGCTGGTGAGGGACAGGTGACTGTAGAGGCGGGACGGGGATGCTAAACCAGATCACTAATTGGGATCACGAAAAGCGGGGAAGGGAGAAAGGATGCGGGCTTGGTGATGTGCGTACAAAATCTTTGTTCATAGAAGGTGACTCCGATGAAGGTGAAGCTCTTGGCTGAGCTGAGGCGAGAGGAAATCGCATGTTATCCGGGGGAAGATTTTTGTGTGAGGGGAGGGGAGAGATATGTTTAAGGGGGGGGGAACTAAGGGAAAAAGAGGCACGGAGCGGGGGGAGTGGGACGAGGTAGATTAAGGCCAGCGCGCAGAATGGAAGTTCTATTTCGAGAATATAGTGTGAAAGGTTGAAAAAGGTGAATTATTGTGGGTAAAGGCAGCCGGGACCATTGGGCTGCAAGAAAGACTAGGGAAAGGCGGGCGGTGGGAACGGGCAGGGATGGTTACGACTGTTTTTTGGGGGATAAAAGATTGCGAAGAGGTATTCAGAAGAAACGCGGGGTCCGAAACTGGGGGAGTATCTGGGTGTCTTAGGACGGGGGTACAGATTTGGTGACAAAACGGGGGAGGGGGGGGGGAGGAAAGCAAGAAAAAGGAAAGGTACAGGTGTATGCGAAGCTGGGGGGAGTTTGCTGGTTGAGAAAGGAACCGGGAAGGGAGGGGAAGGATTGGCTGGAAAAACGAAGGGGGAAGAGGGGTCTGCTAGGGGGATGAAACTATTCGTATGTTGAGAACGCGCAGAGAAGTCTCACAAACGGAAGAGAGGTTCTCGGGGTTTGAGGTAGAAAGTGGACACTAGGTCTGCCTGGGAGGAGTCATGTACGGGGGGGAGGGGGTCGCGATGACCCAGTGACAAAGGGGGCTCTATCAGGTGCAACGTGAAAAAAAAACACCAACACGGGGAATTTTAAAGTAATGGAGTTGGAAGTGGAGGGACAGGATGGCAGGGGAGGAAAAAAACACAAAGGGGGTCGCGGGATATAAAGGTATTTCTTGGGAAAGTCTCGAAGGCTGGATGTGTGCATTACCGAAGGGGGGAAGTGAAGGATTATCGAGCTGCAAAGCAGTAATGGGAAAGAGTGATAGAATCGCGGCAATGGTACGGGGAAAAAGGAAAAGGGCGATTCTCTGATTGGTCAGCATTGGAGTGAATGGGAGGAGGAGGGGGGTGACTTTGCGGCTGGACTGAGGATCGTTCTCTGACACATTGCTAAGACACGGGTCCAAAACATGAGAAACTCCTCGTAGGGCCACATATAAAAACATTAGGGGAGTTGTATATATTCAAAGTCAAAGGGAAAGACAAATCTCCAAGCAGTCTGCGGACAAAAAACGTAGCAATGGGAGAAGACGGCGAGTCAAGGGAAGCGAGACAAGAAATGGCTCTGTCGAGACAACAAGGGTGCACACGAAAGGTAGCGGGGTGATAAAGAACATGGTGGAAGGGAAACGGTTTCCGGAAGTTAGCGATGGGGGGTTGGGGCTCCTTGAGGAGAGACAAGAAAAGTTGGCGGCGAAGGGTTTTGTGACACCGGACCAAACGGCGCTAGTTGGGGTGATATTTGGAAAGGGGCGAGATCCTTATTGTCAAGACAGAGATGAGAATAGGTAGCTTCATGAAATGCGAGGGACGTTTAGCGGAGGAAACAAACCAGCGAGGGGGCCGGAGAAGAATCATGAACAAGGTGTCGATGGGTTTGGTGGGGTGTAGACGACAATGAGGTCAAAGGTTAAAATTTAAAAAGGGGGAGGGCTACTTAAACGTTTGTAATATCTAGCGGGGGGTCACAATCTCGGACGGCTACTGGAGGAAACTGAGCAAAGGCCGGTGGTCCAGTATGCAAAGGTGCGACAATGGCGGGTCCTGGTAGACGAATATGATGGGGAAACTTGACGTGGATCTCGTGAGTGTTAAATTTTGGGTGAAGAGGCCTGTTTAGAACGAAAGGGGGTCACTGAAAGGAAGAAAAAAAGGAAAGGAAAACCCAACTAATAGACTGGGTAGGAAAAAGGGGGTTCTAAGTTGGGCGACAGACGATAACAGTGGCTCAGGGGGGGGGGTTGCGGTCTGACTTTAAAAATGGGAAAAGAAAGAAAAAAGCGAGGCATTGAGATACAATAAGTATTCGGCGGGGTGTCCTGAGGAGACACAGGAGTACTGGAGGTGGACTTCAGCGAACATCGTTTCGCAGGGGACTTCAATAACGACGGAAGGGGGATGGCCTTTGCCAAATTGAAAAAAAAGACGGGGGGAAAAAAAATGTCTTAGTTAGAAAATAAACCGGGACGGGACGGGGGGGGAGAAAGGGAGAAATAGTTTGGGAGGGCATGGACACAGACCTGCGAAAAGAAAGAAATTGGGGAGGGTGGGGTGTAAGGTGCGAAAACAGGGGGATTCTCAGATCAAATGGGGAAAACGGGGGCGGCCTGGGGACTCACTACGCAAGGCCGTAGGAAAAAAAAAACGGTAAAAGAGACATGTGAAAGGTCCGACCTCAAGGATCAGTTGAAGGATGGCGAACGGGGGATAGGTTTGTGCGGGGTTGTAGGGGAATTGTTGACCAGGAAAAAAAGAGGGACGGCCGTTAGGTAATCTCGAAACGAATTTAATTGTGGGGGAAAAAGAACACTCTGGGTCAAAGCAAAGGGGAAATGGAATAACGGATTTAGGAGGTCGTGTCGAGGGTGTATAATCGGGGGGGGGCAGCAATCAGGGGGAAAAGTACCGCAGGCGACTTGTGTGGAAAGAGAGGGGGGACGAGGATAGGGTGGGGAGAAATAAGCCGAGAAAATGGGGGAGTTGGTCAAAACGTTAATGGCGCCACATGGGGAAAGTTCGCATCGGAAAGGGGGGGGGGGGGAAAGTTGTATCGTACACAGAAATGACGAAACTTGGGAGGAAAGCAGGTCAGAAAAGTTGACTAGACAGGGGTATTGACTCGGGAAAACTTAAAAAAAGGGGCCAGAAGTGAAGAGGACATGGAGGAAGGGAAAGGGGAGAGGGGGCCAATTTGATTCGGCCCCAGGAGTTCGAAAGGAGCGGTTGACTGTCTAAATATCGATGGGGGACTGGATTCCCTTTTCAAATTCACTAAAACAAATGCGAAAATTCCAGGAAAAGTTTAATTCACGAACCGAGGACTGAAAAGAAAAAAAACTTACAAAAAGCGAGCAAAGACATGCAAGGGATGGCAAGGCGGGAGGGTTTGTTGGGGGAGGGAGGGGCAACACAGGTGGGAGAGCTTGTGGGCAAATTCGGGAAGAGGCAGAACCGAGGGAATTAACCTGTCGAAAACTTAGAACGAAAGGATAGCGACCAACAAATGGGATAGTGACCAGCACGCAAAGATATGGGGTAAATATCCGGTCAGGAAAGGATGGAAACGTTACGGTTGGGGCGGGGGAGTTTTGAATGAAAGGGGAAATGGTCGGCTATCAAAGTCCCTCCTTGGAAACGAGGGGGGAAGTGCGTGGTCAAATGGGGCCAGTTTAGTGGAAAGGAAAATGACGCAAAGAAAGGAAGGAAAATTGGACCAGGAAGTGGGGGTTTTGATTGGGGGGGGGGGGAGCGAGGTAAATCTAGCATCGGGGAAATTTGGGTGGCAAAAACTAATTGAGCTCTGGTGGATAGAGGGCATGAAGGGGGAGATGCCGAACAAACTAATCCAGCTCTAGACACAACAAAACGGAGAGGGAAGTAAGCTTTTGATGGGGGCGATAACTTCAAAGCTCCGGAGCCTGTCATAATCAAAGCCCGCAAAAGGGAGGGGGGCAACAATGGGGAACGATGCGATACGGGAACGAAAGGCGAACAATCCCGAAGACAGCTGGAAGGAAACAGGCCAAAAAGCAATGAAAAATTTTGAGAAGGGTGAAGGGAACACCTCAATACTGGAGGACATTTAAAGCCGAAAATGACAATAGGTCAAAACTAAAAGGAGGGGCACGTGGGATCTGAAACCAAAGATTTGAACAAAAAAGCAATGTTCTAGACAAACGAAACAAAAGAAGAAACCGGGGGGAACGCGGAGGAAGCCCTTAAGTATAGCAAGCGCGGTGGGTAGGAGGGTCAAAAGAGTTCTGGGGTTGGGCCCATTTGTCGTAATAGGAGTTTTCCAGGGGACGGGCTAAAACGTTAAGCCAGATAGGCACGGTTGGAGAAAAATGGAGGAGAACAAGCAAACGGGGTTGTGGACACGCAAAGCAAAAAAAAACGCCCGCATGGAGCAAAAAGAAGGCCACTAAAGAGGCACGAAAGGGGGGAACTAGTTTTTCGACAGTTTTCCTCTGTAAGAGGAATACCTTGGGGAAAGGGGAAGGGGTAGAATTGGGGAGGGAGCATTCACCTCATCAATGAACATTCACACGCCATCCATTGGGAGGAGGGGGGAAGACTGGGACTGACCTCCCATGGGGGTGAAAACGAACCGTTAAATCAAACAGCGAAGTGTGACTTCCCGGACCGACACACCTGGGGGGAGAGAACGGGGAAAACCCCTAGTAAGAGGCCACAAGGCTCTACAGTGGTAAAGATCTCGACCAAAAGTGATGAATCTCTACTATGCAACCCGGAGCACATGGGAGGAGTGAGACTCCTTCAAGAACAAACCATTCTTGGTCTTCGGACACAAAGGAAGAAAGGCTCTCCAAACGCTTTGAAGTGGCGTACCTGTGGGACCGGAAAAAAGAAACTCAAAATGTCCAAAAGTGTACACCAATGCTGACCTCAGTGGGGAGGGGGGGGGGTCTCCAAGCTGGAAAAGGAGACTAAAAGTCAGGAAACAACATGACGAAATAGAAAAATAAAGGTTAAATTCACAATTGGGAAAGGGTTGGACCCAAGGGGGGTTTCTTACAAGAAAGGGTAGATAGTAAGGGGGGGGGAAGAAGGAATCCTCCTCAAACTCCTCAAAAAAGAAAAAAAAGACACCAGACCAAATCTGAGAAGAAGAACGATCGGCAGAGGTAATTTGGATGGAGAAATCGGCACGGGGGGTTTAGGGAAGATAACGCTCTTAGGCAGCTCCCGTGAAAAAAAAAACCAGAAAAGAGGGGAAAAACAGAGTGGAATCCACAAAAGATGCGCGAGTTTAAAGTCGTCGTGTCAACCGCAAAGACCTGGGGGGGAAGGGTTTTTGTAACGACTCACAGGGGAGGGGCGTACGAGGACTCACTTGTTAGGGGCAGGCAAGGGGGACATAAAGAAGAGGAAGGAATTCCTCACAAACGCGCAGATTTGCCGGCAGTAAACGCAGGTAGGGGGAGTTGGTGATCTCCCTGAAAAACCGATCCTAGGGATAAAGATTTCCCAAAAAACGGCGCGCCGCGGGGGCCAGACCACACCAATCTGCATCCACGGGGCGTTATCGTAGTCAAGGGACCAAAAAGCAACCCTGAGGACCCCCTTCTAGGAAAAGAGGTTTGTCGGATCTTCGGTGGAACTTGGAAGTTGGAAATACGTGTGGCATTAAATCATGCACAACCCCACAGGTGACAGGGGAAAGAAGAAACAATGAAAGGTCACAACATTAAGGTACCAAAGGAAAAGACCAATCAAAATTAATAAAGGGGGGGGGAAATCGAAGAAAAAGAGGGAGTATCAAAGAGCAAGACCGGTTCCAAGAGGGGGAAAAAAAAAAAAAAAAAAGGGGTGAAAACCTCATTCAGCACGAAGACGAAAATGGCCAAAGTGTCGAGCAAAGCAAATACCAGCACCCTTTCTTTCCGATAGAGCAGTCACTGCCAGCGGGAGGGAGAAAATCGTACTGGGAGAAAAAACCTGGGGGAAGGAAAAGAAAAGAATCCAAGAAAATCGGGGGCCCTTGGAGGGAAGTTCCAGTCTGAGAAATCGCAGGGAAAATGCAAAAATCGCCTTCTGGAAAACAACAAAAAAAAAAAAATCAAGAAAAGGAATTTAGAGAGGAAAAGACCGGGAGACCTCCAAGGGGGCAGATCCAAAGAACTCACGCGGGGGAGTCACAACAGAAAAAACGTGGACTTCCTTCACCTTGTGGCAACATCGATTGCGCGAAAAAGGGACAGAGTCGGAAGAGAAAAACACATGGAAACTTCGTAGGCTACGAAGGGCGCTGTTGGGGACCGGGGGGGGAGGTGGCATTGCGGTATCCCGTTCAACAGCCGGGAGGGGTTGCTTTGTTATAAAGGAGGGCAGGGGGTAGCCCGGAGAAAGGAGGGACGGATAAGCTCCTCCAAAAAAAAATCAAGAAGTAACCTGAACACCCAAAGAGGCACGGAAAATTGAAAGAACCGTCCACACTAAAAATGCGAGTGCTCGACAAAAAGATGGCCATTCAATACGATTTGACAATCGAGAATCTCCACTCAGAACCATTCGGTCCGTCTCGACAGAAGAGCGAGACGGGCAGAAATAGAGAGGGAAGAGACTCTCCTCCAGTAAAATCGGAGTGAAACACTTCACACATCAAAAAAAAACGTTGATAAGCCAGGGGGGGGAATAGGGTTGTCGCAACTTCGATAACTTTAACGGTAAATCGAGGGGGAAATCATCCCCCTGAACTCTAAAGCCAGCGACCAATGGTCAAAACACGCAGACAAAAAAGAGATCCGGGGGGGTTGGGAAGTCACGCTGGCAAAGCAAAAACCGAGGACGATAAATAGTCTTAAGGAAAACTGGAACAAACAAAAACCGGCGCCGCTAATAAGCGCCAGGAAAGCCCAGGTTGAAAGGCAAAAGAACGCTCGACACATGGAGAAACAGTGGGGAGGAAAGGTGGGCCTCCAGGAAAAGAAAATACTTGAAAAACGAAAAGAGCAACAGCAAAGGAAGACCCAAGCGAAACAGGAAGAAATCTCCTCAGAAGTCACGTCTTTTACGAACGCACAAAAAAGGAAGGGGAACGAGAGGAAACAACCCCAAAAAAACTAAGAAAGAGGAGGCGAAAGAAAAAATCAAAAGAAGGCAGCCGCCAAAAATTCAATCAGCAAAGAAACAATATATGTCAGACGATCCACGCCGCCTTCTAAAAAATGGCCGTAATAATAAAAACGGAAAAAAAGAAAGACAGCACAAACGAAAATTTGTCATCGGGGAAAAACAAAGCGTCAAAAGATCGAAAAAAGATGGTAGGCCAAAAATCTTCCATTAGCAGAAATGCGAGAATTATCCTCAAGAGGAAACAGGATTCAAGTATCAAGAGGGCTGGCAATTCCTCGAGGGAATGAACAGCTCCGAGGGGGAGGGGAACATAAAACAAAAATCCTTCGGGAGCTGGGCAGGGATCCCCTTCGATCAATGGTGAGGAATAAGGAAAGGGGTACACGCCAAAAGCCAAAAGAGGAATCACTGCACCCCAAATCACGCCATGAAATCCCTCTTTTGAAGACCATCAAAGAGGGGCGGGAGTTGGAGAGAACCCCTCCTCCGGGAGGTTCCAAAAAACATGTCAGACGAATAAAGAAGCAGTGGAATGGACGCAGAGCCAAGGGACCTCAAAGAGACTTCCACGCCAAAAGAAAGCGAGAAATCTTTTGAAACAAGGGGGGGGCCGAATGTCTACAACGCGCTGCGAGGTGGGCGGCAATGAATCTAGACGCCTTGGCTACATAAATTCTAAAGAAGGGACAAAAGGAGGCGGGGAAGTTCAAAAGGAACACGCGAAACAAAAGAAGAGGACGTTAAAAAAATCTGGGGAAAGTAAACCGCCTTTGTGAAGGAGACACCAACGATCGTAGCCGCTAAAAGGGATTTCCTCCTGAAAAGAAAGACTGGTATGAAGGGAAAATCAACAAAGG
>Ga0179591_1332215_pt1 | contig 13901 bp, 8 predicted proteins | sample CZOMad2_1_08_16f_FD_182891 | JGI IMG/M metagenome (GOLD analysis project Ga0179591, IMG submission 182891) | Vadose zone soil fungal communities from Angelo Coast Range Reserve, California, USA - CZOMad2_1_08_16fungal (PacBio error correction) | ecosystem: Environmental > Terrestrial > Soil >...
TTTGGTTGTTTCGGAAGATCCTCCCCGGGGAAGTATGCCAGGAGCACTCGGGTGGTTGGGTGTGTCCAGTTGTCTTTAGCATACCATCTGTCTCCTCAGAGAGAAAAGCCTCTGACGGAAGGGCCCAGAGGGGGTGCCTCAGGTCCTTGGTGGAAAGGGGAAGTGGAACGATCGGCCACAGGGACACTACCGCAGCAAGGGAAACGGGGGGGGGAAAGACACGCGCGTCGAAAGAAAGGAAGATCAACGAAGGGATCCGCCCGGGGAATCTTTCTTAGGGGGGGAAGGGAGAATATCCGTTAAATGAAACAGGAGGGAAAAGCAAAAAAAAAAAAAGTAGGACCAGCCGCAGCCTTCAGAGGGTCATAAAAACTAATATCCCGAACCAAAAGAAGAAGAGGTACTCTTTATTTGCAGCCAAAAGAGCATAGCAATTGGGGGAGGGGGGGGACTGAAAAGACAAAGGCCGGCAGAGGGGAAAAAAAAGACTACTCTTGTGTGCTATCATCGATCAAAAAAACGAGTTTAGAACAGGAGGGTCTCTTGGTGTGGGATAGGGAGAAAAAGTTGGATTGGTTTAACACGCTGGGAAAAGGAGGGTCGTGGGCGGGGCCAGTAAAAAAACATGAGAAACAAACGCGCGGCACCTTTCGACGTCAAACCCTGACTTGGGAAAAAGAAACCTCCATCCTCGGCCGCGGGGGGGAGCGGGCTGGGGGCGGAACGTTCCATAGGAATCGACCGAGGGGAAACGGGCCTCTTTTCCAGGAGCGCCAGAGGGACGCCGGTTCTTTTCGTCTCGCCGGTCGTCCAATGGGGGGGGGGGGGGGGAAAAAGAATTGAAAGCAGTACACCTTTCAGTTAAGGACGGGCCGTCGCCCACCCGAGGAAGAAAAGAACCACACGAAAAAAGGGGGGCATCCCTACCTGCGGGAAGGAGCCAAAATTCCTGAGGGGAAGAGGCACTAAAAAGGAAGGCCAAAAGAGGGGGAGGTAGAGACGGCCCCTCCTACTTGCTGGAGACGATCGGACCACCCCATAAAGCACGTTTTCGGCCAGTTGAGGAAAATTTTAAAGGGCATCCGGAAAAAAACTCAGGCCACTACAATTCGACGTAGAGTCCGTTTCCGAAACCTGAAAAAATAGCCTCCCGCCAGACTCGAGGGGGACAGAACCACCCCCGGGACACGAATCAACAATAACCTGCACAGGAAGAACAAAACAAAGATTCTTTATCTGAGAAGAGCAGGAATAGTTCCTCAAAGTTGGGGGGAGGTCCACTGTGAGGGGGACAAAGACTTACTAGAGGAGCCCTCAAGTCTAAAAAAAAAGAATGCCTCCGGGAAACTGTAGTCGGCCCCGCGGCCCTATACGGGTGAAGCCCGAAAATGAAAATTTGTCCCTCAGACGAGACGCCAACTCGTTGTTCTAGGAAGAACTGGGCGATAGCAAATCAAAGAAAAGGGGGGGTCAAGCATGGGAGTTGTCAGGGGGTCTCAGGAGAGAGAAGATGATTCACCAACTCGAAAATTGACCCTTTTTTTAAAGGGCCAATCTCAAAGAGGGCGGGTCCTGCAACAGGTGTCTCTAAGAACCAACACCATGAATTAAGCGTCTTGGACTCTTGTCTGTCTACCGTCGCACGGGAGAGCCTTCCTCCAAAGAAAATCTGCCTCGCTATTCGCCTTCTCTCGACAGCTCGAGAAGGGGGTCCTTCGCTCTTTCACTAAAAGTCGATCGGACAGACCCATTGGTCGTGGGAAAACAAGACGGCTCGAAAAAGTGTGAGAGAGAAAACTTGAGATTGCGCCTAGGGAAAAAACGAAAGGGACACTTAAAAGCTAGAAGGACTCACTCACCCCCTGGTGTGCCGAGAGCTAAGGAGGCTTCAACAATATGAAAAAAAAAAAACATTTTCAATGCCTCTACGGAACACATTACCAGGGGAAGGAGTTCCATCTCAAGCCTCTTCCAAGTGAAGATTTGCACTAAAGCGACTTAAAGGTAGGATAAAAGGAAAGGAGGGTGAAAGGCCCCTCCTTTGGTGCAGGTCGTATCCGAAAAAAAAAAAAGGGCGGGGAACCCAAGGGCTTTTTCGTAGAGCGCCCCCGTCTTCGGAAGAAAAGTCTCGCCTTGCGCAAGACGAATCTTCTTTCAGAGTTCCCCGGCACGGCCGACATCGTGGGGCCAGGACATGGCAACCTTGTCGACCGTAAGTAGGGGGGGCTCTGCGCTGTCCCGGGTTGTCCAAGTCGTGGCGATCCGTGCGCAATTCGGTGGTGGATATTTAACAGCAGGGTTTGAAGGTTAGGGGGAACAAATACACTCAGTAGAACAGGGTCACAGGACCAAGAAACTGTCCGTGTTGCAGAAAAGTCTCAACGACGGGAAAACTGAAAGGGAGCTACCAGCTCACGGGGGTTGTGTCGATATGAGTGGCCCCGGGAGGGAAATTCCCCCCAGGGGGGTGTGAGCCCCCGCGGCCCTTGGCGCCCAACAAAGAGGAAGTTGGAAAGAAGCTGGGGGAACGTTTTTTTAAACCACCAGCCACCCGGGAGTTGGGGAGTTTCTGAAAAAGGAGAAAACAAAAACCATCGGAAAACGCGGCGCGGACCTACCTCAATTGACTCCTGGGGGACGGGGGTTTGGCTAATCATGGGGGCTTGTTGCAGGGTCACCCCTCAAGGCTTCCGTCAATACAACAAAAGCACCAAAAACCTGGAACCGTTCTTGGCATCAGCAGGAAAAAGGTAGAAAACGGACTACACAGACTCAAAAAAACCTTCCACTCCCAAACCGCGCAAGTTGAGACGTCAGGACGGGACTCCCTGAAAAAGTCGTGGTCGTGACCGTACTACTTTGGAAGTCAAATTCTCCGTTCTCCAAGAAGTAATCGGGGGGACACCCCCAACCACGTTGAGGTCTATACCATAGTCCACCTAATTACTTAAGGTTATAAGAAAGCTATTCGACCGGCGTTCTAAATAAGTTCAAGGGTGAGGGGACCTGACCCTTAGCAGGTTTTTCAACTTTTTATCAGATCAACAGAAAGGTCCAAACGCCGGGTGTCGTGAACATTACGATTTGGCACAAAAAAAAATATTAAAACGTTAACATCATCTCTCAAGGGAAGATCGAAGGATACTCCCAAATGGACAGGTGCTGCCATACTTGGGGGTCAGTGTGTTTCCGGACAAACGCTCGGGTAAAGCCATCTACGCAGACGGAGGGATGAAGGAAAAATATAGAGGACCAATGCAAGCTAGTGGCCTTAGAACGCGGGAAGATATACCACCCCAAAAGGGGACCCATCGCACGGCATCGTCTGAAAACTTTCGGAAACAGCTTTCAAGTAGGGTCGGGCTGTGAACACTAGTGGGGGGTCGCTGACCAAAGTGGACGTGTTGAAAAAGGGAACAGCCCCAGTTAAAAAACCAACCAAGGGCCAACGGCTCTGTAAACAAGCCCAAAGGTCACGTCGCCGAAAGCTCCTGTTTTACGGAAGTAGGTGGCTAGTGAGTGACAAGAACTCGGGTGTCTGGGGGCAAAGACGCGAAGGGGGGGAGCGGGTGAGATGCCGGAAGAGGACCAACAGTTATATGCCTAGGAAAAGTCGGAGCAGGAACCGTTTTGTGGTGGAAACGGAGGGACGGGAGCCTCCGTTAGGGTCACCCCGGTTGAGAGAAGGTGACGTGAACTGAATTTGGAGAAAACTCACACTTGGGGTGAACACAATAAAGAAATGTTATTTCCTTTTTGAGGGGGGGCTTGCACCGTACCAAAGTAGGACAGGGGGGGAACCGTAACCGTGGGAAACCAGAGGTCCGAACACATGGCGGCTTTACTCTTGCACCGGGGTTGGTGGTGGACTCTGCCCGAAATGGGGGGGCGCTTTGTTCTGTGGGGTGGTGGCCTACAATCCCTAACAAACATTCATGAAGAAGGCTTTTTTGGGCGCCCTACTCCAGATGTCTCGAAAGGAATTTCCTTTGTGGGGAAAAAAAAGGTCTACTTACTCCGAAGTGGTTGTTTCAGACCTCTAATTTTCACTACGAAGCTTTGGAAAAATCTGCAAAGATGGTGGTCCGAACTTCTAAGACTCGAAAGTTTAGACCAAAAATCTCTTGTACTCGTGCGAATCTTTGTGGGGGAATGAACAATGAAATTAATTTTAAAAACACGAGCCGAAGATCGCTCACAACAGAAGACAAAGAAGAGCAAATCCAAGAAGCGCAAGAAAGAACCGAGGCGTGGGATCCGTTTGCAGGGGAAAACCAGGAAATAGAAAGCCGTCCATCACAGAATTCCTATTGGTCTCAACTGGTCGGGCGAACCCGGTTGACTGGAGAGGGTGGGGTATTTGAAAACCAGGGGAACCCCGAGTACCTTAGGAAGAGTAGGGCCTCTATCGCAAGCAACTGTGAGCGGCGGAGCTAATCAAGGATCACACTAAAAAAAGGGTTTGGGAGAGAAGAATCGCAGGCTCATCCAAGGGTTGTTGGAAACGGAGCGGGATCCGTTCGTAAAGACTCAAGTGAGGCTAGTGGGGAATATAAAGATCATGGGGCCAATCCAAAAAGGGGTTTTGACACAGGGGGGAGGATCTCCAACAGCATCCTATCCTAAACAGCACTGAGTCCGGAGAGAGGATCCATCGGATTGGCCAAAAAATGGTTTTGCGGAGAGAAGAACCAGTTTATGACCGACAATAGAATCACCCCAATCGTTCTATTTTGCAAGCGAGCAGAACTGAGCGTTGTGCCAAAAGGCCCCCTTTTCGTGATTGAGGGGACCACAAGCTGAGGGAAGTAAAGTCTGGCCAAGGCAGTTCCTAGATCAGTAACGGGACAACAAAACACACAACTTCAGTGTCAGCAATATCTATAGGGAGAAACCGAGGACGTTCTCGACACTGAGAATGTTCTCTGGGGGTCTCACGAGGAAAAAGGTTGCATGCCCGGTGTAAAGTAAAAGCCAAGAATCAAGTCAGGTCTGGAGAAAAGAAGGTCTAGCGAACTCAACCAAATTCGGCACCCAGTTGACTCAAAAGGGACAGGATTGAAAGAAAGGAAAGCTAGCTGTTCAGGGCCTCTGTTTGGATGCGTGATGGTACGGGGTGAATCCGGAGATGCCGCTTGTCCAGACAGAAAACCAAAGAAGTGATTGTGGGCAAACCCCGGGGCCCCGAAACTGCAAGAAACAGGGTGGAGTTCTAGTTGGTACGAACCAAGGCATCAAGAAGGTCAGGGAGACTTAGTATCTCCCCCAAGCATTCCCGAAGCGTTCCCGTAAAAGGAGCATACGGCGGAAAAAAAAATCAGGAAAAAGGGGGGAGTTGGAGGAGGTACGGGGGTTCAAGCAAAAAACTTTGGGAGGAAGTGAGAAACCAAACCATGCGCGGGACAGAAGAGACACGACCCAAAGAGATTCTCGAAGGCACACCTATCAGGTTCGAATTTAGAAACGGGCTCTGTCAGGTCAGAAACGTAAAAGTGAGTCGAAGGGGGCTACGGCCAATGCCTTTCACTAATCGAAATGGATACCTCAACGACCCCAACCAGCCGACAGGACGTCGGAACCGATAGGCATCGAAAACGAAAAAGAAGGAGCTCCGTAAAAAGTGGTACGGTGTTCAGCAAACCCTTCCACTCCGCCGTTGAACCACACCCAGGAAGAGAACGGAGGTGGGGGGGTTACCAAGGGCCCGCAAATTCGGGATGAAAAAGCACGGTATAGGCAGATTGTAGCTCACCTTGTGTGCCGGAACTTTGTCGCCCGCGAGCTCATTCGCCTAGCCTTCTATGATATAAAAAAAAAAAAGACGATTAAAAAAAAAGCCTATAACCCGGGGGGAGGGGCGGTCGATCCACCTAAATCTTGGGTGGCGATTCGTCGAGTCAAAACCAAGTAAGAACCATGTACTCAGGGGAGGAATCGGCCTATGTCTCTGGAAAACCAAACCCTGACACCCTCACACAAACAATTTCCACCATGTAAGAGAAACGTGGTCGTGACTTCTAAAACAACCACAACCAAAAGAGAAGAAAAAAAAAACAAACCCGGTGGGCGAGTTTCACGGAACCACAAAGTCACGTGGTGGGGGGGGGGGGGTGTGGTCGAAAAGCTAAACTCTGCTAGAGTTTGGATCACCAAAGATGGAAAAGACCAGCTGTTACCGATCACCAAAAAAAGCTTGGGGATAGGGTGAAAAGGTTTTATAAATTCTCGGTTTCTGGTCTTTGGGTCCTTAAAAGACATGTCCTCGGGAGAAGTTACGTAGGGGAGGCATCAGTTGTTCATGGAAAAGGGGGACTCAGCACTCCGTATGAATTCCTCAAAGAAACGGCCCAACGTGTTTGTCAAAGGGGGTGAAATACCACTTTGGATGGGCTCGTTGAGGGTTTCAAAACTGGAGTGCTAGGGATTTGCATAAAGGAGGTGTTTCCGTCTAAGGTACACTGTTCCGAAGGGAATCTTTGTGAACTTGGGGGAGACTGCACTTAATGGAACAACATCTAAGGACGGGGGATCCTTCATCAAAATTCTAAAAGTTTTGTAGTGCACTCGACGCCATCTCTCAAATAGGGAGGAAAAGAAAGAATATATGGGAGGATTCAAAAAGGGGAAAATTGCAAGGAGATTCCTGGACTACCAGCTGATGTTTGATCATATATACCGCCAAACTTTAGCAACGCAAGTGCGCTTAGAACGAAAGGGGGCATATTCCAGAACTGAAAACTCAGTGAAAGGAACTAATGCATCTCTAAACGCCCCCCGGGGAACCAAAAAAAGATCACGTGCGGGAGCTCACATGTGTTTGTTCACCCGCTAAAAACCTTGAACGGAGTATTCCCAAACCCGAAGAGAAAAAGCAGAATGTGCCAGACTAGCATCTTAAAAACTGTTCAAGAGACATTTTTACCAGTTTTTCAAAATCATGGGCTTTCGAACATCCAGGGCCCTACTGGGGAAAAAGGATGAGTTCATTTCCGGTCTAGTGAACATCAATGCTTCGGGTGCACCGAAACGGGACTTGACAATCCCTGTCGGGGACCGGTGCACCACGAGGTGGGGCGAACACCACCGCTTTGAAACTGGGATCGGTGTCCGCTTGTGCAACACCACACCGTGGCCCGGTTGGCCCAAAAAAGACACTCAAGTTTTGGTATCGAACACTTGGAATTTTAGGAGAACTGCCGTGGCAAACAGGATTGAGACATAAAAAGGGTCTAGTCGAAATCCTAAAAGGCTGGAGTCTCCCGTCTAAGGTGAGGAAGGTCACGCGACTTGGAAAGAGACCTACTAGTGACCCCAATCCCTCAAACGGCTCTTGACTACTATCGTAAGAAGCAGATATCTGGAGTAACTGAAAAAAAAAAACAGTCCTCGGCGTCGCTGTAAGGCGGCCTAACGGATCAACTGCTCATTCCAAAACTGGGTTAGTCACACAGACGCCCATATAAAAATAAAAAAGGGTGTAAGTTGTGAATGGTTTATGCCCGAACGACGAAAAAAAACGCCCTATTCAGGCTTTCCACTTGGGGCGCAGTAGTCTGCGGGAAAGCCAGGGTGATGAAAACGACCCGAAGCCCGTATCCAGTGGTGTGGTCATATCAAGACCCGAAGGAACAGCGGGGTCCTCTTTGCGTTCCGAATTGGGCATGTGTATTTAAAAAAAACTAGTATACACTGCGAGCTAGAAGTCCAAGTCTCTAACTCCTAGAACCAAACTTAAGTTACTGTAGAAGATTCCACGAATAGTACATCACGGTTTTCAGAGGGACCTGCAAATCTGGTGAACCTGCCCCCGCATATAGCCGGGTAACGTGGGGGGGTGATATAAGAATTGTACGAGCACCGAAGGACACCCATTAAAGGAGAAACAAATCCCTGAAGGCTAAAAAGTCAATAAAAAACAAAAGCATGCCGAGGGTTTGCTGCTTGCCGCCGAACCTCTCCAGGAAAAAAAAAAGGACTCTGAAATCGCACTTCACGTTTTATATCAGACTAACTCACGTTCCCTACGTGCTATTAAAAAAAAAAAAGGGAAAAAAACCGGTTTTTCTGGCCTACTTTACCTAACCTGTCCATCCGTTAAAAAAACTACCTTCCCACAATGGGCTTGTGTTCAGAACCGCTAAAAAAAGAAAAAAAAAACAAACACCGGACGAGAAAAGCCAGTGGTAACCGCCCCTTGAAATCAACCTCCAAAAAAACTTTCACACCAAGAGGTATTCTTTTCAAAAAAGAAAAAAACTCCGGGCCTTACCTTCCCACCCTGAACCTTGGTAAAGTGACTACTACAATGCTCTACAGAAGTCAAGACACGAGTGAAGGTACCCTCGTAACTCCATAGTTCCGGGTCAAAAAATATACTTCTCAGCCGGCTGGGTCTGAATGTAGAACCTAAAATACTGGAGTTCGGGGAGAACTAATAGTTGTGCGGGGGACGCTCTTTGGGGGAGGTCGAATTTCCTAAGGCACCCCCTTTTAACAATTATCTCGCTTTTTGCTAAGACCTCAAAAAAAAGGGGACTTAAAATGATCAACTGGGGGCTGTGAACCCGAAAAATCGCGTCTCCTCAGCGCCAACAGGCATTCCTCTCGCGAGGAACCAAGGGAGGCGCAGGCATTCAGTTGATCGCCTCAAGTGGTGGAGTGACACCGAAGACATCTCTTGGGGAGAAAAACTCCTCAATAGTAAGGGGAGGAAGAATTTCTGAGTGGGCTTAGGAATGCGATGAGCTCTTGGGAATCAAAAAGTCACTGAAAAATAGGGAGACGGGCCCAATTGGGAGTCCCCAACTCTCTCGAAAGGAAAAAGGAGGGCGCCTCGAAACATCCGGTCCGACCGATTGCGCTCGGGAAAAGGTCTTTATCAATCAAAAAGAAAAACAAAGGACAATGAGTTCAAAGCGAAAGACGCACGCAGCTTTTCCTCGAACCTCCCATAAAAAAAACATGGGGGACTTCTCTCTCGGTGGAGCAAAATAAAAAAAAGGGTAGAATCTCGGCTTCCACCTAAGGTGGAGAGAACAAGGCTTCCCCTGCAGAAGGTGCAACAGGGGGGTTGTGGGGAAAGGGAAAAAACACCTTGAACTCACAAGGGGTCTGCGACCAATCTCAAGGAGATCCCCCAATAGTTCCCGTCCTTCTCAAGCTGGTGACATCTAGGCTTCCTTCTTGACCACTCCGGCCTTTCTGGGGCCCAGACTCGCCGCAGGTGTCTCCTTCTGAAAAAAAAAAAAGTACTTCTGCGGTTTGGAAAATTGGGGGGGTTTTTTTTGCACTGTGATACCGGTGTGCCGATAGTTTGTCTAGCTAAATTGGGGTGAGGGGGAGAAAGTGTGTGAAACAAAAATGGTTTTTGCACGTCAAACTAACTAAATTACCGTGGGGGGTCCCCGAAGCCGTCTATATAGGTGACGGCTCTAAAACTCCCACTTGAGGTGGGCCAAAATTAAGGGGGGCAAAACTTAAAAAAAACATGGTAAAACGATTACGAAACCAAAACGCTTAACACTTTTGAGGCGGAAGAAGGGGGGAGGTAACCAAGACTCAAAACCGCCTTCGAAAAAAAGGTCAATCCCTGAACTGCTGGGGTTAGAGGGAAAAGGAGAAAACACCAAAAAACGAACACAGGCGAGAATCTAAGCAAAAAGGGACTCCATCCATCAAAGGTAGTTGGGGGGTTCAAAGGCTCCCCGGGTCCACGGGCCGTCTTGGGGATAGAAACAACGGAGCTGTGGAACCACTTAGATCACAACAGAAAAACAGACACCGGCTGTTTCCGCCAATGGCCCTTCTGAGGGGGGGTAAAAGAGGGCCCGTTCACTTAGGGCACGTAGGGAGAGACGAACTAAAGACTCTGGGCCCACTGTTAATCCTCGAAAGGGCCAACTTCGGGAAAAAGAGAGCCCTAGGTAAAGGATACGGCTCTCCCCGTTCAACCCCCCTGTGGAAGTCCGAGCTGGAACAGGAACTCCCAGAACTCTGGGGTCTACATCCACCAAAGGGCCACCCTCTGTTTGGTCCCGTTAGGTGACTCGAGGAAAATCTTCTTCAGAGATTAGAAGAGGCGTCGCCAAGTGGGTCGAATCTGTCCGTAACCCTTGAGCGGCACGGGACGTGAAGAAGGTTTCTTGAAGAAGGGGCTGTGTTCTAAAAAAAACCTCCACCGCCTACGGGTCAGACATTTTGGACTGGATATGAAGATCAACCCCATATAGCAAAGCATGGATCACTACTAAGAGAAAATGTCGTCTGTCTCCAATGGGGGCCGCACTCTTTTGCTTCGCTGATAAACTAGCGTCTACCAATCCAACAAAACGCTTGAAAGGTACAGGGAAGAGACAAAGTCCTCGGGAAACCACAACAAAACGAGGGGAGGATATGGGGGCAATGCAAGAGTGCAGGGGGGGAAGGGAAATGCGGATCCAGATAGCAAAGGCCCCGGGCAGCAAAAATCCCACCGGCAGGAGATCCGAAGCGGACAGGGAGTTCAAGTAGTGTGAAAAAGGTCTGGTGTCACACAAACCCTGGGGGAAGACCCCTACGGTGGGGGTTGAAAGAAAACCTTGGGAACAGAAAACCCCCCCACCAGGTCGAACGGCGTAACAAGCATTAAAAAAACAGGGAATTCCAGCAAGCAATCGAATGGTGTAACGAGAATTATTGTGGGGGGAGGGGGTAAAACAAGACAAAAGTCCAGTTTGGGGGTCTCCGCGACCCGGGCGGGATGTGGTTCCACTCCTGGACTCTTTGAGTCCAGACCAAAAAAAAAGACTGGACCTCAGGGGGAAATCAAAGGAAACCGGGTGCCAGGGCAGGTAACAGGTATCCGACCAACGTCCCGTTGTAGTCGGAGATTCTGGAGTGACGGGAAGTGAGATAAGCACTGGTTGACAAGGGAACTGGAGTTGGGTCTTTGGGTGTGGTATGTGGCCGGACCAGGGCGTGGCCTAGAAAGAGTGAACAAACGAAAATCCCCATGATTCCCTTCCCAAAAAAAACACTCGCTGTTCGTAAACGAGGAGTGTCTTGGGAGTAATTAAAGTTGCGGTTGGGGGGTGGTTTGTTCTAATGCCATAGGTCAATGAAGGGGTGCTCTGGGGGGAGACCTCGAACCCTTGCCAAGTTTCAGAGTTGTTTGGGGGGGGGACAGGGCACTGGGGAAAAACACCTTTGGATTCCGGGGACCAGTTACAAGAAAAAAAACATGACTTGCGGGGAAATCTCAGGTCCAACCGGACTCTAAAGATTCTGGGGAAAAAAAATCTGCGGGGGTCCTAGGGACGGAAACAGGTTTTTTGAAGGGGGGAAAATAAAGCCAAAAGGCATTTTAAAGCCATAACTCGGAAAAAGGCCGAAACACAAATCAAACACCGAAAACATCAAAAAAAAGAACCTCAAGAAGAAAAAGGGGGTCTCGCCAGGCCCTGGAAAGCGTCCACCGAACGCCTACTTTCACGGGGCAGATCATAAAACTAGCTACAACGGACAGATGGGGGTCAAGGAGCAACCAAAAAAGGGTCACTAAAAAGCCTGGAAGTTCAGGTACTAGGTGGAATTTTAAACTTATGGAACACAAATTATGACTATTGGGTTCAAAGATCCGCAACTTAACCCTTTGAAAAAAAGCGGGGGGGAATAACTATTTTGAAAATCTGAATTCCAGGCAAAACCAGGTTGATTCGAGCATCCGGTGGACAAGCCCCATTTGGGGTCTTCTCAGAGATCCCAGGCTAGCAGTAAAAAAGCCCCTTACGGCGTAATCGAAAATCGCAGACGAGCAGGGCTCCAGAAACCCTTTTTAGTGAGGGGCTCCGATACCTTGAAAGAAAAAAATCCATGAAAGCGCCTGTAAAGGAAGAGTCAAAATAATCGCAAAAAAGGTCGCTCCCATTCAAAAAAAAAAAAACTTTGCGAGCTCCGCCAAACCTTTCCCTGCAGCGTCCCCAAAAAAGGGCTTAGGTCGACGTCATAAAGGAAAAGGCGTTGATCCCCCATGTCCTGGGAGGACGAGTTATCAAACTTTCAAGGTCTGGGAATCCAAAGAAGGACATTGAGGGGGGGGAAGAATGGCGCGGACACACCGCCCAGGCCAGTTAACATATCTTCGAAATCAGAACAAGAGAAGTCTGCGGCCCTCGAATCCGAAGAAACGGTGAGTGATTCACAGGCGGCCGGGGGGAAGAAATCTGCCAGTTGGGTTACTTAAAAAACCTTCGGTCCCTGATTTCGGTTCCGCTCCAGTAGGTACAACCGTCCGAAACTGTACACGGGTGAAAAAAGGAATTAGTCTCCGCAGGATTCCCCAAAGGGGGGGAAAAAAAACAGTGGGAGGGTTTTCAGTGAAGGTTGATCTCAAGGTTAACTCCAGTGAGGCGAACTTTCCGGGCAGGTAAGAAACACAAAAAGATAGACTTTGTGGGAAGTGTACGTGGAGACGTTTTCCAACCTACCGGCCTAGAACGGGTTGGTTCAGGGGTGGATCGTTGAAGGAAGAAAACTGGAAAGGCAAGGTATCGCAATCCAGGGAGGGGTTCCGGGAGAATGCCTTCATTATAGACCCATCAGCTGGCCTCATTGGGGGATGGCGAAGGGTGGCGGACGCAAAATTCATCGGCGCGAAGGACGGGGCACACTGTCTCCGTTGGGGAACAGGGAATAAAAATAACCCGGCGGATGTATTGCGGGTATGGGGCAACCGAACGTGTAACATCGGAAAAAAACTAGATCCAGGGAAAAGCGCTGGATCAGCGTGAAAATCGAAGGTTATAGGGTCTAGGCGTTGACACGATCCCGAGGGTAGCCAACAAGGCCCAGGGACGCGCAAAAAAAAAAAAAAGGAACCAGGGGGGATCGGATCACTGGGGAATTTGATCTGCAAGACAGCTCGTCACTGGCCAGTTGGAAAAGCCCATGAGAAGACAGGACGTGTCCAAGAAAAAAAACAAGGAAGTACAAAATGCTGGATTGGGCTCTGGATTGGGGCATAAAGACCATATGTAAAAAAAGTGGGGGAAGCAAAAAAAACATCGGTAAGTTGGGACCACTGTTGCAAGATCTAAGGCCGGCAAAAGCTGACGTAAAACGAAGGGTCGGGCGCGACTGCCCAAAAACGATGATAGAGGCGGGGGTCAGGGGAGGGAAATCAACGATCAAGCTTCTCCCAAGGGGTTGAGCCGAGTCAAGGCTAAAGGGACCCCGGGGGGCAAAAGGAACTGGCGCACAGACCAAACGGAATCGCGAAAAGGAAGGGAAGCTCGAGGTCCCCCGCTACTAACTTCGTGGCTAAACCAGGACACCGAAGAAAAAAAAAACGCAGTGTCAGTACCCGGATTTTCAAAGGGACAGTGAAGGAAAAAACTTGTGTAGACGCAACCAGAGGAAGCTCAAAAACAAACTGAGAAGGGTGGGGCTAGCGGTTCACGAAAACCTTAGGTCAGAAAGAATTGACATCGGGGGGGGGAAAGTGTCGAGTTAAAGGGGGACCCAGGCAGAAAGTCAAGATAAGAGTTGCGGTCTAAATCTCAAGCCCCACCAGGAACCTGCAGGCAGAAGAATGATGGTAACGGAAAGGGGGGAAGGAGGGGGTTCTTACTGAATAGTCTTTTTCGTCGATCGTCGGTTGAAAACCCCTGCAGGGTAGGTGCCACATCCGTGGGCAGTTCCTTGGAATGTCACCTCGCCATGGAAGAGGCCGCAAGCTTGGAGGGGGGAAAGTTGTCACCGCGAAGCGTTGGGGTCTTCGGCGAAACAAATGGGGGAACCGGCGGCCATGGGGGGACTCACGGTTCAATTTGAAAGTTGGAAGGTGAATTTATTCACAAAAGAGGGCCATGTTCCAATCGGACTGGGAAAATCTCACTTAACAGTGCCCATGCGCGCTTACGGGA
>Ga0179591_1288722_pt1 | contig 13900 bp, 20 predicted proteins | sample CZOMad2_1_08_16f_FD_182891 | JGI IMG/M metagenome (GOLD analysis project Ga0179591, IMG submission 182891) | Vadose zone soil fungal communities from Angelo Coast Range Reserve, California, USA - CZOMad2_1_08_16fungal (PacBio error correction) | ecosystem: Environmental > Terrestrial > Soil >...
CTGTGTTTAGGGGGAAAGAGGATTAGTGTGGGAAGGGGGTCCACTTCGGAGAGAGTGTCAATCGGGAGTCCAGAGGAGATAAGAAAAGAGAGGCCCGGCCAAGGGGGGTGCATCTTTGAGGAGGAAAAAAGGATAGAGGAATGGAGAGAGGGATCGCTAACCGGGGGCGTTAAGTTAATAAAGAAAAATGAACTATATAGAGACGGAAATTCCGAATGAGAGAGAAAACCCAGGGATTGGCACCATGGATAAGTGAAAGAAAGGGGGGTAACCTAAGAGAGGTTTCTGAAAGGGGTTGGGACGGTTCGGTCCGCACCTAAGAAGGGCTCAGAAGGAAAGACTCCCTAGAGGCGGAAATTCGTGGAACCATACATTGCTCAATTGTCGGTACCTAAAGGGGGGAACCGCAGGTTGGTTGGGGGTACCGACTGAATCCCTTTGAGGGACTCGGGGAAGACTCCCCTCTCAGAGATTCTTTCCGGCAGTTCCCGGTCGAGGAGGATCAGTGTGTCTGCTTCCTAAAGTTTCCGCTTTTGGTTGTTTTAGTGGTAATTTCCGAGGGACATTCGAGGGGCACTTTCAGAGAATTAGCCTCGAAGGAGTTAATGTTCATGCTCCGTGAAAAAGAAAGGAAATGACGCCGATAGGCTTTGAAAAGCATCGCCACCGTTTCTTAAGTCGTGGCGAAAAACGGCTGTTATTTTCGGGAATGGAGAAGAAGTGGATTGACTGATATGATTCAAGGTTGAAAAAGAGGAAAAACCATCAAGATAGGAAATCAGAGATTCTTCAAAGAAAGAAGCACAAAGAGGGGGGTTTCTGGGAAGGAACATTGGTCAGACATGTGGGTTGCCGCAAGATATGGTGTCCAGGTATTGAAATGGAAGAGGTTTCTCCGGACAAGGTTGGGGGGTTTTTTTTCAAAGAAAGGCATGTATGCTTAAAGGCTTATACACAAGTCGGAAGGGACGGATCCTTTAGACCCCCGGATCCTGGGAGGAGGGGGTGCTGAGTTTGCCGTCCCAGTTCTTTAGACCGGGGGGGGTGCCTGGATGAGATGGGGGACTCTCTTCTAAGTTCCTAGTGTCCCAACGGGCTCCCTTGGCAGAGTTGACTCTTTTCCTTCCTGTTGTCTCGGGCCGGGCTGGTGGAGGGGGTCCTCTGCCTGGGGGGAGGAAGTTAGAAGTGCTTTTTTTCGGCGGTTTAGACCACCCGTGAAAAGTGAACTCTTAAGGATGGCCGTGGTTTCCAAAGAAATTGACAGCAGAGGTACGTTACGGTGGAAGGAGAGAGGAAAGGGGGGGGAAAAAAGCTAACATTAGAAGAGATTCTAACAAAGAGGGACTCTATATTAAAGATAAGAGGTAGGACTCACTCATATATAGAAAGGGAAGATATTTTATACTCTCAGGGGGGGGGGGGGGAAAATTCAATAATAAGGGAAGTTGTCACGACGATAGACGTTGTTCTACAATCCTTGAAAAAAACGGATTACATGAGTAAAGAGGGAAAGAAGGGATGGGAAAAAATTCTTGTATAACAATTTTTCGGAGATAAGTACAACTTCTGCGGTAAAAAAACCTGCTATGCGGAAATAGAGATCTTCTCCCAGGCATTTTCTTTAGGGGTTCTCTGAGAAGATTCATCTCGCTAATAAGGGGGAGGAATAAAAGGGGTCGACTTGTAGTCTTTCAAGTTGTTCTCTGGGTATTTACGAAAAAAGGGCTTACGTGTCTAATCTGGAGGGGAGCATCACGGATCCCAACTATTTAGCGGGGAAAGTGTACCTTGAAAAGGGAAACACGCCCGGAAGCACAAGGGAAAACTGAAAAGATCTCCGGGAGGGGCAGGGAGGAGTCTGTTGGTTGAAAGTCCAGTTCCTCGGGAAGACCAATTAGGACGAGAGAGTTCTTCCATACTTTACTTGGTAAGACGTCGGGTCATCCGCTTTACGTCTAGCAAGTCAATTCCCGTCCTCTTTGGGGGGTTTCTCATCTTCTACGGGGGCTTCTTTGGAGGACTCTTCTTGGAAACAAGAAGGACGGTATCAGGAGAATTTTCAACAGATATACAATTGGGGTGAGGGGCACCATTCACATGTCTAATCTGGCCCGTCATACACAGGGCATCGAGGGGGGGGGTTGGCAATGTTAAAAGCGAGGTGTGCAAAGTCGGGCTAGGAAAAGGAAATAAGAACTCCTCACATAGTGCCTCCATCTTCTGGCAGGTGATGGCTCCCGTACAATCCTTACTTGGTGGTTTTGCAAAAAAAACTCGAGCCACGGTGGAGAGAAGAGGGAAATCTTGGGGGACTGTGTCAACGTCGCTGAGTAAAGAAAAAACTCAAACAAACATTTAGAGAAACCTTTCCGGGAAAAAGAGAACGCAAAGGAGAACTCGATGGGGGGTTTGAAGAGGATCAAAACCCCGGAAAAAAGTCCTAGCCACTTGGCCATTGAAAAAAAAAAAGCTTAACAGAGTCTCTGGGGAAGGCTCTAGTTTTCATGAAAGGAGAGGCCATTGGAAATGAGGATGTTGCGGGGTCCCGGGGATTAGCAGGACTGGAAAGCCTCACGGGAGGTTATGGGAGGTACCAAGGGGAACGGTCGGGATGGGGCCGGGAAGGCCACACGCTGTAAATGCAGGCTAGGGAATTCCTAGGTACCCGGCGATGACTGATTTGGCGAAAGGCATTAACAATTACCAGTCCAGGGAGAATGGGAGTTCTTAGTATGTGAGGTCGCAAAAAAAGGACGTAATATTGAGAATCCAGTCCTAGAAGAAAGGGAATTTCGAAAGAAGTTTTAAGAGAAGGGTTAATGAAGAAAACTGCTGCTCCCGACGGAAAGGTTTTTGGTATCGAGCTTAAAAAGGAGCTGGGAAAACGATAGAGTTCATTCCGCACGTAGACAGCCTTTAAAAAAGTGACCCCATTTACAAAAGAAAACGCGAAATGTTGTTCGAAGAAAGTCGCTAGCCAGGAGGAAGGAAAGAGAGAGATTCAATGGGGAACAACAGCGTATTCGCGGGGGGTCACTTCCGAATTTGTCAATAAGTGAGTACATGAAGGGGAAGGAAAAATGCAGCCAGGAGTCCCTAAGTGCAAAAAAAACTTTGGGAAAATAAGAGGACTTCGTGCAGAAGTTTGAGAATCACCGTGCGTGAATTTAATTACATAGCCCATAGACAAGGAGAAGCATTAAGAGAAAGGACGGAAATACTAAAGGGGGTTGCGAGAGAACTATAAGACGGAGGAAGTAATAGTTAAATCTGAGAGACTCAGTGAGAAAAACCCTTTTGGGGGGGGAAATACTGAGATTTTAGAACTAATCCAGAGCCAAAACCCGGGAATAGCGACCGGACATAGGCCCCCCTAAAGGAGGAATGGGTGAGGCAGGCTTACATTTCAAAAAAAAAAAAAGGTGAAGAGGGATGGACCAAGAAAAAACGGGCTTGAGGCTGCAATCGAGGTTCCTTGATTCAAAGAAGTGGTCATTTTGCTGGAAAAAGGGTCCCTTGTGGGGGGAGAAATCGGGAAAGGGGGGGTTGCAGCTTTCATGTCTTTAAAAAGGAAGCCCAGATAATAAAAATACTCAGACGGGGGGAAAAGAAAATACAAGAAAATGGTCAATCGTAACCCCTTGAAAAAAAGACGAGTCGGAAAAACGACTGTTATGTTTTCGAGAAGAGTTCAGGCTATGGAACACTGATGTGGGAGAAAGAGAAACCTATGCACAGCAGCGGAGAAAAGTTAGCCAAAATAGATTAAGGGGGGGGAAAAAAGGCATCTTTTCAGGATGGTGCGCGCACAGGGGTGTGCCTGCTGGGAGTATTTTCAGGAAGAAATTCCGGGGGCAGGGGTCCATCAGAGCAACGCAGAGACTTCTAAGAACTAACATTGCATCTGCATTGGAGGAAAGTAGAACGAGAGTCCCGCTATGTCTTAAAGGTTGAAACCAGTCTTAAGTACCAAGGAACAGGGTGGGACAAGAAGGGTGTTCCCGCAGAATCTAAACGACTTGACAGGGGGAAGGAGATACGTCATATGTTAAAGAAGGGGGAGAAGGGGCGGGGTGGACAGAAGGTCAACCATCAAAGAAGGGGGGATAGTTGGAATGCCCTTTCCTTCGTAAAAAAAAGAAGGTATACTCCTGGCGCAAACCGTAGAAACCACTCGGATCATTCGAACAAAGAAGATCAGAGGAGAAACTCAACGGGGATGTTAGCTGCGAAGAGGGAAAAAAAAAAGAAAAAAAAAAAACAAGGGAAAAATAAGTGAAGTTGTGGGAAGGGAAAGACAGACGTCAAACATCTCTCTCACAAGAGAGAGGGGAGAGATGTTTGGAATCGTCTTCTACAAAGAGGGAGGGAAGAGTCAGCCTGTGCTATTCTACAAATCTAGAGCGTCTCCCATCTGTTGGAGGGGGGGAGAGGAGGGGATTCCCTTCAAGGATCGGACGGGGTCGAATGATACGAGTGTTGAGGGGACGGGCAAACGGAGTGGGGTACTCTAATCAGGGGCTAAGCTGTCAGATCTTTTGGCGAAAAGGAGGCGGTCCCTCCACTATTTAAGAAAAGGGGGAAAGGGTTTGAAGGTTCGGGAAGCGCCCCGAAGAGGATGAGACGTCCGAGGGGAAACATTCAATTCGGATAAAGGGGAACACATTCATGACTAGACTCACCAAGATAACTTCGGCAACGAGTCAATACGGGGGAAGAAGCCATCGCAGGGACGCCCGTTGGGATCATTCCGGGCAATGGAAAAAGGGAGAGTCCTCCGCATCACTGAAGGGTTGGGACTATGATTTCAAGAGAAGGAAGAAAAGACGTTGGAACCAAGCAAGGGACAATTGTGGCGAAGCCACATGTTGAACCAAGAGAAAACCTCAAAAAAAGGAAAGGAGAAGGGGGGCTCATGGAGAAGAATAGCTGCTTTTCAGGAGGGGAGACCCCTCCTAGAAGAAACAAATTCGTCTCCAGCTAAAGAACACGTGTTGTTGTTGCTTGAAGAAAGGTTGCGCTGAAAGGTTAAAGGGGGAGCCTATTGTGGGTACTGGAAGAATCTTAGTATTGAAAAAGCTGCATGTATGAAGTCGATCAAAAAAAAGAACATAGAAAGTGCACGGAGGGGACAATTGGGAGTCGACATTGCGTCCGAGGACTCACTTTTCCAGTTAAGAGGCCCCTCTCTAATAGAGTCAGCTTCTTCCCTGAAGGCAGGCCCAGCTGTCAAAGAAAAAGGGGCAACACCCGGGGGACCGGGCCTTTAAAAAGAAGGGATCCTGTCTACCCCAGGGAGGTTATGGTAGTCCTTCGAGAGGGGGAAAGAGGGATATTTGGGAGGGGGAATACATCTCATTATCTGACAAAAGGTGTCAAACCGAGGGACAAGATAGATCAGAGGGGAAGGGAAAAGAAATACTGCAAAGGGGGGGTATCTTTCTATTTCTCAAAACAGTCTGGGGGAGAAAGGACCGAATGATTTCATTGACTTGGTATGTGAAGAAAAGGGAGAAAATTCCGGTGGGAAGAGAAACTCTGCTCCACGACGGAGAGGTGGGGGTAAATCGATCTTTACAAAAAAAAGAAAAAAACGGAAGTGTCTGTGGGGTTCATTCCGCACGTCTCAAAAAAAAAAAAGAAAGATTGCAACGTGGAGGAGAAGACCATTTCCATCTCCACAGAAAGGATGTTGGTCGAAGAAACACAGGAAAGAAAAAAAAAGGGGGAGATGATAGTCAAAGTAGACACCCAGCGGTTCGCGTGTGGGAACGGCCGGACATATTGCAAGGAATGAAAGCTAATATAAAAACGGGAAAGAACAAAGTGCAAGCTTTGTGAAAGAAAGAAACGAAAAAGCGACGTCGTGGAGCAGAAGGAGAAGAAGGGGAAATATTCAAGGAAAAATGGATCATTATAGGACTGGACGCAGAAGAAGTGGTGTTGCGACCAATTGATTGCAGTAAGGGGGAGAGGTAAATCGTCTATCTTGGGGATCATTCATCGTTTCTGAAGGGGAAGGGGAAGAGATTCGTCACTCAAAGGCCCCAATGCCGGAAGGATCTACGCGAATGGAAGAAAAAAAAGAGAATGGTGATAGCGGAGAAGGATGCAATCCCGACAAAGGGAGTTGTGACCAAAGAGGCTTGAATCTGTGGCCTTCAAAAGGAGCTTGAAGAAAGAAAAAAAAAAAGGGAACAGTGGGCAGGAGAGGACGCCACTATGTCCGAGGGGGTTTTGGGACATAGTCCCACCAGGTCTTGTGAACTGGGGGGTAGCATAGCCCTCTCATACTAAAAGGAGGGAAAATCTCATAAGAGTATTCTGGAAAGAGAAAAAAAGTCATTCTCCCCCGTGGCGGATTTGAACGTGCTATTGGAAAGAAAGGGAGGGGTAGAGAGAAAGTTCAGGAGGGAGGGATACTCATATAAAAGGGAAAGAGGTCTCAAGGAGGTTATTTTGCGGGGAAAAGGGGAAGAAGAAAAGAAATGTGGACATGGTGCGCGCACACTTTTAGAATGCGGTATTTAAATGGTTGATGGAGGGGAGGTGGGGACACATAGCAAAGAGAGAGGAAGCTCTTCCTACACCAACCGGGGGGGGGGAGAATGGAGACGACAACAAAAGGTTTGAATGCCAAAGGAGTGAGAAAGGACAACTGGTTTCTGACTTTGAAAAGGACTTCTTGAGTCCCTTAAGGGGAAGAAAAACATCTGACGACGTTAAGGGTATCGGATATGGGACGCATGTGATTCTAGGGCGGGGAGGCAAAGTAAAGGAACGCGGGAAAGAGAGGCCAAAGATCTGGACAGCTTAGAAAAAGAAAGGGGTAACTCTCGGCTAAGAGAACAGAGCTACCAGTATAAACCACTCTGAAGTGAGAGAAATGAGAGACACTCCATAGGGGGATATAGATTGAAGCCGTAGATAGCAAAAAGGGAAGCAGAAGTTGTACTACGACAAAAGGCCTTTCAAACATCCGAAAAAAAAAAAAAAAAGGGGGAGGAAAAGAGAGAGATGTTTTGAAGGAACAAGTGTTCGAAGAGAAAAAGTGCATCTCTGAGCGTGGGAGAGAAGGGCTTCAATCTATAAGTCGCCCATCGTGGAGTATATCCGCGTGAGGGTCAAACTAAAAAATAAGAAGGGTCGAATGATCTAGGGGTGAACTGTTTAGCTTTCAACTTCTTTGGAGAAGGGGAAGACTAGGAGATAATGAAAGGAAAAGGCAAGGTCCTCCAACTATTTAAGTAGGGTAACAAAGAGGAAAACAATGCGATGAACAGAGGAGAAGAAAAAAGCTCCCAGAGAGGGAACAAGGAGGAAGGATAATTGGGTAGGAAAAAGCTCAGAGAGTCTCACCATGATAACTTCAGAAGAGCAAGACGGTGGAATTAAAAGACTACTGGACTTTGTCGTCTTCCATCCAAGAAAATTCCGATGCACGGGAGGGGAGAGTCGCTTGCATACCGGGGGCCCTGATTGAAACCCTCCCCTGAACGAGGAAAGAATACCCATGAGACAACCAATATACAGAGGGGGCTCAAGGGAAAAATGGCCTGACCAAGGCTTCAGCAGCAACATACATTCATCTCTTATGGGAGACATCGAGGTTCAGAGGGAGAGAATCCACCTCCGATCAAAGAAGGTCTTCTCCCTCAAAGAAAAGAGGGGGGTTTGCTTTCCAATAGCCCGAACTCACCCACGGGGAAGAAGCAACGAGGGTGGGAAGGTGTCAACGTCCTGAGTATTTTCAAGGGAGAATGCACATTATTAGAGGCGATTCGAAATGAAAGATGCCAAAGATTCTGAGGAAGTCTGTCCCAACCACCCATGGTCCCGCAGAAAAAAGGTTTCCATCCTGAAAGAAGAGATTCTCGTGAAGGCGATTTTCAAGGAAAAGAAGGAGAGGGGGGGAATTAATTCTCGAAAAAAAGCTGCCATGACTAAAGGAACCGAGTTATGGGGGAATCGTCGATACATAGAAGGCCTTGGGCTGGGGAGGGGTGCAGAAATCTCAGTATCAGCAGAAAACTGACTGAAAAAGAGCTATATCAGATTTAAAGAAATGAATGGGTGAGTCTTCTATTGAGACCGCAAACCAAGGGGGGGAAAAAAAAAAAAACCAGTATCGGAGAAGAAAAAGACATGGACTTTCTATGGGGAAGCATTCCACCGCTGGAAAGGGTATGGCTCTCAACTGGGGATCCAAAAGTCGCCAGGGAATCGTCTTTTCACACCTCTTTGAAAGAGAGGGGGGGACATTAAGAGTAGGGTCAGTAAGACGAGTCCCGGTACTCCCTCGGGGGGGGTCGAGGGAAACCCATTTAGAAAGAGATTTTGTCGGAAAAAAAAAGGGGATCTCACCACAACAACGGAGGAGAGGGGGGGAAGAATCAATTTTTGTTCGAGAGAGAGGTGGAATGGAAAGGCAAAAAAGAAAAGTGCATCTTGAGTAACAGAATAAAACCGTGCGGAAGGAAGAGAAAGGTTCCATTCGGAAGAAGGAGGGTTAAAAGATCGATACCATGCGACGTCTTGTAGCATAAGAAGGAATTTGAAGAGGAGGTAAGAAAAAGAACAAGTCAATGTGAACAAGGAGCGGAATAACGAATTTGGTTACTCCCCAGTGATTGGAAGAAAGAGGATGGTAAGTTAAATCTGATCTAGGGGAAAACTCAGTCATCGGGAAAAAAAGGGGGCGAATGTACGGGGCAGGAAAAGAGCCAGATCACCCAAGGCCCGTATAATCCAAAGAATAACCTTAGGGGGGGAAAGTTCAAGCCGGAAAAGGGGAAAGAAAGGTATTCCCAGAACTGGGGAGGGGGAGCGGGCCTGCAAATCGAGAGAAAAGAAGAAAGATGTGGGGGAGGAAATGGGGGGGGCTGCGTGACTCACTATTTTTGTGGTTTTGGGGGGACTTACCTTCGAAGAGGTGGAGGCCTATTGTCCTTTCGGAACATAGCATCGTCCTCTCAAGAAAAAGGAGGACTAAACAGGTAATAGCCAGACGGGGGGGAAAAAAAAAAAAAAAAAAAAAAAGAGGTGCAAGAGGAAGGGAGAGGGCACACCGTGGCTTCGAGTGAGATTGCAAGCAAAAACAAAGGGAGGAGGTGAGATGGGTTCATTCTATTCTGATATTTGAGGAAATATTCAAAAAGGCTTCTCCAGTGAGCAAAAGGAGAAAGTATGGGTGCGGACGGCAGCCTTGGGAACATGGTAATTTGTTCCGAAAGAAAGGAAGGGGGGTTATTCTAAAACAGGTGGGAGGTTTCCAGCAGATCACGGTGCGGAAGACGCTTCTAAAAAGAGAAGAATTGAGACGAAAAAGGAGGAAGGGCGATGTCTTAAGGTGAATTCAAATGAGCCTGTTTTCTGACGGGGAAAAACTGACCCGGAATGTGAAAAGAGAAGACGAAGTGACAAGGTTCTATGTGGGGGACGTCAGATGTGTCATCGCATGGGGCGGACAGAAGTTCAACCAGGGAAAAGAAAGGAGAATGGAGGGCCCGTTGCCTCGGGCCAAAGGAAGAGGACTTGATTAAACGGTAATGTAGAGTACTCAAGGGATAAAAAGGGGAAAGGGAAAGTAGAAACTGTAGAAAGGAGAGATCATAGATAGAACTCCACTCATATAGAAAGGGAACATCTACCGATTGGAAGAAGGAAGCAAGACAGAAGTTGTAAGCGAAAGGAGAAACTTGTTCTACAATCCTTTCAAAATCTAGAGATAGTAGAAAGATAGTAAGGGTTCGATCTTCGTCGTAAACTTCTGTAAAATTGTGCACCGCCTGGGACTATTAAGAAAGATCGTCCGGCCAGCAGGGGGAGGGGAGATCTGCGGCTTGATTCTCTAGAAGGAAGAGATCGCGGATCCGTTGTTCAGGGGGAGGGCTGGGGTCTGGAATGGAGACCCTGGAAAAGAGAAGACCGTTATCATAGCTGTCAAAAAAGGAAGTTTCCATCAAACAAGGGAAGAGCGTCTTTTGACTGGTTGACTTGAGAGAAGAAAGAAAAAAAAGAAAGGAATAGGAAAATCGTCGCCTACTAGAACATGGGGAAAAAGTGTCGTCCCTAGATTTGGGTGAAAAGGGAAAGATGAGGTCAGAAAAAGGGGGCAGCAACCAGTCCTTCAAGACGTGGGTTCAACCTTTATGACATCGCGGAGAAGGGGACCAGTATCGGGAGACTGTTATGTATAAGAGGAACATCCAGAAGGGGGGGGTCTTCTGGAAACCCTAAAAAGGGGGGATCATGAGAATAATACCATTTCAAGAAAAAAAGCAGTCAACAATATACAATTGGCGCGGGAAAACGGGAGGAAAAATGTGAAAAACATAACATTACATCTAGGGGGGGGGGGAGGGGAGAAGCCAGGCTTGCGGGTGATATTATCCACCTCCGCGCCACTATCCATCAGCAAGAGGGGGACTTCGCATCTAAAGAACAAACAAGTGAGTTGGGGGAAGGGAAACTGTTCGATTAATTTCGATAAAAGCCTATTGTTGTACGGGTTGTCACCTTCTAGGGGAGGACCCAAAGGGAGAATTAGGGAGAGGGCGATGCTAATGTGAGAAAAGTAGAAATTGCAACAAACTATTCGAGGGAGAAAAAAAAGTCCCAACACAAAAGGACAGGAAGCAGCAACTCCGGAGGTGCACATCCTGAAGAAGCTTTTCAGGCCCAAGGAAAGGGACCAGTTCTTGTGAAATTACATGAAAACCCACACAAGGAAGAGGAACATACTAGCTTGCTATAAAGTTCGCAGTTTATGGGTAGTCCCTGAAGGAGGCGGGATATCCGGGAAGGAGGGCATAAATCCGAAAAAGGAGAAGCCTAAAAATGGTTCAGAAACCGAGAAGAGGGTTTCAAAATATATATCCTAGGAAAAAAGGAAAAGAAAGTACAAGCCGTGGGGGGGCGCACCCCAATTCGTCATAGGGAAGGGACAGGGGCACTCTAATGATGGAAATAATGGGGAGATCCTGATTTATTACCGAGCATGGCCCGGGGGAAAAAGAGATCATCCAAAAAGTGGTATCGATCTCTTCACAACACGAATGGAACGGGGGGGAAGACACTTCTCTCCTATCAGGGGGGGAGCCCAGTGGGCAATATTGTTCGGAAGAGGGGCCATCTCCAAACTCTAAGGGCGAAGAAACACATTGAAGAACAACGCAACAGGGAAGAGAGTATTCATGTGTTGAGGAGAACAACATCGATTCCGGTGGAGATTGAAGGGGGGACTTCCTAACATATGCCAGCGGGAAGACGCGGAGCGAGAAACGGTCCATTCTTCCATAAGGGGGGGAAAGGGTAGAAGGGGGGAATAGATACCAAATTCGACGTCGTGGAGCAGATCATAAACCGTGCATCGTTAAGTTATCCATACAGTAGTCATTGGGAAGGGAAAAGAACGAATTGTTTTGCTATAGAAATAAGAAGGATTGGCAGGAAATTTCCATCGGATCGAAGGTGGGAAACGCAGTCATCGGTTTCTGAACCGGGGGAGACTGATCCTGAGATGCTGCACCTATCCAGAGAAAGAAATTATCGACGTAAGGGGGGAGAAATACCTTCGAAATGGGTGAGAAAAGGCTACAGTCATGGGCAATAAAGAAAGAAATGGCTTTGAGGGGCGAGGGGCCTGCAAATCGAGAAAGCGAAGGGATGGCGTTCTGCGGAACGCAACTATGTAAGTGGTTTGGGGTAAGAGTCCCCAAGAGGCCTTCGAATTCTTGGAAAGGGGGAAAGAAGTGGCACGCCTCAAAAGTGTAGCTTCCTGAAAGGGGGGTTGTATGGAGAACCTGGGTACTCAAGGAAAAGTCTTACCCGTGCAAGAGCAAAAAAGGGGAAGGGGGATTCGGGCTATGGGCAAAACACGACGGGGAAAGGGGGGATGAGAAGAGAGGATAGTGGCTCGGAGGGGAGGATCCAGCCTAGGCACAAATGGTAGGCCAAAAGATAAAAGTTTGGAGGACGGCAGCCTGAGGGAATTTGCTCTCAAAAAAGGAAAAGAGAGTTTCGTTATGGGGATGGACGGGGGAGTTTCCATCAGAGCAACAGAGAAAGGGAAAAAGTCTACACCGAATTAGCATGGAACGAAAGAAAGGAGAGATGTCTTAAAGGTTGAATTCCGTAGGGAAGGAACCTTTGAAAAAAAGGGACTCCTGGAGTCCAAGAACCAACATCCTATACTACTGGGGGAGGTTCGGAGAGGTTAGAGACAGGGATCTTCTTTCGTGGGGAAGAAGGGTCCACCAGTCAAAGGGCGGAATAGTTGGATGGCCACAGTGACTTAGGGGAAAAAACAGGGACAGCTTAGATACGGTAAGGGAGAAACAAGCTTACAGCAGGAAGCGTATCATTCCGAACAAAAAGAAAAGTCAGAGAGAGAACTCACGCAGAAAGGAGACTCTATTGAAGCCCTTGAAGAGGAAAGAAAGGAAGACAGAAGTTTGACGAAGACGAAGAGTTCTACAGGCCTTTCAAACATCTCTGAAAGGAACCCATAGAGGTGAAAAAGGGAGATCGTCCTTCGTACCACTGAGGAGAGTCGGAAGAATTTGCTATTCGAGGGGGGCAACTGGGAAAAAAGAAAAAAAAAAACAAAAAAAAACAAACAATCGAGAAGAAAACAAGTTTCTTTCTTTCTCTCTGCTTGAGGAAGAAAAAAACAATCCGTTTGGGGAAACTGGTACTGTCAACGAGTTGTTCGCTAGAGTGATATAAGGGACGGGCAAAATCTTTTGGCCAAGAAGGGGGAAAGCAAACGATTAACGCGTTCTTGGGACTGTTTGAAAAACAAGCCACAATGCGATGACCATCTGACGAGAGAACATCGTCCGAACTAGAACGAAGGGGGGTGAACCCCATCAGGGACTCAAGAGAGTCCGAAAAGAGAACGTCAGCAACCAGGTCCTGAGGTAAGGACATGAAAGCCCTTGGAAAAATCGCATGAATTGACAAGAGGGGGGAGAAGCGTCTTCGCTAAAGGGGGGAGGGCGGTTGCTCTGATGAAAAAAGAAAAGGGATCAGGAGAAATACTAAAAAGGGGAAAAGGAGGCAAAAAAAAACATGCCACAATGTCTGAAAAAAGAAGCCGCAACATAAAAAAGGGTGGCTCATGGAGAAGCCTGAGAAGGACCAGAGGCTTTGGATATGAGAATCAAAGGAGCCCTATCAAGCATAGCCTGAACAGAAAAAAAATAAAAGAACAGAAGAGTTGGGGGGTGCGGGAGGAACGGTGGCGCTGAAGGGTAAGAGGAGGGGCGGTGAGGAAGTCTTTTCAGGGAAGGGAGAAAGGAAAGGCTGAGAGGCGATTCTAATGTCAAGAACATAGAACAGTGCACAAAAAGAGAAAACTGGGGGGGTTCCAACATAGGCGGCCTCAGCAACTGACCGGGAGAATTGCCATACTGACGCAAAGGAGAAATTTGCTGCCCAGCTGAAAAAAAAAGGGGGGAAATTCCATTCTCTTCACACCAAGGACGGGCGGTGCCCATGAAGGGAAAGGAAAACCTGTTAGGGGGGATGTCCCTTCCGCGTTCCCGGAGTGGGGATTAGCCTTTCCTTTTGAGGGGGAAGAAAGGAAGAAATGTCATGAGAAAAAACACACGAGGACTGATTTTCAAAATGGAGGAGACATACCAGAGGATCTATTTCGTCGGACAATTGTATAGGCCGAGGTCCAGTCTCTAAATGGAAGTGGTCTACGGAATTGGGAAAGAAGCTTGCCAAACCGAGGGAACTTATGAGTCCACGGGGGGTATCGATCATGGGAAGCTTGACACTTCTGGCCGACTGGAAAGTTGCATTAGGAGAGAAAAAGAAAGGAAACGATCAAGGGTAAGCACAGGGTCGGAGTGCCCCCATGGGAACGACAGAAGAGAGTGTGGTCGGG
>Ga0179591_1263587_pt1 | contig 13899 bp, 15 predicted proteins | sample CZOMad2_1_08_16f_FD_182891 | JGI IMG/M metagenome (GOLD analysis project Ga0179591, IMG submission 182891) | Vadose zone soil fungal communities from Angelo Coast Range Reserve, California, USA - CZOMad2_1_08_16fungal (PacBio error correction) | ecosystem: Environmental > Terrestrial > Soil >...
AAAGACGAAGAACCAACCAAAGGAGGGCGTGAGAACGGTCCTTCTTGCTCTCCTCTCAGAAAGAGAGGGCGAATAAGAGAGAAGATCTTAGATTCGTCGCAGGCACTAACTGGCAAAAAGATCTGGGATCTTCGACAGTCCAAAACCGGCCATCTTCCACCCGCTCCAAATTCTAAAGGAGAAAGGGACGCCTTGAGAGATAACCCAATCGGAGAACCGGACCGAGATCCGCGAGATCGGGAACACATGAAGAGGGACGAGAGAGCTGGGGGGGGGAGCAACATCGTCAGAAGAGAGGTGGCCTCTCTGTTAGACCGGGCCAGCCACCTCAACTACGAGAGGAGTTAAGCTACAGCCAGGTCCTCCATGGGTGAGAACGCAAGATTGCCAACTAGTAGATGCAGGAAGAAGAGTACAAAAGCAGAAGGGCGAGGGTCGCGCAGAAAGCCGGGAGGTTGGTTCTCTACGAAGCAAGTCACTTAAGGGGCCGGCCAAAAGTCAAACTGTACTCTGCAGCGAATGGGCAGGAAGAACTAGTAGGTGAAAAGGACCAAAAGAGTATCTCAAGTCCAAGTTGATCAGAAGGGTCCCGCGAAGGCAAGCGGCGTAGTGAGGAAGAAAGGCTAACTCTACGGGAGCTCTATACAATAGGGTTCGAAAATCGACTGCACCTAAGAACTAGACTCTTCCTTTCTGCCTCCCGAAAGGAGGCGGCACCGGGCAATGGCATAAACCGCTCCTGGGAGAGGGTGTTAAAGACTACAGAAGGCAACACGTCAAAACCAGTCCAGGATGGGGCAGTTGATGTTTAATCCAAGTGAGGGACGGGGACCCGGGGGGTGAGAACTGCCTCTCCAAAGTAGAGGGAAGGGAGCTCGGGGGTTGGGGGGAACCTGCAAGGGGGAGCGAAGCAGACCTCGGCTTATGCTTGCAGGGATGGAGAAACGTCCAGTAGAGGGGAGGGGGGATAAACTACCTGCTCTGAAGATGGTCGAATCCCGCGGCTAGAAAGCGAGCTCATCGGGCCTTGGGGGCGGCGAAGGGGGAACCGAGAAGGTCCGCTCGTCGGAGGGGGTGTGGGAGGGGTTTAAGTGTAAGAAAAAAGGCCACTGGTGAAAGGGGCCTAAGACATGGGAAAAGGTTCGACCGGGGGTAGGGGGGGGGGGCCGCCAGAGGCGAAGGAAAAAGTATGCGGGATACAGGGGGCCGAGGCGATCATGTCCGAACAAGCGATCCAGTAAAGAGATACCCGAATTCACCAAACACTTGTCGGTCGAAACAAGAAACAAGACCGCGATAAGCGGGGGGGGAGAAGCTGGGAAAGAATGAGGGGATGAGAAAAGTTTCCTCGCCCTCTGGGGGAATCTAATTGCGACAAAGCTCGCCTCAGGAATCGGAGTGCCGCGCAGGGATTCAAAGGATCGAGCTCAAAGGAAGGGGGACAGACCACAGGAAAGCTACCACGGCAACCTCAGTAAGTCTCACTTTCGGAGAAAGAAAAGAGGCTGCGGGTTTCCTTTTACGCCTGGACTCATGCCGTGAAGGCTAAAAACCGCGAGGGGAAGGGGTGGAACGGAGGGGGCGAACAGAAAAAGTGTTGAAAGAACACCTGGAAACGCAAGTCTCCTTGAGAGGAACCAGTGGTTAATTATCATCTATACAGAAGAAGAGTAGGAAGGAGGGGGGCGCTAGAGGGGGAAGGGGAAAGCACAAAATTTCACACAAACAAGTTAGGGAAATGCGCTGATATCCAAGGAATTGAGGGGCTTTCTTTCGTTCAAAGAAGGCTCCCAGCCGTTCACGCTTGTAGGCTGAGGAAAGAAGGGGAAACATCGAGAAGGCGAAGGGGAAGGATCCGGGCAGATCGCGGCTTCAGGAGAAAGAAGCTTAATCCTGAAAAGCTGGTTCTGGGGGGGGGGGGAGGGGAAAGCTGAAACTGTTAGGTCAAAAAAAAAAATGGGGGCAGGTGTTCAACTGAATGATCGGAAAAAAGCGATATTCAGGGAAGGAGGAAGTCTAAATTCCCAGGGCAAATGGAAAGAAGACAGGGTGCCGTCCCGCCTTTTTTAGGGGTAGCGAGGTATGAGAAGGGTGTGGGGCTGGTAAATTAATGTCCCTAACATACAAGGCAGAACGACCATCGCGTCGGCAATAGGGAGGGGGGGGAGCGCTGGCACGCCATCGCTCGGACTACGCAAGCTGATAGGGAATTCCGGGAAAGCAACTTGGGGACCCTGAGACACTCAGGAGTAGTCGGAAGAGTCAAACGCGTGGGAGGAGGAAGAATCAAGGCTCGCGTGGTTTATTAAGGCAAACCTGGGCAGGAGGGGAGGGGAAAACACGGCCGCCGTTACATGAATATCATCGCCCGGCTGGTCAGGTAAGGGGGTGTGGAAATTTGACTGGACAACGAAAGGGATCGGCAGAGAAGTGCCGATGGACAGAGCGGCTAAGAAAAAGAGAGGAGCTTGGATGCTCACAAAAAAAGGAGGAGGAGATAATCCCAGCGCGATACTTCGAGAGAACGTGAAAGAGGAAAGGCATCGGCAAAAAACTGAAAGGGGGGACAAGCATGCGAACAACCACCAATGAAATAGGGGAGGGGGGAAAAGAGAAACGGAACCTTTAAGGCGTCAACGCACCCCAACTCAGAACAGTCGCAGGGAAACAACGGAAAAAAAGAGACTGATATCAAAGCGGCCGAGGAACTGCCGCGACACGAATAATCGCAGGATGGCCCATGGCATTGCTGGAAGGCGAATAGATAATCATCTGCCGGGAGTCTAATTCCGGGGGTAAAAGAGCAAAACAGAATAGTCCTACCGTGGTCCTTATGGCAAGGAGTGGGTGAGAGCCATCAGGCTCCAGAACACGTCAAATGAAAACCTAAAAAAAGTGCTCCTAAGGAAAAAGAGGCTTATACGCTGTCCAGAACTCATTAGATGACTCAGGATAATGAGAGATAACGAAGTGAAGCGGAAGGGAAAAGGAAGGAAAAAACCAAAGAGAAAAAGAGGGAAAAAACGGGAAAAAAAGCAAGAAAAGTCTCAGGCCATTGAAGTATCAGAAAAATGGAGATCGCTGATAGAAGAGTCAATCTCCCGGCGAAATGTTTAGTCCAAAGCGGGGAAGGGCACGAAAAAACTAAACCGAAATTGAAGGTATATCAAACTTCCCTAACTTGTGCTGAACTGTGGACCTAAAAAAAAGGTCAATGGAAGCAAGAAGAGGCACCAGGAAGAAGAGGGTTATATATGAGCAAAAAACACTGGTAAGCTACAGGCCGAACTGGAAAAGGGTCGTGGGGGAGGCAACGGAATGTTCGCCATACTGAACCCGGCGAGAGAGGGCGGGGAAGAAAGAATTCAGCACATCATTAGGTCCAGAAGGGTAAAGAACACCCAGCAGCAGAACTCCAGGAGGGAATCCGCTTTCAAGTGGGTAGATCTGCGGGGAGCACGGTTTTGTCACCGACCGTGAGAGAAAGACGAGACTGGAAGCGGAGAGAACTTGCTCCTTGCGCGGGCAAAGAAGAGGTAGAAAAGCCGACAACGATTTCTAAAACATACCTAACCACGCTTCACACACCGGTGGAAATACCGGAAAAGAGCGTGCGGTGGGATTGGGGGAAAAGAAACGTGAGGGTTTAGGGGAAAGAAAACGGAAGCCCGGGACTGTCGGTGTTCAAGAATTAAGGAATCCTCTACTTTAGGGCCAGACAAATCTCTCTCTGGAGGGAGGAAAAAAAACAATACACGAGAAAGAATGTTCAATTACTAGCCGGGGAAAAAAGAAAAGGGGGAATCTGGCCTTTAAATCCAAAACACAAAAAGAAAAACAAGCGAAGAGGAACTTGAGACGAAAAAAAGGCCCCTGAATCTTCCCAGAAAAGTCAGATGCCGCAGAGAATGCGAAAGACGTGAAGACATTAGGGAAAAAAGGAGCCACGCCCCACAACGGATAGGGAAAAGAAGAAATAACACGCAAAAAGCCGATATGGGTGGGCAAGGGACATTCAAACACGACTAAGAAGGAGATAGCCTTCTCGCAAATGACGCCCGGAAATCAGGGTTCCACAAAAAAGGCCGAATGGCGGGGGGGGAGTGGGGGGCAGATCTATAAAAACCTAGAAATTTGCGTCGAAGGCCATGAAAGTATTTGGGAGGAACGAACTGTGGCAAAAAATTAATTGTTGAGGATTCAGTTTACCAAACGGGGATCTAGCAAGAAGGCCGGGTTGGAGTTAGGGAGAGGTGTTGGAGAAAGAGGGGCCAGGCAGCGGACCATTGCTGAATCACTACCTGGTAGCACGTCGAGGACGATGCACGAAAAGAGACGTTCTTAAGTTTCAGCGGGGGGGAGGGAAAAAAATTCTTCGGGGTCTCCAAAAATAACTCTGACGAGTTCTTCGTGGAAATCACCGGAACAGACGCGGCGCGCGGGGAGAAAAGAAGGAAAGAACAATAAGAGTCTGCTGGCGACGCTCTTCGGACATACAGCAGCCTCTCGGGGCAACATCTCAGAGAGGGGGACCATGAGAACCAGGGGATAACCACTGAAATAGAGCGTAGAAAGTCTCATCTTTCTGAACGGAAGGAACGCTAGAAACGAAAAAACTCAGCTGGGGGACGTAAAGACTGGTTACGCCGGAAGATGGGCTTCAGAAGCTATACTCTGAAACTCTTCTTCCATCGAGGGGATCCCGAGGGGGGACAGATCAAAAACAGAAACCATGGGATACGCATCTGGACGGTATAGGCGGACGAGGGCCTGTTATAGAAAGAACCATCTGCTTAGACAGCGCCGGGACAGGGGAGAACCTTACGCGGAGGCAGAAAAGGAGTCGGGTGATTCGAGGTCGAACTACGAATGACCTGGATCCAAACTCCAATGGGGGCGGTAGAGGCTGTAGGAGTCAGCGAAGAAACAACAAAAATTTGGGAAGGGGAGTGGAAAAGATCTATCTAAAGGGAAATACTCTAAAACGAAACCCTGCTTAGTAACCGATCGTAAAACGCAGCACGAGGGGCCCACGGCACAACTCTATCACGCAACATGGGATATAAAATCTCTGCTCGAACAAAGAGGGCTTAAAGACCTAAAGAGAGAGGGAAAGGGTCTCTGGTGAGGCCCTTCCGGACGAAGAAGAAGATTGAGGGAGAACGCCAGGGTGGGGGGGTCTCTTCATCTAGACACAGCGGGACCTAAAAAAGTAAAAAAGACTCTAAGGGGGGAAGAGCGAAAAGAGAGGAGTTCAGTCTTAAAAAAAAACGCAAGGAAGATGCGGGTTAAACGGGACTCTTTTCAGGAGGAAAAGGAGAACTTCGGATAGAGTTGCCGCCGGGGGTGGCATCCATATCGATTTGGGCCTAAGAGTTAGTAGGTACTCTACTAAAGAAAACTTCTCGTAAGATTTCTCGAGATGTTCAAAGGGAGAGGGTTGCGTAAATACCGAAGGAAAAGCCCTCTTTTTCGATCATCCGTGAGGCAGCAGATCAGACAACTTCTCAAAAAGATTGCAGACATTACCTCTCAGGAAGAAGAGGACCTAGGAAAGCAAGGGAAGGACAAAAGCTCTTCGTCATAGAAAATCCTCAAAACTCTACTCTCTGTCTCAGTTAAAAAGGGGTTAGAAAAAGAGTCGACTGCCCTAGAGCTAGACCAATGGGGGAAGGCTGGGGAAACTCCAGATAATTCTAACAAAAGTACAAGGTGAAGGACTCATGGGCTTGGGAGATAAAAGAGGCCAGGGAACCAAAACAGTTCCATTATTCATTTGTTGTTGAGGATGGAAGGGGAGAAAGAAAAGGGGGCCGCTGCCTACGCGAGAAGAATAAGAAAAACGGGTGTGTGTCAGTTCCAACTGACGGGGGATCCGGGCAAAGAAGAGGCTGGCTTCTTTTTGGAAGAATCGGGGACCGGCACGGGATCAAATGTGTCATTGAGGGCGAGAAAGGGACAAGCAAGAGTTCTCATGAAGAGGGCTGCGAATCGGGCCTGAGGCAGTACTTTTGGAACGTACTATGGGTCATTGAGGGCGTCGTAGTGGTTTTGGGGGTTCTTTCTTTTTTTTGTAAGGGGTCATGAAAGGAGGCGGGGGAAAATTGCTAGCAGGAGCCAGGTCTAGTTGTACTGGTGGGCTGACGCCAGGGAGGGGAGGACCAGGATGACTCCTATTAGGAACGAGTACAGCTGTCCACAGAGCGACAACGAGGAAAAAAAGACCATCAAACAAAAGTTCTGGATCAAAACATCTTCGTCGGTGTCACGGGATCACGCGGTTGGAGGGTCGTGTTCTCGCTGTGACTCCGGCAGTTTCGAAAACGCGCTCGACAATTCTAACTAGTAGTTAAGGAGAGGAGTCAAGTAATTCTTATCTAGTCGAGTGACTGGACAACCGGGGGCGGTATAGCGAAACGGAAAAATAGTTCGCGCCGAGGCGCTGAAAACGATCTTAGGGGGGGTGCAATGAAACGGAATGGAAAGAAGGCCGTTGGACTAGCACGCGATCGCCAAGGGAGGACTATGAAAGGGGGTGTAGGGACCACCGACACACCTCAAGGATTCCATGGGACCTTTTAAATCCTGATCAGAATTAAAATCCCTCGCAAGGGCACGGCTGAGCAAGGTACCAGGGGGGGCAAAAATGCCAGAAAAGAAAAAGGAGTGCAAAACGCTGATTAATCCCTTAGAAAATATGATTTAGGGGGCCAACAGGCAGAACAGAACCTTTTATCAGGTGCGGCGACCTACGCAAACATGGGGGAATTCCGGGCAGGATCGAGACCAGACAGGTCGCGCGGCGGTGGCCTGAAAGTTAGGCGGGATTGTAGGTCAGCAGAGAGGGCTGGTGGCGGTAGAGGTGTTCGAACTGAGAGGCGCACCACTGAAGAGGGAAAGAGTATCACGACAGAGAAGAAAAACTGAAGATGCCGCTAAGGGGGAAGTCAAAGACGCGAGTTTTTTCGTGTCGATGCTACTTTTTGGAGGGAAGGGAAAAATGGGGAAAGGGGGGAAAACATAAGGGGATGACGCCCGCAGAGGTCGGCATCATCTGACGGGGGGGGGTCTCATCGAGGAAAAGAAAAGCCGGAGGAACAAGATGATCGAAGTGTGACGGGGAAAAAGTCACCGGAAGGGGGACACTGCTACGGCCCCGTCAGGCGTTGCGCGGCGTTCTGACAGCGGTGGGATGAGATGGCATCGGGATGGTGTGTGTTCGTGTAAAGGAAAGAGCCGTTCCTATGCTTGACGCCGTAAGGCAAAGACGGGAGTCCACTCCTGAAGGAGTGGGCAAGTCAGAAAAGGGGGGGGGTTAGCACTGAAAAAGGTCTGGGTCCTTGGTAATATGGAAGAAGGAGTAACTCGCGTGCAAAGTAGATCTCTAGAGGGAACGGCGTTGGGGGTGAGATGCGGTGCTGTCAGGTAACAACAACGTAAAGGGCGAGAGATCCCAGCAGATAGGGTCAGAAAAATCCAGTCCCGAAGAAAAAGGAAAAGACAGACAAAGAACCAGCATGGCAACAAAGATGAAGGACTCAGACGTTTAAATTCAGGAAATCACCGCCGTGACTGCGTCAACGCACGAAAGAGGGTTAGAGAATAGTAACACGCAAAGAAAAAAAAGGAAAAGAATAGCAAAAGCGGCGAGACAACAAAGAAGCGGAAGGGAAAAAAACATGGGGAAACAGGTCAGAACGAAGGCGAAAAATTGACGAACTTCAAAGTAACGATTACTTGACAAGAGAGACAAAAAAAGAAAGGTATGTCCGACCGCGAGGGGGAACTAGGCCCGTGGAGTTTGAATTGGTCCATCATTGACTAAAACAGAGAAAAAAAAATCCCTCGTCCGAGGTACTTTCATAGGGAGAGGGGAGAGAGATGGGACCGGAAAGGATATGATCATTCAGAAGCAAGATGACCCAGGAGGGGTAAGAAGGATGATTGGAAACAAAAAAATACCGAACACCCCAGAAGCTGTGGGACCAAAGCCACCCAGCAAAAGGGGAGCTTCAAAACAGGTAAGAAGAGCAGAAAAGCTGGCGATTCAGCATGATAATCCGCAGGGGAAAAAAGGTGTTCACGTGAGGAAAACATCTCCAGGGGCTTTGGGGGAAGTGGGCAACGAACAACTCCACGGATGGAAGGGGAGGCAGAGCACGAACGGGGCTTTGATTAAAGGGTGAAGACCTATCACTGAAGACGCCCGTAGTCACAGTAAAAGGGATGAATCTCTCAAGTGCAGGGGAAAGCGGTAAAGCCGAAAAGTGATGTGGTCGGCAGCAACCACTTAGGTTCCGGAAAGACACGGCGCGAAACCTCTTCGGAGCGGGATATCCAACCGGGGGAAATACTGCAGGTGGAAGAAAAAACTCAGAAGATAAGAAATGCTCCAGCACGAAAAAGCATGCGGCCGGTAAATGGGAGAACTGGTTCCGACTACCCAACCCGTGAGCTCGAAGAAGAGGGGAAAAAGGATTGCACGCAACCTCGCTGTGCGCGCCGGGTGACCTGCCTGATAAAAAAACTACGAACGGTCCCAGAAACGATTATAACCAGTTAGAAAGTGAAATAGGAGGGGGATGTCGTTTGGGAGAGGGCAAAAGTGGGAGCAGAACTGATGTGGTGAAAGGTTTATCGCAATCGGGAGGGAAAAGTGCTGAATGAGAGAAGAGTTCAGTCAGGAAATTCCGGGCAGAGCTCTGGCAAAAAACCCCCAGTCACAAACGAAGGTGCCAGGTAAGGCAAGAGCACTGCCTATTTGCACCAGCTGGCAGTCATGGACAATAAAACAAAGGACACAAAACACCAAAAACTAACGCCGAAAGGCGCGGCAAAACGAAAGGAGAAAAAGGCCCAAGAAGCATATGCGAGGTCAAGAAAAAAGGAATTAATGCTCAAGCGAAAACGACAGTGTGAGGAAATCCACCTCATCAGTGAGCCTTCGAAACGGAAATCGCAGCCGATTAATGGCAGAGTAAAACGAGGTCCGTGCAAAAAAAAAACGAAACAAGCGATAATCTGCGCGGTAAAAAGCCCCCGGAAAGAACTTCCCTTTGAAAACAAAAATTCCGTCCTCCTTGAATGGTGGGGGAATAGCGAAAAATCCCAAAAACTGGGAGGGGTAGCCTTAAAGAACCCTTGAAGCGGGGGAGAATCTAGGTTATGAAAACGAACTGCACAGAATTAGCTGCTAGGGCAATGGGTACCAAAAAAAGAGGATATGCCAAAGAATGGACAGGGGGAGGAGAGGGATTTTATCAACGACGAGCTGTGCAAAGGGGGTAAATTACCAGCAGGACAACCTTTGCCGGAAGGCTCTCTTTTTCCTACAGAAAATGCATAAACTAAGTAGGTCTGGTGCATCTGGCGGCAGATAGACTGGAGCAACATGATTTGGGGGGGGGGGGGAGGTAATATGTGTCGTCTGAGTAAAAGACACTCTTACGACCAGCGCGAAATAGGGGAAAAGGATGGAGGGGACGCTTCGACAGGGCACACCATCATGGGTAAAGCAGTTTCCCTTCAGATCTGTTGGGGGAGGGGTACAAAAAAGGGGTCGGTAAAACTTCATTCTCGAGATGATAATCATGAGAGCATTGGGAAGGGGGGGACCTCCGAGACGAGGAGGCAAAGGGAGGAGGAGCTGATTTTGCGGGGGGGCAGCGAGCTCAACGCGGCCACAAATAGTATCGGCGCGCTAATTTCTTGCTAGGGGTCAGGTTCTCAAGACGCTGGGGAGAATCATAGCGAAGAAAAAAAAAAGGAGGAGGACGGAGCGTCCCGGATGGGACAGGTCGTGTTTCGGGGAGATCAAGGAACTTTATCTTCAGCGGCGCGCAGCGAGGTACAAATGAAAGAGGAAAAAGAGGAAGTAAGGGTCAACCGGTTAGCGGGGCGGACAGCTCCACGAAAGAAAAAGAGGCTTATCATCCTGGGTGCTGGGGGAGAGGGAAGGAATTCGAGGCTAACAACAAAAAATTTAGGTAGGGAGGATACCAAAGATCGATCCGAACAAACTGTGCATCAGAAGGATAGGTGTGCAGCAGAGAGGGAAGCAAACAAAACGCTCAGAGGGTTCGAACACTACTCGATCCACGTCGCAAGGGAAAGAACTCCTCTTTTGCCGAGGCATGGGTCAGTTCTGTGAAGAAAAAAAAAGAGAGCGCCGGGAAATACCGGGAAGAAGGGGCGGTCTTCGAGGTCTAGTTAAATCAGTAGAACCTTAACCGGAAGGAAGAATAGACTAGTCGAGGAGGGGAAAGACCGTTCGGAGGAACGGCACCTCATTCCTCCGGGGAGCGGTTTAACTCTAACTCTTGGGAGGAGGGAATAAAACCTTCTGGGGAAGACTTCTGTCCCGCAGGAGGGGAAGAACGGTGAATCAATTCAGGGAGGTGGTCCACGCGCCGTTCCGTAGTCTTTGAAAGACGCACTTCTCAAGGCACTAGGGGAGGGAGGACTTTGGGCGCTCGCCTCGGGCTGGCTTTGCGATATAAGAATCGCCTAGAACATCCTGCTTTTGGCGAAAACCCACCGGGAGGAGACCCCCGGATTGAGAACTGCTCATAAATTCTGGGGAAAGTCAGGACAAAAAGCGACGATCTACTCATCGCCCAGTATTTTTATCAGAGTCGTAGAAGTGCAAATGCGCGGACGGGACCCAAGAGGATCGAACTAAAGAACTACTTCGGGAAGTTATCGATGCAAAAGTTTTCGAATCGACGGAAAGAATAGAGGAGAATCCGAGGTGCCGTGAGGGGGTCGCCCCTATAAGTCCTAATAACAGTGGGAAGGCGCAAGGATTCTCGGTGGCGACGTTTTGGAAGTCATAAGGGGGAAAAACTGCCAAAAGGAAAGGAGCAAGGAAAGTTTTGTTTGAGCGAAAAGGGCTACAAAGGGGTGGCCGTGCAAGACGACACGAAGCATTTCGACTGAGATCTTTGCAGCCGGAAGGAGCTATTGACTCGCCAGCGATAGGGGGCTGCTATTGCATGAGAACTCTTCAATTCCGGAAAAAATCGGAGGGTCTGAGGTGTCTAACGTTACTCACGACTGGAGAAACGCAGGCGGAAAGAAAATCAGATTGCCGAGGAAAGTGTCAGGGGATCGTCTGTAAGCTAGGGTGATGGGTCGATGGGTGGTTGTTTTTGTTGGTTCTTCTGGTTTGCTTGTCATGAAGGAACAGCTGGTGGGAAGGAAATGCGAGGGTAAAAGGGGTATCTTTACTGGGGGGGGACTCGACGATGCGTGCCAGGAATCTGTCACGATAGAGGAGGAGGAAGGACCAGATATTCTACCCTAGCATCCGAGCCAAATACAATCACCCCAGAACGTTGAGTCCGAAAGACAAAAGGAAAGGAAGGAGTACACTGGGACAAGAAGGGGATAGGTCTGGGAGGAAACTTGAAATCGCCAGCGTGTGTGCATCAGGAGTTAATTAGCGGCGGGGGAAGCAGGAAAGCTTTTAAGTAGACCGCCTAGGGGGGACAGAGCTCAAGGTATTTACTTAAAGACCTTGACGGAGAGCTAGCCAAGCCACAACAGGATGAGAGAGCCGCGAAGGAAAGAGATTCGAGGGGGGGTTCCTTGAAACTGAGGACTCATGAAGGGTGATCTTCAAGGGGACCGAGTTAGACCGGTCTTTAAAGAAAGGGACGAAACACCGACCTCAACAGAACGTTAGGGATCTCTGCCGGGGGGGAAAATCAAGGTATAGAGGAAAAAGCCTTTAGGGGGCATCTAGTATGTACAGGGAAAAGCTGCAAAAGGAAGAAGCACAAATCAAGGGAGTGCAGCGCTGATTATCAACTAAACAATGGAGGGGCTGAGTTCTTCCAGTAAGACCAATCAGGTGGAGAGAGGCTCTCTAAGGAAACGGTCTCCTTAGATCCGGTCATTAGGCAGCCTATTAACTCTTGGGGGAGGTCTCTTCAATAAGGAAAGACCACTCTGCGGAGGTGGAGGGGGGGGGGCTCACTAGGAAAGGGTTTCAGGGGCGGTGTTTTACATCGAGGAAGCCTGCAGGAGGTGCATCTCTGAGAAAATAACCACAAAAAAGAGAAAGCCCGATCCATTAACGTCAAAAGAGTTTTTCGTTGTCGACGGGGGGTCAAAAAAAAAAACGGGGGGGAGGGGGAAAAATGATGGAAAGGGGGGGCAAACATAAGGAAGTGACGTCCAAGGGTAAAATCATCCGGAGTTGGGGGTTCGCTCGGTGAGCCATATAGGCCGGGGCCTGCAAAGGACTTATCGAACGTTGGAACGTCAGCCGGAAACTGCCCCAAAAGGGAGAGGGCTCGTGCAAGGAGGGGAAGGATTTAGACAGGAGTGCGAGATGAGGCTCGCTCGCGTTGTGGAGTTAGGGGAAGAAGACCCTTGACTGAAGTGCTGTGACGCCGTAACGGCTCCAGGGGGGACCGCCGTGAAATAAAACAGAGGGTCAGATGTTGGGGGGGGAAAAAGCTGTGGTACCATGAAGTTCCGAAATGGGAACTCGGAAGGGGGGAAAGGGTAATAAAAAAAAACAGAGGCGGCAACACAAAAAAGAGGGAGAAGATAGAAATCGCTATCTTGACCTTCGAGTCCATCGCCCGAGGTCGGGCAAGAGAAAATGAGGTACAAGCCGGGGAGAAAAAAAAAAGGAGAATAACATGAGTAAAGATTGATTTAAAAGGGCTGGGAAACAATCTTCCAGGGGGCAACAGGGCAGAAGGGAAAAGGGGGCGCTCGGAAAAGTAAAAAACGGATGCCGATCATCTCATAGAAAAGCTTCGAAGAAAAAAGACGACTAGAACGGAAGGATCTGGCCAGGGTCTTCTTACTGTCTACATTCACTATCTCAGGGGAAGGACCCAGGGAATGGAAAGATGTCGTTGTCTCGCGCGACAACCAAGAGGAGGCCGATCGCTAGGCCGTCATCATTTATGGTTGGAAAAAAAGGTCACAAAACATCCTCCAGAAAAAAGTAAAAGCCCGAAAAAAAAACGTACGAAGAGAGCGGGCAGCTAGGCTAGGGAGAGGTAGATAATCTCCAGGAGCAATGAAAGAAAAAAATACTCCGGAAAGGCGACATCGAGGGGGAAAAACCAGGGGAAAGACGAAAAAAAAAGGAAAGCGCTTGTCGAACCACCTGATACCGAAGGAAGGGGGGATGAATCAAGTAATCCTAAAAACAGCGTGAAGAGCGCGAGTCACAGGGAGATGTCTAGGTTTCCGTAGAAAGAAAGCGACTTGGGAGTGAGATTAAGGGGAACTCCAAGAAGTGAAGGGGATAATAAAGCCTGAAAGGGAAGGGGGATTGCTGGAAAGGGAGTCTTCACCTGGGGCAGAAACGTGCCCTTAAGCGATAGTAAGAAAAAGGGAAAAGGGCAAAAGGGGAGCCGTAACGTATTGTAAAGGTCGTGGTCGGCATAAATGCGAAAAACGAATCCCAGCTGCGAGAAGGTACCAAGGGCCATGATTTAGTTAAAAACGTCACCCCAAAAATCAAGAAAAGCAAAGCCAAGGCGGCGATCACGAACAGGCTGGGGAGGGAACTCTCAGACAAAGGGGGGGGTCGACGACTGAACAGTGGGGGTGCCTCAAGAGGCTGGAGACACCGATTCGAAGACTCAAGAGTTCTCAAGGGCAAAGCCCGCGGGGTTCTCGGCATAAAAAAACACTCTGTAGAAAAAAGGACAATCCAACCACTCATGCCCAGGTAACCTTGCAATACCAGGACTAGGGTATGTTGAAAGTTTTCCGCGTGATGTTTGTTTGATGTATTACGCCTGTTCCGAAGGTGAAATGACGATGAAATCTGAAATCTACTAAGGTGACATTATTGACTAGGAGTTCATCTGAGAGACACCACCCAATGCACTAGGAAGGAATCCGCAATGAAAATCCAGACCACTG
>Ga0179591_1312076_pt1 | contig 13899 bp, 10 predicted proteins | sample CZOMad2_1_08_16f_FD_182891 | JGI IMG/M metagenome (GOLD analysis project Ga0179591, IMG submission 182891) | Vadose zone soil fungal communities from Angelo Coast Range Reserve, California, USA - CZOMad2_1_08_16fungal (PacBio error correction) | ecosystem: Environmental > Terrestrial > Soil >...
CCCGTTTGCCTCCAAACGGAAGGAGAAGAACCTCGAGAGAGAGGTCCGGGGTCACTCCCTGGATCTCGCATCACGGCGGGAAACCTTACGCAGTCTCATTTTTGGCTAAGCGGGGGGGCCCAGCCTTGTAGGTGAGCTCCTCCGGAGTAAGAAAACTCGGGTGCGTGGCAACGGTAGAGCTTCGCCAATCGCGCCGATCGAAGAAGTCGGTCCGCCGGGGAAGCCGTTTTGAAGAGCCATTGTTCCTACTGGTGATCTTTCCTCTGCTCACATGGATAGCCAGTCCATCTCCACCAGGCGAGATGTGGGTATCAGCCAGAGATCCAGTCTCGAAGCTTTTCAGCGTAGACAACGTTTAGGTTCATAGTACCGAGAAACCTAAAAGAAGGCTCATAGTTGCCTCTAAGAAAGGAGGCACATCACAAGGAAAACTAAGTGGAGAATCTTACAAGAATTGAGCTCCGTGGCTGCTATAAAGAAAAAAAGAAGGCAATGGCCGCACACAGAGGCTCCGCGATCAGGGGAGATAGGCGTGGGCAGCGAGGAGTTGTACAGCCCGGAAGGGAGCTTTTTAATCCGGTGGGAAATCGACCGCTCGAAACTATTGAACGGGGGAAAGATAGCGAGCTCTTTTCAAGGAGCGGGGCAATGGCGGCAGGGATCAGCTGAAAATCTTCTCGAAGAGAGAGGGCGATGAGAGGCTTAACAGCATGGAGGGAGTCGGATTCGATTGCGGAAAGGAAGTACTCCCTACTGTGAGATAGACAAGTCAAAATAATCAAGCAAAACTAAAGGACAGGAAAGCTTCTAACCGAAAAAGAAGCAGATCGACGCCTGTAAAGCGAAGAGGGGAAAACGATCACTCTGATCTATGACTCGAATCAGGGGCGATACTTCTCAGCGAGCGCGTCCGATAAGTATAGGAAAGGAGGACACCTTTTCTTCTGATCGTTACCATATCCGAAACGAGACGTTCGGGGTCGTATAAGAGAAAAACTGCTCTACTAGGGAATGTCGCGCCAGAACTCGTCAGACCAGAAGGAGAACTACTAGTAAAGAGCGCATAAGCTAAAGAAAAAGACCTTGAAGACCGCGAAGCCGGGCGCTCTCTGGAGACTTAACGGGGGGGACTCGCCGCCTCCGGGAGGAAGAGCCGACGTCTCCAGAAGGAGTTCGATCACTTTGGCAAAAGAGCACTCCCGGAGATGAAGTCAACTCACTAAAGAACTCTCGGAAAAATTCCCGTGCAGATCACGAGAAGACTCTATCAAAAACTACGAGGGGAATGTCTCATATTCAGGGTGTTAAATTCCGTCAGTCTTGGAAAGAGGGGATCTCGGGATTCTCCGAAACGCGACGGAAGGAAGAGGATCATCGAGGACCAAGGAAAAACTCCTTTGAAGGAAGGGGGGCATACAAGTAAATCGAGGGAGGGAGGGCTTAAAGCCTCGCGTCAGGACACCACTCCCTTCCGACGTACAGGACTCTGATCTGAGGAAATGCACGGGAACCTTGGAAGACGAGGGGAGTGCTGAGCTCTCTATGGGGACGAGACCTTTTCAGATAAAACAAAAGAGATTAAAAGTAAAGTATCTAACAGGGGGTCGTTTAAAAAACTCTCGAACCTCACGAAGGGGAAAATGAGCTCAGGAAGAAGTGGCCGCGAACTTCGCCTTGGGAGAAGACTTGAGCTGCGTGCTAAGGGTTTCCTGTCTTTCAAAAGGGGATCCGAAGAGAGGATAGTGTTGGTCCGTAAATAGAAAGACCAACGTATGTTAGGATACGTGTCCAAAGGGGGATCCTCTCCGGTCTAGAGTCTCTGATAATTCTCTCATAAAGGAAAGGATGGGATTATACAGAGCGGGAACCTTCCAATGCCTGGGAAGGGACCGCGGTGATCAAGCGACCTTGGGGAGGGTGGTAGACTCTCGGAACTAGGGGGGCAGCTCGGAGTGAAGGCCCCTTTCAAAGAAGGGGGGGAATGTTCTAACTTCTCTTCATCTAGAAGAGGGGAGGCTGACATGAAGATGCGACCGAAATCTATGTCGGATACCTTCGAGAGGGCTCTATGATGGACGCAGTGTAGTTATAGAGTAGCATCGATGAACTAAGGTCTATCGCGTCCCCCGATCATCGAGGGGACATAAGAAGCGCGCGAACTCCTTCGATCAGAAGTAGAGAACAGGCCTCATAGGGTGAGGCTCTAAGCTCCCTGCGCTAAAGTTATTTCAGGTGAACTAGAAGAAAAAACTCCTAAAAATCTCTGGGAGCAGTATCTCTATAGAAACCATCTCTTAAAGCAAGCAGAGTAGATTCACTTTGCTGAAAAAGATCTCTGAGCCATCGCGTTCAAGGCACTTGTCGTAAGGCAAGAAAGTAACATCGAGGACTCCCCAGTACTAGGATCAATACGTGCCTGAGACTCTTGCTATGTTAGCAACGTGGTGGCTCGCAAGACGACTCCGAGGAACGAGAATCTGAGAGATAGCGGGTCGGCTGGGCGTCTGTTCAAGGGTCAACTTATAAGAATTAACAAAAAAAAAATCACTAAACGCACCTGGCTGGAAGGATAACAGTCCTATCTCTCATAAACGGAAACGCGAGCAAAACCTTGGGTTTTTTGGGTGTTGGGTTGGGGGAAATCGTCGCTAGGCATACGAGCGGCTCGATAGCAAGGGGGTTAAGGGGTTCGAAGGGCGTCACTGATCTTGCGGCAAAGCTAGTAGAATCAAGAGGCATTTCTAGTATGTTGTTCGAGGGGGGCAGCGCGTACCTCGTTTTCGAAAACGAGGTAATTACTGGGGTGGAACTCTCTCTCTATAGACCCACGAGAGAATTTTTAGGATGAAGGTGGTGGGTGAATCTGGCGTGAAAGGGACCCTTCGGGGAACTCTGAGAGCCAGAACACTGCCGGAGAACTGACTCTCTGCGAGCTTAAAAGCTAGGGCGAGCGATACTAAGATAGAGGTAAAGACAGCCTTCAATTAATAGGAAAACAGGGCCGACGTGATATGGAAACCGTTTAGAACTGACTTAAGGAGATCGCGAGCTCTCTCTAGGAGGCAAACGATGCCCGAGCTGCAAATTTTCACAGGAGAAATTAAGGGGGGGTTCCCCTATCGCCGTGCTCGGGAGGAGGGATAATCAAACCCCACTGGAGGATTATAAAATAGAAGAGCCAGAACCCACAACGCAACGCAAAAATCTATCTCGGAACCAGGATTCGAGGGCTCTTGAACCAAAAAAGAGCCTCCATAGTACTCATAAACGAGAACCGTCGAAGGGGGAAAGGAAACTGAGCCTGGGTTTCGACTTATCTTCAGCCTTCGTGAAGTTTCTGAAAGGGGGCCTGCCCGGGGGGGAGGTAACTTGTCTTCGCAGACCCTCCTTGCTAAGGGAAGAAAAGTGTGGGAGAAGTTTGCCTAGGTAGTTGCATACTGGAGGTAAATTCTCGAAAACCCTGCAGGAAAGAACTCACCCGCGATATCTGGGGAATCTCTCGGGGGAAGCCAGGCTTCGATCGGGAGGCGTTATCAACAGCATTAACTCTAAGAAACAGAAAAACGATTTCAATGCTGCTATTCGGAGGGCACGCGCACAGCTACTAGATCACTCAAATATTTGAGGAAGAAGTAGGTTCTCGAGAAAGCGAGGGACGCTCTGGGAAAAACCAAGGGCGCGCACGTCAGACAAAGCCTAGCTAAACTGTTTTAGTCAAGAGGCTTTCAGCGTGGAGGAATCAGTGACTTTTTATAACTTTGGAGATGGGAAGGAGAAGGGGAGAGTACGCGTAAAAACCGCTCAAAAGGGTAGCAAGATCCTTCTAACTCGTGCATTGGAAAGCTGCTGGGAAAGGCGGGGAAATACGAGATCTGAAACGCGCACGAAGTGGGGGAAACAAGCAAAGAAACACTCAGGCTGTAGCGAGAGAGGGCCAAAAAAATCGAGAAGAAACCGAAAAGGGGGAAACCGTACGCGACTATCATTCATAGAAATCTTAAGGCCCCCCCGACACCGAGAGGGGACAGTCTCTTCCTGAAGAAGGAAAGAACACTCGGCGTAGCACGTCAAATGGGGGGCATAGCATGTTCCTTGCGATAAGAAAAGAGAAAAAAAGCTCTGAGCTTAGATCAAAAGAACGAGACCACTTACCTTTTCGGTCTATAGGAAAGGAACCAAAGCAGCGGGCGAGAGTGGAAGCTCTGGATAAAGACGATAGCCTCCTACAAAGAAGACTCTGGTCTTCAGTCGGAGCGAACCAAACTAGCCGCTCGAAAGCTCTACAGAGGAAAAACTTTATACGATATGAAGCGCAGCCTACGCCGACTTGCGGCACTAAGATGGGATCCGTCTCATAGAACCCAAGGGTATGCAAGTGGGAATAAAGTAAAAACACGGATCTGAAAATCGAGCCGAGCGCAACCTCTAAAGGCATTCAGATATCTCTCAGAAAGGAAAAAACCACGCAAGTTCTCCTGCGATTAAATATAAAAGGAGAAGCTCGGCTTCAGCAGAGGTCTGACCTCAAACCGAAACTCAGGATTCTCACTCAGAATTCCCTTAACGAAAAAGAACGCCATTTTCTGAGTAGTCGGGAGGTCAACACGAAGAGGGCGAACCCTCTTAAGAGATCGGCAGACAACAATTCTCCCCTCCAAAGGTAGAGATCGGGGGCGGAAACTTGGGCTTTTCCCTGCGAAGGTCCAGGCCTCCGGGCGAGAGAGTCGAGGAAATGGGTACGGTTTCTACACTAAGAAACCACAACGAAAATAGAAGGATCTATCTGGGGCGGAAAAAACTTCCGAAAAGAGAAGGAGAAAACTAGCAGAGAGAATTCCATCAAGGGAAGCGATAGGGAGCACATGTCTGATTCCGAAGGAGGGAGGGAATGTTCGAGATCTGGATTCCTTAAAAAAGTCAAGCTCGTCCGTTTTCGGTAAAAAGATTACAGAAGAACCATGGGGGAGGTGATCCGAGACTGAGAAGACCGGGTCTTATAACTACGCTCGAATAGAGCTGATGCGGATAAACTGCTACGTGCAAGAGGGGAAAGGTGGGGGGTCGGAGCCTTGATAGGAAGAAGGAGGAGGGTGGCGGAGGGGGGCCTCTTCTGGGCTATGAAGGGTCTTTAAAGGGCGATGTGCGTTCTCAGAAGGGTCGCTCGCGAGGCTTAAATCGAAGAATCCCAGGGTCCGCACAGGATCGAGACGATTCTACCTGGATCTAGGTATCTATTGACTCTCTTTGCTCGGAAGGGAGAAGGTCTAACCCTATCCTAGAAGAGGGCGCGGGAAAGGCGTACCTAGCGCTGCGAAAATATCTAGCTAAGGAATTATGCCTTTTCACTCGAAAAAAGCCGGCTCAGGGGTTCTCTCTCACCTCAGGAGACGTGAAATAAACTGTACCGATACAGAGGGACTCCCTCCCACTAAAGGGGTGGGGTGACTACTAAAGGGCTTCCGCGGCAAGATGATGAAGTGTACTCTAGTGGAGGGAAGATTCAAAGATATCTCTCGAGTTCGGGGGCGTTCCTTGGAGCCGAAGCAAGAGAGCTCAAGACCTCCGGACGAGCGAAAATCGAAGGGGACAGAGAGATAGGGGAGAGTCTAGGACGGGGACTCCCTCGCTAACTAAGGGAAAAAAGGAATTCTCTATAAATCTGCCTAAAGGGCGAGTCACCGCAGAAACACCCCTATAAAACCGTCTCACAGAAAACTCCAACATAAGGGGTACTCCACCTCTATCGAACAAAAGACTGACAGACTTCCTCCTAAACTTGTAAGCTCTGAGTATGCATGCTCAGGATCCTCGGAATACTTTTTAATTATACTGAGGAAAAGCGATTGAGTCACGCATAGAAGACCTTCAAATATTCAAATAATCGAGGTCGAGAGAGGGGCCTCCTTTTGGCAAAAAAAAAAAAAGACTGGTCATAATCCGTATAGCAATGAGAATAGGAACACGAGCGCGCGCGGGGGGAGGCGGAGGGAGCTCCCTGATCTGTAACGGAGGGACGCCACAAGCGTGCGGCCCCTGCGGCGCAGGGGGATATATAACGCTCTGATATTCGAGCTCGCTAACTACTAAACGAAAGCTACGCTTCAGGAGATCACTAAAGGACCGGCTTAAAGGAACCCGATCAGGTCCCCCTTAAAAGAAGGTCCTTCTCAGAAAAAATCTACTATCGGGCCCTAGAGGATCTTAGCTTGAAATAAGAGGAGAGGGTCACTTAATTCCGATTTGGGACGATGCGATCGCCGGCGCTAGTCGCAGACTAAACCGGGGATTATGAAAGAGGAAAAAAACAAAGCTGGGCAAATCCTCCCCAGAATCTTCCTTACAGACTTAAAGAGTCGTCCATCTCAGTTTCTCCAGAGGAATAGGAGCGGGAAGAAGTCACCGGCTCTAAGGTTCTACTTTCTGGGGGAAGCACAGGGGGGGCAGAGGATATCCTTGTCTTAAGCCGATCTCGGAAGGCGCGAAATCCGATAAGGGCCCTCCTCGAGGAGGGGGGAATACGACCAATAGGCCCCGCGTCCTCGGTTCCGACGTTGAGAGGGCCAGAGAGAACCTCTCCAAAGCATACCCGATCAATAGTTTGGGATCGAGAGAGAAACCAATATCCCGAAGTACCAGGAGGGTGTTGACTGAAGACGGACTACAGAGTCGAACCCGAGGCATACTTGCAAAGCGGGGGAAAAAGAACTAGAAAGATTCTCTCAAAGAGGTCCTACTAAGAATAAGGACCACATGTCCGTCCGGTCAGGAATCAAAAAAACGTCTCTACCTCAGGTCAGCCAGGGAAAGAACGTCTTCAGGTCTGGGGGGGTCTTCGGATGGGCGGACGGGGGTCGTTCAGCGTTGAAAGGTAGTGGTAGGTGAGGTTTAAAGAATATCAAACGGGAGGTCAACGAGGCGGCATCTAGAGGGGAAAAGGGGTGTATGCCGTCGCTGGCGGCACGAAGAGATCAAGAGGAGAAGCTCACCTTCGAGGGACAGTGGGGCTAATCACATCTCAAAGGAAGAGGGGGAAGAGATAGATGGCACTACCGGTCTACAACGAGTAGAACCGACCGACAGTCTGCTCCTGAAAGAGAAGATCCGGCAAGCGGGCTCCAAATCTTAAGCAAAAAATCTAGCCCTGGTACAAGTATGTGGGATAGATAGAGTAACGCGAGGCGGCGGCTCGGAGAGGGGAATTGCCTGCAATCCCTCAAGGAGCAAGATAGGCAACCCTGAATTTTCAGTCGCGGGGGGGTAGTCCAGAGACGTCTCGCTGAGAATCGAGCCATACCTGCAGCCTAAACACTTTTTCAGCGAGGGAAGAGGAGGTCTGAAAAGGGATCTACTCTAAGACGACCGCAGAAGAATCGCGCTACAGCGATAAGGGTCGAAAGTCCTCTCTATCTCGGGGGTAAGAGTCCTGAGCGTCGAAAAAGACCCGATATTTCAGACTGGAATCCTCTATCTATAAGGAAGGGGGCTAACAAAATGTCCATCTCCTTCACACGTAGCGAAAAAGAAATAAGCTCTCCTGAAATCCATCTTAAAGTCCCTAGGAATCACGAAGCAATTCGGAGGACCTTCCAGGTAGACTGTGGGTACAACAGAAGATCGGAATATCTCGAGTTCTCCAAGAAAGAAGGACTAATCACCTTCTGAGATAAAGAGGTAAAAGGTCAATTACAAGAAGGGCTTCTGAGTTTACTTGGGGCAACCTATAGCGCGGGGAAATTTACCGCGGAGGTACCTCACTAAGGAGGTTAAACAATGACTACAATAGAAAGGAGAACAAGAAGAGTCTGATCAGTAGGAACGTCGTTTCACTGGAAAGGAGCCCCTAAAGGGCCGAGGTAGGAGATGACTCTTAATTTTACGGAAACGGGGTTTATAGATCTCAAAAACCCAAGGAGGAGGAAAGGGTAGAGATCGAAAGGGGGGGGGCGCGCACTTCCGCGACAAGAGCTCGCCGGAGGAAGTCGTGACAGCTCTCAGGACAGGGGGGAGGGGGCAAGCGAGCTCTCGCCTTGTCACGTCCGGCGTGGGGGCGGGGTGGTCGTGCATCAGAAAAAAAAAAAAAATAAAAAAAACAAAACACACCCAACAAAAAAAAACAAAAAACAAAAAAAGAAGAAAACACACAAAAAAAAAAACACGTTTCATTCAGGAAGTCGCCCGATGGGGATACCTCGAAGCAGCCAAAAGAAAAAAGAGAAAGGGGGGACTCGGGGAATCCGCGAGTACGATCTCTCTGAATCGAGGAGAGAGGGGCAGTGGCGGCTTGTATGAAAAAAAGAAACCGGAAGCGGGCTTTCGTGATCGCCAGGGGAATTGGCGATAGTAGGGCGGGTCTAAGAGAGGTGGCAAGCGGGGGGAGGAAACGGGGTCCCACTTAGAGGAAGCGCGACATGGATCAGGGGGTCTCGTCGGAAAAGTCCGGAAGGAGGGAAACTAAGCTGCTGCGAGAGAGGCCCCCGGTCTTTAAAAGGAGATATGAGCTCGAGGGGGGGAAATCGTAAGAGGAGTTCTAGCAAGGGATTCAAACTAGTCTAGGAAGAACAAGTCTTACCTATTAGGCGCGCGGACGAATTACTGCGCCTTATCGGAGAGGATCCTTTGAGATAGGGGGAGACCTTAAAGGGGGCTTAAGACTCCGGCGCGAAAGATTCGTCAATTCCTATCGGGAAAGATCTAGAACCGCCGCGAGCCTCTGAGGGGCTCGGAAAAGTATTATCTGTCGAGCCGAGATATCGAAGGAGATTTCTCTGGGCAGTGGGAGGAATCGTTTAGAACGGCGATAAAGAGAGTTACCTGACCGCAGCTGGTTCATCAGGAACTGTGACTACCGAGGGCGCGAGAATTCTGCAGAAACTTGCTCGAACGAAAACGCGAAAAAGAAGGCCCGAGGGAGAATCTATTAGGACAATCTCGGTCAGCGGTTTCAAGGGGGGGGGAATCTGGGACAACTTATCACCAAGACTCTGCAAGATTAAGTTTCAGGAAGGGGAGACGCCGACACTTGAACGCGAGGAGTGTCCTGGCTAAAAAAATACTCTTTAGGGGGTAGGAAAAGATCCTATAGTCACAGCGGTTAGTATCTAGTCTGAGATGTGTGGGAGCGCAAGCGAGGGGGGGCTCCGGCCGTAAGCTGTTGGGGAGAAGTCGAAGCAGAAAGGCAGAGACTGTTGAGCCTCGTCAACTCGTTGAAAATGGCCAAAAAAACAAAAATCGATGTGAATCCTCGTACCCACGATCTCGAAGGGGGGGGGGGGGAGCAACGTTATCTTCCCCGGGAAGAAAGAGTCCAAGAGACTGCGAAAATCTCGTCCACGAGGGGAAAGCAAGGACTCTACGAGATTCTCCTCCTATAGCAGGGCGAAGGATCGCGACCCGCTGCTTAAAACGGGAAAGGGGATCAAAGTATGGGATGTACAGCTTCTAAAAGGGGGAAACACCTTAGCTAAGGAGGGAAAAAGGCAGGGCTCTAACGAGGGGCACGGATCTGCCGTTTAAGAGACACAAACATTCCAGTTTCCTATTGCCACGAAAAAGAAGGGAAGGGCTAAATCTATTCAACAAACCAACAAAGGATTATGTAAATATATATATGAGCCAAAAGAGAAAAGTGTCAACTCTCCACTTGCAAGGAAGGGGAAAAGCAATGCGCAGCTAGCCAGCTCCCTCTTATAAGAAAGCTATCTCCTCCCGGCGCAAAAGGGGAAATCAAAGGTTCTAATTATGGGGGAAGGCGCGTTCGCGCGTGCACATAGGGAAGGCGCCTTAAGGGGGGGGGAAGCAAAGTGATCGGCGTCGCCACTCTAACCTCTCCTCGCGAAAAGAAAAGGTTCTCCTTGGAAAACGAGAAGATTGCAATCGGCCAGAGGAGGGAAATTTAATCGACCTCTTTCAGTCCAACCAAAGATGGCAGGGTCTTACGAGGTACTATAGTAAAAAATTTCTAAAGAACTTGACTCTGAACCAAAACCTCTCTATCCTAGGAAAAAAGGATACAACGCTTTAGCTGAGGTGAGAGGGGTAGTGATGAAAAAGAGAGCAAGCCTACTACTGAAAACATCTTTTCGCTGCCGTAGAGGGGAGACGAGCGAACCAAGCTACTCCATGGGGAACAAAAGTCTTCTCTTGAGAGTAACTTTCAGGGAGGAGGAATGATGGGAGGCTCGGGGGGGAAGTCCTTCTTTATACGGGGGGAAAAAAAAAAAGGGTTATCACAGTTCCCCTGAGAGAAATTGCCAGAATAAACAGAATAGCTCAGGGAAAGATTGAGCTGACAACGATCCTCTCTCAAGTCGGGGCAAAAGTCCATATACTCTTCAAGAGAAACTAGGGACGAAGCGGTAGGCTATCGCGGGGGTTTCTCATGGATCGTGAAGGAAAAAGGTTCAAGGAACTTAAATATATCCTATCGATAAGAGGGTCATCAAGGGAATTCTCCCCGCCGGAGCCCGATCTAGAAGTTGTAGAAGGGCCTTTCTGAGCAAAGGGGGGAATTCGATCTCCAATGAAAGGGGGGAGGAAGGCACAGTCCTAAACCTCATAGGACTATCTCTATCAGAAGAACAAGGAGAGGAAGTGAGCGTCGTGACCAGGGCAACGACTCGAGCGATCGATAGTCGAGACAAGCCATCTGGTTTAGAAAAAGCGAGGGTAGCAAATCAGGGCTCTGGCCGCAGAATTTTCTCTACTCGATCACGAAAAAAACCAACCGAGAGACTGCATTCGAGAAAATAAAGAGAAGGAGCTATCCTCGAGGATATATACGGGGAAAACAAGAACCTGGAAACGAATCTCTCTTGAGCAGTGCAAGAAAGCGTCCGAGAGAGAACCAATTAGATCGTGTGAAATAGAAGGAAACCAGAGATGCCCTCTAAGAACGCAGAAGCCCACAACGCCGCGGAGGGGAAAGGAAGGGTATCAACAGAGTCATTGCAGGGGGGAGCAACAACTGACGGCATTCTCAGGAGCGATGGGTATGAAAAATCATCTGTCTATCAGCAAAAAGGAAGGGGGAGGAATCGAGCGCTCGGCAGATCAGTCGAGGAATCTAGGGGATAAAAAGTCATCATCCTTTTCTGAGGGAATGGTACACTAGAAGCGAGCTAAGGCGCCCGCGAGGAGTAAACCTAATCTAGTACTAAAACCGTCAAGACCTAATGGATACTCAGCAAGAGGGGCAGGTCACAGCTGTTCCCCTGAGAGCCCATCCTAGGGAGCGGGTTTTCTAAAAGGAAGTAACGGGCAAGTGTAGATCTCGAGAAGAAGGAAAGGATTAGGAAAAGGATAACCGCGACTTCACGGGTAGGGAGAAAAAGGAACTCTCGAATTCTTTATAAGAAGACAGCAACAGTTTTACACTCAGGGGATCACTTTTCTACCTCGGACGCGGGGAAGGGGGGTTTCGAACTACTGTCGTTCATTGATCGTGAGAAGCAGCTATAGGGTGGGTCGTACCTCTAAATCCAAATACGAGGGGCAGGAGACGTGGCCCTCTCCACGGGAAGGGGGGAAGCAAGGTAGAATGTGCAGAACGCCTTATGCTTCTTTGAAACACGCGCTCGGCGAAATGCCATTAAGGGAAAAGTGAGGTACTCTAGAAAGGGATAGAGGTGGGCTTGCTGGCAAAGCTGATCGAGGAAGCCTCAGGTACGGGGGACCCAATCATAAGGTGTGAGAGATAGGCTGCGATCAAGAGAGGAAAGGCGGGGACCGGGGGAAAGTCGCGACCGGAGAGGGAAAAAAGCTTTCCCGGATCAGTGATAGTCTCGAGGGTCGCGTCTTTTGATAGTATTAGAGTGTCGGCAACAATAGCTGGCTCTGAGCTTCCCAGAGGGAACCGAGGAAGGAGCGCATATCTACGAGCCGCTGCTCGGACTGGGGTCACGATCGACAGAAAGACGGTTTTGGCAATTGCTCTATTGCCGAAAAGGGGGGGACTCCGTTCAATCAGAACAGGCGATCGGGACACAAAGCCGCTTTATGAATCACTTCCCACTCGAAAGGATAAAATGAAATAGTGTAATGTGTACGTCTGGAAAAAGATTCAGGATCTCGGAGGAGCTCGCTGATTCCTTGGCGACCGTGGGGGGAAGGGACTGCCTCTCATGACTATACACTACAGATTGCGCATGTGGAGGAGGGACTGGCCTATCATGAGAGTCTATTGTTGAGGGGGGGGAAGGGGAAGACGTATCGGTACTCCATCGACGAAAAAACGGTAGCGGAGAGATGGGCTGCGAGGGGGGAAGCTGGCGAACTTTTCACAGGGACCCCGAAAAAACCTTATCAGTAAGAGAACACGCTGAACGAGCCGGGCGCAACAAACCTTCTCAGGGGATCTGAAAGAGGGGAGTGTCCTCTAGGAATTAGCACGTACTAGCTGCTCTTAGAGAGAAAGTAAGGTTGTACTCTTCTAGGGAAGGAAAAGGTTTCACAAATCTAGTAGGAGCCGAGGGAATACGGAGGGTCTCAGGGGGGCCGGCGGGGCTATCAACTGTTTGGAAGGACGGCGCAAGCTTGAACCCTTGATTAGGGAAGAGATCTGGAGAAAACAGTGTTGGGGACAAGAGGGGGCGTTTCCCTGGATCTTGCCAGGGGGGGCCACGCGCCCGAACAGGACCAAGGAGGAAACGACGTCACGAGGAAAAAATGGGGGCGACTTCTCTTACGGAGCTCCTGCGCGACAAAAAAGAAAAGCGGCATGGCTAAGAAAAAATCTGAACTGAAGTACAGTCGGAGAACAAGGTAACGGTCCAGGGACTTCTCCTCGCTAGAGGGTTCTACTAGGATTAAAGGAGGGAAAAAAACGTCTGTTTAAGACTGAAAGAATTCCGATGGGTGAAAAGAGAAAGAGTGAGTTGATATAGACAGAACAACAACAAAGGGGAAAAAAGTTAGAATGCGAAACACTCCAAGGACTCTGTGGGGGCCATCCTCTTCACTCGAATAGGGGAAAGGCGGGCCCTTCATCAACGGTCCTCTAAGGATCAGATCGCTCGATCGACTCAGGAAGGGAAGAGAAGAAACGTCGCAAAAAAAACAGTTGAACGCGTAAGATTTCCGAGGAGCTTTGATCTCCGGGCCAGAGGAGAAAGTAGCGAGGTGGATAGTAGATCTATCTGGTAAGGAAAGGAGCGCGCGCGACTGGACGCCCGGCGGTGCCGGAATTCCGCTCAAGGGACTCCTTTTCCGAAGAAAACTCGTCCAAAGGAAGGAAATACAACCAACCGAGAGAAATGGATGGGGAGATAGGCGTCGGTCCATTCGTAACTTGCTACGGGGGCAAAAAACTGTCTGCTTCTAGAATAGAAAAGATAACGAATAAACAACATCTGAGGACTCGGTGATGGGAAATCTGAAAACACTCGCAAAAAACCGAGAGATCATGCCACGAAAAAGGTGACGCATCTATCTGATAGAAAGGGCGACGGAAGGGGGAACCGGGCTCGACACCCTGGAATAAGGGCCCCCGGAAAAAGAAACGTCTTTTTCTTACGGAGGAAAATTCGTGGACAAGTCGGTGTACAGGGTGAGGGAAAGCTTGGAAAACAAAAAACCGGTCCAACAAGCTCAGACGAGAACCACTCGAAGGAAAAAAATCGCGTTTCAGACTGGGATTCCGACTTGAAAAAGCATAGGATTGAAGCAGGCTTAGGAGATGGAGCATAACAGCTTGTAACGGCACGTAGACGAGCTCGATAGGAGACGGGGCTGCGAACAAGAAAGGGAGGACCTGCCCGTTGGTGACTAGGCTTCGGAATCCTCTTAAAGGAGAGAAAAATACTGGTCCACGCGGCAGCAGAGAGGAAGCTGGTAAAAGGAAGGGGGGGGGAAAGGATGGGAAGCTCTAGCCGTAACACGGTTGGGCGGTAGAGGACATACAGG
>Ga0179591_1172499_pt1 | contig 13898 bp, 12 predicted proteins | sample CZOMad2_1_08_16f_FD_182891 | JGI IMG/M metagenome (GOLD analysis project Ga0179591, IMG submission 182891) | Vadose zone soil fungal communities from Angelo Coast Range Reserve, California, USA - CZOMad2_1_08_16fungal (PacBio error correction) | ecosystem: Environmental > Terrestrial > Soil >...
GCAGTAGCGAAATCTGAACGGGGGGGATACGTCTTCCGACCATAATAAAATTGTACAGAAGTGTCCAGCCCCGCAGGGTTACAAAGATGATCATAAGGACAGATCCTAAGGCATGCGACGGGATAAAACTGACAGGGTTCGAAATACACAAACAAAGGTTTCAATGGGGATACCAAAGAAATTACTCGGTGCGCCAGCAACTTCCAGCATGAAGTACTGACATGGCCGACTGAAAAATGATGGAAAACCAAAGAGAACATGGGCGCCAGACTCAAGGAGCATCTGAGGGGGGAGGCTTTCCTCTAATGGGTCGCCCACTTACAGATTGTTCGTTGATATTTTAAAGGTGTAGGGGGGGGAGGGATAGTAACAGAAAAAAAAAACTCAGTGAAAAAAAGAGGGTGGACCATGAAGGCGCCTTTGTGCGCATTAACTAACACCCAAAAAGGAACATGGCCAATTTGTGGGCCGTATAGTCCCCGAAAAGGGAAGAGTAGTTAAAACAGGAACGACATATGGGAAAACCAGATCCCGTCCAGGGTACCGAGTGATCTTGGAAAGGGGGGGGGGGGGGGGGGGGGGGGGGGGGGGGGGGGGGGGGGGGGGGGGGGGGGGGGGGGGGGGGGGGGGGGGGGGGGGGGGGGTTGTGATGTTTTTTGGTGGGGGGGGCGTGGGTCTCTGCTGCTTTTCGGTTCCTTCCTATCCCCCCAAGGAAAACTCCAGGAAACATGAAAAAAGGAAAGTAGTGCAAGCTCAAAGCTCAGGAGGCCGGTATGGCCGCTCAGCGGAGGAGCGAAAAAGGCAGGCCGAACAAGGTTTGGCTGTCGAAAGGGAGGAAGAAAACAACCATTAGAGGTAAACAGAAAACTCGAAAGAGGGGGCGACAATATCTAGATCGTTATCCTCGGTTTGTCAGGAAAAACAGGTGCGGAAAGTACCTCACGGGGCTAAAGGAAAGGATAGAAAAATACGGCTTGTCGAAAAAAAAAGACCGACGAGGAAATAAAACATCCCACCATACTTGTTAATGGCGAACAGGGGAGACTCAAGAAAAATGGCCAGAGGAACACCGGAAAACAAGATCCAGGTCAGACGTCAGGTGAAACGTTTGGAGGGCAGCGGAGCAAACTCAAATAACCACGATTACGTGGTTGACGTCAGACAAGGGAGTTCGCCCACTGGGCATAAGAGAGCGCGAAAGGTCAGGTGTTCGGGAAAACAGCGGGTGAAAAAAAAAAGGAAAATGCGGACTGGAAAGAAACACAGACCCAGGGCTCTCTTGGTGCGGTAAAAGGGGGCACTCAAGGCGAAGCGAGGCTCATAATGTTGGTGATAACGAGTGATACTGATTTTGAGATCGGAAAATGTCAAGGGAGAAGCACATCACGAATGGGGTTCAACAAAAAAAAAAGGCGTAATAAGCCTAGCGGCACGAGCTGCAACCCTCAAAAAAAAAACGGCCCTACAGATAGTGGACAGGAAATTGGGTTCCTCAGGGTAAAACATAGAAAAAAGAAGGGAAAAAAAAAAAGTCTAAAGAGCCCGCCTGCCAGTCCCCGCCGTGACAAACAACCAGAAGAAAGGCACAGCCACCAGGAGCTCACCACAGAAAATAACCTAGAGAAGGGGCCGTACTAGACTGATGCCGGAAACCGACTGGGATCGTGAAAAACTCTGAGGACGGAAGGAAGCGTTAAAAATCACGAACTACGTGCGGCAGAAGACCTTGCGGGAAGAAGGAATTGATGGAAAAGGGGAGGACTCTAAAAAAGTGGAGTAAAACCTATCCTTCCACGCGAAGAACAAGGAGAAAACGGCCGACTCTGGAAACTGGAAGCTTAACCCCTACTCTAGGAGAGTACCAACCGGAAGAGCCTGACAATTTACCTGAAAACGCGGCCGGCTCACCCGGACAGTCTGAAAGAATACTGGAAAAACTTCAGGAGCCGGGTAAAAGGAGTCAAAAAAAAAAAAAATCGACAAAGCCCGAACATAGAACATGTCGGGCGAGGTGCATTTCAAAGACCGACGAAGGGTTGTCTGGACCAAGAAGGCTTTTGAATGAACTACAGGAGAATACAACTGTTTGCCCGGAAAAAAGGAGAAGGGGCTTGGGTCCTGCGAGAGAAAAGGGCCTCCGGTATACGAAGGGGTTGAGGAGAAAAAGGGGTGCTAGGGCCAAAGAATGATGAAAAAGTGGACTTCACCTAAGTTCTTCTACGTCTTCGAAGAAACGAAAAGGAAAAAAAAGTCGTATCAAATGTCGTCTCCTCAACAAAAAAAAAGGTGGGGAAGGAAAGTAGATCGAACCGGGCGGGGGTCACCAGGCCCGATGGACAGGCTCTGGGTAGGGAGGAGGACGGTGATCCGGCAAGCGGGGAAGAATCAGAATTACTCCTTGAGTATCCAAGATTCCTCTAAAAGGTGACTTACTAGGGGGGAAGGAGGGACGGTTGGTAAAAGCACTAAAATTTGAGGGTCCTTCTCCCACCTCCCGGTCAGAAAGGGGGGGAGTGTGGAAAAAAAAAAAAACAGAGTAGAGTCAACTCTGAAGAAATGTGGGCAACCATGCAAACCTCTAAGATGTCGCGGGAAAAAAAGAAATTGAATAACACTGCCGTCTAAGCCGGTACATGGGGCTCGGAAATCTGCTAAGAAGGGGATCCAACAGCAAAGCGTCGCCCCGAGACGAGTCAAGATGACTGAGGGTTTTCGAAAAGAGGCTTAATGAATTGGGAGGGAGGGCCAAAGGCCGGCAAGAAAAAACGGCTCAAAGGAGATCAAGTAATATCTCGGTCAGTTTGGTGAAGACAACTGTGTAGGAGCACGCCAAAGGACAATCGCAAGGGGCGGGCGGCAAGGGGACGGTAGCAACTTAGGGGAGAAAGGAGTGAGACGAAACAAGAGCATCAAATATCTCTTACAACAACGGCTGGAATCCTAAGTCGATGGAAAAAAAAGCAATGAGGGGGGGAATTTTTTGTAAAGAAGGCCGGGAAGGGGACGGGGTTGGAAACGGGGGGCGGGAAAGGCACTGACCAAAACCTCGCCCTTTGGGAGAGGGTTGAAAACTTCACTTGAGAATCAAACGCTTGGTAGTTCATGAAAAAAAAAAACGCGGGAAGGGGGCTTTCCTTAATGGGGAGAGGAAGGGAAGGAGCACTAGTTCAGCGCTTCCCTCCGGTTGGGGTTACCGGGTGCCGAGAGTGGGGGGTGGGGAAAATGATGTAGGTAGTCATCTTGTATCCACATAAAGAACCGGAACAGATAAACTGGACTCAAGAGGGAATAGCAGACTCCGAAAAAAAGAAGGAACAAAAAACCGCACAGAAGGGAAGGGAAGATAACCCTAATTGGGGGGGGGTCTTTGCAAGCATCTTTTCTTGTGTCAGGGGACAATCGGGTCCATACTGAAAAAAAAAAAAAAAAAAAACCCGAGACGGCGTCAGTATCTAAGCGGCGGGGACCAAGGAGAGGGGGCTAAAGGGGATAAGACGGGGGGCTGAGGAGTGTGGGAACCAGTCCACCAAAAAGGCCAGGGAGGAGCCCACTGGAACAATAAGGTGGGTAAACGTGGGGCAGGAGGGAAAACCTTTGAGAACTCTGGGGGGATAAGGCACGGAACGTGTATTGCGTCTGGGAAACGCGTGCAAAAGCGCCTGAGTCGGGAAAAAGGGGGGGGACTGCAGAAAGTCAGCCAAGGACGATCTCGGAGAGAAAACAAAGGGAGAAAACTCTAAATAGGAGGGAGGTCCGCACTCTAAAAAAAACACAACTGCTAAGATGAGAGAGGGGAAGGGAGGGGAAATGACGACTAAAAGGGGGGTCTTTTTCCAGGGAAAAAAATGAATATCTCCGCAAACACCGGAGATGAGGTACAAAAGTCAAATCCGCAAAGGGGGAGGGGGAATTGCGGCCAACAACGAGGAATCGGAAAAAGAGTGGAATTGTCTTCTATGACTACGTGGAGTGAAAAGGATATCCAGGGTGTGCAAGGGAAAGGCCTTAATAACCACAAGATAAGGAGGGACGGGGAACGGAATAACTAAGGAGCCGGACGGAAATAGCGAGACTAACGATTCGTTAGGTTAGACACACGAAGAGGAACATCTCCAAGGCCCCAACCAGGCCTGTGGAAGACTTGTGGGAAGGGTATATCACAGAAAAAAAAGGCGGATGCATGTCAAAGGCAGAACCCTAAAAAAAAAGAGAGACGACTTCTCCAGAAGGGGAAAGAGGGAAAGCAAGGCTGTCGTTAATCAGGGAACCAGGGGGATGACCAGAAGTAAAATTAGTTGAAAAAAGGGGATAGGGGAAAGGTACGTTCAGGCATGAAGGAGACTTCGTGAATGGAGTGAAACGAGGATTGAGGGATTGCTGTGGGGGAGGATTAGGGGGGGTGAGGTACTTCAAGATGAAGGGTCTAAGGACCTGTCAGAGATAAAGGAAAACACCGGTCTGGAAAGGGGGGGGACTCAGGTGGAGGAAAGTACGATCAATGGAAGGGATTAGTACTTCCTCGAGCGAAACAAAGAAACAAAGAGGAGGAGTTAAATAGAAAGGGGATAGGCAGTCCCAAAACGGGGGATCAGTACTCTCCGACCATACACAAAAACAAAAACCCCCAAACTGTGAAAGGACATTTACACCAACCCCCCGTCCAAGACCGCTCCGAAATCAAAGCATAAGGACTCTCCGAAAGGGGGGAAGATAAGGGGTCAGACTTCATAATAAAAAACGGGAAAAGGAAGCCTCCACAATAGAACTGGTGTCGAAATCACCTAAAATAAAAACCTGCCCTTAGCTTCACCGAAGGGACCAGAAAACTCAACTCTCAAGAGAATGGAGCCTCGTGGTCGGGGAGGAGAGGAAGTAGACAACAGCTTGTAGTTACACATATTGGTAAAGTGAAGGAAATTAGTCATCTGTGGGGAAAAAAAAAAATCGGGGGGAAGAGGTTGAACATAGAGGTAGGAGAAAAAAAAAGGAACCACAGCCCCTGTGGGGAATGTAATTGCAAAAACCTTCCGTTACTAGAGTAGAAAAGAGCAGAGGGGCATCGAGGAGATCAGGGAAAAATTACGGGACATGAGGAGGGGGGGGGGGAGGGGGGATTCACTTAAAAACCAGCTTAGAAAAATCCATAACTCAAATGTCATAGAACACAAATTACGAAAGGGAAAAGGATCATGCTATCAACATTTTGAAATGGACCTAGAAGTCGGGGGGAGGGAAGCATAACGTCGAAAAAAATGGGGGTTGTAGGAGAACGTAGGGAAGGCTAAGGAGTTCACACCCTCGTGGGGAGAGAGGACTGATGCATTCGAGAGAGAAAGCGTTATCGGTGCTCACTGTAGGGGAAAGCCAGAAGAGAGTGAGTTGTCAAAATAGATCAGGCGAAGCTACGGGATGAACCAACTGAAGCAGAAAGAATGCGCGGGGTAAAGGCGCTCAAACATAAGGAACTTGGAGGGAGAGAAAAAAACAGATGGGGGCACCCCAAGACTGACGAAAAAAAAGGACAAAGATCAGCAGCTACAGTCAATGTGAGGGGGGGTTCTGGAATCAAAAGGAAATACGGAAGACAAAGAGGGGGAAGGGGTAACTTCTACACTATCCTGTAAAGGGAGGAAGAAGGGAGAAAATCGGGGGGCGCATTTTTGAGGAAGAGGAAAAGGATTGAATAAAACGAAACCATTGTCCTCTTCTCCAACTAAACTAAAACACCCTTTATTTCCTCAAGGAAAGGGAGGGTTGAGTCAGTGGGTACTCAAATCAAAGAGAAGAGAGTCTATAGGTGTGTTGGGAAGGGGACAGTATTAGAGGAAAGGAACTTATGACCAAGCTAAAACGCAAAGAAACCCGAACAACAATTAAAACCGGTACAAGTAACGAGGTACAGCGTAGGACGCAGACTCATCCAAAGACCAGCCCCTCCTTCCCGAAAGTGACAAGGAAGTCCCAGGTGGGAAGAACAGAAGGGGTAATTACTCCCATGAAACGGAAGAGCAACTTCCGTGAGCTATCTCCTCCAGCAAAGAAAGGTAAAAACAATTAAAAACAGGAACCCAGAACCAAAGCAAAAAGAAGAGAAGGCTGCATAGCTAGGAGTTGAAAAAAAGGGCGGTACGAGTCGAGTTTTACAAAGTGTCATTAGGCGGTGATCCTCCCGGGCGAGGAGAAGGGACTTAGCTCCATGTCTCCTAAGTCTGATGGCCTGGGGAAATCAAAAAAAACCGTGGGACGCCCCTCCGGGGACGCACATTCACTGACGAACGAGAGGAAAAAATCTCCGGGTTCTATCAGGGGGCAGCAAGGTCTACTCAAAATCCACGAATGAAACATAAGAAGAGAGGAACCAAAACTGGCCGGGGTACTGAACTGCTGCAAAGTTGGCTCACCCTCTACGGAGGATGGGAGAGGAACTTGACTGATGGCGAAAAAGGGACAAAACAATCAAGGGAGTCGCAGGGACCCTATGTAAAAAAACAAGAAAATTACGGAGAGGGACAGTCTGGAGGGGATTTGCAAAGAAGAGGGACCGAGGGGCCAGTGTCTACTGGTCGGGGGACGTCTTTGAAAAAGAAATAAGGGCAATCCTCAAATAAACAAACGCAGGATGGAATGCTCACCGAACGCAGCAGTCGGAACTGCCTGGATCTGAACCTGTGAAAGCTTAGAAGACGGAGAGGGCTACTCTCGCAATGGCAGGGAAGACGGAATCGCACCTTTTAACGAAAACCGCGAGGGGAAGGAGGCTTATCCTACTCGTTGCATGAAGGGGAGATAGCTCGACAAAACAACGATGAAAATTAAAGATAAGAGAGAGAAGAAAGGGAAACAGCGCGGATACGCAAGAGGCGTTTAGCAGAGAGGTGAGAAGGTCCGACTGAAGTGGAAAAAGTCTACTGAAAACGGTATTCCGCAAACAAAAACCTTGAAGAATAGGGAGTGCAGTTCTGGTCAAAGTCTAGAAAGGGAACCGACTTGATCAAATTGGGCTGGGGGAGCCCCCGGGTGAAAAAACCCGTGTGGAAAAAGGTAGTTCACCGCAGGAAAAGGTGGAAATTTCCATCAACTATGCAAGTTCGGGCACCCACCCGAAAAGAGGAGGAGAAGAAAAGCGTCGGTCCTGACGGGAGGGCCGGGTAAGATTAAGATGGTCGAAGGTGGACAGACAAATCGCATAAAATCAAAAGCCGGTTCTCAAGACTCCTGGGCAAGGGAAGGGCAAAGCTGAACGGGGCTCAGAGGTAAAGGGAAGGGAAAACATCGTAGACTTACTTCAACGAGATAAAAGGTTAATACGGAGGAAAAAGGCAGTGCATCTTAGACCCCACAGGGTGAAATTATCACCACGAAAGATCAAAAGAGGAGAATCAAGGCATCTCCAGAGGCCGAAATCCGAGGGGGCTAACAGACTGAATCAGAGAGAAAGGAGCCCATGGCGAATCATTCTATTAACTGCACAGCACTTCAGGGGTAGTGGGGAGTGTTTTGACTTTTGAGGGGTCGGGCTGTCGGTGTGAAGGGGCGGGGAAGCATGCAAAGGCAGACTATCAGCACTCGGGGCGTTGAGGGGTCACACTTCCTGAGGGGGAGAAAAATAAGGAAACAGAAGAGATTACCAGCGTCACGATTCCGGCTATGCGAGAGGGGGCAAACGGGCAGATCATACTTAAGCCAGAACCCTCCGTTTGTAAAAAGTAAGTTAAGATGGGGAGATGTCAAAAGTGCGTGGTGCATGGAAAACGAAGCTTTCCATCCTTCACATACAAGAAAAGGAACAAAAAACATTGTGGCAAAACTGAGCTCTCAACGAAGTCGCAATAGATCACACGGAGTAAAAAAAAAAAGAAAAAGGGGAAAAGGGGAAAGAGGGGAACACCGGGGGTGCGTGGGAGTTTTGAAGGAAGACTTGGAGGGAAGGGGTTCGAGTGTCCTGTTACTAGAAAGCCGAACCCTAGCGGAAAAAGCCATCGGCGAACTCACGGATAGGGGAAGTAACAACGGAAAAATCAGGGGTCAAAGTGACGTGGGGCTATGCCCGCACAAAAAACTTGAAATTAACGTGAGAAAGGGGGGAGTCAGTGGGGTCGGGAGGTGGGTGGGAAAAACCGCCTTGGGAAGTGATGAGAAAACTAGGTGGGGTCGCCTTCACTAAAGGGGGGTCTGTTGAGGGATGTTGAAGTCTTGGGGAACAGGCGAAGAGAGGCTTAACGAAATTTTGAAAACCGTCGACCTTCGCACTAATATGCAGGGAAAGCCACGAACTCAGGGAGGAGGAGTCACACCGTTCCTAACACAGGTCGAAGAAGAGAGGAATCGGGGGACTATAAAGGTGAAGCGCAAAAGAGTAGGGTTCCAGATCGCCATGAAGACGATCAAGAACAAACCGCGGGTCTCATTAGGTCCTCCTCCGCGTTAGCGGAAAAGGAGGAAGGCGATCGCGAGAAGAACTGAGTAACTCTGAATCCTGAGTCAGTTAGTTGAACACCGGGGGGGAACTGGGGAAAGAACGGCAGACCCTCCCAGAAAGATGGCGACAAATAGAGCCGGTACGGAAAACTTCAAAGCTGGAGGGTTAGTCACAGGAAAAGAAAATCTTGACACAGGGAAAACGGCAAAAAATGGCCTTTGGATGATTGTGGGGTAGGGTGTAGAGAACACTCACTAAGAATGGGAAGCAACCCAGAGGAAAAAAAGAGAGGCCTGACTAAGGAATCGAACTGACAATATTAAAAAATCCCATCGTTAAGGGCGTCCGCAGCAGGGGGAACGATCCCGCGAAGGGGGACGCCTTCTGCTGATAAAGGTGAGCGGGCAGGATGGGCAATTCAATGGTGGCATTAAGGCCGGCAGGCTTGAAGGAAACGAACCGGAGCCGTGTGGCGGTAGAGGAAAGTGGTGTCGTGGTTGCAAGGAAACGTCGATTACGCGGACCTTCTTGATACGTCAGCGGGAAAAAGCGTGAAAAGAAGGTTGGATGGGCACTTAAAAAGGCAGGACTGTACACTGAGAAAGGGGCCAAAATGATTGGATAATGCACAGAAAAAAACAAAAAAAGGAGGAGGAGGAAAAAGAGGAAGGGACAGTGCGAAGACTAGGTGGGAGCAGTCTCTTCCAAAGAGAGGTAAATCATTTTGGGGCCCGCCAAAGGGTGGGGGGGGGGGGCAGGGTGCACGCTGATCCGGGAACTTACAATCCGCCATCGAGGGGAAGTCAGGCCAGAAACACTTCACTTCAGAAGCCAAACTCAAGGTCGCCGGTGGTCAAAAACCATCAACGAGCCTAACGCATGCACTTCTGAAACAGTAACCGGGACCACGAGAACCTCAAAAAACTTGGAACGACAAATGGCGAATATCGGGGAGGGAGCGGGGGGCGCTAAAAAGAACAGCTGAAAAGACAGCATTGGTCGGGAAAGGGGTCCGTGCGGGGAAAATTGCGGCAAGCGCTCGTTGTGTAAAAATGACTTGAAAGAATCGAAGGGGATTTGAGAACTACAGACCACAAAGAAAGCACAGGTTGCCAGGGAAGAAATGGGAAAAGAAGTGCGAGAGGGGAGGAAACTCAATAACCCCTTCGCGCGATCCCGTGAGGGGAATACTGCGAAAAAGGGGGGGGAGGAGGGAGAGACCGTCCGTCCCTTGAAAAAAAACTGCTCAACGTCCAGGAACTAACAAGATGGGGAAAGGCAGAAAAGAAAAAAGAAGTATCCGCCAAAAAAAAACTCTCTAAAAACATTGGAAGCCAGCCGAGAAAAACGTGAGCCCGAAGGGACCGAAGAGCTTGGTTGGGGGGGGCTAAAAACTGGGCTGAAGGAAGAGGGAAAAATAACCATCTTGGTGATCCGCTCGAAGGGGGGAAGAAAAGGCTATGGAAGAGCGGGGAGAGGAACAGGTCAGGGTTTCTTACCGCAATCCTAGGTTAGTGGGAAAGAGGGGGGGGGAGTCGGCGAAGTCGAAGAGTGCAAAAATCTAAAAACAAAGTAAGGGGAACAAGAGAAAGCACCTCTATACCGGACGGTCTTTCAAACCACCAACGGGGTCGAATAAAGCAAAAGACCGCGCAACCCTTAAAGATCATTTCCCAGGAACGAAAGAGGAACATTGCGGCATCGTGACCCCAAAAGAAAGAAGAAAAACGGTTGGGGGTATGGTTTTACTCCCAATCCGGAAAACCAGGAACGGGGAGAAGGGAAGCCGAACGGGGGAAAAAAGAACGGAGGATCAGAGCGAGTTGAAAGGGACCATATGCAAGAGGGCGGGGAAAAAAGGACTACACAACCAAATGGTCGGGTTGATCCGCATTGCAACGGGGAGGGGGCTGAGTTCGAAGGTAGACGAACGAGCGAGGGCTCAGAATGGTGAAAGAAAATGCGGTCTGAGAAGAGGAAAAAGGAGAGGGGTGTGACAACGTAAACCCAAGTCAATACAAAACCATCGGGCAAAAAAGGGAAAAACGGAACATACGGAAGAGGCTTACCTAAAAAAAGCTGCGCAACCGAAAGAAAAACGCAAAAAACGTCCCGAAGTGAAAAAAAGAGGGAAAAAAAGCAGGGAACTGTGTTTCCTCGTTACAAGCCACCTGGAAGTCAACGAACCCGTCCCGGGAAGGGATAGACTCTCATGCCATAACCTAAACAGGGAAACAACCCGGCAACAGCCCCAAAGAAAGCAAAAAGAAACATACGCTGCAGGTACTATCATGAGCGTCCCCGGAAGTCGAAGTAATTACGCATGAGCGGGTCAGCAAGAACAGAGGGACTCGCATACGGTCAGAAGGGACCCTTCGGAACCGCAAGAATTGGCTGCAGGGGAAGGGGCGGCTCCGAACTTTTCGGGACAACCCCGCCGCGCAGGAAAAAGAATAACTCTACCAGGCTCGGGAAGAAGGGGAGGGCAGGGAAGCCGAGTCTGCCAAAAATGACAAATACCAAATCTGACCCCTCAGAAGAGGGGGAGGAAAAGTTACAGCCCGTCGGCCGGGGGGGGGAGGAAACGGGTAGAAGCTTTGATAGGTGAACGAAAAAGGAGGCGAGAGCACCTCACAGGCCAGTGCAGGGGGGAAACTGCCTCTTTCAATCGCCAAAAATAATCCAAGGGAAGGGGACGGATACAACTCTAGGTGCTGTGAACGCCGATTGTTGCTAAATGGGAGAGGAGTGTACGTGAACACAATAACCCAAAAAGGACAAAGACCCAGGAAAGAAAGGGAAGGGAAGTGGGCGGTTTCAAATGAAAGCGTGTAACGAAGCAAAATCTTCCCGTTGAGACGGGAAAGGGGAGCGGCCACTGGGCGACTCATTCCAGGCTCTCGGCCGCTGATCAGGGAAGGAACCCTTAAACGCGCACGTCTTCGGGACAGACAAAGGGAAGGGGGACACGGCTCGCCGCTGGTGCAGGGACTGTTTCGGAGATCAAAAAATCAACAACACAAAAGTGGGGGGAGAAAGACGAAAAAAGCCTGCACCGCTGAAGGGGCGACAGCAGGGGAAAGATCTGTCGCGACGCACGGGCAGAACTTTACGGTCCAGATCGAAAGCCGAGCAAGCAGGTCAGAGTCGAAAAGGCCGTAACCGGTTCCTAAAGGCGGAAGCGCTGGCCGTTCAGGAAAGGGGAGTTAACGCAGCTGCGGCAGTTGAGAAGGGGAGTCTGAAAATGGTAAAGTTTTCATCAAGTTCACCCCCGACACCGCGTCATTGGCAAAACCTCAAAAAGACGGCCAGAGGTCGGGCAACACAAAAAAGGAATAGGTAACGTCCAAGGCAACGCAGGGGGGGAAGAGGGGACACGGCTCATCAATGAACCTTGCTCTGTCCCGGTGAAGTAAGGAAAGCCGAAGGGGATAAACAGAGAAAAAAAAATCGCCGGGGAGGAACACGGCAAGACAGGTCGAGATTCTCAAAAAGGCGGGTCGAGGGGCGGAGGTGAAAGACTCGTCGTATGCCTAATGCAGAAAGTCGAAGCAATCGCGCTTGTACATCGATCGGAAGTGAAGGGCAAGGGGGAGGACGGGGGGGAGGTTAAGCCAACAGGGAAAGCGGACTCGGCGGGAAGCCAGGGTGGACGCTCACCCTAGGGCAGAGTAAGAAAGGGGTAGTCTAACAGCTCATTCCGGCAAAGAAGAGCAACAAGCAGACCGCGTGGGTAGGCAGAAGCTGATGGAATAAGCATCAGGTTAAGGGGGGAGGGGGGGGTGTTCGGGTAATGGTTGTGTTGCCGGGCTTACTTGGGGGGGGTTGACACGGGCGGGGGCTGGCCAGCTTGTCCTCAGCGCCCTGTACGGTTCTCGGGGAAAACAGGCTGGACTAGGGACCTGAGAAAACTCTAAAGGAGGGAAAAAGAAAGAACCTCTGTGGGGGCACTGGCTGTCAATGAGGGGACTGGGAGGGGCTCGAACGGACTGACCGATACGTGGGCGCTGCCCGACTGGGTAAAACAATTGAGGGGTGGTTGTTAATTGTTAGGTTACGGGTTCAGAAAAGGGGCCAAACACATACGAGACAGGAAAAACAGGGGGTGGGGAAAAACTTAACTGGGGATCCTCGCTAGGGACCTTCACGCCCGATAACAGAAGAAAAAGAAGCCAAAAGGGCACTTGCAGGTACGCCCTGTGGTAGGGGGGGGGGGAGGAGTTGCCCAAAGTGCAGTTCATGGGGGTCCGTTGGTCTAAACCGGAAAAAAACCTAAGTCACGAAAAAGAGAAACGGATGGGAAACTGATTGAAGCAACTCGGCGAACACCTAGAGGGGAAAAGGAAACCAGTCAATCTCAACGTGACGAACGATCCAAAAAGAAAAGTTTAGGGTCGCTGAGGGGGGATCGGTGGGGGGACCGGGAGGTTGGGTCAGGAAAATTGGGTGATGCGCCCCCTCATTGGGGGGTCGAATGCCAAAAAAAAAAACGTGAAAGGGTTGGTAAGACTGGAACATCTTCCTCTGGAGGGGATTCATGAGGAAGTGGTACGACCAGTCGCAAAGGTCGGCCTATACGAGTCTATGAAGTGAGACCAGCAAGGGATCGGGAGGGGGGCGGTCCGAAAAGTTTAACGAGAACAAAGAAAGGATAACGCGAGAAGATCGAGGAAGGAGGTCCGGCCGCTCTAAAAAAGAGGGGGTTCTTGGTGCAAGATGTCCCAGTGACGTCCAAGAAAAAAAAACACCGCGAGTTCGGAAAAGTAGTTCTTAAAAGCTACGGGGCGCAATTCTTCCACTTGGACGAAAGCGATTGATCATAAAGAAGGCGGTAGTGCTTCTAAAAGAACGCGGGACTGCGGGGGCCTCCGGGGTTTGACAGGGGGGGGCCCTTACTGAATACTCAAAAAACCCACAGGACTGAGGAACGATCACTCGACCGGGCACTGGATCGGGTGACGGAGAAGGGGGATCCGATTATTTCTTGAGTACGCCAGGGACTCTAGACGGCGTGGGACCATAATAAAACAAGTGAATGGGTATTATTTTGGGTACGTGTGGACGAGCAAAAAAGAAAGGTAAGATGCAGGCCACAGTACACCCAGTAAACGAGCGCACGAAAGTCCAGAACTTGAAAGGGGAACACAGATCCAAATTCCTTTCATGGAGATCCAGTCGGGCCCGCAACATCAAAAGAGTAGTACGCCTTCTTCTGGAGGGGTGAGCGGCTAGTGGTAATTAAGGGGGAGAAGGTTAGGACAGCCTCCTGCAGGACTTTGAGGGAGGGGCGACAAAAACAACTGTTGCAATGGGTGCGGATAATTGGGGGCCCTGTGTGGTTAGGTGCAACACGTCGAGGAAATCTCATGGCCGTCGAGGTCAGAGTGGGAAAGGGCACCCAAGCCGGGGACTAAAATGGGCAGAGGGCATGGGTCGGACTTGAAGGCCACATTGAAAGGTAGAGGAAACTGCAGCTCGG
>Ga0179591_1172339_pt1 | contig 13897 bp, 19 predicted proteins | sample CZOMad2_1_08_16f_FD_182891 | JGI IMG/M metagenome (GOLD analysis project Ga0179591, IMG submission 182891) | Vadose zone soil fungal communities from Angelo Coast Range Reserve, California, USA - CZOMad2_1_08_16fungal (PacBio error correction) | ecosystem: Environmental > Terrestrial > Soil >...
AGGGAAAGAAAAAAAAAGGGAGCCGTTAGGATCCCGACCAAAAAGAACCAAACATATCCCGGAAGAAACTCGGCGGTCCAGGAGAAACCCTATACGATCCAACCCACCGAGGAACCGGAAAAAAATCAAGAAAAAAGGAAAAAAACGCCCGAAGAAAAAACATAGTGAGGGGAAGGGAAAGAAGAACCGGGCCACATCCAGCGGTCTCATTGTCGGAGACGGCATGTGTATTGGAACCCGAAACAACAGCAAGCAGCCAAAAAAGCTCAAGCCGGGCTTCATAAAAGAAGGGGCCCTCAGGAAGGTTCCGAGTCTAAGAAGGGGATTACGCGGTAAGAAGCCAGGCATACAACTGCAAAACGTCTCCAAGCAACAAGCAAATCCACTAAAGAAAGGAAGGCACCGGGAAAAAGGGGTGCGTCCGCCAATAAAGAGAGAAACACCACTCGTGGGGACGGCTCCGATTCAAAGCAAAAACTGCCACAAACTGAAAGTCCGAAAAAAGGACTTGGAGAAGAGATCACCAGTGAACACATCCTCCAGAGGAAGCTTCCAAAGAAAGGGGGTCCGGCTTCATCAAAAAAACAGAAGGAGGTCCTCAAAAGAAAAAAAAGAAGGCAGGAGTACAAAATCCCATAAGAGGGAGGGAAAAAGGGAGGAGGCAAGAAAACTGCAGGGGTCCCAACTGATTAGTCCTTACTTTGTGAAAAAAGAGAAACCTCCATGAAACGGCCAAGCTCCGCGCAACTCCGCTAAAACTGAAAAACGGCGATCAAATCAAAAAAAGAAAGGAGCATCCGCAGTTACTCTCACAACCAAGGAAGGAAATCCCTGTTCAGTTGAACGGACGACTGCGACAAAAAAGGGGAAAGTCCGTCAAACAGGTTGGTCGACCCAGAAAAAACCCCAAGGGGGATTGGCGAGTGAAACAACGCACGCCCAACAATCCTCAAAAAGGAAAAAAAAGCAGGCGGCAGTCCGGCGTCGCCCATAGTGAAAGTCAGGGTTAGAAAAAACCTGAAAAAACCACAAACAGGAAAAAAGAACAAGAAGAAAAATGAAAAGGAATTCAACGATCAGGGTTGCCCCTCTAGAACCACCAGGGGGGTCTGGCACACAGAAAAAAAATCAGGATCCGGCATGGGGGGGGGAAAAGCAGAGGGAGGCAGTTCAAACCATTCAAGGGAAAGGGAAACAAAAGAAAAAATCACAGAAGAAGGCACCATGTCTCCAAAACTAATACAGAAGGGAAAGATGAGCCCAGCAAAAACTACGGCCGCAGACGACAAGGGGGAAACGAAGAAAACGAAAAAAAGAACAAAAAAACATCTAAGGTGACTCCAGCCACAATCCTCACTCTCCCAAAAAAACACCAAGGCACGGCACACAAAGGGGTAAAAAGAGAAACAAATCGGAGAAGAGAACAACGAGGAGCCGGACCGCGGGGAATTTTAATACGGGAATGGAACACACTCCCCAGGTAAAACAAAAACATTTTCCCGAACCAGATGAAAGGGTAAAAAGAAACATTGCTTTGACCAATAACACAGCGCACCGCTCACCAGAGGGGGGGGGAGTCTATGAAATCTCCCCGTCCAGATTCAGTGCCTTGAACCTATACCTCGGGTAAGAACAAACAAGGAAAAAAAAATCGGGGAAAAATAACAACAAGAATAAAAAAACTGGCACTGGAACCAGCTCAAAAATACATACAAAGGGAGGAAATTGGCATACGTCGGTCTACCAATCAAACATTGGGAAAGGTAAGAGGGAAAAAAAAGAAATTAATAGCCAGGAAAGTGAACACGCAGGGTACATCGACTATCCTGAGGACGTATAGGTGGTAAAAACGATACAGGGGGGTGACAGCCCTTGTCAGGGGGGAAAAGTGGCAAAAAAAAGTCTTAGGAAAAAGAAAAAGAATCAAAACCGCACTGCATCGCTTGGTAAACCCTTCGAAAGGGGAAAAAGATACTTCAAAACGGGTTTTAGGAAAGCTCAAACAAGGAAAAAAAGGGGACAAAAAATGCACAGGTTGGGGGAAACCGCATGAAAGGGGGGGGAACAAGGAAAGTGTGGGTGTTGGGGGAGAGTTGGAAAAAATCCGGCCCGGCCAATCACCCAGTCGGCTAAAAAACTAAGAAAACAAACAACAAACGGGGAGAAAAAGAGAGACGAAAAAACCGACTGTTGGGGGAAGGGAAAGTTTTCAGATAAAGATCCCACACATTGTGGTTGAAGCATCTGTCACAAAGGAAGGGAGGGGACACAACGGGTCAGTTGTGCCTGGGCCTTGGGGTTGTTATGAAACGCGAAAAACCATAAAAGAAAGGACATGGAAAAAAAAAAGAATCTAAAAGCGGAAAGAACGACGGTTGCAGTAGGGGGGGGGAAAAAGGAAAAGGAGGGGTAATGGAATACTGGTGCAACGATTTCAGAAAGTCACGGGCACCAAAGGGGTATCAGTGTAAAACCTAGAAAGGAAAGCACAAAGTCAGAAAAAGCATGTTAACGGCGGATGGGGCGGGGGAAGACTGAATCTGAACAGAAAACCCCCAAAAAAAAATTGTGAAGGGTTTCAGGAAAAGAAAAGAGGAAATAAAGCAGGTGTGAGGAGTGGGGGGAATTTTTTGTGTGCAAGGGACAGTGGGGGGTAAGTGATTTTACAAGAAAAAAAAAAAGGGCTGGGGGGTGCAGGGTGGAAGGTGGAGGGAAGAAGGAATGATCTGACGGTGGGAGTCTGGGACATCAGGGAGAAAAAAAACGTATGGGGAAGCCCGGTGAGAAGCTGGAGAAACGGAAATGTGTTAAGGGGGGTGAAATAGGCATCAATCTGGGGGTAGGGAAAAGGAGGACCGGGGGGGGGAGTGGGGGACGATCAGTAAGACGGCTTTCCTATAAAAAGGTGGGTTTGTAGATAGAGAGGGGTTTCGACTTTATAAAAAACCACGTCTGTGAGAACAAGGAGGGGGGTGGGGGAGCTTGGTAGGTAAGGAGGGACGCGGGTTTGTTTATTTGGGGACGCAGGGGGGGGAAAAAAACGGAAAGGGCAGGATCGGCAGCATGAAGCGAGAGTGGGGAGGCCATCCTCTGTGGGGGAAAGGGGAAGGAGTCAGGGCAAATGGTGCACGGGTAGGTTTCCAATTGGGGGGGGAGTGTGGAATGGGGGTGAAAACGTTACAAGGTTGACGTGAGAAGTTGAAAGCTGAAATAAAGAGAGCAATTGTACAAAGGGCGGCAACATTCTGGGGGGGGCTGGGAGTAGAAGCATCAGGTTCTGGTCGACAAGGAAGACGCTTAGATCTTCCAAAACTCGTAGGTGCGGAAAAATCCTGAGAATAGGGGGGGGTGGGTGAGGGACAGGACTTGATCTTCCAAGACAGTGAGGAAAAACGGAGTTGGCGACAAAGGGTGATCAAAGGGAGGAGGCCAATTGCACCTGCGGGTGTGGAATGGGGAGGGGGGAATGTTAAAGATAACGACGGTTGAGGGGGGGGCTTTCTCAAAAAGGGGTGGGAACAACGGTTCTTGAAAGGAGGGACCTGGGGTGCCACACGGACTGATGTTGAAAGGGTGTGGAGGAGAGAAAAAAAACCCGCAACCTCCGGGTCTTAGGAAGCCAGGCGGGTTTTTGACAGGGGGGGAGGGGGGGGGGGGGGGGGGGTGAAAAAAAGGGGGGGGGGAGTTGCTCGGATAGTTTAAAAAAAACTTTTTAACAGGACGAAGTAAAAACGGCAGGAAATATAGGGCCTTGGGACCACAGAACGAGGGGCAGAAAGATGGACATCAAAAGAGGGAAGGTAAGTAAGTCGATGCTAATATGAGGACAGAAAGGATTGGGCTGGATGACAACGGATGGATACGAAGACTCGGTGCGTTTGCAAACTGGTTCCTAGGGAGAGTTAAAAGTATTTTGCGGACTGCGGTTGAATTTTCTTGGAAAAACTGGCTGGGTCGGGAAGAATGTGCAGGGGTTAGGGCGGAAGGCGGACTCTTCTGGTTAAGAAAGAAGAGGGGTTGGGGGGGGAAAGTCTTTGAAGGGAGGTTGGTCTCATCATTTGGGGTGAAGAGAGAGGAGATAAAACGGAATCCCAAATAGGGAAGCAAAGTGCCAAATTACAAAGGGTAGGAGGTTCAAGAAGGGGGGAAACACCAAAGGAAGACAGGCATTAAGCTCTTGACAGGAGATGAGGAAAATGGTCCAGTGTCAAGTGAAGAGAAAGACAATGGGGGGGGGAAGGGGGGGGGGGGGGAAAAAGGAGAGGTTCAGGCGCAGCTTCTTTCTATTCAGGGGGGAGGGGGGGTGCATGTTGGATCAGCCTTGGAAGGGAAGCAGGGTGGGCGGGGAGGCGGGACTGGGGGGAAAGGAAGGGGGTTAAGTCAGGTTCATAATAAAAAAGGAGTTTCTTCCGTAATAGGAGGGGGGGTGTTTTGGGAGCAAAACTCGCTCGAGGAAGATAAGCAGGAAAAAACAACGGGGATAGTAAGAAAAAAAGAGAAAGAAAAGAAAAGAGGGGAAGAACAAAACCGTCGGCTCCTCAAACCATCAACCGACATCATCGGACCGTAATAACTCTCGTTCGGCCCGGGAAAAAACCTAGAAACTAAAAAACCTCCAACCAAAAAATGACACGGAAAAAGGCTCCGACACGGGAAAATCAATAATAGAAAAAGCATGCGCCTGAACAAAACTTTGAAAACAAAAAAAACCAAAGAGTACACATGGCACGAGCACGTACATTGTTATGTAAAGCAAAGAAGAACAAGCGAAAGACGGGCACGGGGGGGGGGGGGGGGGGGGGGGGGTACGAGTTCTTTCCTAAAACATATTCAAAAGAAAGAAAAGGGGTGCCTTGACTGAAGTCGATCCGGGTGGATTACAAAAAGGCCGGAGAAGCGGGACATCAAAAGCGGGGGATAAAAATAACCCGCAGCAATCCAACTGGGAGGGGAGAAAAAGGGGAAAGAGTGCCTCCCCGAACAAAGGCACGCTGCCCGCCCAAGGAAATCCAAAAGGGAAACAGCCGTCCCGCAAAATTGTGTGAATAACTATCACAAGGGGGGGGGAAAACGCCACAGATAGAGATCCACACGTGGTCCGCTAGAAACAGTCCCAAAAGAAGGATCAGAAATGGTCCAAAAGGCAGCGATGACCAAAAGACAAAGGCAAATAGGTATACAAGGGGATGCCTCCTGAAAAAAGGTTTAAAAAAACTTATAGAGGTACTGCACGTTAATCCAGAACACGGCCAAAAATCCAAAACTGCGTCACCGAAAGAAAGGAGGTCAAAAAAGCACGCAAGACGGGAAGCATCACAAAAGGGAGGGTTGAAAAAAAGTGAAATCAAAAGACGGAATCCCGTTCAGGTGGGAAGCAAACACGACTAGGGAAAAAGGTCGTCCCCCGTTTCCTCAAACAAAGACAGTCAGGGCGACGTGGAACAAACTAAACAAAAAGTTCCACCTTCAGGGTCCTCAAGGGTACTAGAAGGAAAGGAGATATAAGATGTCTCGCAAAGCGAGGTGGCCCAAACTCAGGAAAAGAAAGGGAATGACCGGCCCTACCCAAGAACAGCTCGAAAAAGGGTATAAACACACTGCAGAAAGGGAGAGTCGAAGGAGGGATCAGTTGATGGGCCTCCTCACCCAAAAACGGCGGCAAATCGTAAACAAAACACCCACGAAGGCGACGGAAAGGCTCTCTTAATGTCAGCTTTTCAGAAAAATTCGCCGTAGGTAAACGAATACACAAAAACTGACAAAAAAAAGGAAGGAAAGGTCACAAGGGGGAGAAGGAAACGTGACCAATAGGAGGACAGATCTACGGGGGACTAAAAAAAGACGCGTCTCAAGAAACCGCCGTACCACCCCAAAAACGCTTTCCAAAGAAACATAAACGAAAAAAGAGAAACCACACAAAAAAAAAAGACTGGCCTAGAACAACTTTTGGGGGGAGACAACGAAAACTCTAGATCTCAGAGAACGGAAACCAGGCAGGGGATCTGAAAAAAACTTATCTTCACAAAACGCCCCAAATGTAAGAAAAGGTTCAGTGGGCCACCCGAGATGGCAGATCACACTTCCAACCGGGAAAGGAAAATAAGAGGAACCACCGGTTCGAACCATAAAAAAGTTTCTGATTACTGAGAGGAAAAACGGAATAAGAAACGAATTTTAAAGAAGGGGGGGGGTACAAACCCCCCAAGAAAAACCTGCCCATGCGAATGATCAAAGAACCAGATACCCCACTGGCAAGGGCGCAAAAAATCAAAGAAAAATCAAAGTAAAGGAAACCGGGGACGTGTTCCAATCTGAGAAAAAAATCGGAACACGCGTCATTTCAGGAGCCAATGACAAAAAAGGACCCCGAAAGGGGGGAAATAGAACTTAAACGAGTTGGAAAGGGTGAGGGGGTGGGAAAAAAAAAAGAGACCATTGGGGCAGCCTTAAACCTTACTTTTCAAAAGGAGGTTCGAAAGTCCCAATCCGCACTGGCAAGATGGTCCCTAAAGGGAGGACGAAGGAGAAGTGACAATCTGGATGGGGGGTTATAAGGGAAGAAAACAAAGGGGAACAAAACTGCACCGTTGGTGATTTCTCCAAGGGAAGGAAAAAGAAAGGTGTGGGATACCGTTTAGGAAAAAACATGCATGCCAGGACAAAAAAAGAGGAGGGAAGGGAAAGAGACTACAAAGGACAAAAAAAAAAGAGAGAAGTTCAGAAAAGCCGACTGTGATGGAACGGGGCGAAGAGAAGAAAAAAGAAAAAAACATGGATTGAGCTTATCGGGGCGAAGAAATTGGCACAAGGAAAAACAGTTGGGAAGTCCACCGTTTTGGGAGGGGGAAGTCTAAAAAAGATAACGATGCGTAATTCCTCTAAGAATAGACAAGAAAAGGGCAAAGGAAGGGGGAAAGATGGGTGAAAGGGGTAGACGAAATACCTGGGTGCAAACGCTTTACGGTTCCAATTGGGAGAGGGGAATCTAACCTAAAAAAGAATAAGAACGGACCGAAAAAGATAGGAGAGGGAAGGGGGAGGGGAAAAGGGGGGAGTGGGGAGTCTGAATCTGACCGCGGAATGAAAAGGGGGGAGAACCTATCTGATAACGCAGGTGTAGTACTTAGAGGAAATTGGGGGTCAATTGCCATTTTTGGGGGAGGGGGGGGGAGTGGATCGATGGGGCAAGGGTGTGCGCCAAAAAAAAAAGGGAAGTAGGGAAATCGGTACTGATCTGACGGTGGACGATTCAAACATGAAAGAAAAGGGAAAAACACAAAGGATGGGGGATGCAAGTAAAAAAGGGTGGTTGTACAAGCACTGGGGAACTCTCTTCATCAGAGGTGGGAAAGGGGGAAATGGAGGACCTGGGGGCAATTGTGGGGGGGGCGGAAGTAAAGTTGAAAAATATGGAGCGGGTGGACCTGGATAGGAGGGGGGGGGAGTCGCGAGTGTGAAAAATCGTATCCACTCCCTTCTGGACCAGGGGTGGTGTGGCAGGGAAATGGGGAGGGATATAGGGAAAGGTGCGGGGGGGGGGGGATGGGGAAGAGGGGGGCTGGGGGAGCCAGGCAGGTGGAGCCACTTTTCTGAGGGAGAGGGTCCTTATTCTTAAGCGGAGACATGTTCAAGAAAAGAAAACTGGGGGGGAGTTGGAGTACCGGTGGGAAAAAACCGGTTGAGTGGGGGGGTAAAAATTGGGGGGAAGGGAGGGGGTAAGATAGATTGAAAGCGCACGGAGGGTTGGGGGAGGGGGGAGGGAATGAGGAAAAAAAAAAAGGGGGAGATAAAAGGTGGGGGGTATCCAAAAACTTTCGCGGAGTCCATCCTTCGGGTATTGGGTCTTCCTCTTCGAGAAAGGGGGGGGGCACGGCAGATATCTTCAGCTGGGCGGCAAAAAAAAAACGCAACTCTCTTTTGGGACGAAAAGAGGCTGATCAGACTCGGGGGGGCTTTGAAAGGGGACGGCAGGTGAGGTTTGAAGGGGGGGGGGTGCGTTGTGTTCCACATCAAAGGGAGTGGGGGGACTGGAGAGCAAAATGGTGGGGGGGGGGGGGGAAAGGAAAGCTTGGGCAAAAAAAAGTATTCACCGTGGGCCACAACTGTAAGGAAAAAGGATGTTGTGAGGCAGGAAATAACGTGAGGGCTGGTGACGCTGGGAGGAGGTGAAGGGAGAGTATGGTTGAAGGAGGGGGATTGATTTTGCCAGGGTTCCTGGCGGTAGCGTAAACGTGAAATGGAAAAAGAGATCCAATTTTTTGCCAACTGCAGGAGGCCTCAGAGGGACGGGAAAAGCGAGGGGAGGGCAGGTAAGGCAGGAATTAAGGGGTCACAGTCCTTTCTGGGGCTGGATAAAATGGACACTTAGTGGATATCTATCTGGGGGCGTTGCATTTCAACAGGGGGGGGATGACAGCGGAAACGAAACAGGGGGGGGGGGTTGGGACGGGGGAAGGCGGTGAATTGGTGAGGGGGATTGCCTTCCAGGATCCGGGCAGGGGGTGGGGCTTGAGGTGGCACTGAGAATATTGAAAAACTGTGGAGAGAGAAAAGTTGGATGCTGCGGGGGATTTCTAGAAGGGGGTTGTAGGGATACCGCTTCGATCAAGGCGGGAAGCACACACGCGTCGTCAGGAAAAAATGTATTGATGGGGCATAGGGTTCTTAAGGGAACAGGCCAGGCCGATCTCTGGGAGAGGATGGGCCTGGGGTTCCAAGTAAACATAAAACGGGAAAGAGAAAATTGGGACTCTTGAGTTGGTCCGGAGATGTTTAATGCAAATGAAGGGGGGGGGGGAGAGTATGCGTGGGTTGTGCCTGGTGTTCGGTCAGGGTAAGGGGAAGGAAAAGATTGTGGGGGGGACCGGATTCAGATCCACTCAGGGGGGGGGGGGTGGAGCCCTGGCCAATCAAATTTGGAGGGGGAAGTGCGATAAAACAAACTGGGGTGGAGGGAGCCTAGCAAAAAGACCGGGGCCGAAGAAGCTAGTAGCAACAAAAAAAAAGAGGATGAAGTAAAGATATAGATAATTAAACGTCTGACGCGCAACCTCAAAAATAAACAAAAATAAAAGCGAACAAAAAGGAAGAAAAAAACTTCGGGGTCAAACGAAAAGGGGGAAAAGTCAATAAAACCAGAGACGAGCCCGCCGAAAAAAGTCCGGAACGGCCCAAAACAGTAAAAGGAAACGGAAAAATACAGCAAATGCAGATTCAAGAAGGGAAAACATCGGACGTTTAACAAGAACCTCAGGCTAAAATGGGTGGGGAGAGATCATGTAGGAAGCATCAGAAAAATACATCTCCTGAGGGGGACCAAGGAAATGTCGGAAGAAAAACATAGGCCCGCATAACGTTTGTCCTTAAGGAAAAAAAGACGATCTGTTCTTAGAGCGGATCGAATCGCGCCAAAGCACTAAAGGGGACAAAACCAAAGGCAGCATCCAAAAACTAAAAGAAGATTCAAAACCGGGCCTGATTCGCATCAAAAGAACAGCAACCACCTGCACCGGTCAGAAAACTAAGTTAAAAAAGAAAAAGGAACCGCCCCGCAAAAGGGGTTCCCTGGGGGGGGAAAGGGAGAGCCAACAGGGCAAAAAAAGCCGACAGGGACACGGGAACATCCGTGGGTCAGGAAAAGTATAAAAGCCAGAAGGATGCAGGCATTATTCAGGAAGGAAAACCTCCCATAATGAAGAAAGAGGATGCAACTCGGCTTCAGGTAAAAAAAGATAAGAGGGAAGGCAAGTTGACTACGGGGAAAAAGAAAAGGAACAAGTGGGGAAAAGGACTAGGGCAACCTCCTCACTATCAACGAAGGACGAGGAAAAAAATCCGGGAGTGAGCCAGCCTAAAACAAAACATACGGAGAAAGTCGGGTGGAAAACGGAACGTCAAGCAAAGGGAAAGGAAAAAAATGTGGCAAGGCAAAAGCAGCAATCTTGGACTCAATGAAAAAAAAAATCAAACGAACTTCACCCAGAGAAAATGACGAAGCCTCCTGATCAAGCAAGAGTAGGGAAAAAAAAAGGGTGTGTTAAGCCCCCAGACTCGAAGGGGAAGGGAAAACACCCGCCCCAACCGCTCGACTCAGCAAACCTCCTCTCAGAAGAGAGGAGATCAAGTTGACCGCTCGTCCACCGGCTTAATCTCCCAAGAAAAACCAAAGCCAGGCGAACGCATGAGAGACGTTGTCAAAAACCTAACTGGAAAGAGACGTCAAGGGTAAAAAAAAAGGGGGAGACCACGCCAAAAAGGCCGACGGCAAACCATGCAGACAAGGGGGGAAAAGAATGCCTCCGGCTCGCGCCCCGCTTAAGGTCGGAAAAAAAAAAAAGAATAAACCCAGCATACACAAAAAGAAGACTGGTCCCCGACAAAACTCACTCTAAAAACCACAGGAACGGGCCACAAAGGGTGGCAAACACGGCAAAAAAACTAAAGAGAAGAAAAACCAAAGAGCTCAAGGGAAAAAACGGAGGGAGATGCCAAATGATCGCCAACACTCAACCACCATTACTAAAAGGGGGGGGGGGAAAGTAACCCCGGATGAACGAGAAACTTCCCAAAAAAGGAGTACATCGCAGAAAAAGGGAATCCCAAAATAAAAATCGGGTTGAGCAAGGGAGGGGAATAGCATAAAAAATTCAGATGACTGAACGATTCAGATAACACAAAAAGGGGGACACAACCCTGCCGAACCCATGATCTTGAAAAACAAAGAAAAAAAAACAGATAAAAACAAGGGCCACTGGGGGACCCCAAAGACCAGACCAAGGAAAAACAGTACATACACATTCTTTCCAGATAGTTTCTAAAAAAAAAGAGGGGGAAAACATTCTCTTGGGAAAGAGTCGAGCCAAGAAAAGGATCAGGGGAAGATGAAAAAGGGGGAAAACGAGGGAGTGTCCGTTTAGAGGGGGGGGGGTGTAAAAGAGACATTGGGCAGCTTTCCTGAATCTTTGAAAAGGGACGTCACCACACCTCCTCAAACTGCACGAAAGGGGGGGAGAGGAAAAGGGAGGAGGAATCTAAATGCAATCGTTTAGGGTGGAATTGCCCCAACAAAGGGAAGGAAACAAAAATGCACACGGGGTGGAACCATGCCTCCCGAGAGGCAATCAAATGTGTGTGGGAATCTTGGATGCCTGTACTGAAGGGCACAAAACACAACAAAAAAACCCCCAAAAAAAAGAGAACACCAGGGGAAAACATTCGTGGGCAGCAGAAGATCGACCAGAACAGAAAAAAGCCACCCACGGTGGTAGTAGGAAAATAGGAGAAGGTCAAAAAAAACTAGGGGGGGAAAGGGGGCACAACGGAAGAGACACTAAAGGGATCCGCACAAAAGGTAGGGTGATAGGTGTCGAAATCGGGGAAAACAAACACTACGGTGAAGGTTGTGACTTAAAGGGGGGGAAATGGAGAAAAAAAGATACCAAAGTGAAAGGGAAAGAGAACGCTAGAAACCGTACAGTGCAGGAGGGGGGCTGGAGAAAAGGAGGGGGGGGACTAGGGGGTAGTAAAAATGAAGGGGCACCCAATGTATCCGTTGTAAAAATACTTAAAAAAAAAAGGCTACGTTCGATGTCGGCGTGGAAGGGTCTGTGGAGAAGGATCTGGACATAAAAAGGTTACGGAAGTGTGGGTGAGAGCGTCTGAATACGCAGGTGGGCACTGGTGGCTTCATTGTGGGGGGGACAAAGTGCCAAAGGGGTATGGAGTTGTACAGAAAGGGGGGCACTGTGGGGGGGGGGGGGGGGGAGCCGTTTCAAGAGGCCGGAATTAAAAGCGGGGAGCGAATCACACGCGAACCCTTAATGGCGAGCCCTTTGCTCTAGGGGAAAGTCACTGGGAACGTGGCTCGAGAAGGAAGGGAAAAAGGGGGGAGTGAAGGGGGAGGGGGTTTTACTAGAATGGGGAAGATTTCGCGGGTTCCGGAATATTTGTGTCCTATATCGGAGGGGGGGGATTAGTGGAGTCCAAACCCGATGATCCGGCGGTGGTTTGGGGGAGCGGGGAAAAAAAAGGGAGGGGGAGGAAAGCGTCGGGGGGGGGTGTTTGTTTGGACAGGGGTATGGTAAGGGGGACTACACGGAGGTCGGAGAAAGGGGACCTAGCAGGGAGGGGGGGCTCATCTGCACAGGTCTTCAACGGGAAAAAAAAGGGGTTCCGTCCGACTTGGGGAGGTGGATCGTGTCACCCGGGGGTGAAAAAGAGAATGGGAGTTAATAGAGAGCACAAGGGGGGGGAACGGCGCCGGAGTGTTGGTTTGGAAAGGGGGGGAAGGAAAAAAAAGCGACCTTGTTGAGAGGAGGATCGCGTGAGATTTGACGCGATTTTCTCAAAAAGGAAAAAGACGGGTTTGGGGTCGGAAGGATAAGGGGGGAAAAACGGGGTTCAGGAAAATCAGGGGGGGGGGGAAGCACCACACAATCGCTGTTGGACGCGTCTTAAAAGAAGGGGCATGCGTCAGGGAGTACTTGACAGGATGGAAGTGACGTGGTTAAAAATGGAAAGAACGTTTTGACTTTTGGGTCGGGCGCAACGGACGAAGGGAGGCATCAAAAACTGTTTCACTGACGGGATTCCTCTGGTTTGGGGGGGGGAGGAAGAGTAAACAGAAAGGGGAGGTCTGAAGAAGGAGGGGAGGTGAGCGGAGGTGCGTCGGATGCAGGGGGGGGGCAGGGGGGACCGGGGGGAGAGCGTAAACGTGCAGGACATCTAAGTCCTTTTGAAAAATGTGGGAAAGGAAGGGGCAGAAGAAGTGGTGTTTCCAAAAATCATCAGAATTTGATTTGGTAAAAGCCGGAAGAGGAAAGTCTATCCTTCTGGAAATGGATAGCCGGACACGGGGATAGAAAGATCTGGGTAAGTCGGGGGGTGGAAAGGGTGATAAAGAGGAAGGAAGAACCAAGGGTGGGGGAGAAGGCACGTTGCAGGTGAGGTCCTTGAAAAGGGGGAAGGACAGGTTCATTGCTAACGGGCGGCCCGAAGGACACGGTTGAAGATAATAAGTGGGCTGCTGGCAAAACGGGGTGTGGGTATGGGGGACTAAGGGGGCCAGGGGTTGGAAACAACGGAGGTAGAGCACGACAAGAACTTCTACCGGACAAGGAAGGCACGACTTGTTGCGGCATATGTTGCGAAGACAGCAAAAAACTAAGAAAGGGATTGAATGGATTAGGCTGGGGAACATCCAAACAAGGAAAAAAACGAAACATGGTGAACGCTGGAGGTGTTCAAATATTGTTCAAAGGGGGCACATCTGCTTTGAGGAATCCATACGTTGGGGTTGGGACGGTGGGAGGCGGGTGCAAGGTCGTAAAGAGGGGGGGTTAAGAAGTCGTAGGGGTGAGCAGAATAACAAGATTTTGAAGGAAGGGGGGAAGGAAGTGTGGGGGTGTGAGGAGCCGACGGGGCGCAGGTTAGGGAAGAAAGAACACAGACGCTAAACAAAAACAACGGAGGAGGTTACATAGATATTAAGAAAAGGCGGACCGTTCACACTCCACATCCCCGAATATCAAAATGAAAGAAAAGAGAGTGCAGAACTGAAACGGCTCACCACGTAGGAAAAGAACGAATAAAAAAAGATTTAGAAGAAAATGAGAAAGAAAAAAAGGAAAACAAAAGGCCTACGGAGGCCAAGCAGATGAGCAACAAAAGGAACCGGAAGGGGGAAAACCTTCCACATCACGTCACAATGTAATGCGGAAGTGAAGTGGGAAAAGCATAACAAAAAAAGAAAATCCACATGAGGGGGGGCCGGCTTTCCTGCCGCAAGGATTCCCCGAGAAAAGTTTCCTACGGACGTCTGATCCTGGGTCGCTGAGAAAGAAAAAAAGCTGATCAAACAGCAGGTGAGACCAAGAACCCCTGACAGAAAAGACAAAAT
>Ga0179591_1310530_pt1 | contig 13897 bp, 25 predicted proteins | sample CZOMad2_1_08_16f_FD_182891 | JGI IMG/M metagenome (GOLD analysis project Ga0179591, IMG submission 182891) | Vadose zone soil fungal communities from Angelo Coast Range Reserve, California, USA - CZOMad2_1_08_16fungal (PacBio error correction) | ecosystem: Environmental > Terrestrial > Soil >...
CCATAATTCGATCGCGAGAGCCAAAAAAGGGAAAAAGAGGGTTTAAAACGGTTACGGGGAATGATTTGAGAAGAAATATTGCACGCAGGTTCACTGCACCACTCCAACAGACTATGAAAGTCACCCTTTGAGTAGGGAACCGAAACGGAACCTTGTACTGCCGACCACAGACAGTGAGGGGAACGGAGAACACGAAAAAGGGGAACGTCACCGCGGGGTGTGTGAACCCACACCTGGGAGGTGGCACATTGGGCATGTGGGCGGGAAGAAAAGAGTAAGCAACAAGGGGACGACATGTGGGTGGGCGCTCCAGAAAGAAAACGCGGCACGGGAACTTAAGGAGAAGGTCAACCGAAGCGAAAAAAAAAAAAAAAAACTATTGTACATCAAGCAAGGGTGAGTCAAAGGCGGCAGGTAGGGAGGATAGGATTTTGATTCCAACCAAAAGGGAAAGGAAGGAGTTCGAAATTTTTGGGGGTAGTTAAAGTCTGGCAACAGACAAGGGGTCCCCGAAAAACTTTACTGGGGGGGGGGGGAAAGGGCAAGGGGAGAAAAAAACAAGGGGGGAGGAACCAATGCAACATCGGAAAAAAAGAAAAGACACGTGCAGAAGAACTATCATTGTTAGGTAAAGTAACCCTAAGGGGGGAAGTGAAAAAAGCCGGGTGTTGGCAATGGGAAAGCACAGAAAAACAAACTTGTCTAACACGAAAAAAAAAGGAAAAAAACAAGGAAAAATCCAACAGGAGAGCAAAGGGCAAGAAAGGGGGGACAAGCGAGGAGGATCATTAGAACCGGGAAAATAAGTTGGGAAGAGAAGGTGGGATCAAAATAAAAGAGAAAGGAAACCGTCCCGCGCCAATGGGGAGTCAGGGGGAAAGGCGGAGTACAAACTAGGGTGCCGAAGGCAAGCGTCCGTTTGCGTGGACAAAAAAGAAAAAAGGGAAAGAACGGCAAAACAGGAAGCCTGAACGGAGGGGGGGGTATCCACCACGGGGGGTAATACATCCCGAAGAGGAAAGAGAGGACAAATAAGTGCAGGAAACAAGTGAAACAAGCAATAGAAAGGAGAAAGAAAAAACCCAAGATTCACTGTGCAGAAGGGTAAAACAAATAAAAACGGGAACTGAAATACGAAACCAAAACAGGAATACATTGCACAAATTTCAAAGGGAGTCGCAGAATAAAAAAAAGGGGAAAAAAAAAAAGGGACAAAGGGTGGAGAGGGGAAAAAAAGAAAGGGAGGGAAAGGGGGAGAAAGAAAAGGGAAGGAGGAAGGGTGAAGGAAAAAAGAGGGGGAAAAAATAAGGAAGAACGAGGGCTTAGTTGAGTAAGTGGACCATCAAAAAAAACACAACAATGGGGGGTACAACACGAAAAGGGGAAGAAAATGACAAAAACAAACCTGAATTGAGAGGTAGAAATGGGTTGATAAAGGCTAAAAAGGTGCATGAAATGGGCGTGCGGGGCCTCGCGGAAAAAAAAATGGTATGTGGGGGGTGGGGGGACCGGGGACAGACTCTTTGAGGTCGGGAAAATAGCTGGGGTGGAGATCCCAAAAGGTGGGGGAGCCAAAAAAAAAAAAAAGTGGGCGAGAGTTCACCGAAGGTCGATGCTGGGGGCAAAAGAGGGTGTGTGTAAATGCGAATAAGCGCTACAAAAGAAAGTGATTGCACGGAAGAAAGAAACACGAATGGGAAAACACAGGCCACGACGTAATCAACCAAAAAAAACAGAAAACAAAAAAAAAAGGGAAAAGAGAAAGGAGAGGGAAAAAAGAGGAAGAGTAAAAGAAATGACGGGAAAGGGAGGATGAGGATTGAAACGAAAATAAAAGGAGGAAGAAGAGAGGGGGAGAAAGGGAAAGAAGGAAGAAAAAATAAAAAGAAAAAACACCCAGGGTCGCGCGAGCAAAAGAAGGGGAGAGAAAGAGGGGAGGAGAAAGTAGAAGGAACAAACGGGGGGAGCCACAAGAAAACAAGAAGGGATAGAAAAGAGAAAAGAAAAAACAGAGGAAGAGGAGAAGAGAATGAGAGGGAAGAGGAGAAAAGAAGGCGCCTTAAAAAACTCCGCCACTGAAATACAAAAAAGAGAAAGAAAATCCAAAAAACCGTTATACAATGTACGTTTTTCACATGTGTCAAGAAAGTATTAGTTGCACGGGTAAAAAAGGAAAGCCCTGGAAACCTGACCGCCCGAAAAGTTCATGGTCACAGGTGGGGGTAGGGAAAAAAGGTGGGGCAGCAGGACACCGTGTTCCGAACCGAAGAAAAACAATAAACACACCTTACAACATGGACCAGCAAATAAAGTTCGGACTAAAACACCCTAAAAAGAGGAAGTGGAAAACAGGGTAACGGGGGGGGTGTGGAGATAATCATGCAAGTGGGACGCGAAAAAAAGGTGAAATCAGTGAATAGGAGGAACCCGTTGCAGAACAAGCAAAGAAGGGGGTGGAAAAAGACGTACATAAAAAAGGGGGGAGGTAAGGGAGAAGGAAAGTCAGGGAGAACTTCTCCGAAAAAGATCAAGATACATCAAGATAAGGGAACTAGCGGTGCAAGGGAAGAGGAAGGAAAAAAACAGAGCCTCAAAAAAACTTAAAAGAAAAAATTCGAAAGGAGAAAACCATCGGTCCAAAAGCCGAGGCCGCAACCAGCCTAAAAAGACACACAACGCAGAAGAAAAAAAGAAAAAAAGTTGGGTGCTTCAAAATGCACCGTGAGTTGAAAGACGCGGGGAGCCTAAAGTCCAGTAGCCCGTGGGGGTACGTTTGTCCAAAGAAAGGGGGAGCAGGGAAAAAAAATTACCGGTAATGAATGGGTAAATCAGGAACAAGGGAACGGGGGGAAAAACGGAAGGGGTTAAAACATGGGGGGACAACACAGAAACGGGGGGGACAAAGATCAAAATACAAAATCGAAGGGGAAAGGGAGAAAGGGAAATGCAATAAATCGTCTAAACCGGCACGGAAAAAGGACAGATAAAAACCATTGCCAACACAATCAGAGACCTCACAGAAAGGAACAGAAATAAACGAAAAAAAGGACCGAAACGGGCCGGAAGAAAAAAGAGAGCGTTAAAATGCCATGCTGTGTAAAGAACGGAAAACGAGTGGAAAGGAACTTGTAAAACAAAATCAAAAAGGAGCATCAAGCCCGGGCCATCAAAAGGTAAAATACGAGAATGGGGTTGTGAAAGCCGGGTATGTGGGAGAAATGAGGGAAGGAAAATTTTTCAAACTGAAACATAGGCACAGCATTACAGTTTGAGGGATCATAGGCCACTGAAATGCACGGGTTTAAATATGTTTCCAAAAACAGGAAATGTCGGCGTCATGACGTGACAAGGAAAAACGAACAGGAACAGGAAAACCACAAGAACAGAAACAGAAAAACAAACTGCACTGTACTCTTGGCAGGGAAGAATGGCGGCTGGGGGTTCGGATAGAAAACCATAGAGCCCGCAAGGAAATTTGACACAATGGTTTGGAGGGCCGAAGGGGGGAAATCGAAACAAGGGGGGGTCCGGAAACGCCGTCATAGTCTGAACAAAAGGGAGAGGGGAAGAACCATCTACAAAAAACGAACACAAGAATGTACAAAGGAACACAAGGGGGGGCAAATGTACCGACGGACCCGAGGGGAAGAAGGTCCGATCAACAAAAAATCTGAAAAAAGGGAAAATAGGGGGTGGGAAGGAAAATGAGTCATCAAAGAACGAAGCACGAAAAAAAACCGGGGAACAAATAAATAACATGGGTTGACAAGGGCGGAAACACACCGAAGTGCATCCAAAAGGAGTAAAAAAGCTTGGTCAGGAAACCGGAAAAAACAGCACAAGGGCAAAGGTGGATTACAGACAAGAATGAGAAAGGGGCAGGGGTGGGCGGGGAAGCGGGTGCAACTTTTACAACCACTTGCAATGTGGGGATATAAAGACGCACTTCACTTGCAAAGGGAAAAAGGGGAGCCAGGGACGTCCATGGTGACAGGGACAGGTCAAAAAAAGGTTGATGTTCCAAACAAAGGGGGGGGGGCAGGAGGAAGAATCACTATGGGGGGGGGGATATGACAGGGACGTCAAAAAAAAAAAAGGGAGGAAGGAGAGGAGGATCAGTACACGCCGTCCAAGAAGAAAAAAAAAAACGAAAAAAGGGGGGGTGAAAGGGGCAACCGCTGAAAAAAGACCTGGGAAAAAAAAAATACGTCAATGCCGAACGCGGAGCCAGCCAGAAAGAGAAGGCGATCAATCGACTGTGGAGCACGAAGGATGTCAAAACAAGCTGAATGTCGTGACTAGTAATGGAGCTGGTGGGGAAGGAGGTTGTTTCACGGAAACAAGGTAACAACCGAAGAACACAGGGGGGGGGAATGGGAAGGGGCGGACACCCATATACGCCAAGGACATGAAAAAAAAAAGGGGTGGGGAACACCCTACAGCAGGCGAAAAACAACGGCGCGCCAACACAACCGTCCGCGGTGTAAATAGCACCGAGAGGAGGAGGACGCGTAAAAAGAATTTAATTTTTTCAAACCGGATAAAGGGAGAGGGGTGAGCTGTCGTAACTGGGTCGAGTAGAAGAAAACAACAAATGGAGGTAAAGAGAAGTGAAACAAGGTGGAATCAGCGGGGTAACGGGGGAGGGGAGGGAGCAGGGGGGATAGAATCACTCCACAAACAAAGACCGCAACAAAAAAGAAAAAAAAAAGAAAAAGTGACACACGCATTGGGGCCACGGGTAAGCAAGATGAAATGAAGGACGTGTTGTTAATTGTGACAGAAAAAGAGGGGGCAAGGTGCAGCACGCAACGCACATATTCTGGGGAGAGAATACCAGACACATGTGCAACGTGGCCAGTCAACGAAAGAATAAAGCTATTCGGAAGGTCAGGGAAACAAGGAACACCGGGGAGGCAGGGAAAAAAAAAAGCGCTAAGAAAGGAGGGAAAAAACCACATCATAAAAGGGGAAGGGGGAGTGGAACAAACATGGGCAAGTCCAAAAAGGTCAAGGCGGAAGGGACAAAGAGGGATAGTGGGGGGGGTAGGGGTATTACTGGGGGGGAATTCACAGGGGAAACAAGGGGGCCAAGAAGGCCAGCAAATTCTGTTTGAAGAGATCGAGATTTCGGGAAGGGGTATGGGGACTCCAAAGTCCCGCAGAAGAAGAAAAAAGGGGAAAAAAAAGGGGCCACAAAAAAGGACGGGACCAAGGGATCACGTTTGGGGAAAAAAAAACGTCACCGGTGAAAAGGGAAGATTAGAACACAGGGAAGTCTGCCAGTACACAGGTTCCCATGAGAAAAGAAAAGGGACAAGACGGGTTCCAACTCAAAAGGGAAGACTAGGGTGAGGGTAGTTAATTTAAAAGAACATTGTCGTGCCGGATAAAATGACCGCGAAAGGGGCGCAAGGTATGGTGCCGTGCGCCAAAAGCAACGGGGGACTCACTGAAACTGGAAACAATCGAGAGCCAATGTGTTAAACAAAGAAAGGTTAACGAGCCAACGAACAACAGTCATGGGACGCACGCAGAACTGCGGAAGTGGCAAGAATACGAAAATGGTGAAAGGGAAGTCAAAGGAACAGTGGCACACGCCGCGGCAACTGTCCGTGGAAAAACCAGGGGGGCTGCATGTGGGGGGGGGAGGGGGACGACGAATGTAATTTTGTGCTGACCTTGAGCAAGGCGGGATGGGGACCATAGTGGGGCAAAAAGAGAGCCAATGGGCCAATAGTGAGAGGAAAGGGAAAAAAAGGAAACGAAGGACCTTCTTTATACAAAAACAAAAGCGGACAGAAAATGCACGGGCCCGCCCAAAAAAAGTGGGTGGGAAAATTTGGAAGGGGGGGAGTCGAGGGGATGCGGGTGTATATTATGGGAGGCGGTTGGTCAAAAGGGCCGTATGGACCAAAACATGGGAAACTGGGAATAGGCAAAAGGCGCCAAAGGAGTGGGGAACCGCCATTGGCCCCCAAAGACGAAGTGGGAAACAACAAACAGAAAGTTGGTAGAGAAAACCGGGGTGAAAGGGTAAATTACCAGACCCAACGGGGAGAATAAGGTATGCCCAATCCAGATCGGACAGCAGGAACGAGAGACACATAAAAAAGGAAATCACAGAAAGAGAAAAAATTCACCTATGACGGGCAACTGAATCGCAGAAACACTGGTGCGGTGAGAGGAAAAGGCTGGCTAAAATTGTGCGATACCTATCGAAACAGCAGAGGAACGAAAAGAAAACAAAGTTCGAATAATGGAAGGGGATATTGGATGATAACCGGGGAGTTCTGGACTGCACACACAAATGGGTAACGGATCGCGCTATCCCCGTTGTTCCAAAACCGGGGGGGTCCGGGGGTTAAAGTGGGGCGTCAAAACGGCAACGGGAACTAGAGAAGGGTGTATGGGAAAAAAGAGAACAGACACGACCAGGGCGTATGACCGGCGGAAAGGGACCGAATCTCACGTGAACAGCGAAACGGCAATGAAAAAACGGGGACATTGTGGGGCGCTGGATGCCTTTGAAAGCACAAAAAAAAAAAAAGGAGAAACCCAAACGTTCACAACACGCGCCGGGCGGGGGCAGCCGAGCAAGGAGATTGTGGAAAGAAAGAGGCGAGAAAGGTATTGGGTCGCATCGCAAACACAAAGGGCCGTGGGCATGAAAAGCCTGATCAATCCTGGCAATGTCATGAAAAAAGGTGAATGTCGCACTCCCCAAACACAAAAAGAGGAAGGGGTAGGGGGAAATATGCAGGTGTCCGTGGAACGAAGCGACTCAAAAGTTCGAAAAGGTGGAGCGGGGCAAAAAGGTGATGAAACGCCCGGGGTGGTGAGAATTGCCTTTGAATAAGTTGATGACATGAGGAGGCCAGACGAAAACCACCGAAATATTGGATGGGCACAGACGGAAAAAAGGAAATCAGTTGCCCACAAAAGGGCCCAATGAAAAGGTTTAACACGAAGACTGTGCACGCCCCTGCCACTGATAAAAGGGGTGGGAAGGAAACGAGGGGGAGGTAATATGGCCTGCATCAGAGGCCCACAGCGAACGAAAAAGGAAATAAGGAATCGCCGGTCAGCCCAAAACTGCCCGCCAGAAAAAATGTCATAACAGGCCGTTGGGGGGAATGGGGGGATGGGAAAGTGGCATGTCCCGGCAAGGGATGGGGAAAAGTGGCGAAGGGGACAAATCAAAGCAGCGGCACGGAAACGGAAGCTCAGGGTCACTTGTGATCCGTCTAGAAAAAAGTCAATGCCTTGGGGGTGCTGCGCAAGAAACACCACCCGACCTGGAAAAAGAGGGGGGGGGGGTGGGGGAAGAGAGGTAAGACAGGGCAGGGCAACATGTTTGTGGGGAAAAACACACAGGGCTCCCGACATGATCACACGCTGGAGCGGGGGCAAGGCCAGCCCAAGTTATTAACTGGCAAAATCACCCAGGTCCTAAGATGAAGAGGGGGGAACAAAGAGCCCTGGAATAGGACAACCAGGGAAAAAAGGCCAAGGAATCGCCACCTCGGCAATAAGTAGATAAAATGAGCGGGAAAAATACAATTGGAAGGGTATAGTACTGGCAAGGTGTAGGTGGATACGATGGGGGGCTATGGATAAAAAGGCCAAAAAAAGCCAGAACGTGTGCTTGACAACAAAGGGGGAAAACATGTTTGGCTCCACAGGCATTCCAAGACAAGAAAGGAGTGGGTCGCTGACTTCGGAACTTTTCATGGGGGGGCTGGGGTTGGTTTTTAACGATGGGAACCAGAGAACGAACAAAAAAAAAAAAAGAACCCCCCAAAGGAACACCAAAGGGGAAAAACCAGGGGGGGAAACAAATAATCAACGTTGGACTTAAAGGTGAAGAAACAGCGAAAAGGGATGGCGGATGCTACTGAAACGCTGTGGTGACTAAAAAGCCTGGGGAGCAAGAGCGGAAATCAGGGTCCCAGTCCCAGCACAAGATGAAGGGGGACGCTCAACCAGATACCGCCACAAGTCCATGGGGCCCCTACACGGCCACAAGAGTTGAAAAAAAGGGGGAACCGCGGAAAACACAAAGCACTCCAGAACAAAAATTCTGTCGTCAGGGAGGGAGAGTAGGCTAGAGACAACAACGAGGAGTAGCAAGGACGATTAGCAAGCGCCAAAAAAAAGGGAAAGACAAATGGGGCCGTCTTCTGTTTCGAGGAGTGTAAAAAGGCTCTAAGGACTTGCCGAAACAGGGGGAGTTTCGGGTCTAGGGCAGAGCAGTGGTCCATCGTTGGAGAGAAAGACCCGGGACATTTAGGAAAAAGGTTAAGTTGCCACCTTATGGCGGGGTACAAAAAGGGAGCAAACGGTACAGCAAAAAACATACCCAATGAACTCGGATGTCAACGGTACGAACACGAATCAATGAAGGTTGGACTTGGGAAAGGGGGGGGGGGAAATGGTGGGTGACACTTGTTTTCTTGGTCACTGGAGGTTTTTGAAAGCGACCATGGGGAAATACAGTAATCACAACCCCGCACCCCAGAGAAAAAGGAGAAGTCAGAAGCAAAAAAGCGTTGTCCGAGGCCAAAAAAAAAAAAAATGGGGGGAGTTGCACAGGGGGTTCAGCAACGCTTTATGAAATGTTTTGGCCTGTGCGCAAAAACCGCAAGAAAAAAGGCCCGGTGGGCAATAGGGAATAAAGACCGGGGGAAAACTGGACATGGGAAGGCGAACGGGACGGGGGGCGGAGTACGGAAAACCGTGTCGAAGTAGCCAGCGGAGCTGGGACGCAAGAGGGGAAGGGGGGGGAGAGAGGGCAGCAAAACTTGGCATGTTGACCGACAGCAAGGGGGAAAAGAAGAAAAAAAAGACAATAAAAAATCCCGATGGGCAGAACATGGGAAAAGAAGAAGAAAGTCAAACGAAGATGACACACAACAACCTGTCAAGCAAAGCCGGAAGAAACAGCCGGAAGTCAACAACCAAAAAAAACCAAGAGAGTCCAAGGTGGGAGGGGTTGGGTGCACAGTTCGGGTGCAGGAAAAAGACACAAGGAAACGACGGGAGGCTGGGCTGGCTTGGTGATGGAAAAGGTGAGACTGCCGAAAATCGGAAGGACTGCCGGACGGGGTGCATGGTATTGCTGGGAAAAGCATCAAAGAAATTGTAACAAAACCATAGGTGGCAAAAAACGTCCGAGGGTGTGGACCTGCAAAAAAAAGGGAAAGAAAAAAAAAAAAAAAAAAAGAAAAAAGGAGCAAAGGGGGAGAAAGGGGAGGAAAGTAATACAGAGGAAAAAAAAAAAAGGCCCAAAAACAGAAAGAAATGACACTCGTCGGCAAACCGATAAAAGGCAGGCAACTGCGGAGATGCTTGGTAGTTATAGGTGGGGGAGGTCTAGGAACAAAACACGGTCAAAAATAAAAAGGTCCCGCGGACAAAAACGTCCTCAACGGCCAGCTGAGGGAGAGGGAAAAACAGGGCTTCAATTAAAAAAAAAAAGGAGGTGCCCATTGATGTGTTTCATGTGAAGGCTGCTGTGTAGTGACAATAGGGAGGCGGGTGTGGGAAGTTGCGGGACTGCCAAGGAAACGAGGCAAAAACGTGCCCCAAGAGAGGCTGGTAAAAATCATTGGTGGAAAAGAAGGGGCGGCAATCGTGGCTTCACACAGAGGAGGGGATAAACCGGGGGGGATGGTGGGGGAGTTGGGGGGGCGGAATATGCAATGCAAAAACAGTCAAACGCAATAACCTTGGGGGGCGCTGCGACGAGAAGAAAAGGAGGGAAAAAAGCCGAAAAGCAGGGGCCAAAGCGGGCGTCTTTGTCAGAGCACCAGCACCAAATGCGCGATAGACAATTCAAAGAAAGCATTAAAAAGGGAATGATGCCGGTGAAAAGTGAAAGAGGGGGCCGTCAAAAGACATGTGACAAAAAAGAACAAGAAAGATACAAAGGCGGAAGGAAATGCGACAATAATGGTGGTACTACACGAGGGGAAAAAGATACAAAACCGAGTACGGGAAAAGAGGAGTGAAAAAAAGCAAGGGGAAAAAAAAGAGAAGGGAAGGGGAAATGGTCAAAGTTCATACACAAAGCAGTAGAGAATAGTCGAAACAAACGGTCAAGGATGTGGGAGGGCCCCGAAAAAACCAGGGAGGAATAAAGAGGTCCCAAAATCTTGGCGATGGGGAGATGATACATAGAAAGAAAAAAGAAAAAGGAAACAAAACAACAAGGCCCACGAGGACATGGGTTGGGCGGTTTAGTTCAAAAAATGGAAAGTGAAAACCAAGGGGGTGGACGAAAAAGTACTTTGGGAAAGAAACAGACAAGAACACGGGCAAATGACAAAATGACCAGCAGACCCAAAAGAAAAGAATTAAAAATAAGGGCCTTCCATAACATATGGACAGCAATCCAAGTAAGTACAGATTACTAGACTTATTTGACTGGAATGGAAAAAAAAAAAAAGGGGTAGGGGAAGGGAAACAGAGAAGGAAAAGCGTGTGGTAGAGTGATCATGAGAAAGAAGTGGTAGAATCAAAAAACACAGCATTGTTTGAAACAACAACACAGGGCAGGAAAGTTGACGTAAAAACGAACTATCTAGCGGGCCCAAAAAGTAGTGGCGAGCATAAAATGACCGCTTGGGGAGTTGACATGGGGGGAACAAGGCAATGGTGGGCATAAAAAATAAAAAAAGCCTAGTAGTGGCAAAAAGGGGTTTGTCAGGTAATATCCACTGAAGAAGGAATGGGGAACAACCCGGCGGGGGACTACATCCAAGGGGGGAAAGGAAGAAAAAAGAGGGAAAAGCGGACAAAAACAAACAAAGGCAGACAAACGCATAAGAGTGGGTCACCAAACAGCAAAGGAAAAAGGGCAACAACAAAAAACTAAAGAAAAAACCGACAATAAAGATCGGGGAAAATCCTGGGGTGGAAGGCTGTGGTACACAGTGACCGTCAGGGGAGGGGAACGATCAGAAAAAAAGCGAGGCCCGCGCAAAACAGGGGGGCAAACGATTAAGTGCAGTTAGGGGGGGGGGAAAATGCAAGGCATTGAAAAAAAAGTAACATCACAAACGGAAAAGCCAACAGACATGTAAAAAAATACCAGGGGGAAAGGAAACACCTAACAATAGGGACGCCAGGTTGAAGAGGACCCACATAAACAGGAAAAGGTTAAAAAAAAGTGGACAACAGGATGCGAAAAAAAGTAAGAAAGGGCAATATCATTAGAACGCAAAAAAAATTAGAATATCGCTAAAAAAAACTTAGGACAAAAACACGGCCGACGGGGTACAAAAAAGTGGACGAGGCGGCAGAGGAGGGGAAGCAGGCCCACAACTGAGCAACGAAGCGGCGTAAAAGAAAAGCGGGAGGGAAACAGAGTGTAATGTGCACAGAACCCCACAAGACGATCACCAAACCAGACGCGTGGTTGTGGAAAAAGAAGGGTTGGAGACAACGCAATGAAAGACAGGAAGCCGCTGGAATTCCTGGGGGGGAAGCAGGGGCATTACCGGTAAATAACATGGTACACTCGGGTCATTATGTCAGGAGGTGGGGTGGTGGTCATGGGAGGGGTGTGGCGGTCTGAGAAGAAACGGAGATACAAAATCAAATGGGGGACGGCAACAAAAGACCAGGGGCGGGCAGGCAAACGGAGGAAAAAAGGGCGCGCGCCCCCAATCAAATAATGAAAAAAGAATCAGGCGGGCCGACTGCGGCGCAAAAAAAATATGGACAAGTTGAGGAACGTACATAATGCCTAAGAAGGAGTGAAAAAAAAAGAATGGGCAAAAAAAAGACACACAAATGAAGAAAACGACCTACTTAATCTTGAGAAGGATCATTTGTAGGAGGCCAAGCCGGGGTAGGGGTGAGGCAAATAAACGAAACCTTCATGAACATCAAACGATCGGGGACAGGGGGGAAAAAGGGATGTTAACGTGTGTTAGCGGTGACGGAGGTCACAAAAAAAAAAACTACACAAGTGGAGGGGGGACAGGAAGATCAAACGTCAAACTTCTCAGGGGGAACAGACCCAAGAAAAACGGAAAGACATGAGTAAGGGGGAAAGGGAATGACCGGGTTGATGACGGTAGATGGGGTGCGGGGGAAATATAGAAAAACACGCCCGCAAAATGGGGACCAAAGGGGGTGGGGGGAGTGGGGAGCCGAAGGTGGGTGCTGGAAAAAGACCCGAACCAATTGTTCCAAACGGCAAAATAGGTGGGTGGAAAGAAGGGAGTTGAACACAAAAAAAGAAGAGAAGAGCCTGATCAGAACACAGAACGTTTGGCTAACAAGGAGGGGGGGGCAGGGAAGGACCGCGAGGAAGGAAAAAAGGCGATGCTTTTAGAGGTAGGGGCGAATAAAGAATCACAAGGTTCAGTCTTTGTCCAAGTGAAAAAAGGGAAAGGGGGGAGGGGAAAAGAAAAACACCAACAAACCGAAAAAAGCCAGTGACCAAATTAAATGCTGGGGGATGATATGAACAAACAACGGCGTCCAAACAGAGGTACTGATTTAGAAAAGAAGGAAAGGCAACTCAGGAAATGGCCATGCACGTGAGTGGCGGGGGACGGGACGGGTACTTCACTGCCACCGTTGTCAAAATAGGGGGAAACGTCGCGTACAAGAACTATCGGACTGGGTGAAAAAGACAAAGCTGAAATGTACTAATGAAATAAGAAGTAAAAAACAAAACCAAGGGGGGGGAAAAAAACAAACGCACGCGGCGTAAAAACATGAGGGGAAAAAAGAACAAAACGGGGGGATCTCTCATGCACAAGAAAACAAAAAAGGAGGAGGAAATATCAAAAAAACCAGACGAAGGGACGCGACATAGAGGGATCCGCGGAAAAACAGTTGGCGGTCACAAGAACAATTTGGTGGAATGAAATCAACACCGGGGCTCATCTGAAACGAAAAGGCGAAAAAACAATCTTCAAATGGGAAGACGAACCAAAGAACAAATCGCCTCCTACAATGGGGGCGAAATGCATAATGGGGGCGACGGCTTTGTGGCATACAAAAAGCGTGATTCGTGAGGAAAAGGACGACTGTTTTGGGACCGGCACCACAACTGGGAACCCCGGATAGTACCAGGTGGTAAATGAAAAAAGGACGCCAAAGAAGAGAAAATGGGACAGTACGCCTTTTTGTGGGTGTGGGACAAAAGGCACCGGTCATGCAAATGGCATAAAAAACAAACCCCCTTCGAAGGGGATGGACCCAAATCTGCAGTACCGACGCTGGGTTGACGTCACAACTTAAACCTATTGAAGGAAGGGCACAGGAAAAAGTGGGTAAACGAGAAAACACCAAGGTTCGGCAACGTCACAAGGGGCAACGTGTCAATTGACGTGTCGATCATTAGAACATAAGATCACGCAAAAGGAAAGGACAGCCCACCCAAACCCATACGGAAAAAAAAAAGGGAACGCGTTGACACCGAATGGGGGCAGGGCAAACAAAAAGAAGTTACGAAGGTGGGGGGGCCTAAAGATTGGAGTACAAAAAATAATGCAAGGGGGTGTTTGAACGGCGCATAACCAAAGCCATAGGTCACTACCAAAGAATAAAATATCGAGGATGAAAGCAGGTGGTAAGCAACAACCTTAAAAATTGTCCACATACGCGTTATCACGAAGCATGGAGGAAAGCCAATGTGGATGCCAAGGGGAGGTTAAAAGGACGGGACATATCACGAGAAGCAAAGGTTAAGGGAAACGCGTCAAATAAATGGGGGGAGGCGCTGTTATTCGGGGCATGCAAGGACGGGCGAGCTCGGCCTTGTAATTCGAGCAAGAACAAAGGGGGGGGTAAAAAAAGAACTGGCGTAAAATGTCACGATAGGGGGTAATCTAAAAAAAAAACACGGCAAAGTGTGTGTGTCGACGGTGTGAAA